>Ga0208296_100078_pt1 | contig 36967 bp, 37 predicted proteins | sample Wag42014_10_22_FD_187333 | JGI IMG/M metagenome (GOLD analysis project Ga0208296, IMG submission 187333) | Deep subsurface shale carbon reservoir microbial communities from Ohio, USA - Utica-2 Time Series 2014_10_22 (SPAdes) (version 2) ...
GTTTCTTCTGAGGCCGAGCAGGAGTGTTAGTTTGAGGGGGTTAGCTGTCAGGATTTTAGGGGCGATTCTGGCCGTGAATCTGGACAGATTATACAACTTCACAGGTGGTGGGAACTAGGGTTAACTTTTCTTTTCTTCAATGCTGAAGGTGGAAATATGGGGATTGATAACATAATTGCAAAGCTGGCATCAGTTGGGGCTGACCTAAGTACAAGAAATGCCATAAGAATGGCACTTTCTTTAATAAGTGAGGATGAGGAACTTACCGATCAAATATACGTTGAGATAAAGAACAAAGCGTATAAAGAGGAGTTTGCAAAGGTTCCTGTTGAAAAGAGAGCCGTGTTTATTCCCCAATGTCTAAGGAACGTAAAGGAATGCCCGGCGGAGTTTGGCGAGTACGGGTGGAAATGTACAAAGTGCGGGAAATGCCCGATTGGAGATATAATTGATTACGGAGAAAAGCTCGGCTACAAACAGTTCTACATAGTACCGGGAGGAAGTTTGGTAAAAAAGGTATTAAAGGAGAAGGTGCCTAAAGGAGAGATAAAAGCTGCAGTAGGGATAGCATGCTGGCCCGAGCTTGCAGAGGCTAACGAGAAGCTTTCCATATTGAAAATCCCGCTTCAAGCCGTGCCTCTGTTGAGAGCAGGGTGCATAAACACCCTTGTTGATCTTGAAAGAGTTAAGAGAACACTTGAGATTGGGCTTAAGCATGAAGACAGGAGTTCAGTTCCTTCAGCGGAAATAAATCCTCAGCCAACTCTTTAGCTGTTTTCGTTTCTTATTTCATTCCAGATTGCAGTCAAAATTAACAAAGCACCTATGTAGCCTTTTAAGCTTAACACCTCCCCGATAGTTAAAAACGCCGAGATGTGTCCAAAAATAGGTTCAGCGGAATATATGAGGGCTGCTTTATGGGCTTTTGTTTCTTTTTGGTACTTTACCTGAAGGGTGAATGCAATTACCGTTGCAAAGATTCCCGTGTAAAGGATGCCAAGCCATGGAGTCATCTTTACAGGCACTACGAACCCTTCAAAAACAAGAGCATAGATTGTTGAGAACACAAAGTTCCAAAATATCTGCCAGAAGGCTAGGCTGAGGTAATCTTTTTCTCCAAATTTCTGGATAAGGACTATCTGGAAGGCAAAGGAAATTGCACAAAAAATCGTCAGCAGATCACCATAGTTAAACTTTAAGCTTGCTCCCGAGATTAAATACAAACCAATTATTGCAACAATAAGAGATAGAAAATCTCTCGCTTTTAGCTTATCCCCCAGGAGAAAGTATGCTATAAACGGCGTGAAGACCACGTAGAGAGAGGTTATGAATGCAGAGTTGGATGCAGAAGTGTATTTTAAACCGACGATTTGAAAGCCGTGCCCAAAAACGAGTGTTAATCCCAGAATAAGCCCTTCAAATAAGGTTTCTCTCTTCAGGATTCTCTTTCTAAAAATGAGGAGCATAAGGAGAGACGCTACTCCGAAACGGTAAGCCAGAAATAGTATTGGGGGCATATAACCGAGGCTAACCTTCATTGCCGGAAATGTAAATCCCCAGATGGCTGTGATTCCAAGGAGTATTAGTTCAGCTCTTTTCATGCCTCAATCTAAAGGTTTCTACTTTTTAAACATTTTTCTTTCAGATATTGGCTTAAACGCTCTAATTTTCGTAACCCTTATATAAAAAGAAAACATAATCATTTTTTGGTGATATCATGGGTGAGGAAGGAGTTCATGAGGCCCCGCAAGAGAAAATCGAGAGAATTTGGATCCTAATAACGCCAGACAAATGCAGCGGCTGCAGGCTTTGTGAGGTTGCATGCTCCCTTGAGCACGAGGGAATAATATGGCCCGAGGCATCAAGAATAAGAGTCTTTGAACTTTTGCCCGGAGTTAATGTCCCACATACGTGTGTCCAATGTCCTGATTATCCGTGTGTTAACTCCTGCCCCACAAAAGCCCTAAGCGTTGATGAAAAAACCGGAGCAGTCATTGTTGACGAAGCAAAGTGCATAGAGTGTGGAGCGTGTGTGACAGCATGCCCGGGAAACGTTCCAAGGATTCCCGCTGGTAAGGGAAGTGTGGTCATATGTGACCTCTGTGGAGGAAATCCGAAATGTGTTGAGGTTTGCCATGAAGCAGGGCACGATGCGTTAAAGATTGTTACAGGAGACTATAGACCTATCTTTAGGACATTCGCTAAAGACCCGGTGGAAAAGAGCCATGAAATAGCGAGAAAAGTCTTTGGGGAGGAATTCTTGGGGTGAGTAAAAATGTACGCATATGCCGGAAAACTCCTTGATGTGGACTTAACAAAAGAGGAAATTAAAGAGGTCGAGCTGGATGAAGAAATCTTAAGGAAGTTCTATGGCGGGAGAGGGCTTGGAACTTACCTCCTCTGGAAAGAGCTTGGAGAGAAGTGGGAAAACGTTGACCCCCTTGGCGAGGAAAACCTTCTTCTAATACTCACTGGACCTCTGACTGGCTATTATCCCGGCATGAAGACTGCTGTTGTTTCCAAATCTCCTGAGAGCAATGGTATCGTGGGGAGTGTTTTAAGCAGTGAAGTTGGACTGGAGCTTAAGGCATCGGGATACGATGGGATTATAATCAGAGGAAAGGCAAAGGCCCCAGTCTATCTCTTCGTTCACAACGATACGGTTGAGATAAGGGACGCAACAAAATACTGGGGCATGGGTGGCGTTGAGCTTCACAAAACCCTCTTGAAAGAAGTTCATGAGGAGATAAAGAAGAAAGAAAAGCTGAGAGGAATTCCCAAAGAGCCCGCGATGATGTACATTGGCAGAGGGGGAGAAAATAAAGTCCGCTTTGCTGCAATAATGACGAAGCTCATGCATGCCGCTGGCTATGGTGGCTATGGAGCGGTAATGGGAAGCAAGAACCTCAAGGCAATAATCGTAAAAGGAAGCAAATCTCTTCCAGAAGTTTACGACAAAGAAAAAATGAAATCCCTCCTCAGAGAGTTCTGGAAAGAGCTCTTTTCAATGACTACCTTTAGGGAATGGGGTACCGGAGCTGGAGGATATAGCGTAGGGCATGACCGCTCAAGTGAGCCAATAAGAAACTGGCAGGAGGAATACCACGACAACGAGGAGATAAGCGTAGTTAATTTCGAGAACAGAGCTTGGATAAAGAAATATTGGGCTGATTACGGGTGTCCGGTAAACTGTATGAAAATCTCATATCTCCGTTATGGTGAGTACAAGGGTGCAATTACAGATGCACCGGACTATGAGCTCATGGCATATATGGGAACTAACCTCGGAATATTTGAACCAGAAAAAATAGTTTACCTGTCATATCTGGTTGATGAACTTGGCTTGGACGGAATAAACGCTGGAAACACCTTAGGATTTGCAGCGGAGCTTTACCAGAGGGGAATTCTTACAAAGGATGACATAGGATTCGAGCTTAACTGGGGCGACGAAAAAGCCTTCGCAAAGCTTTTGCACTTAATAGCTGAGAAGGAGGGCATTGGAGAGATACTTGCGGAGGGCACTTACAGAGCAGCGTTGAAGATTTCACAGCTTAAAGGTGTAGATGTAACAAAATACGCGGTTCACGTGAAGGGAATCGGAGTCGGTGCTCACGGGGTGAGGAGCGAGCTCGACTATACAAAGGACATAAGCTATGCTGTCTCTGTCCAGGGAGGAGACCACACCTCCACAGCAGGTCTTCCAGCAAGGAGCTACGAAGGGGAGATGGTAAACGCATTCTACGACTCCGCGGTTGTGTGCAACTTCGTCACGAAGCCCGGATTTGAAAGAATCCTCGAGTTTGGAAACGCTTTGACAGGATTCAACATAACCCCCGAGCAGTGGCTTAACGAAGTGGGTCTGAGGATAATCCACCTTCAGAGAATACTTCTACTCCTTGGTGGACCGGATGTGCACTGGGACCCGAGAAAGGACGACGACAATCCACCAAGGTTCTATGAGCCACTGCCGAGCGGACCAGTTAAAGGAAAAGCCCCAAGCAGAGAAGACATTAGGGCAAAGGTAAAGCAGTACTACGAAGAAATCGGCTACGACGAAAATGGAATCCCGAGGGAAGAAGTTCTTGAGCAACTTGGCATAGGTGAAGCAAAGCGTGAGGTAAAGAGGATTAAAAAGCGCTTGAACCTCTAACTTTTTCTTTTAAACTTTTGGTTTTGATGAACTTTTTAAGGCTTTATTGTCAAAAATATATGGTGATTGTATGGTTGAATACAAAGATATGACAATAAAGGTTGTTGGAGAGAGGCTTTCTCCAACAAAAATGAAAGTTAAAGCAGGAAACTATGAAATTGTGCTTGACAAACTCGGTGGGGAAGCCCCGAGTCCAATAGACTACGTTCTCGCAGCCCTTGCAGGATGTTTCAATATTGTCGCAACTCTTGTAGCCAAGGATATGGGAATAAACATTGAAGACCTGAAAGTTGAGGTTGAAGGTGTCTTCAACCCCGGAAAGCTCTATGGACAGGGTAACGAGAGAGCAGGATATAAAGAGATCAAAGTCAAAGTTAAAGTAAAGACAGACGCTGATGAAGAAACCCTCAAGAAGTGGCTTGAGCAAGTTGAGGAACGCTGCCCGGTTTCCGATAACTTGGCCAATCCAACTCCAACAAAGGTCGAGTTTGAAAAGTGTTAAAAGTTTTTAAACTCTCTTTTCTCACCTTTTTCCTGGTGGAGTATATGTGGCGTGAGAAGCTTAGGCAGGGTTTTCTCGAAAACGACAAGCTCATGATTGAGCTCAGCATAGGGGGAGAATGTGGGGAATGGTTCCCAAGTTTAGCTCTATACGATAAGGAAAACGACACTTGGTATTATTTTGACAATGACATTCCTCCCGGGGCTACCGAAGAGGAGGCATTAAAAAACGCGATTGAGTTTTTTGAAAAACTGATTATTGGACTGGAAAAGCCCAAAATAAAGGCTTCACCCTTAAAAGAAGCCCCTGAAGAGATATATGAAAAGCTAAAGCAGTTTTTGGAGGAGCTCAAACGTGAAGATACGGGTTAGGCTCTATGGCGAGCTTGCCCTAAAACATGGTGCAGAGATTGAACTGGAAGTCAGAGACGGAGCTACTGTTGCTGATGTTCTCAATACTCTGAGAATAAGCGCTTCGGAGCATCATTTAATCCTCAACGAAAGAAAAGTCTCAAAAAACCATCCACTAAGCGATGGGGATACATTGAAAGTCCTTCCCGTGGTTTATGGGGGTTAGCTTTCCCCGAGTCCAACATCCTCTCCAAAAGTGAGCGTCAGGTAGAGCTCTATCATCCCTTTCTTGATGTTCTCCAGAATCTTCTCCTCCAGCGTCTCAGCTTCCTCCGGGGAAAGACATCTATCCTCTTCCAAAACCTTGATTTTAAAGCTTTGTCTATCAAATACGATCGTTCTTTTCTCCACTATAAGAGGAACATACCTTATTCTAATCCCATAAAGCTCTTCAGCATAACCCGCTTTTCGGTTTATGTCCTCTAGATACGGTTTCAGCTTTTCCATCAAACCACCGCAACTCTTAATACTCTCCTTGACTTTAAACTTTTAGGGTGACATAATGTACCAGAAGTTTGGATATCACTTTCATGCTTACCAGCCCGGGGATGTTATATACATACACGATGGCTCGGGGTGGGATCCGATAAAATACTCCGAACGATTGAGCCCCGTGTCTCTGAAGATAAGGGACGTAGAGGTAAAGTCCAGAAACTGGACAAGAACCGTTATCAAAGCCTATGAATACACGAGCGACGCTTTAGGCTCTCTAAAATCCGGGTCTGTGAGCGTTGATTTTGAGCCGTTCACTCTCTACATGATTCTAAGATACAAACCAAAGATATATGGGGAAATAGTCGATCTGCTCATGAACAAGGTAGAGCCAGTTGTGACAACACCCTTTCACCCAATAGTGCCCCATCTCAGCACCTTTGAACAGGAAATCCTTGCGAGAATCTCCTTCGACTTCTACGAGCCCTTTATCAAAGATAGAGATGTCGTTGGTTACTGGCTTCCAGAGAACGTTATAACGAGAGAAGCAGCTAAAATCGTTGCCGAATCCACGCAGAAGGAAATACTATTCCTTTTGGACGAACGGCAGTTTGTGGGTCTTCACCTCCCCCAAGCGAAGTTCTCCTGCAACACCTACAAATGTGATGATAAAACAGCGTATGTCTTTGGACGGGATCACCAGCTAAGTGATGCTTTTGCCTTCAACACACTGGACGTTGACGGTCTTGTGAGGGCCGTTGTGGAAGGAAGAGTGGATGTCTTCAAAGAGAATGCAGGGATTCCATATTTGGTTTACCTTGCAAGCGACCTTGAGGCCTTGCTGAGCAACCCACAGCAGCTGGACAAGTTCCTCGGCTGGGTCGCAAGACTTGAGGAAAAAGGGGTTGAAGCGATAAATGCGGTGGAGTTCATTAGAAAGAAGAAGCGGGAAGAATTCAAAAAGCTTGAGGGAGAATGCACAGAGAACTTCAGAATCAATGTCAAGGACTATTCAAGCTGGAGCGACTATTATGACCTAAGCATAGATGGAAGGACGAGCGACATGAGATGGCTTGGTATGAGAAGAGAAGACGGTAAAGTCATTAACCGTCTTTATAAAGGAAATAAGGTTTCACAGCTCTGGAAATATGCCTTCACAAAGCTTTTCAGAGAGCTCAACAGGAGCATACGATTTGGTGTTGTTGACTTAATCCGCAAGTATCTCCCAGAGGCGGAGATCGATGCTATAAAAGAATTCCTGGTTAGATATGCGAGGATATTCTTCAGGGAGCACTATGAATACTTCGAGATGGACACAACGGTTGAGTACGTTATGGAACCCCTTAAAGACCTCGACCCAACGCTGGCCTTAAGATTGGGAAGGATATACTATATAATGCTGCTCGCCAACCACTCCTGCCCGCGCTTCTGGGAGAACATCGACACGAGAGTAACTTTTGGAAACGTCTCCGCAATCAGCAAAGCTTTGATAGAGCTTATGAAAGTTTATATCGAAGAGAACATGCACGAGAGGGCAAACTACATTCTCCTCGAATATATGAAGCTCCTTGCATTCCCGCAGCTTTACTATGATTACGAGCTTTTCAAGATGCCCGGGCTTGAAGGGTGGGAGACGAGTGAACAAGCGTGGTTTGAGAGCTTAAAGAGTGAAGTTCCAAACTGTGATTACAACGTGGTAACGAGGGCTGCTCTCTTCGTTGGGAAGGAAGACCTCCCAGAAGATATCAAAAGTGCAATAGAAGTTCTCTACGATTTGAGAAAAGCTGTTGCAGATACTGGACACATCCCCGGAGAAATGCACGGAAACTGGGAAAACAGGGAATGGTGCGAGCATAGGGCTAAACTTTAGCCCTTTATGTTCCATTTTTCTTTGCTGAGGAAGAGGTAAGCTTCTTCCTCAAGCTCCGGAGGGACGAGGTTTATTAAAATCTCCGCATTTTTTATTGGCTCCCTTAGATTTCTGCCAAGAGCGACTTGATTTTTGGCGAGAAGCTCTTCGATAACGTCCACTATGCTTTCCTTAACCCTTTTCTCCGAGTACAGCTGCTTTCCCCGTATCCAGACCTTCTGGTTCTTTGCATAAAAGTCGAGTGCCCTCTCGCTCAAGAGTTCCGGGCCGGGTTTTAAGATTACCCTAGGCCTTTCTACTCTATCGACTTCAAGCATAATGAACGCCTTCTCAGCGTATCCCCAGTTTGAGTCAAAAACCTCAAAGCCTTCTCTCCGCAGGCTCTTTTCAAGCCCCTTTGCGCTTCTCTCAAGCTGAGGAAGGAGAACATCGTCCACAAGCTCAGGCTTCGGGAAGAGAAGGGTAACAAGGTTTGTACCCTTTTCTCTGATCAGGGATTTGTAATCTTCAGCTTTTGCTCTTGATGGGAAGAAAAACTCAATTCTGGGGCTTTCTATGAACTCCATGGCTTTAAAATAAAACACTCCAAACTTTTCCCAGCTAAGAGCGGAGGCAACGTTTCTTCTCGGGTCAACGGGATCTATGACGACTAGCGGCCTTTCCTTTTCCCTTTCCACAGTTTTGTAAGCTATCTCCGGTTCTTTCTTTAGCCAGCCTTCAAGGTCTATTATCTTGCTCTTTCCCAGGAATTCGACGTTTTCAAGAAGGTTCATGAAGGAGTCGTACTTTATTATCAAAAGCTCCGTTAAATAGCCGGAGAAGCCTCTAACGTAAACTTCACTGCCGTAGGCGTTTATCCCCTTCAAGAACTTTTTGAGAAGTCTCACCTCATCGTTTTTCCCGTTTAAGTGACTTATCACCCACTCTGTGTGGAGCAGTGACCTGTCAACTGCCGTCTTTACTTCTCTCCAGCTTTTCACATTGTAGCAGGGAACGATGTCAACTTCAAAGCCCCTGTAGAGGGCTCTCACGTATGGATGTTCGGCGTAGGCTATTTCATAGCTCCCAAGCCTCTTGCCAATGGCTTTTCCAAGTTCCAAACCTGCTTTCCTTAACTCCTCAAGAGGGACTTCGAGAGGAAACGCCAAGAAAAGATCAACATCGTGGTCTCCAGAGAGATAGGTGTCCTTCGCTATTGAGCCCACCAAACGAGGAGTAACGTCAAGCTTTCTTTTCTCTATCTCTTCCTCTGCAATATCAACTATTTCCTTCGTTACTGCATTTACTACAGCCCTTTCCTCTTCTGAGGGCTTTATCTTCTCTAGAACTTCTTTCAGGAGTTCCATCAATGCTTCACCTAATCCTGCAGCTCAAATCTTGCGATTGTCTCATAAATCGGGCCCTTTGGCGTTAGGGTGCTCTTCTTGAGCTCTATTGCGTTGACCTCAAACTCTCCAAAATCCTCGTTAGCGAGTTCTTTCAACGCCAGCATGAGCTCAACCTTGTCCTTCACAAACTTTACTCTTCCGATTGTTATGTGGGAAACAAAATCCTTTTCTCTCTTAAAACCAAGTTTGAAAAGTGCATCGTCTATCTCTTTTGCCATCCTCTTTATCTCTTCATCGTTTTCTAGTCCAGCCCAGATAACCCTGACATAATTGTAACTCGGGAACACCCCTATGCCCTTAACTCTTACGATGTGCTTTCTGTGCTTTTTGGTTATCTGCTCCAGGAGTTTTTTAATATCCTCTGCTTGTTCCTCCGTTATTTCACCCAAAAATTTTAGAGTAAGGTGAAGGTTTTCCGGCTCAACGTATTTGATTTTTGCGGATTTTGTTTTTTCTATTTTTTCCTGAGCTCCTACGAGCTTTTGTCTTACTTTATCGTTAACATCAATCGCTATGAAGGCCCTCATTCCCTAACCACCACTGGGAATTCTTCCCAGGGGAAAACTATCCACTTGTCTGTTCTGAAAACGTAGAAGTCTGGAACAACTGAAGTCCAGGGTTTCATAGCCAAACAGGCCACCTTAATGTCCTTGGCGCCCCTGTTTTTTACTTCCTCAATAACGACTTGGAGAGTCTTTCCGGTATCGCTGACGTCGTCTACTATTACAACCTTCTTTCCTTCGAGGTCTCCATGGAGGGGGATTGTTATCACAGGCTTTTCTCCTCTCTCTCCTATGTCCTTGTAGAACTTTACGTCGATTACCTTGAACTCCACATCTCCGAGGATGTGGCTAAGCCTTACTGCTGGAATAAGGCCTCCCCTTGAGATCCCAACGATGACGTCGGGTTTGTATTCTCTTAAGCTGTCAGCAAGTGAGAAGATTGCCCTATCAACCTGCCACCATGTGAGATAAACTTTGTCCATTCTCTCACCCTCCCCTTTGATATATGGTAAAGTAGAAGGGTGAGAGTTTAAAAACCCAGCGTTTTCGAGATGTCGGGGGTTCAGGTAAGGGGAGAATATCACTTCGTCATTCATATTTCATAACTGGTGAGAAGGTAGAGGATGTCAGGAGTCTTTTTGGAACAGGCCGTGGTTTGGGTTAAGGTGCCTTACATTTCAGCATTTCAACTCTTTTAAAGTCTTATTGGAACAAGAAGACATCGACAACCAAATCCAAAACATCAAGGAACTTTCAATTCTTCTAAAGTCTTATTGGAACTTGGGGCGGCGGGGCATATTCAACCCTCCTCCTCTATTCTTTCAATTCTTCTAAAGTCTTATTGGAACTTGAAGCAAGGGCTCTTGTTTTTGATTTGTTTAATATCTTTCAATTCTTCTAAAGTCTTATTGGAACACCATCCAGATAACCTCATTCAAATACCTCCTGTCCTCTTTCAATTCTTCTAAAGTCTTATTGGAACCCATACATCCTAGAGAGGTTCTTTAAGAAGTGAAAAAACTTTCAATTCTTCTAAAGTCTTATTGGAACTTGTTTTTGCATTTGCTCTTAAGCCAATCCCAAAACTCTTCTTTCAATTCTTCTAAAGTCTTATTGGAACCTAGCGGCGGGCGAGCATATCACCGAGAAACAATACCATCTTTCAATTCTTCTAAAGTCTTATTGGAACCAACTTTTGCTTTCTCGAGGTTCTCTAGAGAATAATAACTTTCAATTCTTCTAAAGTCTTATTGGAACAGTATGGAGTCACCTTACCCTCCCAAATAAGGACCATAAGCTTTCAATTCTTCTAAAGTCTTATTGGAACCGCCTACAAGTCCAAAACGCCATATTGTTGAACCATCCTTTCAATTCTTCTAAAGTCTTATTGGAACCCAAGCCAAGCCGTGCGCATAGAGGCATGAGGCAAAAAAGGCTTTCAATTCTTCTAAAGTCTTATTGGAACCACCTGCCAAAAGTGGAAATCCTTGCTCTACAATGTTAACTTTCAATTCTTCTAAAGTCTTATTGGAACGAGGGATACGGAATGACTACTTTTTCATTTTCGCAAAACTTTCAATTCTTCTAAAGTCTTATTGGAACATGATAGAACCGTCTTTAACTTTGTTCCAGTAGTAATTCTTTCAATTCTTCTAAAGTCTTATTGGAACGTCAAGCACGATGCTAAGGTTTCTGAGCTGACGTACAACTATCTTTCAATTCTTCTAAAGTCTTATTGGAACCCAGAAGACGGCTTAGATGAATTACTTTACGCTTTCTTCTTTCAATTCTTCTAAAGTCTTATTGGAACTAATCCTCCTCGTCGTCTTCAAAATGATCAAAATGATAAACACTTTCAATTCTTCTAAAGTCTTATTGGAACTGAAAGATGGAAGGTGTGAAAACTTCAAGGATTGAAATCTTTCAATTCTTCTAAAGTCTTATTGGAACATTGCTAATGCTTTTGTAGTCCCTGCCAAAAAGTCTCTTTCAATTCTTCTAAAGTCTTATTGGAACGTGCAAAGTAACCAACTAAGAATATTTTTGAAGCTGTCTTTCAATTCTTCTAAAGTCTTATTGGAACCTAATGCGGCTTTACCTTTTGACGTTTCGAGATTTATAACCTTTCAATTCTTCTAAAGTCTTATTGGAACATCTCCGATGTGAACGCCGTAGTTATTATCAATCCAGCTTTCAATTCTTCTAAAGTCTTATTGGAACTCGGGGTTATTGTTAGCAGGGCAAAATCAACTGATGTCTTTCAATTCTTCTAAAGTCTTATTGGAACGGGCAACAATTGAAGGATATGGTTTCGTGCTCAACAACCTTTCAATTCTTCTAAAGTCTTATTGGAACACCCCTTAAGTGTGGTGCCTCTAGAGAGGTCTCACCTCTTTCAATTCTTCTAAAGTCTTATTGGAACGGTCAGAAAATACGCAGATCCAGAGCCAAGTATAGAATACTTTCAATTCTTCTAAAGTCTTATTGGAACCTTCCTCCCGCTCCAACCATTGCGGAAGAGTTTCCCAACTTTCAATTCTTCTAAAGTCTTATTGGAACCCCGTTCAGCCTTTTCTTTACTTTTGTAAAGTTTTTGCTTTCAATTCTTCTAAAGTCTTATTGGAACAGTTAGTCCAAGCGAGGGTAATCGCCAGAACGTACCTAACTTTCAATTCTTCTAAAGTCTTATTGGAACAGGGGCGATTTTTGCTTGAATTCCTCTATAAGCCTATTAGAGAGCTCGAAATATTTAAGGCTTTCGATGAAGGGGTAATAACAACGCCTCCAGAAGTCTGTAATTCCAGCATAATATGGAGAGATAAAACTGCTCAAACCCTCCAAAACTCCCAGAATTTCTAATGTTCATTCCTGTTCACGAGACTTCCAGAACAAAAACAAAAGCTTAAACCAAAAATAAGTCCACAAAAACACTTTAAAACGAAAAAGGTCAAATTTCCACGAGGGGAGAGTACTCAAGGAGCTCCCAGACGGTTCTCTTCAAAATTCCGAAAAAATTTCGTTACAAAACTCTCAAAAACTTGTAACTCCTTGTCTGATAGTAACTTTTAGTTACTAAAGACTTCCAGAGCATTCTTAGAGCCTTAAACTCAAAATTAGTCCTTCAGAAAGTAGAAAAACCAAAAAGAGAAAATCCAAACGTGATACGGAGGATATTCGGTTATTCACTTACGTAGTAGTATTCCCCTATCTCTTTCTGTTCTCTGTCCTTGACGCTCCCTTCTTTATTTGCCCTTGGCCTTCCGGTGTCCGGGTCTCTCCTAAAGGTTATGCCTACATTAGCTAAGAATCTGTTCATTCCTTCTCTCATGCCCATAGGTGGCAGAGCCTTACCGTATTTACCCGGCTCGCCCTCGAACACCATTATGCGGTCGCTTATGTAGTCAATCATAAGAACATCGTGCTCAACTACAAGCGCGGTCTTCTCGTTCTTCTCCATCAGGTGCCTTATGGCCCTCGAGACTGCCAGCCTTTGTTCAACGTCGAGATAAGCGGAGGGCTCGTCAAGGAGGTATAAATCGGCATCTCTTAGCAAACAGGCTGCTATTGCTACTCTCTGCAGCTCACCACCGCTTAGGTCATTTACAGCTCTATCGTAGAGGTCTGGGATTCCCAGAGGATTGAGAAGCTCGGTTTTATAGAAGTTGCTCATGAGCTTTACAGCGTCTATCTTGCTCAAAAGTTCATAAACTGTTCCCTCATAGTCGACTTTTATGTACTGGGGCTTGTAGCTTACTTTAAGCTCCCATTCTACCTTACCTTCCGTTGGCTCTTCAACTCCGGCCAGCATTTTCACAAAGGTTGTTTTACCTATACCGTTGGGCCCTACTATGCTCACGACTTCTCCCCTATACAGCGTTCCTTCCTCCGCTTCTAGTCTAAAGCCTCCGTAGTCCTTGACGAGCTTCGGATACTCCACAAGGACCTCTCCCGCCTGGCTCTGCCTTTCGCTGAGCTTTGTGAATCTTATCTGGTAGGGCCTGAATCTTACGTTCTCTTCTGGGAGATACCCCTCCAGAAAAGCGTTTATGCCCACTCTGGTTCCTTTGGGCATTGAGAATATACCATATGCTCCCGGCTTACCGTAGACTATGTGTATGATGTCACTCAAATAGTCAAGAACAGCCAGATCGTGCTCAACGACCATAACGGATTTTCCTTCCTCTGCGAGTTTTCTAATTGCCCTTGCCACTTTGAGTCTCTGCTTTATGTCGAGGTATGATGAGGGTTCGTCGAAGAAGTAGAAGTCCGCATCTCTTGCGATAGCTGCCGCTATTGCCACCCTTTGCAATTCACCACCACTCAACTGCTGAATCTCTCTATCAAGGATATTTGAAAGCTCAAGCTCTTCAACGAGCTTGTCCAGTACCCCTTTTTCATCTGCCTTCTGAAGGAGGTCTCTCACTTTCCCTTTAACGACCTTGGGGATTAGGTCAACGTACTGGGGTTTGACTACCTTCTTTATGTTGCCCTCTTTGAGCTTTTCAAAGTAGTTCTGGAGCTCATTTCCTCTGAAAGCCCTTATGACGTTATCCCAGCTGTCGTTGGAACCGCAAAGGTTGGGAATCATTTCTCCCGCAAGGATTCTAACGGCAGTTGTCTTACCAGTACCGTTTGGACCCAAGATACCTACTACCATGCCCTCTTTTAGCACCGGCAACCTGTAGAGAGCAAAACCGTTAATCCCATATCTGTGCACACATCCTTCCTTCAGCTCTTCCGGGAGGTTAACTATCGTTATAGCATTGAAAGGACATTTATGGACACATATTCCACATCCGGTACAGCTGGCTTCTTGTATCACCGGTTTGTAGTTGTCTTCGTCGATGATTATAGCTTCTCCACCCATTCTATTCACTGGACAAACTCTCTCACAAAGGAAATGACCGCACTTGTCAGGATTACACTTGTCGTAATCGATGACCGCGATCCTCATGAGCCTCACCGCAATACCCTTTTTGAAAGGTCTTTAAAAAGTTGTTGAAACCAGCCTCTATATTTTTTGAACTGCCCATTTTTGACCAATATCTCCTTGTAGTTTGAGCATTCTATTAATTATTGGTGATGTAGTGATGTTTAGTTTCGAAGGTTTGAGAAGGTTTTGGGAGAATGAGAGAAAACCTGAAGTTCAGAGAGAATACGCGAGATACGAGGCAGTGAACTTCCAGAGAAGACTCCTTTGATAACAGGATTAGGATAATGCACATATGAATAAATCCAGAGACTCATTCTGGATTGCTCTTCTATTTTTATTTTATCCTTGCACCCCAAAAACTTGCCTCTCACAATGGCCAACGGCAGTACAAATAGAAAAACACTTTAACCCTCGTGCAGAAGTTGGTCATGATGGAGATTTTTAAAGATCTTGAGAGTGAGGTTGTAACCCTTAAAGAATTCAGACCCAAGAGGGGTAGATATGGTTATTTTGAGTTCAAAAATCCCGAAGTGAACAAGTTAGTTGAAAAAATGGGATTTAAACTCTATAAGCATCAGGTAGATGCCCTAAAAGCCCTCTACTTGAGGAAAAACATCGTGGTAACGACTCCAACTGCCTCCGGCAAAAGCGAAATTTTTAGACTAGCGATATTTGACAACTATCTTTCAAACCCTCAGGACACGTATCTGCTCGTTTATCCAACAAGGGCATTGATAAATAACCAGTATGAAAAGTTCAGCGTTGAGAACTTCCACTTTTTTCAGATTACGGGAAAGACTGTTAGCGCGAGGATTCTGACTGGAGATGTGGAGTGGAATGAGAGGAGAAACCTCATCAGGGAAAAGCCGAGGGTTGTTTTCACAACCCCGGATATGCTGCACTACAACATCTTACGAAACAAAAAGGATTATGACTGGCTTTTGAAGAACGTGAGATACCTCGTGGTGGATGAGCTCCACATTTACAGGGGAGTCTTTGGAACTAACGCCGCTTATGTTTTTAAAAGGCTCCTGAAGGCGCTGGAGAGGTATGGGAGAAAACTGCAGATAATAGCCCTCTCAGCAACACTGAGGAATCCAAAAGAGTTCGCGGAAACCTTCTTTGGAAAGCCCTTTGAAGCTATCACAACGTCCACGAATCCCTTCCCAAAACGGTATCTCGTCATGTTCGAGCCAAGAAGGTTAAATGAGATGCAGCTTTTAAGGGCAATCGTCGAAAAGCTAGCTGAGAACGGCATTAAAACTCTTGTTTTCTTTGATTCAAGAAAAGGGACTGAGAAGCTCATGAGGTTCCTTTTAACATCTCCGGCTGTGTACAAGACTACGACCTATAAAGGCACCCTCCCAAAGAACATCCGATGGGAAATCGAGAGGGACTTTAAAGAAGGAAAACTTCTCGTGCTTTTGACGACAAACGCTCTGGAGCTCGGCATTGACATAGGGGATCTCGACGCTGTTGTAAACTATGGAATACCTCCCGACGGTCTGTTCTCCCTTATCCAGCGCTTCGGAAGGGCAGGAAGAAAAAGAGAGAGGGAAGCTATAAATGCCATTGTTTTGAGGAAAAACGGTCTCGACTATTATTACAAGGAGCACGTGGACGAGCTGGTGGAAAAGCTCGAAAAAGGAATAATTGAGTACATGCCCATAAACCTCAAAAACCGGCTCGTTGTGAAGAAACACCTCCACTATCTTTTGAGTGAGCTCAAGATTCTTGACTGGGACGAGCTGAACGAGTTTGAGAAACAGCTTGCTATGGAGCTCGTGAATGAGAAAAAAGCAAAGCTCCACGACAACCCGATTACAGGCAAAAGGGAAATCCGCATCTTGCAGCCGGCATTTACTTATTCCTCTATAAGAGCGGCAAGTGATGAGAGCTATTTCCTCCTTCTCGACGAGCCATGGATAAGGTACAAACTTTTGGAAAAGTCCAGCGTAAGAGACTTAATCCGGTTTATAAACTGGCTCAAGCTTAAGGGCTACGTAATAGAGGAGGTCGACAAGCCTGAATATTACAGGTCGCTCCTGCCGGGGATGGCATATTTCTCGAGGGGGGAGCTGTACATCACAAGGGACAAGCTCACTCTTGGAAAGTTCCACTTTATCTTCGCCTCTCCGCTCAACAGGTTCTGGGAAGTTGACACATTCCCTTCAAAGAGAGAAGACGTAGAGATCCTCGATATCTACAGCAGGAAGGAGTACAAAGGGGTAGAAATTTATATCGGCCGGCTGAGGGTTAAGCACCACTACTGGGGGTTTGCCGTCAAAGGAAAAGATACTCCTCTCTACCTCCAAGAGCTGTTGAAGCTCAAGGAAGAGGGAATTCTGAAAGGAGAGATTTACTCTCCAATGCTGGAGCTCAAAGAGAATGCTGAGGTCGATGAGGAGTGGAGCATTCTTAACTGGGAAAAGTTTGCGAAGGTTGAGTTTGATGAGCCTTTCACGTGGGAGTTTGAAACTGACGGTATCTGGCTTGTGTTTCCCGAGAGCATTAGAGAGATTGCAAACGAGGAGTTTAGGGAGTTCTTCAAGATTGCTGTGGAAAAGGGTTATGAAGATATTGCCTTTAGTCTTTACGAGCGTTTGGACAGAAGGTCTCTTTTCCCCGAACTTTTGGGCGCAACGAGTCACTACCTAAGAAACTACATCAGAGAGAGCCTAAAGAATTCAAAGATTGGAGATGAGATGCTTGCCTTTGCAATAAAGAAACTTGTGGACAGCAAAGATGGAATCGGGAGCGGGCTTCATGCAATAGAGCACAACATGATTAAAATAGCCCCAATTTTCACATACGTGGACAGCAGGGAGCTCGGCGGCTACAGTTACGAAAGCTTTCCAAATCCCCCCTTTGTGGGCAAGCCCATAGTGTTCATCTACGATGGAAACGAAGGCGGCTTCGGACTGGCAGAGATTCTCTATGACAACGCCGAGAAGCTCATGGAGAAGAGCCTTGAACAGATGAAGAAGTGTAAGTGCGAAGACGGCTGTCCTTTGTGTGTCTACTCACCAAAGTGCGGCACTTTCAACGAGTTCCTCGACAAATGGCAGGCAATAAAGATTTGGGAAAAACTCCTCAGCGGAGATAGTACTGAATAAGCTTTCTCAGTTCCAAATTTCGCTCAATCTTTTTTCCTAAAAAGCGCTTTAACTGGGAGTTTTCTGCGAGAAGGGCGTTGAGCTCGATTGCTAAGAGCTTGTTGTCTTCGCTGACCCCATAGGCTTTGTACCTCAGCGGCGCCCACTCCTTTTCCAGCTTTGCTACTTTTTTCTCAAGTTCCCTAACTTCGTTTTCAAGAACCTCTACATTGCCTTTTGGCTCTCTGAAGCTTTTGGAAATGATTATCTCAAGAACTCTTTTCTCATCCACAGCATAGCGCTCGCTGAGCCTGTTTATTTCTTCTACAAGCTTATCCGGGAGCTCAACTTCAATTTTTCCGAGGCCTTTTTTAGGCCTTATTATCAATTTCACGCCTTCTCTCCTCCAGCTCTTTTTTAAGCTCTTCGTTTTCCCTTCTCAGCTTTTCCCTAACGCTTGTCATCAGCTCTTTATCCCTCAAAGCCTTTTCATAGAAAGCCCTGAGGTCTTCCAACTCATCTTCGATTTCCCTCAGCTTTTCTTCAAGCCTCGCCTTTTTCTCGATGAGAAACGCCTCCCTCTCAGCCTGCAGAGTTTTCTCGACTTTGGAAAGGTTTTTTTCTATAAGCTCCAGGAGATCCAGTTTTTTCAGCTCTTTAAACCTTTTTCCTTCCACCTTTATTTCTACTGGCATTTTTCATCATCTCGGTCTTTCTGTCATAACAGAGAATATAAAACGCGAGCAGGGACTTCCATTTTCCATACGGCTCGATGATTTCCCTGACGTCTTTCTCCTTTACCTCTTTGGGATTCAGGTTAAATATCTTTGCTATTCCCCTTCTCAGTCCCAAATCTCCAGCGGGATACGTGTTTTTCCCGAGACCATAGGCCAAGAAAAGCTCGGCACTCCATTTCCCGATACCCCTGAATTTCGTGAGGTATTTTATGGCTTCTTCCTCACTTAGCTCCTCAAGGTCTAACCGCAAATTTCCCTTGACGTGTTCTTCCGTGAGAGATTTTATGTAAGCCCCTCTATAGCCGAGCTTGGTCTCTTTGAGCTCTTCGTCACTTAGGTTTAAGATGTCCTCGGGCTTTGGGAATACGTAGAGGTCTTCGATCTTCTTCCCCGCGAGCTTCACGAGGCTGTTAATTGTTCTCATGGCAAATTCAAAACTCACCTGCTGCTGGGCTATTACCTCTACGAGGGCTTGATATTTGCTCGGCGCCCTCGGGATAGTTAACCCATAAAACTCCTCAATTAAGAACGAAAATTTTGAGTCTCCTATCTCTGAGTAAAACTTCTCGAGGTCAGTGTCCAGGCCTAGAACGAATTCAAGCTTCTTTTTGGCACCTTTTCGTTCTTTTTCTGAGAAATGCTCCGGAAAATAGAAGTTCTCTCCGTCAAAACCCACTATACCATTATCTAATGCCTGTTTGAATATTCCGTTTTCGAACTTCCAGGTACCGTTTTTTATCATCTCGTGGGCTACCTTCTTGAGGTCGATCACTTTAACCATCTGTCCAGCTTAACAGGGTTTTCCTTTATATCTTTTAGCGTTGAGACATAGAGCCTCTTCCCATCTGAGGAGCGGTGGATTTCAAGTTCTCCTACCTCTTCCAGAAAACGCATGATTTCCTTAACGTCTTTCTCCCTTATTCCAAAGTTTTCTCTTAAGAAATCCCAGTAAGGCTCAGCATTGGAGTATTTGGCCACCTGTCTAATTAAACTCCACGCGGCCTTGATTTTTTCATTCCCCTTAGACAGCTTGAACTTCTTTATCTCTTCCTTCATGCTCTCCCATAGGATTTTTGGGTTCCATTCTTATTAACTTTTCTTGAGAAAACTTAATTAAGTTGGAGAACAATATCTACACAAGGTGGTGGTTATGAGAAAAATCATTTTTATCTCTCTGCTTCTGCTCATATTCTTGGGCCCAGCGCTAGCTGAAGCAAAAACCGTTTACGTTGCTCAAATAAAAGGTGAGATAACTCCCTACACATACGATCAGTTCGACAGGTACATAAGCGAGGCTGAGAAGGCAAATGCGAATGCCATAATAATTCTTCTTGACACTCCCGGTGGTAGAGCGGATGCGATGCAAAACATAATCGAGAGAATAAAATCTGCTGATGTTCCTGTTATAACCTACGTTTATCCACCTGGAGCTATGGCGGCCTCCGCTGGAACATATATTGCCCTGGGTTCACATTTAATAGCCATGGCACCCGGAACAAGCATCGGTGCGTGCAGACCTATTTTAGGCTATTCCCAAAATGGAAGCATTATAGAGGCTCCTCCAAAGGTCGTTAACTTTTACATCTCCTACATAAAAAGCTTGGCAAAGGCCAGTGGAAGAAATGAGACAATGGCAGAAAAGTTCATAACGGAGGATTTGGCCATAGATCCCGAAGAAGCCCTAAAGTATGGAGTTATTGAGGTTATTGCAAACGATGTAAATGAGCTCTTGGAAAAAGCAGATGGTATGAAAACCAAGGTCCCCGTAAGGGGCGAGTACGTTACTTTAGATCTTAAAGGGGCTGAAGTTAGATATCTAGAACCGAGTTTAAAGGATAGGGTGATAACATACATCACCGACCCAGCAGTTGCCTACGTTCTCTTAACACTCGGCATATGGGCTCTTGTTTTGGGATTCTTGAGTCCGGGGTGGCACGTTCCAGAAACGGCTGGAGCAATAATGATTGTCCTTGCCATAATAGGCCTCGGGTACTTCGGCTACAGGAGTGCGGGTTTGCTGCTGATAATCCTTGCGGTGATATTCTTTATAGCAGAAGCCCTAACGCCTACTTTCGGTCTCTTTACAGTTGCTGGCTTTATAACGTTTGTTTTGGGCAGCATAATGCTCTTCAGTGGGGGTGGGGGAGTGGACTATCTTGTTTCAAGGGAAGTTTATTCCCAGATTAGGTTGATAATAGTGACAATAGGTGTACTGCTCGCCTTGTTCTTTGCCTTTGGAATGGCAGCTGTGATAAAGGCTCATAGAAGGAAGGCACAAACCGGGAAGGAAGAGATGATAGGTCTCTCGGGTGAAGTTGTGGAACCTTTAGCCCCAGAGGGGTTGGTAAGAGTCAGAGGAGAGCTTTGGAAGGCAAGAAGCAGGGATGGTGAACTAATACATATCGGCGAGAAGGTTAAGGTTGTTGAAATGGATGGACTCAAACTTATCGTGGTTAGGGAAAAAGAGAAAAAGAATGAAAGGGAAAATACTGATGAGGTGAAGTAGAATGGCCTTTGAGTGGATTGTGTATGTTGTTATTTTAGTTTTTGTTTTGGTGTTTTTGTCCTCAGCTATAAAGATAGTAAAGGAATACGAAAGAGCAGTAATCTTCAGGCTTGGTAGGGTTGTTGGAGCAAGGGGCCCAGGATTGTTCTTCATAATCCCAATATTCGAAAAAGCCGTGATAGTTGATTTAAGAACTCAAGTTTTGGATGTTCCAGTTCAAGAAACAATAACAAAGGACAACGTTCCGGTAAAGGTTAACGCAGTGGTTTACTTTAGAGTTGTTGACCCGGTAAAGGCTGTTACTCAGGTTAAGAACTTCATAATGGCAACGTCCCAAATTTCCCAGACGACCCTGAGAAGTGTAATTGGCCAAGCACATCTGGACGAGCTCCTCAGCGAGAGAGAAAAGCTCAACAGAGAACTGCAGAGGATAATCGACGAAGCAACAGACCCATGGGGAATAAAAGTTACAGCAGTGGAGATAAAAGATGTCGAGCTTCCAGCGGGAATGCAAAGAGCTATGGCAAGACAAGCAGAGGCAGAGAGAGAAAGGAGAGCAAGGATTACACTTGCTGAGGCAGAAAGACAGGCTGCCGAGAAGCTTAGAGAAGCTGCAGAGATTATCTCTGAGCATCCAATGGCGCTCCAGCTTAGAACCCTGCAAACAATAAGTGACGTAGCAAGCGATAAGAGCAACGTTATAGTACTAACACTCCCGATGGAAATGTTGAAGCTGTTCAGGAGCCTTTCTGATACTGCTGAAGTCGCAAAGAAGAAATTAGAAGAGGAACAAGAGTAGACCCTTTTTACTTTTTAACCGTCCTTTAATTCTTTTTAAGGACAAATTGAGTTAAATATAAAAAGTTAGACATCAGTATATAGGTTAGATACATTAATTACGAATTTCGTACATTTAATTAAAAGACACGGGGGGATTAAATTGGGAAGGTCTATTGTTTTTGCCTCTGGAAAAGGTGGTACGGGTAAAACCACCACAATAGCAAATGTCGGTGTTGCTTTGGCACAGTTTGGAAAGGAAGTCATAGTGATTGATGCAGATATTACTATGGCAAACCTGAGCTTAATTCTCGGTATGGAAGATATTCCGATAACGCTCCACGATGTTCTATCAGGAGAGGCGGATCTTAGAGATGCCGTCTACGAAGGGCCAGCAGGTGTTAAAGTCATTCCAGGTGGGCTAAGCCTTGAGAAAATAAAGAAGGTAAAGAACCCGGAAAAGCTGAAGGAGCTCATAAGAGAGATATCATCAATGGCAGATTTTGTTTTAATCGATGCCCCTGCAGGTCTTGAGATGACTTCAATTACCGCCCTGCTTATAGGAAAGGAACTTATTTTGGTAACAAATCCGGAGATTTCTGCGATTACCGACTCCCTTAAAACGAAACTTGTAGCAGAAAAACTTGGAACTCTCCCCTTGGGAACTGTTCTAAACAGGGTAACAAATGAAAAAACAGAACTAACCAGAGAGGAAATCGAGGCCATCTTGGAAGTTCCGGTGCTTGCAGTAATACCCGAAGACCCAGAAGTAAAAAGGGCCAGTGCCTATGGAATCCCCCTTGTTATCAAAAATCCAACGTCCCCGGGAGCAATAGCTTATAAGCAGCTCGCTGCGAAGCTTGCAGGGGTTAGGTATGCACCTCCGGAACCGGAAAATCCGATAAAGAGGGTATTTAAAGCTCTGTTTGGGGGAGAAAGGAGATGAGCCCACTTACTTTTTTGGTTGTTATTCTCCTAGCTACAAATATAATACTGGCAGCGCTCTATATAGCGGAGAGGAGAGCTTCAACTCGCGCTGTTTATGACCCAGAAACGAGGAATACTTTAAAGAGGAGAGTCACCCACCTAAAAGAAGAACTAGAGTCAGAATTAGTCGATTTCGATGTTGAGGAATGGGAAAAAGCTCTTGAGGAATCTCTGGAAGAGGAAATACGAAACCTATGACCTTTTCTGCCCTTTAAATTCTTTTGGCCTTAAGGAAAAACTTAAGTATTCTCGGGTAATATTGTTAAATCCCCGCTCATTCGGGGGGTGAAAACATGAGGGCAAAAGTGAAAATTCTTGACGTAGAGACAGGCAGATTTATGGTAGTAATCAACGAGGAAGATGCCAAGAAAGCAAAACTCCACCCGGAGGATTTAATCAAGATAGAAACCGCAAAAAGGACGATATATGGGGATGTAGTTATAAGCAACATGGTTCAGTCAGGAGAAATAGGAGTTACAAAGGATATAATGCGCGCTTATACCTTTTCTGAAGGAGAAATGGTAAACGTAGTTCCCGCAGGAACTCCAGAAAGCGTGAGATATGTTAAGAAAAAGATGAACGGTCAAAAGCTTAAGAAGGTTGAAATAGAGGCAATTGTTAAAGACATCGTCGACAGAAAACTTAGGGACATAGAAATAAGTTCTTTTGTGACTGCGCTCGAGATAAATGGGCTTGATATGGACGAGATTGCCTGGCTCACAGTAGCAATGGCAGAGACTGGAGACATGCTGGATATAGATAGAAAACCAATTATGGACGTCCACAGCATAGGTGGGGTTCCTGGAAACAAAACAAACGTGCTTGTGGTTCCAATTGTTGCTGCAGCCGGATTGACAATTCCAAAAACCTCATCAAGGGCGATAACAAGCGCCGCTGGGACTGCCGATGTGGTAGAAGTCCTCGCTCCAGTGACTTTCTCATTGGATGAAATAAAGAGGATTGTGGAAAAGATAGGTGCCTGTTTAGTGTGGGGTGGAGCCCTTAACTTAGCTCCCGCTGACGACCTAACGATTAAAGCCGAAAGGGCCCTAAGCATTGACCCAAGGGGGCTTATGCTTGCGAGCATAATGTCAAAGAAGTACGCCATGGGTTCCCAATACGTTCTCATAGACATACCAACGGGAGAGGGGGTAAAGGTCGAGACCATAGAAGAAGCGAGGTCTCTTGCAAAAGACTTCATAGAGCTTGGAAAGAGGCTTGGGCAATACGTGGAAGCGGCAATTACTTATGGTGGTCAGCCTATAGGACATACCGTTGGCCCTGCACTTGAGGCCAAAGAGGCCCTAGAGACCTTAATGACAGGTAAAGGTCCGGGAAGCCTGGTGGAGAAGGCCACAGGCTTGGCAGGAATTCTGCTTGAGATGGGTGGAGTGGCACCGGCAGGGATGGGTAAAAAGATGGCAAAAGAAATCCTCGAAAGCGGAAAAGCATACGAAAAGCTGAAGGAGATAATAGCCGAACAGGGCGGAGATCCAAATATAAAGCCCGAGGACATTCCAATAGGTGACAAAACCTACACCTTCGTAGCTCAAACCTCTGGATACGTAACAAAGATCGACAACAAAGCGATAACGACAATAGCAAGGGCTGCTGGGGCACCGGAAGACAAAGGGGCCGGAATTTTGTTCCACGTTAAAGTTGGAGAAAAAGTTAAGGAAGGGGACCCACTCTTTACAATACACGCAGAGAGCGAAGTTAGGCTTGACCAGGCAATAATTCAGGCAAGGAGAATGGAGCCAATAAGAATAGAGGGTATGGTGCTCCAGAGAATTGGAAATATCTAACGTCTTCCGTGCTTTTCGTACCATCCCCATTCTTTTTTGCTTCCAAAACTTCTTACACCTTCTTTCACGAGCTTTATTCTGAGTTCTTTGGCCAGCTCGGGGGTTATCTCGCCATGCTCTTCCATCCAGTTAATAATTTCCAAAGCTTCCTCATCGGTCTCGCATCTCCTTATAAAGTCAATAACTGTCGGGTTGTACCCGGAAAAATCCATCAATTCTTCCTCTTCTTCCTCTTCCACTCTATAGCCTTCGATAACAAGGCCGGGTTCTTCTTCAAGTTCCTTAGCTAGGTGAGGGTATTTCTCCTTAAATTCTTCCTTATCATACTCCTGCCATGGAAATTCATCAATGGGACGTTTTTTCTTTTTATCCACCATCTTGGGCACCTCTTTCAGATTTTTGTTCCAATAGTTGCTTTATATACTTTGTTGCCTTGCCATTGCAAAGCCCTTATATATTCTCTTGCAGAGTTCTAAACATGAAGGGCTCCTATCTTCTTGTAATCTATCTGGAAAGAGATGCAAACATAAGAACAAAAGCCCGGGAGTTTCGTTTGAAGAAAGGATACTACATTTACGTTGGCTCTGCAATGAACTCCCTTGAAAAAAGAGTTGCAAGACATTTCAAAAAGAAAAAACGTCTTCACTGGCATATTGATTTTCTTCTTCAAAAAGCACGGCTTTTGAGTGCTTATCTAATACCCAGCGAGGAAAGACTTGAAGAAGAACTCTCCCGTACTGTGGGAGAAGTTTTTAAAGGGATTGAAGGCTTTGGGGCAAGTGATGTTGGGGTAAAAACGAATTTATATTACTCTGCAATTCCTCCGGATGGAACAATATGTAACATCTTAAACTCAAGAGGCCCCAGGTGGAAAAGAGTTAAAAGTTACGAAGATATTATGAACTGGAGGGAAGAGAATGCTGAGAATGGGGAAGGTTGAATCATACATTCATGAGAAGCTCGAGAAAGAAAAACTTCACTTTGTTCTCCTAGACCCGGATGATGTTTCTCCTGAAACTGCCGGGAAACTTGCCAAAATGAGTGAGGAACTCGGTGTGGACGCAATAATGGTAGGTGGCTCCACAGGAGCAGAGGGAGAAATTCTTGATGAGGTCGTTAAGTCAATAAAAGAGAGCTCCAGCTTACCTGTGATACTTTTCCCTGGTTCTCATTGGGGGATAAGCAAATATGCAGATGCAATATTCTTTATGAGCCTCCTCAATTCGCGGAATCCCTTTTTCATTACTGGTGCCCAGGCGCTTGGAGCTTTTACAGTAAAGCGCTACGGGATTGAGCCCATACCAATGGCTTATCTCATAATAGAGCCTGGTGAAACTGTTGGGTGGGTTAGTGATGCCAAGCCAATTCCAAGGCACAAGCCAAAGATAGCCGCCGCTTACGCCCTAGCTGGCCAGTATATGGGAATGAGGCTCGTTTACCTTGAGGCGGGAAGCGGTGCTCCGGAGCATGTTCCGAATGAGATGATAAAAACCGTAAAGAGCGTTATAGACATACCTCTCATAGTAGGTGGAGGCATAAGGAGCTATGAGGATGCGAAGGAAGTCGCCCAGAGCGGTGCGGATATAATAGTTACCGGGACAGCGATAGAAAAGGCAGGCTCTCTGGAAGAGGCCAGAAAAAGGCTTGAGAGTATTATAAGGGGAGTTAAAGAAGTTAAGCCCTAGAATTAAAAGGGCTCGCCCTTCTTGCTTCACTTTTTTGAGGTTCCTAAAAGGTCATTAACTAACTCTGAGAGACCTTTCCAAAACCCCTCAAGAAACCATAGGATAAACACTATGACTTTTTCTTTCTCAAGCCTCGCCTTTCAGGGCGGGGTACAGCCAACCATAAACAAGCCCTTTTAGTGGGAAAGTAAAAACATTTTTAAATCCAAAGGCGTAAAATTAATAATGAGGAGTAATGAAAAGAACGGTAACAGTAAAACTCCAACCCTCAAAGGAACAAGAAAAAACTCTTCTTGAGCTAGCCCAAGCTACTGCAGTAATCTGGAATAAAATCAATTACGAGCGGTTAAAACAGTTTAAAGAATTCGGCAAGATAGACTTTGGAACAACGGAAAAGGAAGCCTATTACACGTTCAAGGGCTGGGTTGGTGGTTCAACAGTACAACAATTGGCAAGGAAGAATGCTGAAGCGTGGCGTAGCTTCTTCTCTCTACTTAAGAAGAAAAAGTCTGGAGAGCTACCAGAATGGTTCAAACCACGATCACCAAAATTCGTCAAGGAGGAGAATGGAAGAAAACTCTTCGTAATCCCACTCAGGAACGACCAGTATAAAATTGAAAACAACACTATCGAGCTGAGAAGGCTCGGAAAGTTTGGAAGGCTAAAAATTCAATTCAAGGGGAGAATTCACTTGAAGGGCAAGCAGGGAAGGATGGAAATAATCTACGACTCTGTAAAGCGGAAATGGCATGCTCACGTTAGTTACACTGTTGAGGAAAAACTAACTAACGGAGATTGGGTTAAAGTTCCAAGAGAGCCACAGAGCAACCTGACGGCAGGAATAGACTTGGGGGTAAACAATTTAATAGCCGTTTACGTTGAGAATGGTGAAGCTTTTCTCGTGAACGGGAGACCTCTCAAAAGCATTGCCTTTTACTGGCAAAAAAGAATAGCGGAATACCAGTCAAAACTCAACAAGTCGGGATACAAGGCAAGCAGGAAACTCAAGAGAATGCATCAGAAAACCAAACTACAGGCGAGGCACTACATTAACACTGCAGTCAGGCAGACTGTTGAAAGGCTTTACGAGATAGGCGTTAGTAAAATTGTAATTGGCTATCCAAAGGATATAGCGAGGAACTCTGATAAAGGTAAAAAGCAAAACTTCATACTCTCCCACGTTTGGAGGTTTAATACAGTAATACAAAGGCTAAAGGAAGTTGCTGAAGAGTATAGTATTGAAGTTGTGCTTGTTGATGAGGCTTTCACTTCTCAAACCTGCCCTCTCTGCGGCCAGCGCCACTCTAATGGTAGAATTTTTAGGGGTTTATTCAAGTGCCGTGGAGAGGGCGTTGTAATGAACGCTGACTTGGTTGGAGCGTTTAACATTTTGAGAAAGGCAGTTGAAAAGATAACCCCGAGCCTTCCTGCTCTTGCAGGAGGTAGGGGTAATGGGGGGAAGACCCTCCCCGAGGGGCTGAAAAGCCCTCCTCTAATGGGTTTTAGTGAAGCCCCTCAAACCTCCCTGCCGTTGGCGAGGAGCTAAAATGGACCCTCGCCGTTCACGGCGGGAAGGAGGTCAGAATGAGCAACACAATAATCCCCATAACCATTTTTAGAAACTCAACTACCTGGCTCATTTAGTTTCCCTGTTCCCTGTTTTGTATCCATTTTATTTATCTTTTCTGCAAGATGCGAAACTTATTTTAACCATTCGATTAAATTTTTAATGGGTGACCAACATGCGTGCCTTCATATCTGTGGACTTAGAAGGGATGCCGTTTGTTGTAAGTCTGGAGCATCTGGTAGAAAAAGGCGCTCTATACAACGAGGCTCGGAAAATAGCCACGGAAATAACTTTAACCGCTGCGGATGCCCTTCACAGGGCGGGGTTTGACGAAGTGGTTATAGCTGACAGCCATGGCCCAATGGTTAACCTCCTTCCCGAGGAGCTTCCCGAATACGTTTACCTCGTTAGGGGCTATCCAAGGCCAATGGCAATGGTAGCCGGGGCTGAGGGTTGTGACGTTGCCCTTTTCCTTGGCTATCACGCAAAGGCGGGAACACCTTATGCAATCTTTGACCACACTTACAGCGGTGCAAACGTTGGAAAACTTGAGTTAAACGGCATTGAAGTTAGCGAATTTCTCCAAAACGGTTTTGCTGTGGGACATTTCAACATTCCGGTAATCCTTGTTGGAGGAGACAAGAAACTTCTTGAAGACGACGTGGAGAAATTCACTCCCTGGGCTGAGAGAGTGGCATTCAAAGAGGCATTCTCAAGGTATTCCGCTATAAGCCCAAGCATGAAGAAAATTAAGAAAGAACTTGAGAACGCCGTTTTCAGAGCTGTTGAAAAATACAAAAACGGGGAAACAAAGCCCCTAAAACTTGACTATCCGGTTAGGGTGAAACTAACCTTCAACAACAGTGGCATGGCGGACGCCGGAGAACTTCTCCCCGGGGCAAGAAGAATAGACGGAAAAACAGTAGAGTTTGAAGCAAGAGACATCATCGAGGCGTACAAAGCATTTCAGCTGCTGGTATTTGCTGCTGGCGGAGTTACATCACTACTTAGGCGCTAAGCCTCGCTCAGTATCTTGAAGCTTATTTTTCCATCTTTTATTATCTTTTTGAGATCTTCGAGAAGCTTTTGAACGTTTTCTTCTGCAACTTCCATTCTTATTTCACTAACACCCTTGCATGTGGGGGGCAAGAAGTGTATGTCCTTAATTTTTCCCCTAACTTCACCCAAAATTTTACTCAAAACTTTTCCTCTTGCATCATAGGGCAATTTTATATCCAGTTCAATAATTTTCATAGCTATCACCACTTTATTTTAGAGAAGAAGCCCTATATAACCTTTTTCATGAGCCATGGGTATGAAGTCTTGGGACATTTATTCCTCCCGGTTATGGGAAAGTTTTTGATTTTTCCCTGCTAAATACTAATGCCCCGGAGAAACCGCGGGGGATGAGCGAGGGGCGAGCTGTGACTCCCCTTCGCTCCTCCGGGGCACACTAAAATCCCAAAGACTTTAGAATAGTGAATTTTGGGTTTCTATGATTCCCTTCAATTCTAACAACTCTAGTAAACCCCTCTTCCAGTATTGGAAGAGTCATGGGTATGGAAAGCTCCAACAAATCTCTGTCTACGAAGTAGAAGGCTATCCTCTTCTCATTCCCCACGTACTTTAGAACGTCATGCAGGGTACTAAGAATGTCTTTTTTGTCTCCCAAGAGAGTCAAATACTTATCAAACCCAACGACTATGTTCACTATTTTATCTTTTTTTATTTGCTCAAATATGCGGTCGTATTCTTTTTGCAGGATAGCAGTTTCACTCACGGAGACTTTGCCTATTACCTGTCCCACGTTCAAGATTCCCCCAAGCTTTATCACCTTTATCTCATCCATTCCCACATTTGGGAGTCCAGAAAGTTCTATCTGCTTTATATATGCATGAGTTCTATTTTTCTTCTTCGTATGGTGCTGTTATGACTTTTCTTATCTCTCTGGCGATTTTTTCTCCAATTCCTTCCACCTGCATTAATTCGCTCTCTTTTGCCGTGAAAACCCTCTCCACGTTCCCGAAATGTTTAAGGAGCCTTCTTGCTAAGGTTGCTGACACATAGGGCAGCCCCTCAACAATCAACCTCTGCCTTTCAGCTAATGTTAGGACCTTCTTCTCACTTCTAATGGCCACTTCCTTCTTTCTCTCCTCCTGTTCACGCTTGGCTATGAGGTAAATGTAACTGGCAACTTCACTTGGGTCTTTAGCGAAAAGAACTGGGATCTCCCAGTCTACAGTTAAAGCAGCCAAGGCACCTCTAATAGCATTTGGGTGCACGTTCCTAATTCCGTAGAGCTCTCCTTCGATAATAATGACCGGTCTGGGATAGGCCTCTTTTAAACGCTTTGCCTGATCAAAAAGCCTGCCATCTATTATTGACTGGATAAAATCATTAGCGGCTTTTCTCTCTATAGCCACATCCTCACTCACTATGTAATCCCCAACATCGAGGGTTTTGACTTCTAAATGGGCGCCAAGTTCTTTCAGCAATTTTGGAACCTGGCTCTTAAGCTCGCGTGAATCAACATAAACTACAATCCCTTTCGGCTTTTTCACAAAAATAGGCTTTATAGGAAGCTTTTCATACACATCTTTCTCTGGCTCTTCCCCCTTTTCGACAACTTCCTCAGCTTTTTCCTCCTTCTCCTTCGGCTTTACAAAACCTAAGAGAGAGGCTTGTTTTTCTTTTTTAACCATATCCTCCACCTTCTTTAAGAGAGAGATCATCTGCTTCTCCTTATTGCGGGAACTCCAGTAGTAAGCTTCATCTCTTGTGCCCTTTGCCATAAAGATGACAACTCTTCCGGGCTTATGCCTTCCGGTTCTTCCTCTTCTCTGGATGCTTCTTATAGCGGAGGGAACCGGCTCATAGAAGATAACCAAATCTACCTCGGGAACATCCAGACCTTCTTCCCCAACGCTTGTGGCAACGAGAACGTTGAATTCTCCCTGAGAGAAGAGGTCCAAAATCTGCTTTTGCCTCTTCTGGCTTAACCCTTTGTCATTTTCTTTATTAGCCTGCCCCACGAAACGCATGCTCTTTATTTGCTCTTGAAGGAGCTCCTTTACGATCTTTTTTGCAGTTTCCCTGTAGTTTGTGAAGACGATTATCTTTGAGGCAGGCTTTTTGCTCAATTGCTCTTTGACAAGCTCTTTCATCTTATCAAGCTTTGGATGGTCGAGCCCGAGCTCCTTTGCCTGAACGAGAAGGGCTATTGCCTTTTTCATTCTTTGATCCTGCATCAGTTCCTTCGTTGATTTCGCCTTTCCCATCTTGGCCTCTTCATATAGTTTCTTAAGGTAAGCCCTCAAAGCTGATAAACCCTGAGTTTCAAGGAGTTCTATTGCATGGTGGAGCTTCAGGGCTTTTGCCTGGTAAAACATGAGTTTTCCTACATCATAGTTGCCTTTTGCCATCTCGGCGTTTATTATCTGTCCCACTTTGAGGATTTCTTTTTTCGGAACATCTGGAGAAGCGCTCTCGATAAGACCTACCTCAGCCAAAGGCTTCAACGAATCTTTGAGCATTTCCCTTAGAATTTTTCTAACTTCCTTGTAAATCCCCGGCAGCTCAACCCTAACCCATTCAAACTTTATCCCTTGGACGTAAGGTTTAACATCGGGAGAGTTCTCGGTTCTGACCTCAATGTGCTCTATAAAGAGGTTCTTAACAATCTCACGAATCTTTGCCTCATCACTCCCGGGAGAAGCCGTAAGACCCAAAATTAGGGGATGCTTTGCCTGTCTCATGTATTCCTTGGCTATGTAAACGTAAGCATAGTTCCCCACAGCTCTATGTGCTTCATCAAAAACGAGCAGGACAACATCTTCAAGGCTAATCCTCCCAACAACGAGATCATTTTCTATCGTTTGAGGGGTAGCGGTAATGATAACGCTTTTCTTCCATATTTCCTCCCTCTTCTCGGGCGGTATCTCACCTGTTAGAGTGTTTATCTTCTCCTCAGGGAGGTTAAAAAGCCTCAAAAAGCTTTCTCTATGCTGTAATGCTAGGGGCTTTGTTGGTGCGAGCATTAAAACCTTGCCCCCATATTTAGAAAGCCTGTAGTCGGCAATCATCTGGGCTATCAGCGTTTTACCTAAACCAGTCGGCAGGACAACTAAGCTGTTTCTGTCTTTGCACTTTGCGTAGATTACCTCCTGATAAACCCTCGGCTGGATAATGTCTTTACGCAGGTACATCACAATGTTCTTGGATGGGAGGGTTTATAAACACGCCGGAGCTGATTATCCTCATCCAAAAACTTAAATATAAAAGCTCCTTATGTGAAACTGATAGGAGATGCCCTATATACCAACTAGGCCCGTTACGGATAAATCTCTTGTTGGGATTGTTGTCTCAATTATTTTGGTGTACATCCTTCTTAGAGTTTATTCTAAATGGATGGAGAAGTGGGTGGAAAAGAAGGAACAAGAGCTCAAAGAAGAAAATAATATTGGAGAGCTTTATTGATATTGTCCTGCACGAAAACTCTAAAAAGGAAAAACCCGACTTTAAGATAGGTGTTAAAATGCCGCGAGGAATGGGGTGGGGAAGAGGAAGAAGGCGAAAAATGAGGTTTATAGGGTTCATACCTGAGGTTAGACATTTTTATCCTGCCAAGCCCCCTTTTGGCCCTCCACAACCTCCGATTTTTATGACTTATGAGGAATTTGAAGCGCTGAGACTTGTGGACTACGAGGGCTTAACGCAGGAGGAAGCCGGGCAGAGGATGGGGGTTTCTAGAGGCACGGTTTGGAGGGCTCTAAGTTCTGCAAGGAAAAAAGTTGCTCAGATGCTTGTTGAAGGGAGAGAGCTAATAATCCTTGCACAGGGAAATGAAGTTCCAAAAGTGGAGTCATCTAAGGAGCCAGATATTTCCGACGAAGACTCGTTTTAATCCTTCTTTTTTGGCCGCATTGTACACATTTTCCATTTGTTTTTTGCTGGTAGTTGGAATATCGTGCATTAGATGTTGAGGAGCAAATGCCAGAAGGATGTAGGGTATATCCGGATCCAGCTGGGCAAGATACCTCGCTATTCCACCGACCTCTTCCTCATCTATGTAATGGGGCACAACAAGAGTGCTTATAACTAGTAAGGGAGGCTCTTTTCTATTGTCCATTGAAGTTATGAGTGCTACGTTCTCTTTTATCCTTTGAAGGGCTTTTTCTCCGTTGATTCCTGTTAGAGCTTCGTAGACACTTGGAGTATAGGCTTTCCAGTCAATTTTCACTATCCCTCCGCTTTTCAAGCTTAACCTTGCCATCTCCCGCATCATGTTTGGATTTTCGAGACCATTTGTTTCCCAGCAAATTCTCTTTGTTGTTCCAATTTTTTCAGCCCTTTTAATAACTTCTCTTGAGGTTTTTATTGCATAGGGACTGTGTGGAGTAGGGTCACCGCCAAAATAACACACACATGAGACCCTACTTCTCATTGCTATATCTGCCAGCTCTTTTGAGCCTATGAGAATTCCCTCAAAGGGATCTATGCTCCCGTTTTTTATCATGTATTTATGTTCTATGTTCTGGCAGAAAAGACAATCTAAGTTGCATCCAGCGAAGAAGACCGCTAGGTTGTAAAATCCTCTATGTTCTTTTTCCGGACAAACTGGCCCTGCGACACAGTTTGTTGGATGAGGATCAAGGTACCAGTGGAGGTAAGCTCTATCAAAGTTTCCAGTTATGGGGATTAGCCTCCCTCTTTTGTTCCATATTATTCCGCAGTAACCAGAGCTTCCCTCTGGAATTTTACACTCATTTACGCAGATTGAGCATTTAATACCTTCTTTCGGGGGCTTAAGAGGCAACCCTATGAGCTTCCGCCATTTTTGATGGGATTTATGTGCTATTTTTAATGCTTCTTTGGGATTTTTTCGTAGACAGTTGACGCAGACTCCGATTGATTTACTAATCTCTTCCGATTCATATCCGCATATTTTGCATGTCATCAATATTCTCTCGGGGCTTCATCTTAATGAAAGTTTCCAAAATCTTTAAACGCCTTTAGGCTAACCTAACACTGGTGAGCTCATGATCGCCTTTGGCCCTGTGCCCTCAAGACGGTTGGGTAAAAGCCTAGGAATAAACAACATTCCAGATAAGGTGTGCTCTTATGCATGCGTTTACTGTCAGATTGGAAAAACGTTGAGGATGGAGGTCAAGAGAAGGCCTTTTTATCCTCCAGAGCTCATCTTTGAAGAGGTTAAGAGAAAAGTTGAAAAAGCTGAGGAGAGGGGAGAACGCATAGATTACCTAACCTTTGTGCCCGATGGCGAACCTACCCTCGACGCCAATTTAGGAGAAGAAATAGAGATGCTAAAATCCTTTAATATTCCATTGGCAATTCTGACAAACTCCTCCCTTATATGGAGAGAAGACGTCAGGAATGATCTCTTAAAGCTCGATTTTGTTTCTTTAAAGCTCGATGCAGTGACTGAGGCTCTGTGGAGAAAAGTGGATCGCCCACACAAGACCTTAAAACTAGACAAAATCCTTGAGGGAATCCTAGAGTTCAGAAGAGACTTCAAGGGCAAGATCGTGACTGAGACAATGCTCATAGATGGAATAAATTATGGAGATGAGCTTAAGAAAATCGCTGAGTTTTTAAGAGAGTTAAAACCGGATATGGCTTATATAGCAGTTCCCACGAGGCCGCCATGGGAGAACTGGGTGAAACCAGCCAGGGAAGACGTCATTAACCTGGCTTTTCATGTATTTGCCGATGCAATTGGGGAAGAAAGGGTCGAATACCTTATAGGGTATGAGGGCAATGCTTTTGCTTTCACCGGGAATGTAGAGGAGGACATACTCGCTATAACTGCAGTTCATCCAATGCGTGAGGACGCTCTGAGGGAGCTTTTGAAAAAAGCCAACGCTGGATGGGATATTGTGGAGAAGCTCATCGCAGAAGGAAAGCTCATAGCGCTGGAATACGGAGGAAAGAAATTCTATATGAGAAAATTAAAGAGCAGAGAGCTACCTTAAAATTTCCCCTTTAATGACTTCTGCTATCTCTTTGAGCGCTATAGAGGCTTTTGAATCTGGAAATGTCTCAACTACCGGCTTAAGCATTACCATGCTTTTCGGAATTGCCTTATCGTATGGGATTTCGCCAATTATTGGTATGTTTTCTGCCTCTGCAAACTCATACAATCCCTTAAAGCCCGGATTTAAGTCTGCTTTGTTGATTATAAGGTATGCTGGCTCTCTGAAGTGCTGGACAACCTTGTAAACCCTCTTCACATCACTTAATGAAGCGGGAGTTGGCTCTGCTACGAGGATTGCTACATCCGCCCCTCCGAGGCTTGCTATTACCTGGCACCCTATTCCAGCTGCCGAATCAATTATCATGTGTTCTAAGTTTTCTTCTTTCATAATTTTCTTTGCCCATTCTTTTTCTTCCGTAACGAGTTTCCCGCTGTTGGGTCTTCCAACATCAAGCTGAGCGGAAATTAAGGGAAAGCCGTATTTTGTTGTAGTCTTCCTGATTATGCCTGAGCGAACTTCCTCTAGAGTTATTACACCTTCCACGGGGCATACAAGTCTACAAACCCCACAACCTTCACAAGTTAGCTCATTAACCACGTAATTCCCATCAACAATCTTTATGCAGTCATAGGGGCATCTTTCAGCACATATGCCGCACCTTACACAGGTGCCGGTGTTTATCTTTGCGACTTTTGCTCCTATGAGTTCTTTTTCCTCTTCCCAACTTTCAACTCCAAAGAGCAGGTCGAGGTTTGGAGCGTCGGCATCGGCATCAACAGCTATTAGGGAGTATTCGTCTTTTAGGAGGTATATGAGTGAAGCAGCTACGCTTGATTTTCCAACGCCACCTTTCCCGCTCGCTATCGCAACCTGCATTTCAATCACCCCAGATAATTAGCTATTTTTTTAGCACGATTCCTGAAAATCCCCGCTTCTTTGCTATCGGTTAAAACTATGGGTTCTCCTTTAACGTAACTCCGGATAATGGCCTCGCTGTATGGGATTTCCCCAACTATCTCAGCGTTGTATCTTTCTACTATCTCTTTTACTCTCTGTTTCTCTCCAATATCAGCCCTATTGACAACGACCCATGCTTCTATGCCCATTAATTTGGCGAGCTCGAGGATAAGGGTCAAGTCATGAAGGCCAAGTGGAGTAGGTTCAGTAACCGCTATGAGAAGCTTTGAATCTTCCAAAGCCTTGGAAACAGTGTTGCTTGTACCAGCGGCAGTATCCACAAGTAGTAGTTCCTTGTTAAGGGTTTTCGCCCTCCTTTTTGCAGCGGTTACAACTGGCATTGCTCTCTCTTCACCTTCCAGCAGTTTTCCGGTAACTAAAGGGAACCCATAAGGCGTCTCAGTGAGGTAAGTGTGTCCCATAAGCTTTTCTCCTTCTAATATTGCTCCTGTAACTGGGCAGACTATTTCACAAGCCCTGCACCCAGAGCATAAGGTGGGCATTAGAAACGGTGTTCCATCCTTCATTGTGATTATTGCGTTTTCCTCACAAACCTCGGCACATTTTCTGCACTTTGTGCACTTCGAATAGTCAAAACGTGGCATGAACATATGAACGGGTTCCTCATTTTGCAACTCAACTCGAAGGAGGATATGATCGTTTGGTGCCTCGACGTCTAAATCCGCCAGAGCTAAGTCGAAATACTCTCGCAAGGCTATCGCGAGGTTAACTGCTACCGTCGATTTTCCTGTTCCTCCTTTCCCTCCACTCACGGCTATTTGCACTTTACTCACCTCCACAATTAGGGAAACCTAAAACTTTAAAAATTTTGTGCATATGCTATATTGGTGGTAATGGTGAGGTGCTTAAAGGTAGCTTTTGGAATGGAAGACGAGAAAATGTTGACAGAAGCCCACTACGGAGATTCAAACTTCTTCCTTATCTACAAAATTTGCGACGACGGGAGCATTGAATTGCTGGAAAAACGGGAAAACAAAGCTAAAACGATGAGAGAAGAGGATGAGAGGCATGGTGATCCAGGAAAGTTTAGAGCTATAATCAACCAGCTGGAGGAGGTGGATGTTCTTGCAGCATTCAGAATGGGGCCAAATTTCCTTCGTATAAAAGATAAGACAAACAAAGTGGTGTTCTTTACACGAACTCGAGATTTAGAAAGTGCTATTAGAAGAGTTGTTGAGCATTTCGAAGAACTTCTGGAAGAAGTTCGAGAAAAGAAATCCAAAACATAATCGTAATCACCCTAGTTCCCACCACCTGTGAAGTTGTATAATCTGTCCAGATTCACGGCCAGAATCGCCCCTAAAATCCTGACAGCTAACCCCCTCAAACTAACACTCCTGCTCGGCCTCAGAAGAAACTCAGAAAACTTCGAAAACAAAGTCTCAATCCTCCTGCGAAAGTCAGACAAGTACTTGTAAAACTTCTTCTCCTCCAGATTACTAATCTGATTCCCCCGCTTTACTGGCGTGTAAACAACGCCAAACTTCAGGAATTCCTCCTGAAGTTCTCTACTAACGTAACCCTTATCCAAAAACAGAAAACAGCCAGAAAACTCCTCAACAATCACCCAGAACTTTTCCCTGACAACACTCACATCATGCTTATTCGCCGGATCAACAGACAGTAAAGCCAGCAAATTTCCATCAG
>Ga0208296_100084_pt1 | contig 35890 bp, 32 predicted proteins | sample Wag42014_10_22_FD_187333 | JGI IMG/M metagenome (GOLD analysis project Ga0208296, IMG submission 187333) | Deep subsurface shale carbon reservoir microbial communities from Ohio, USA - Utica-2 Time Series 2014_10_22 (SPAdes) (version 2) ...
ATTTCCGGTGGTAATAGCGGAGGGGCAACACTTGTTCCCATCTCGAACACAAAAGTTAAGTCCTCCAGCGCCTATGGTACTGCATTGGTAACGATGTGGGAGAGTAGGTCGCTGCCGGTCCTTTTTTCCAAGCTTTGATGATTTTTATAATACTGGGGTGTAGCCAAGCGGTAAGGCACTGGGTTTTGGTCTCAGGACGCGTAGGTTCGAATCCTACCGCCCCAGCCATTTAATTATAAATGATCATCATTATTTTGGGCCATTAGCTCAGTTGGCAGAGCACCTGACTTTTAATCAGGTTGTCGGAGGTTCGAATCCTCCATGGCTCACCATTGGCGCGGGGTAGAGCAGTCTGGTAGCTCGTCAGGCTCATAACCTGGAGGTCATCGGTTCGAATCCGGTCCCCGCAACCATTTTTATTTTTAAAAATTAATATTTTATATACATCAGGCAAAATTACATGGTAAGATGCGGGAGTAGCTCAGTTGGCTAGAGCATCAGCCTTCCAAGCTGAGGGTCGCGAGTTCGAGTCTCGTTTCCCGCTCCATATATCATGGGTCTATAGCTCAGTTGGCTAGAGCATGTGGTTCATACCCACAGTGTCAGAGGTTCAAGTCCTCTTAGACCCACCATTTGTATTCATGGAGAGGTACCCAAGTGGCTGAAGGGGCGGGTTTGCTAAACCTGTAGCAGGGTATTTACCCTGGCGAGGGTTCGAATCCCTCTCTCTCCGCCATTTAATTTATGCCCTCATCGTCTAGGGGTCTAGGACACCAGGTTTTCATCCTGGCGGCAGGGGTTCGAATCCCCTTGAGGGTACCATTTTTGCGGGCGAATAGCTCAGTTGGGAGAGCACCTGCCTTACAAGCAGGGGGTCACAGGTTCGAGCCCTGTTTCGCCCACCATTTAAATAATGAAGTATATTGTTAGTTTGGAAGAGATTCCTTTCTCGACATCTTACTTCCTACATCCAATACGGAGGTGTAGCGTAGCGGTTTAACGCGCCGGCCTGTCAAGCCGGAGATCGCGGGTTCAAATCCCGTCTCCTCCGCCATTTTTTATGCCGATGTAGCTCAGTTGGTAGCAGCGCTTCCATGGTAAGGAAGAGGTCACCGGTTCAACTCCGGTCATCGGCTCCATTGACTTTTATAGCCATGGGGATATAGCTCAGCTGGGAGAGCGCTACACTGGCAGTGTAGAGGCCAGGGGTTCGAATCCCCTTATCTCCACCAAAAGTTAATTCATTTCTGGGTGGAGGACAATAAAATATTAAAAAGGAATAGAATAGGATTTTTAATAATCTTATTTCCTACTTCTTATTTCCTACATCTAATCTGGAGGGGTGCCCGAGTGGTTAAAGGGAGCAGACTGTAAATCTGCCGGCGATGCCTACAAAGGTTCAAATCCTTTCCCCTCCACCATTAAATATGCGGGAATAGCTCAGTGGTAGAGCATCACGTTGCCAACGTGAGGGTCGCGAGTTCAAATCTCGTTTCCCGCTCCATTTGATATTATGCACCTTAAAGGTGCTTTTTTTATTTCTAAGTATTTTTCAATATTCTGATAATTTAATATTACTTTATTATTTTTACTTTAACTGCTATAATAATAAATAATTATATCTAAGTATAGAGAACCGAGCAATTCAGCTGAAGCTGAAAATATAATTTATGAGGTGTTCAAAAATGCACGAAAAATTATTTACTCCAGGACCAACAGAAGTGAGAAGTGAATTACTTAAGGAATTATCAACAGCACAAATTCATCACCGAACTGAGAAATTTTCTGAGATTTATGATGATATTCAGGGGAATTTAAAAAAATTACTTTTTACAGAAAATCCTGTTTTTTTATTTTCTTCATCTTCAACCGGAGCTATGGAGGCTGCAGTGACCAATGGGGTCAAAAAACGCTGTTTAAATTTTGTCAATGGTGCTTTTTCAGATCGCTGGCATCAAATAACTAAAAAAAATGGTGTTGCCTGTGATAAAGTAGAGATTCCCTGGGATCAGGCTGTAAAACCAGAATTAGTAGAAGAAAAGCTTAAGACAGGCAGATATGATGCGATTACTGTTGTTTTAAATGAGACTTCTACAGGTTTAATGAATCCAGTTAAGGAAATTGGAGAAGTTGTAAAGAAATTTGATGATGTTTTATTTTTAGTTGATGCTGTTTCAGGGATGGCTGGTACTGAAATTAGAGTAGATGACTGGGGAATTGATATGTGTCTGGCTGGAGTTCAGAAGGCATTTGCCTTACCTGCAGGACTAACTGTTGCTTCAGTTAGTGATGATTTGTTAAAGAGAGCAGAAGAGGTGGAAAGTAAAAGTTATTATTTTAATCTGCCACTTTTATATAAGTATCATCAGCGTTCACAGACAAGAACAACTCCGGCAATTCCACAAATTTTTGCCCTGCAAAAGCAGCTGGATGATATCGTTAATCTTGAGGGCATAGAAAATAGATTTGCCAGACATCAGGAAATGGCTGAATATGTTCAAAACTGGGCTTTAGAATATTTTGATATATATGCTGAGGAAGGGTACTGGTCGAATACAGTTACCTGTATTGAGAATAACCGAGGTATTGATGTTAATAATTTAATTAATTCTCTTGTCGAAAAATATAATATTCGAATTGCTAATGGCTATGGTGATTTGAAAAATAAAGCTTTTAGAATTGGACATATGGGTGATCTGAGCTTAGCTGACATCAAAGGTTTACTGGCCACTATTGAAAGTATTTTAGAGTTATAAATTTAAAAAATCTGTTGAGTTTATTTGGAAGGTTTGATTATTGATGAAAAGACATAAAAAGCTAGTTTTTCTGGCATTTATGATGATGATAATGCTGGGATTTATTAATAATATGAGGGGTACATTAATTCCTCCAATCAGAGATTTTTATACAGTAAATTACTCACAGATTGGTGTAATGCTGATGGCTTCAACTTTTGGATTTATGTCGGCGACATTTTTTGGGGGACTGGCGGCCAGTCATTTTGGCTTAAAAAGAGTAATTACTTTTGGATTTCTGGCTGCTGCTTTTAGTATATTTATAATGGGTTATATTAATTCATTTTTTTATTTAATCTTGTTGATGACACTACTGGGAATTGGACTTGGCTCAGTAGAGATCGGTGCTAATTCACTGGGAGCCAAGATATTTGTAGAAAAATCAGGGATGATGATGAATATGCTCCATTTATTTTTTGGTGTAGGAGCTTCTATAGGCCCTCGTTATGCCGGCTGGCTTTTATCTTTAGACTTAGAATGGTATCAAATTTATTTAACTGCACTGGTTTTGATTTTATTTTTACTTATCTATTTATTTTTTACTGATTTTCCAGTAGAAATTGAAAATGATAAAAAAGATAATATTGCAATTAAAAAAATAGTAAAGCAGAAAAAAGTATGGCTTTTTTCTGCAGTTTTGGGCTCAGCTGTTGTGTCTGAAATTGCAATTGGAAGCTGGCTGGTTAATTTTCTGCATGTAGAAAGAGCATTTAGCACAACATCTGCCTCTACATATTTATCATTATTTTTTATAATTTTTACTGTGGGGAGACTTGTAGGAGGATATTTTACAGAGCATTTAGGATATATCAAAATACTATTTATCTTTGCTTCAGCAACATTATTCTTATTTATCTGCGGTCTCTTAATGGAGGGAGTTTTGGGAGCAGTTTTCTTTTCTACAGCAGGATTTTTTATTTCTATTATGTTCCCTACCATTATGGCAGTTATAATGAATGAATTTGATAAGGGTGTAAGTTCTTATATGGGCTTTATTATTACTACTGCCTCTGCAATAAATATGACTTCAAACTGGCTGATTGGTAAAATCAATGATATTTTTAATGTGTTTACTGGTTTTGCAAGTATAAGTTTCTTTATGTTTTTAATTATTGTTTTTTTATATTTTTTAAACCGGGAATTAGAATATGATTTTGCTAAATAAGAAATTACAGCTATAGTTTTAAATAATTAATTAAGATGAGAAGAGAGCAGCCCCAGAAAGGCTGCTCTGAAATTTGAATTCTTATATTTTAAGATAATTTATTTCTTTAAGATTGGCATTGATTTCATTTAGACTATTTTTGATTTCTTGCATAACTTCTTCTGAGGGTTTTGAATCAATTTGAATCAATACAACTGCCTCTCCACCTGGTGATTTCCTGCCAACCTGCATATTGGCAATATTAATTTTGTCTTTTCCTAAAACAGAGGTTATTTTTCCAATCACACCCGGTTTATCCTGATAACTTACAATTATAAATTCTCCGTCCAGCTCAAGATCAATTCTTAAATCATTTATTCTTACAATCCGATAACCATTAGGAAGATAAGTTCCCGAAAGACTGTATTCTTCTTTATCAGATTTAACTTTTAGATTGACTAAATTTTTAAGTTCAGTTTCATTTTGAATTTTACTTTCTTTAATGGCAATTTCTCTTTCTTCAGCTATATGCATTGCATTAACTAAGTTGATTCTGTTATCCAGTATGGGATCAAGAATAGATTTAATTAAACTTAAGGTTATGGGTTTAAGCTTGAAATTATTAATTTCACCTCCGTATTCTACTTCAACTGATTTAATTCGCTGGTCTCCTTTCCATTCTGCCATAAATTTACCCAATTTAGCTACCAGTTCAATATATGGCTGAGCTTTTTTGAATTCCTGAGGATCCATAACCGGAATATTGAGAGGTGATTCTGGAAGATTACCCTCGAGAACAGAGACAACTTCTCTAGCAGCAGCGATAGAATTATTATCTATTGCTTCAATAGTGGTTCCTCCCAGATGTGCAGTCATTATAACCCGGTCTTCAAAATTCAGCAGTGGATTATCTTTAGGGACAGGTTCTTCTTCATGAACATCGATTGCAGCGCCTGCAATTTCATTTTCTGCTAGAGCTCTGGCCAGTGCTTTGGTGTCAATATTTTTTCCGCGAGCACAATTAATTATTCGCGCATTTTTCTTCATTAATTTAAACTCAGCTTCGCTTAAGAGATGATGAGTTTCCTCAGTTAATGGGATGTGAAGAGTTATATAATCAGATTTTTTTAAGAGTTGTTTTAGAGAAAGCAGAGGAACATTTAAACTTTCTGCTTTTTCTGGAGCAAGATAGGGATCATTTGCTATTACATCCATTCCAAAAGCTTGAGCTCTTTTAGCAACTCGGCTCCCAATTCTATTTAATCCAATTATTCCCAGTGTTTTAGCTTTTAATTCAACTCCTCTATATTTTTTTCTATTCCAGAGGTTGTTGTGTAATGCCTGATTTGACTGAGGAATATTTCGGGAAAGGGAAAGCATCATTCCCAGAGTATGTTCTACAGCAGAAATAGTATTGCCGGTAGGAGTGTTAAAAACAAAAATTCCTTTTTTAGTTGCTTCCTCCAGGTCGATATTATCATAACCGGTGCCTGCTCTGCCTATTACTTTTAAGTTTTCAGCTTTAGCTAAGGCTTTTTTATCTAAATCTGTCATACTGCGAAGTATTATTCCATCATATTGATGAATAGTTTTTAAACATTCTTCGCGAGATTGTTCGGGTTTGAAATCAACTTCTATACCTGCCTCTTGTAAAATATCAATGCCTTTTTGAGAAATGTTGTCATTGACTAAAACTTTATACACGGTTAATCACTCCCCTAAATATTTTGCTAATTTAACTTCATTATATCTAATAAATACGATACAAGCAAACAGAAAATTCTTAAAATTAAGACGCAAAAATAAAAAGGGGTAAAAAAAAGAGCAGTCTTAATAAGACTGCTCCCGCGATTATACTAAATATATTTATATTTCCAGATAGCTTAAATCTTTTACTCGAGTATCAAGTTCATCAAGATGGACTTTGATTCTTTCCATAATTTCTTTAGAAGGTTTTGAATCAATCTGCATCATCATAATTGCTTCGCCGCCAATATCCTGACGTCCCACCTGCATATTAGCAATATTAATATTTTCTTCACCAAGTGTTGAACCAATTTTACCAATTACTCCCGGTTTATCCTGATAACTAACTATAATAAATTCACCTGAGAGGTCAAGATCAATTCTCAGCCCATTAATTTCGATTAACCTAAATCCAATTGGTAAATAGGTTCCGGCCAGACTGTACTCTCCAGTTTCAGTTTTAAGGTTGATTTTAATAATATTTTTTAATTCACCTTCATTTTGAATCTTGCTTTCCTTTAAAGAAATACCTCTTTCTTCAGCAATATGCATTGCGTTTACAAGATTAATTCGGTCATCTAAAATCGGCTCTAAAATAGATTTTACCAGACTTAAAGTCATTGGCTTGTGGTTAAATTGATTAACCTCTCCACCATATTCGACTTCTACAGCCTCAATTCTTTCGTGCCCTTTCCACTTAGCCATAAAATTACCCAGCTTAGTTACCAGATTAATATACGGTTTAGCCTGATTAAACTCCTGGGGATCCATTGCCGGGATATTAAGTGGTGATTCGGGCAGATTGCTCTGTAAGACTGAAACTACTTCTTCAGCTGCGGTAATCGACACATTATCCATGGCCTCAGTAGTTGTTCCACCTAAATGACAGGTCATAATAACACGATCATTAAATTTAAGTAGAGGATTATTACTGGCTTTAACTGGTTCTTCCTCATGAACATCGATTGCTGCACCGGCAATTTTATTTTTTTCCAATGCTTCAGCCAGAGCTTTGGTATCTACATTTTGACCTCTGGCGCAGTTAATTACGCGCGCACCATCTTTCATAATGGCGAATTCTTTGTGACTTAAAATATGATAGGTTTCATCAGTTAGCGGTGTATGTAGTGTAACATAATCTGCTTTTTCTAAAACCTCTTTAAATGGCAGTAAAGGGACATTAATTTTCTCAGCTTTTTTTGGAGCTAGATACGGGTCATTGGCAATTACTTTCATTCCAAAACTCTGGGCTCTCTTGGCAACCCTGCTTCCGATTCTTCCCAGACCAATAATTCCTAAAGTTTTACCCTTTACTTCAACCCCCATATATTTTTTGCGGTCCCAGATATCATTGTGTAGTGCCTGGTTTGCCTGGGGAATATTACGGGAAAGTGAAAGCATCATTCCCAGAGTGTGTTCAACCGCAGAAATTGTGTTTCCAGTTGGGGTATTAAAAACGAAAATTCCATGTTTAGTAGCCTCATCTAAGTCAATATTATCATAACCTGTACCTGCTCTACCTATTACCTTTAATTTTTTTGCCTTATTTAAAGCTTCAGCGTCTAAAAGAGTCATACTTCTAACAATAATTCCATCATAGTCGGCAATAGTTTCTAAAAAATCTTCTCGGCTCTGTCCTGGTTTGAAATCAACATCCATGCCTGCTTCCTGTAAAATATCAATTCCTTTTTGAGCAATATTGTCACTGACTAAAACCTTATACACTTATTACCACTCCTTCTCTCTTCTTGCTACTAATTTTTTTTAATTATATCTAACTGGAAAGGATAAAGCAAGGATTTAATGCTTTAACAGAGTAAAATAAGAATAAATTATATTTTCATTATATTACAAAAATTTTGATATCTGAATCTAGCTTGCTGTAAAGCTGATAAAAATATATAATGATTAAAAGGAGTGATAAGTATGGCGAAGGTATTTCCATTTCATGGTTATAGATATAACCAGGAGCAGGTTGGAGAACTCGAGAAGGTAGTAACACAACCATATGATAAGATTGATCAGCAGTTACAGGAAGAATATTATGAGCAAAGTCCTTATAATGTTGTGCGTTTGATTTTAGGAAAAAAAGAAGATCGCTATCAGAGTGCAGCTGATAATTTGAACAACTGGATTAAAAAGCAGATTTTAGTTCGTGATCAAAAAGCAGGTTTTTATCTCTACACTCAGGAATATGAGGTTGAAGGAGAAAAGTTTGTCCGCAAGGGCTTTGTTGGTCTGGGTGAACTGGAGGCTGGCGAAGGAGTTAAGGCTCACGAAAATACAATGGAAGGACCAAAAGCAGATCGTTTAAAGTTAATTAGAGCTACAGAAGCAAATTTTGGTCATATTTTTATGCTTTATTCAGATCAGAAAAATGAAATTAATAATTTATTTACAGAATTAATGAAAGACGAGCCTCTTTTTGAGGTGCATGATGAAGATCAGAATTTACATAAAGTCTGGCAGCTGACTGATTCAGAGCTGATAGCAGAGATAAAAGAAAAGATGGAATCTAAAAATTTATATATTGCTGATGGACATCACCGCTATCAGACAGCTTTAAATTATCAGCAGGAGTGTAAAGAAAAGGGCTGGCAGGCAGATGGAGTTGAAAGTTTTAATCACCGTCTGATGACTTTTATCAATATGGATGATCCAGGGTTAAAGGTACTGCCCACCCACAGATTATTGTATAATATTAAAGATTTTGAAGTTAATTCGTTTTTAGAAAAAGCAGCTGAGGATTTTAGTATTAATGAATTTGACAGTAAAGAGGAAATGTATATTTATCTTGATCAGAATCAGGAAAAGAAGGTATTTGGTTTTAAAGCTGAAGCAGCTGAAGCATACTATGTTTTTGAATTTGAGAATGAGGCTGTTTTGGATCAGGTAGAAGGTGATTATTCTCAGGCTTATAAAGAACTTGATGTAAGTATTCTGCATAATATTATTCTGGAAAAATATTTAGGTATAGATAAAAAAGCACTGGCTGCTAAGTCAAATCTAGACTATATAAGATATCGAGATAAAGCTCTTGAAAAACTGGAGACTGGTAAATATCAAGCAGCATTTATTCTAAATCCTACTTCGGTTAAAGAAGTGAAGGATATTGCAGACCAGGGAGAAAAAATGCCACAGAAATCTACTGACTTTTATCCAAAGCTTTTAACCGGGCTGGTTATTAATAAATTATCAATAAAAAAATAGCTTACAAATATTGAAGCAAATTTCAGTACTGGGGACTGATAATGATGGGAGAAGATAAAAATAATATATTGATCTTTATAGGGGCGATTTTGTTTTCAGCATTTTTGATCTTTCTGGCTTTATTTATTGGTTCAAGTCAGATTAATCCAGCTGATATTTTAAGCTATATATTTAACAGCAGCAGTGTCTCTGCTTCAGCAGCAATTATTATTGGAGAAATAAGACTGCCGAGAATTATACTTGCATTTATTGTTGGAGCAGGGCTTGCTGTTGCCGGTGCTGTTTTTCAGGCTATAATTAGAAACCCAATGGTTGATCCCTATATTATTGGAATATCGGCTGGAGCAGGAACTGGAGTAATGCTGGCTCTGTTTTTAGGGGTAGAAATTGCTATTTTTAATTTAAATTCTCTACCTGCTTTTGCCTTTTTGGGGGCTGTAATCACAGTTTTCACAGTTTATCAGCTGGCCCGGGTAGGGAATAAATTACCGGTTCTAACATTCTTACTGGCAGGAGTAGCAGTAAGTTTTATTTTGAATTCCATGATGTCTTTTCTAATGGTTTTAAGAACGGAAAATCTGCAGCAGCTGGTTTACTGGCTGATGGGGAGTCTTGCTGGTTCAGCCTGGGGAGACATTAAGATGATCTTACCTTATTTTTTAACAGCATTTGCTGTAATATTATTTTATCTTAAGGACTTAAATATATTACTGCTCGGAGAAGAGAGTGCCCGGCATCTTGGCCTAAATGTAGAGAGAACAAAAATAATTTTACTTGGAGCAGCATCCCTGTTGACCGCCTCAGTAGTCTCTGTTAGCGGCAGCATTGGTTTTATAGGTCTAGTTGTGCCTCATATTGCGAGGATGATAATTGGGCCTGATCACAGACGGCTGATACCGCTGGCAGCTTTATTTGGTGCTTCATTTTTGCTGCTTGCAGACACAGCGGCCAGAACTATAATGGCTCCAATGGAACTACCGGTTGGAATAATTACCGCTTTTGCCGGTGGCCCATATTTTATTTACTTACTGCGCAATAAATCTAAAAATATTTGGTGAAAATTATGCTGAGAACAGATAAAATTAAATTTAGTTATGCTGCTGAAGAAATTCTTAAGGGGATTGATCTAGAAATTGAAGCAGGCTCTTTTATTGGTATTATTGGCCCTAATGCTTCCGGTAAATCAACTCTTTTAAAAAATATCAGCAGCAGCTTAAAATCAGATAGTGGAACTGTTTACCTGGATTCTAAACTGTTAAACGATTACAGTTCGATAGAGCTGGCTCGAAAAATGGCAGTTGTTCCCCAGAATACAGAGGTTAATTTTAATTTTAATGTTTATGATATTATAATGATGGGTAGACATCCATATCAGAAACGCTGGTCTGGAGTTAACGAAAAAGATAAAAAAATTGTAAAAGAGGTCATGGAAGTTACTGACACTCTAAAATTAAGGAGTAAATCAATTAATGAACTTTCGGGTGGTGAAAGACAGAGGGTTATAATTGCCAGAGCTCTGGCCCAGAAACCTGACGTTCTGCTGCTGGATGAGCCTACTTCCAGTCTTGATATTAATTATCAGGGTGAAATTTATGATCTTTTAAATTATTTGAATCAGGAATTGAATCTAACAATTATTACAGTCTCCCATGATCTTAATCTAACTGCTCAGTATTGTGAGGAATTAATTTTACTAAAGGAAGGAAGAATATTTGCTGCTGGCCCGGCAGAAGAGGTTTTAACAGAGGAAAATATCAGGCAAGTCTACAAAGCAGAGGTTTTAATTAAAACCAATCCACTTTCTGACAGACCATTTATTACTCTGGTTCCAGAAGTTAATAAATTTAACCGTAAGACTGAAAAAAAAGATTTCAAAATCCACATTATAGCTGGTGGTGGAACTGCCAAAAAATTTATCTATAAACTGGAAAATCTGGGTTATCAATTGAGTATTGGTGTCTTAAATATAGGTGATGCTGACTGGCAGGCTGCAAAAGAGCTGGGGATTGAAATTGTTGAAGCACCACCTTTTATTGATATTTCCAAAGCTGAAATTAAACAAAATAAAAAGTTGATTGAAAAAGCGGATTTGATTATCTTAAGTGATCTTCCTTTCGGGCATGGTAATCTGGCGAATTTAGAAATTTTGCTTGATTATCCTGATAAGGCTAAGATTTTATTTTCTAACCTTAAAATTAAAAAAAGAGACTATATTAAAGGAAAAGCAGAAAAGATCTGGAATAAATTATTAGAGGAAGATGAAAATATATTACTTCTTGATGATAAAAATCGTTTAATTTCAGAAATTAAAAAACTGGAAAATTAGAGATGGGGATTTAATTATGATAAAAGCTGCAGATTTAGAAAATGAGTATTTTTTAGTTTTGATTCCAGGTGAAGAACTTGTAGAAACAGCTGCTCAGGTGCAGAAAATAGTTTCTGAGCACTACAACCTTTATCCCGATCAGATATATCCGCAGCTGCATATAACAATCGATAGAATAGCGAAAAATAAGGTTGATAAGGCTAAAGAAATTCTTGCTAAAAAGATAAGAGAATTTAACAAAATTGAGGTTGAAGTTGATCGTTTCAGCTGTATTAAATTTTCGGATCAGCATCAGCTGGTGCTGGAAGTTAATGAAACTAAATCTTTAAAAGAATTTTCTGAGAAAGTTCATCAGAGTCTTAAAGCAGAAGGTATCTCAACTATTGAAAATTATGAGGAGTGGATGTTTCATATCACAATAATCAGCAACATTTTTGCTGAGAATCCAATCCCGGTTGATGAGTTAACAGAAATTTGTTTATTTATGGAGGGAATGTCTCGCCCGATTTCTGCCGCAGCAGAAAAAATGGAAATCTGGAGGCCAACCCTGGATCCAGTCGAAAAAATCATAGCAAGTTTTGATCTGGACTAGGATTTAATTTCATTTTAGGAATAATAAATTTATAATGGGAGTGGTTATTATGGCAAAGGAAATTAAAGGATTTATTTTTGATCTTGATGGAGTTATAACTGATACTGCAGAATATCATTATAAAAGCTGGCAGAAGCTGGCTGATGAAGAAGGGCTGTTTTTTAATCGCGAAGTAAATGAACAGCTGCGCGGTGTTTCCAGAATGGAGTCAATGGAGATTATTCTGGATGGAAAAGAAGTTCCTGAAGATCAGAAAAAGGAATGGACTGATCGAAAAAATGCATATTATCAGGATTATTTAGAGGAAATTACTAAAGCTGATATACTGGATGATATGGAAGCAAAATTAATGAAACTTAAAGCAGATGGTTATAAGCTGGCTGTAGGTTCATCAAGTAGAAACGCAAAAAAAGTTTTAAAACATTTGCAAATTACAGACATCTTTGATACAATTGCAGATGGACACAGTGTAGAAAATGCAAAGCCGGCACCGGATTTGTTTTTACATGCAGCCAAAAATCTGGGGCTGAAGCCGGAAGAATGTGTTGTTTTAGAGGATGCGGAGTCAGGTGTAGAAGCAGCTTTAGCAGCAAATATGAAGGCAGTTGGAGTTGGACCTGAAGAAAGAGTTGGCAAGGCTCATCTGATATATGCCAATGTTGGCGATATAGATTTTGATGAGATTATAGAAAAATTATAAAAAATTTAAATAAAAAAGAAGGAATTTAAGAGTCTGTAACGAATAGTAATAATAAGAGTTAATTATTATTACAGGCTCTTTTTTTCTTCAAGCTTTCGCAAGCGCTTGCGTAAATTGCGCAGGCATTTAAAACTGGAGGCAGAAAGATGCAGATTACTCTTAAAGATATTGCTCGCATGGCTGATGTTGCAGAATCAACAGTTTCTCGGGCTTTAAATGATAAGCCTGGAGTTGGTAGAGAAACAAAGTTAAAAATTTTGAAAATTGCAAAGGAAAATAATTATCGTCCAAATCAGCTGGCGCGGGGACTGGCGGCTAAAAAGACTAATATGATTGCTGTAATTATGGCAGAAATGGATAGCCCCGGCAATATTGAGATTGTAAAGAGTATTGAAAAGGCTGCAGATGAAAAGGGTTATCAGATAATTCTCTGCAACACCAATAATCAGGAAGATAAGGAAGAGTCCTATCTATCACTTTTGGAATCAAATCAGGTTGATGGGGCAATATTTATTGGTGGTAAACTTGTAGGGAGTCATCTTTTGAGAGCCAGTTTTAGTCAGGATAATAGAATTGTACTGGTTAATCGGCTAGCAGAGGAAAACTTTTTTACTTCAGTTTTAACTGATTACAGCCAGGGTATTTATCAGGCTGTAGAACACCTGGTAGAAGAAAATTTCAAAAAAATAGCACTTGTCTGCGGTAGTCGAGATGATTTGATTGAAGAAGAAAAGATAAGTGGTTATAAAAATGCACTCAGGGATTCAGGTTTAGATCTTAATCAGGAACTGATTTTTTCAACTGCTAATGACAGACAGGCTGGTTATAATGTTTTTTTAGAAATTATTGAAGGTGATGTTATTCCAGATGCTTTTATTTCTACCAGAGAGTTAACTACAATCGGGCTTGTGGAAGCAATTAAAATGGGAGGTTATTTTATTCCCGATGATTTTGCAGTAGTTGGTTATGGTGATAATATTTTAACTTCAGTAATTGATCCACCGCTGACAGTTTTAAGTGAGCCGGTGGAGGAGCTTGGCAAAAGCTCACTGGAATTTTTATTAAAATTGATCAATGACAATCTGGACAGTCAACAAATTAAGGTTTTAACTCCCGAATTAATTATTAGGGAGTCATCAATATCAAAATACAACTAAAATTATGAGGAGGATTTTTTAATGGCAAGTGTAACTTTAGAACATATTTATAAGCATTTTGGTGATTTTACAGCGGTTAAGGATCAGAACCTGGAGATCAGAGATAAGGAATTTGTTGTTTTAGTAGGACCTTCCGGTTGTGGTAAGTCAACAACTTTAAGAATGATTGCCGGTCTGGAAGAAATTAGTGAAGGTACTTTAAAAATTGGTGATCAGGTTGTTAATGATGTAGCACCTAAAGATAGAGATATTGCGATGGTTTTCCAGAACTACGCTCTGTATCCACATATGAATGTTTATGATAACATGGCTTTTGGACTTAAATTACGTAAGTTCCCTAAAGACGAAATTGAGAGACGTGTTCAGGATGCTGCAGATATTTTAGGTATTGAGCAGTTATTAGACAGAAAGCCTAAACAGCTATCTGGTGGGCAGAGACAGCGTGTTGCTCTTGGTCGTGCAATTGTGCGTGAGCCTAAAGTATTCTTAATGGATGAGCCCCTCTCTAACCTTGATGCTAAGCTAAGAGTTCAGATGAGAACTGAGTTATCCAAACTTCATGATCGTCTAAAAACTACAATGATTTATGTAACTCACGATCAGACAGAAGCGATGACAATGGGAGACAGAATTGTTGTGCTTAAAGATGGTGTAGTACAGCAGGTTGATGATCCATTATCTCTTTATAATAAGCCTAACAATATGTTTGTGGCTGGATTTATTGGTTCACCAGCAATGAACTTTATGGACGCAGTAATTGAAAAAGAGGCAGATACTTATTATCTAGAAGGCGATGGCGCATTTAAAATCCGTGTACCTGAAGATAAAGAAGACCACATTAAAGATTATGTAGGTAAAGAGGTTGTTTTTGGTGTAAGGCCTGAAGATATTGTAGATACTAAAATCACCCATGACTTTGAAGTTAAAGAGGACAACTCTTTTGAAGCAGATGTAGATGTTGTTGAGCCTATGGGTTCAGAAATTTATCTCTATCTTGCTGAAGAGGGTCACTCCTTAATTGCTCGTGTAGAAGCTGAAAGTACTGCTCAGGTTGGAGATACAATTTCACTTGGTATTGACTTAAGAAAAATTCATGTCTTTGATGCTGAAACAGAGGAATGTATCTTTTAATTAAGCTTAAAATATAGTATTTAAAAATAGATAAGAATTAATGAAGCAGTCGAATTTTAAATTCGGCTGCTTTTTTGATTAATTGTTAAATTTAAAGTATAATTACAACTGTAATCATAATTTAGCTTACGGGAGGAATTAAATATGCCTCGGCAGAAAAAGGATTTTTTGTTAAATCCAGTGGTTGTTACAATTGTTGTAGTTATAGCACTGATAGCCGCTTTTAATTTTTATCAGAATATGACAAGAATGAACCAGCTTGAAAAACAAATTAAAAAGATTGAAGCTGAAATTGCAGAGGCTGAAGCTGAAAATCAAAGGTTAAAGGAGCAGCTAGAAAACAGCAGCAGCCATGAATACATAGAAGAAGTTGCCAGGGAAAAACTTGGCCTGGTAAAACCAGGTGAAAAAATGTTTATTCCAGTTGAAGAGGATGAAGGAGCTGGAGAGGATCAAGATTCAAATGAAGAACAAAGCGAATAAAAAAAGTTTATAGATTTTAACAGAATATAAATATAATAAGCATGTAAAGGAGTTTTTAAATGTCAGAGTATATTAAATCAGATTTAATGCAGCAGGCAGCAGTCGAATTGAATTTGAAAAAAGAAAATATTAAAGCTACAGTAGAGCTTTTAGATTCAGGTAATACAGTTCCCTTTATTGCTCGTTACCGGAAAGAAATGACAGGCAGTCTGGATGAAGAAGAAATCAGAAATGTTGAGGAAAAAATAGATTATTTGCGCCGTTTAAATGAGCGAAAAAATGAGGTTGCTGCAGCAGCCGATAAACAGGAGAAATTAGATGATGAGCTATTAAATAAGCTTAAAAAGGCTGATACTCTGCAGGAAGTAGAGGATTTGTATCGGCCCTTTAAAGTTAAAAAGCAGACCAAAGCTGCGAAAGCAATTGATAAAGGTCTTAAACCATTAGCTGAGTTAATCTTCAGCCAGCAAAAAGATAAATCAGAAATCAAAAAAGAGGCTGAGAATTATCTTGATCCAGAAAAAGAGCTGGAGCAGGTGGAAGATGTATTGAGTGGAGCTGAAGATATTATAGCAGGTGATATATCGGATGATGCTGAACTGCGCAAAAAGCTGAGGGTTTATGTATTTAAAACTGCTAAAATTGTTTCAGAACAAAAAAATGAAGATGAAGAGGGTAAATATCAGGATTACTATGAGTTCAGAGAATCAATAAATAAGATACCACCTCACAGAATTTTAGCCTTAAACAGAGGAGAAAGTGAAGAAGTACTTAGAGTTAAAATAGAAGTTGATGATGAGCGGGCAATAGAGATGATTTATGCTTTTTATGAGTTTGATAAAAATAAGTCTGGCAGCTTTGAACATTTAATAAATGCTGTAGATTATGCCTATAAAAGACTTATTTTTCCATCTTTAGAAAGAGAAGTACGTAATGATTTAACAGAAAAAGCAGAACTAAAGGCTATTAATAATTTTTCAACAAATTTAAGATCTTTATTAATGCAGCCACCGCTGGAAGGAAAAAGGGTACTTGCTATTGACCCTGCCTTCAGGACCGGCTGTAAGCTTGCTGCTTTAGCTGAGGATGGCAAGTTATTAGAAACAGGTGCTATTTATCCCCATCCACCGGTTAATAAGCAAAATGAAGCCGCTGCTGCGATTGCCAAATTGGTTAAAAATTATGAGATTGATTTAATTGTAATTGGTAATGGAACTGCCAGTAGAGAAACAGAGAGTTTTGTGGCAGAACTGATAAAGGGCGGAATGGATGTAGAATATACTATTGTTAGTGAAGCTGGGGCTTCAGTTTATTCTGCTTCGAAGCTGGCCCGGAAGGAATTTCCAGAGTTGGATGTTTCAATTCGGGGAGCAATTTCTATTGGGCGTCGAATTCAGGACCCACTGGCTGAATTGGTTAAAATTGCCCCCAAGTCACTTGGGGTAGGAATGTATCAGCATGATATTTCTCAAAAAAACTTAGAAAAAGCATTGAATGAAGTAGTAGTTGACGCGGTTAATCATGTTGGAGTTGAGATTAACACAGCTTCGGCAGCTTTATTAACTTATGTAGCAGGTATTAGCTCTAATAATGCAGATAAGATTATTAAGCAACGCAGTCAGGAGGGGAAATTTAAGCAGAGAAAGGATCTGCTTGATGTTTATGGTTTTGGTCCCAAAACATATGAGCAGGCTGCAGGTTTTATTCGCCTGGATTCAAAGATGGATCCATTTGCTCTGACTCCCATTCACCCAGAATCATACCAGGCAGCAGAGAAGATATTAGCTAATATTAATTATCAGGCAGCTGATATTAGAGATAGAGAAAAACTGGATCAGATTAGAGAAAAATTAAATGAAATAGATCTTGTAAAGACGGCTTCAGATTTAGAAATTGGTCTGCCAACTGCAAAAGATATTGTGGCTGCCTTAAAACAGCCCGGACGTGACCCTCGCGATTCAATGCCAGCTCCTATATTCCGTAAAGATATCTTAAAAATAGAAGATATTGAGCCGGGAATGATTTTCAAAGGTAAGGTTCGCAATATAGTTGATTTTGGAGCTTTTGTTGATATTGGCTTAAAACAGGATGGACTGCTTCATATTTCTGAGATGAGTCAGATGTATGTTAGTGACCCCTTTGAGATTGTCGAAATAGGGCAGAATATAGAGGTTAAGGTCCTTGATGTTGATCAAAAAAGGGGTAGAATTTCTTTAACTTTAAAATTTTAGAAAATTTTAGCCGATAAATTTGACACCTCTGTCTTAATTAAGTTATAATGGGTACAATATTAATATCTAGGGAGGAATTTTTTAAAGATGTCCATTGAAGTTGGAAGTATAGTTGTAGGAGAAGTTACAGGGATAACAAATTTTGGTGCTTTTGTTGAATTAGAAAGTGGAGAAACAGGCCTGGTTCATATTTCTGAGGTGGCTAACACTTATGTAAAAGATATTAGTAATTTCCTTAAAGAAGGAGACGAAGTTAAGGTTAAAGTTATTAATGTCGATGATGACGGGAAAATTGGCCTTTCCATCAAGCAATTAGAGGATCCAGATGACCGCATTGATCATGCTCCAGAAATGTCCTTTGATGAAAAAATGGAACGTTTCTTGAAGCAGAGCAGTGAGCGTCAGCAAGATCTAAAAAGTAGAGAGGCAAAAAACGGCGGAAGCTCTAAATAAATATTTGCCAATTTTTTATTGACTTTTTAAACATCCTTTAATTCGTTTAAGGGGTGTTTTCTCTTTTTAATGTACAAATTTATAATAAATTAACTACAGGGAGCAGTAATTATGGATGATCATAAAACAATAGAACTTCAATTAGACAGAAAAATTGATAATTTTTTAAAAACTGCCCTTTATTGTCCATTTGGATTCCCGGCAGTTATTACTGTTAAACCATTTGCTAACAATACTGCAGCACCAACTATCTACTGGCTCAGCTGTCCATATTTAAATTACGAGGTCGGCCGCCTGGAAGCTGAAAGTGACTTGATTTCTGAACTGGGAAAAAAATTAAAAACTGATATGGAATTTAAAGTATTAATGGAAGCTGCCCATCAAAGATATGCTGAGAAAAGAAAAAAATTATTATCAGCTGCAGAACTACAAAAAGCCAGGGAAGTATCTGAGGATTTATACAGAATGCTGGTTGAATCAGGTGTCGGTGGGATTAGAGAAAAAGAAGGTATTAAATGTTTGCATACTCATCTTGCTGATTTTTTAGTGGAAAAATCTAATCCGGCTGGAGAAGTTGTCTTTAATAAAGTTGACTGGCCTGAAAACTGTAAAATCTGTAAAGAAAGGGTTGATGAGTTTGAGAGCAGCAGCAATTGATATTGGAACAAATTCCTGTCGGCTGTTGATTGGCGAAAAGAGCGGTGATAATTCCTTTGAGATCCTGGCTAGAGAATTAGAAATAACCAGGTTGGGAGAAGGAGTAGATAAAAATAGAAAATTAAAGGCAGCTGCTGTTGCAAGGGTTTATCAAGCATTAAAAAAGTTTAGAGCCATCATAGATCGCTATCAGGTTGAAAAGCTGCGAGTTATTGGTACAAGTGCTCTTAGGGATGTTGATAATGCATATCTACTTAAAGATAAACTGCAGGAACTGGATTTTAAGCTTGAAATTATAAGTGGTGAAAAAGAAGCTGAGCTCAATTATGCCGGTGCAGTTTCTAATTTAGAAAATGATTTTTTATTAATCGATATTGGTGGAGGAAGCACAGAATTTATCTGGTCTGAAGCCTCAGAAATAAAATTTAAAAGTCTGGACATTGGCTGTGTCAGAATGACTGAAAAATTTGTTGTCAACCCAGAAACTGAATTTAAAACTGAATTGGTTAATAAAATTAGTAATTATGTAAATGATTTGTTAGCAAGTGAACTTGATTTTAATAGGGAATTTAAAATTCGAGGAGTGGGGGGCACAATTACTACTCTGGCAGCTATTAAACTGGGGCTTGAAGTTTATGACAGCAGTAAAATTGAAAATACAGAGATTAATAAAAAAGAATTAGATAAAATTATCAAGAAACTGAGCAATTCAAACTTAAAAGAGAGAAAAAATGTTAAAGGATTACAGCCCCAGAGAGCGGATATAATTATAGCTGGTTTAATAATTTTAAAAGCTATTTTAGATTTTATTGACAGTAGTGAATTGTCGATCAGTGATCATGATCTGCTGCATGGTTTAATAAAAAATCAATTAAATATATAATTTTGCAGGTTTAGATTTCTAGATCTTGAAATATAGTAATAAAGTTATTTTTTGGAGGATTTTTTATGGAAGCTAAATTTAGAGATTATATAATTAAAAACAATTTACTTAAAGACTGCAAAAAACTGCTGCTAGCTGTCTCAGGTGGTCCTGATTCTTTAGCTATGCTGGAGCTTTTTTCTGAATACAAAGAAGAATTTGATCTTAAAATAGCTGTGGCACATGTAGATCATAGGCTGCGGAAAGCGTCTGAGGAAGAGGCTGAATTTGTTAAAGCTTACGCTCAAAAAAAGGGTTTTGATTTTTTTTTGAAGCAGGTAAATTTACCTGAATTAATCAAAAAAAATAATTCTTCAGCTGAAGCTCTGGCCAGAGAATTAAGATTTGATTTTTTTAAAGAAATTATTCAAAAAAACAATTATGATTTACTGGCTCTAGCACATCACAGAGATGACCAGGCGGAAACTGTCCTTTTGAATTTGTTTAGAGGAAGTGGTCTGCAGGGTTTAAGTGGAATTCAGTCTAAGACAGAGTTGAATGGGATAAAAATTATCCATCCTCTGCTTGAATTTAATAAAGAAGAAATATTAGCATATTGTAAGCAAAAAAAACTCGAACCTCGTTTTGACAGCACTAATCAGGAGAATATCTACAGCAGAAATATTATTAGAAATGAAATTTTTCCGCTGGTAGAAAAGAAGATAAATTATAATGCCAGGGAAGTTATTGCCCGCAGCAGCAAATTAGTTGCAGCAGAAAATAATTTTCTGCAGGAGATGGCAGCAAAAAAATATGAACAAATCGTAAAATCAGAAACCGATAATAAAATAGTTGTTGATTTCAATGAAATTATTAATCTGGATCAGGTTTTGCAGCGCAGAATTTATAGATTTATCTATAATAAGTTAAACAGTAATCTTGATGACTTATATCTTGACCATATTTTTGAAATAGAAAAATTGATTCAAAACCAAAAGACAGGCCGCGGGGTTGATATTGCCTCCGGTATTAGAGTTGAAATTAGTTATTCAAGTCTAATTTTTTTCAAAAAAACTAATTCCACCAATAAATTAAATAATAAAATTAAATTTGAAGTTGAGGAAACAATAGAAATTGATAATAATTGCAGTTTTGTGAGCCAAATTATAGATATTGATGATTTTTCTTTTTCTACTGATTCTCTGACAGCTGCTTTTGATTATCAAAAATTACAATTACCTTTATTTTTAAGAAATAGAAAAGCAGGAGATAAGATAAAGCCACTGGGTATGGCAGGGCATAAAAAAGTTAAAGATATTTTAATTGATCAAAAAGTTCCAAAACAGAAGAGGGACCAGCTGCTGCTTATTGTGGATGCAGAAGACAACATTATCTGGGTGCCTCCCTATAAGATTTCTGATATTTACAAAATTACCAGAGAAACAGATAAGGTTTTAATTTTAAAGTTAAAATATAATGAGGAGGATTAAAATGGGAAAAAATACTGTTTTTGCAGACGATATTAAAGAAGTAATTATTGATGAGGAAGAATTAAAGCAGAGAATTTCAGAATTGGGAAAGGAAATTACAGACAGTTATGAAGAAGATGATGATATTGTAATGCTCTGTATCCTGAGGGGAGCGGTTTTATTTATGGCTGATCTGGCTAGAGAAATTGACTTACCTGTAGTTTTTGATTTTATGGATGTTTCAAGTTATGGTGCTTCCACAGAATCATCTGGAGTTGTTAGGATAATCAAAGATATGGAAGAAAATATTGAGGGGAGACACCTCTTAATTGTAGAAGATATAATTGATACAGGTAGAACTCTTAAACATGTAGTTGATATGCTCGAAACTCGTGACCCAAAAAGTATCAAAGTGGTTACTCTTCTAGATAAACCTGATCGAAGAGTTCAGAAAGAAATTGATGCAGATTTTAATGGTTTTGAAATTCCTGATAAATTTGTTGTAGGTTATGGTCTTGATTTTGCGGAGAAATACAGGAATCTATCATTTATTGGTGTTTTAAAGGAAAAGTTATATATATAAATACTCAGCGACTTAAAGATTAATATTTATATTTTTTTGATTTTTAATTGAAATTTAATATTGATAGTTTATAATATAATTTAGTTGAGCTAATTAATAAAATAAAAATTATAAAATATTAAGTGCCAGTAAAGCTCATTTTATTTACAAAATATAAATGTTGTGTTATAATATTTTACTGTATATGATTTAAGTCGTAGGGGAGGTAAATAAATTTGAATAAGTTTGTTAAAAATATAGGATTTTATTTAATTCTGATTGCTATATCAATTTTAGTTGCACAGTTCTTTATGCAGCAGGGACCATCAACTCTAGAAGATTTTACATACACAGATCTTCTAACTGAAGTTGAAGCTGATAATATTAACCAGGTGACTATTATTGGTAATCAGGAAGTGACAGGTTCAATAAACAGTAGAAATTTTAAAGTTCCAGTTCCACCTGAGGCGATTCCATCACTAATGCAGGAATTGCGGGCTGGTGATGTGAATATAAAAACTGAGCCACAGCCGACAACACCATGGTGGATTAATATTCTAAGTTATATTTTACCTGTTGTGATTTTAATTGTTGCCTGGATTTTCATTATGCAGAAAATGCAGGGTGGCGGCAGCAAGATGATGTCATTTGGTAAAAGCAAGGCTAAACTAAATGAAAGTGATGTTAAGGTAACTTTTGATGATGTTGCTAATTATGATGAGGTTAAAGAAGAATTACAGGAAGTAATTCAATTTTTAAAGAAACCGGATAAGTTTACCGAGTTGGGTGCTGAAGTGCCTAAAGGAGTTTTGATGGTTGGACCTCCTGGAACAGGTAAAACACTTATGGCAAAGGCAGTTGCTGGAGAAGCGGGGGTTCCCTTCTTCTTTATCAGTGGTTCTGACTTTGTGGAAATGTTTGTTGGGGTTGGTGCCTCAAGAGTTAGAGATTTATTTGAAAAGGGTAAGAAAAATTCACCCTGTATTATTTTTATTGATGAGCTTGATGCAGTTGGACGCCAGCGTGGAGCCGGACTTGGTGGCGGCCATGATGAGCGTGAGCAGACCTTAAACCAGCTCTTAGTTGAAATGGATGGTTTTGAACCAAATGAAGGTATTATTTTAATGGCTGCAACCAATAGACCCGATGTTCTAGATCCAGCTTTATTGAGACCTGGACGTTTTGACCGTCAGGTAATGGTAGATAAACCTGATAGATTGGGAAGACAAAAAATATTAGAAATACATGTTAAGGATAAACCTTTAGGTGACGACATCGATTTAGAGGTACTTGCTAAAAGAACCCCTGGATTTACCGGTGCTGATATGGAGAATCTTGCTAATGAAGCTGCTATTTTAGCGGCCAGAAGATCAAAGAAAATCATCGCAATGAAGGAATTTGATGATGCTATTGATCGAGTTATTGCTGGACCTGCTAGAAAGAGCAAAGTAGTTTCTGAAGAAGAGAAAAATCTTGTTTCTTATCATGAAACTGGACATGCTCTGCTGGGTGAACTGCTGGAGCATGCTGATCGTACTCATAAAGTGACAATTATACCTCGAGGTAGAGCCGGTGGATTTACAGTTCCTCTGCCGTCAGATGATCAGAACTTTATGACCAAAGGACAGCTTTTAGATAAAGTTACCAGTCTAATGGGAGGAAGAGCTGCGGAAGCAATTTTCCTGGATGATATTAGTACAGGTGCTCAAAATGATATTGAACGAGCAACCCAGATTATTAGAGCAATGGTGACTGAATACGGAATGAGCGAAAACTTAGGTCCTCTAACCTTAGGTCAAAAACATGATCAGCAGGTATTTCTGGGTAGAGACATTTCTCGTCAGAGAAATTACAGTGAAGAAGTCGCTGCTCGAATTGATAAAGAGATTAGTAAGATGGTTGAGGAATGCTACAGTAAGGCTGAACGACTGCTCAGAGAAAATTCTGAGACAGTAGAAAAAATTGTTGCTGCCTTAAAAGAATATGAAACTTTACATGCTGATCAGATTAAACGTCTGATGAGAGGTGAAGAAATTACTGGAGATCCAGATAAAGATAGAATAGAAGAAGATGATTCTGATGGTGGAGATAAGCAGGAGAGTATAATCACTACATTTGAACCTGAACCACAGAATGGTTAAGATCTATAAATAATCAAACGGCCAGCTTCTGCTGGTCGTTTTTTTATCTAATTAAATGTTCTCCTTTTACTTTTAATTTCATTATCGAAATGCTATAATAATGATCAATAATGAAAAACGATAAAGAGGTGAAAGTATGGAAAATAAAATCTTAAGAAAACTTTTTTTAGCTTTCATGAGAGTTCATATTCTATATCATGCTAAAAAAGAACCTTTTTTTGGCCTCTGGATGATAGAAGAATTAAAAAGTCATGGCTATAATATAAGTTCCGGCACATTATATCCAATTCTACACTCAATGGAATCAGATGGAATATTAAATAGTGAAGAGAAAACTGTTGAGGGTAAAGTAAGAAAGTATTACAGTCTTACAGCAAAAGGAGAAGAGGTTTTAAAGGAAGTAAAGGCAAAGACTAGAGAGTTATCAGATGAAATTATGAATTAGAAGGAGGTAAATATGTTTAAACTTGAGAATGTTATATTTAAAGATATTTTAAATATTGAAAAGATAGAACTGGATAAAAATTTAGTTACAGCAATACTCGGCAGCAGTGGAGGTGGTAAGACAACTTTTCTAAAGCTGCTTAATAATATGATTACAGCTGATCAGGGAGAAATCTTTTATAAAGATAAAAATATTGAAAGCTATGATCCTGTTGCTTTGAGAAGAGAAGTTGTAATGCTGCCGCAGGATCCAGAGATTTTTAAGGGAACTATCAGAGATAATTTTAAAATAACTGAAGAAATTGCTGATAATGGAATTTCTAAAAATTTAAATTATAAAGAGCTGCTGGAGAAAGTTTCGTTAAGCCAAAATTTGAGTGATAATGCTGAGAATTTATCCGGAGGAGAAAAACAGCGTCTGGCTCTGGCTAGAGTTATGCTTTTAGAACCAGAGGTGCTTCTTTTAGATGAGCCATCATCTTCTCTGGACAAGAAAACAGAAGAAAAGATTATTCAGATGGTAGTTGATTATGTTAGAGAAAATAAAAGAACATTAATTATGGTTACTCACAGTCCAGAGATAGCCGAAAAATTTGCTGATAGGATAATTAATATAGAAGCTGGCAGAATTACTGATTGAAGAGTTTAAATATGTATTTAAAAACAGGAGGAGTGAAATTTTATGGAGAACGATATTATAAATATAAAATTATTACAGCTGGTATTTGCCTATATTTTTGTTTTGATTCTGCTTTTTATTGTCAAACAAAAAGAAATTGGACATAAAGGAGAAATATTGCTGGCTTCAGTTAGAATGACAATTCAACTAGTCGCAGTCGGTTTTATTTTAGAATATGTTTTTGCAAATCAAAATCCATATTACAGTATTTTGATTTTGCTGATCATGGAGATTTTTGCAATCTATAATATTTATGGTAGGGTTGATTCAGAAATATCAAAAAAAATGAAGGGTATAATTGCAGGCTCAATGTTTTTAGGGACTTCTATAAGTATCTTTTTCTTTGTCCTGATTGTAGTTGGGCTTGATCCGTGGTTTAGAGCTGACTATTTTATTCCGCTATCAGGAATGCTGATTGGAAATTCAATGACCGGAATATCTTTGGGAGTTAACCATTTAATAGACGGATTTAAGGATAATAAAGCACTGATTGAAAATTACTTAATGCTGGGTGCTGAACCAGAAACCGCTGTTAAAGAAATTAGCAACAGAGCGTTTTATAATGCTGTACTGCCAACAATCAATTCAATGATGGGGATGGGGATTGTATTTCTTCCCGGGATGATGACGGGGCAGATTTTAGCAGGAGCCTCTCCAGTAATTGCTATCAAGTATCAGATTGCAATTATGATGGGGATTTTAGGAAGTGTAACCTTAACTGTATTTTTTATGGTAAACCGCGGTGCCAGGACATTTTTTAATTCCAGAAAGCAGCTGAACATCTAATTAACGAAAAAATAAGTGAAATAAATATCAAAGCAGGAATTAATTAAATTACATTGAAATAATATAATAAGAATTAAATATAATTTAAATTTTCAAACAAATTATCGAGGGGGAAGTATAGTGAAAAGTGATATTCAAATTGCTCAGGAAGCCACAATGAAAGAAATCACAGAAATTGCTGAACAGATTGGTTTAAAAGAAGATGACCTGGAATTATATGGTAAGTATAAGGCAAAAGTCAAACTGGATGTACTAAAAAGACTTTCTGATAACTCTGATAGTAAATTGGTGCTGGTAACTGCAATTACTCCAACTCCAGCCGGAGAGGGTAAAACCACTACTACTGTTGGACTGGGACAGGCATTAAATCGGATTGGGAAAAATGCAGTTATTGCAATTAGAGAACCTTCTTTAGGACCTACAATGGGGATTAAAGGTGGTGCAGCAGGTGGAGGTTATGCCCAGGTAATTCCTATGGAAGATATTAACCTTCACTTTACAGGTGATATTCACGCAATTGGGATCGCTCATAATCTACTGGCAGCCGCGATTGATAATCATATTAAACAGGGTAATGAATTAAATATTGATCCAACTCAAATTACTTTTAAAAGAGCGGTAGATATGAATGATCGAGCATTAAGAAATACTGTGGTTGGACTTGGTGGCACTAAAAATGGATATCCCAGAGAAGATGGATTTTTAATCACAGTTGCTTCCGAAATTATGGCAATTTTGTGTCTGGCCAATGATTTGATGGAGCTAAAAGATAAACTGGGAAAAATAGTAATTGGCTATACTTATGATGGAGAAAGTGTAACAGCTCATGATCTAAAGGTAGAAGGAGCAATGACAGCTTTATTGAAAGACGCTATTAAACCCAATTTAGTCCAGACTCTAGAAAACACTCCTGCTTTTATTCATGGGGGGCCATTTGCAAATATTGCTCATGGATGTAATAGTGTAATGGCAACTAAATTTTCAATGAAACTTGGAGATATTACAGTTACAGAGGCTGGCTTTGGAGCTGACCTGGGAGCTGAGAAATTTTATAACATAAAATCCAGATTTGCTGATTTAGAACCTGATGCAACTGTTTTAGTTGCAACCATTAGAGCTTTAAAAATGCACGGTGGAGTAGCAAAGGATAATCTAAAAGAAGAAAATCTGGCTGCCCTGGAAGAAGGTATGGAAAATTTAGAAAAGCATATTGAAAATGTCAATAAATTTGGTGTTCCGACAGTTGTAGCTATAAACAGATTCCCCGATGATAGTGAAGCGGAATTAGAATTAGTAAGAAGAAAGTGTGAAGAACTGGGAGTCAATGTAGCTTTATCTGAAGTTTGGGCTAACGGTGGAGAAGGCGGAGAAGAACTTGCAAATGCTGTTGTGGATGTGCTTGAAAATGAAGAGAGCAAGTTTAAATTCCTCTATGATGAGAAGGCTCCAATTAAAGAAAAGATAGAAACTATTGCCACTGAAATCTATGGTGCTGATGGTGTTGATTATAGTGATACTGCGCTGGCTCAAATAAAAAAATATGAAAAGCAGGGTTATGCTGAAATTCCAGTCTGTATGGCAAAAACCCAGAGTTCTATTTCTGATAATCCTAATTTAAAAGGAAGCCCCAGTGGTTTTAGAATTAGTGTAAAAGAAATTAATCTATCTGCGGGAGCTGGATTTTTAGTTGTAATGACCGGTCCTGTATTAACAATGCCTGGTCTGCCAAAAAGACCTTCGGCTGAAGATATAGATATTGATGCTGATGGAAAAATTTCTGGATTGTTCTAAATAACTTTAAAAATTTGTTTAGATGGGATATAATAAAAACAAATGAAATATAGTGATAGAGTAGACAGGAGGCGTAGAGTGTTCAGAGATGGGACGTTGCTCTGAAACGAAAGCTTTTAGCTGCGGTCTCCCTGTCGCGTCCGCTGTCACCAAAGTTTCCTCTTTCTTTGGTGCAGATATAAACTATCATCTAACCAGAGAGGGGGGAGGTGTAGAAAATGAAATTAAGCACAAAAAAGATTGCCTATCTTTCTTTTTTAACAGCATTGACTATCATTTTAACCAGAGTGTTCAGTATCAGGATTCCAATTGCAGGGGTTGAAGGAGTACGAATTGGTTTTGGTGCTCTACCGATAATTTTTGCAGGTGTGGCTTTTGGTCCTGTTGCTGGAGGTATTGTTGGTGCACTTGGAGACCTGCTGGGTTATTTTATTAATCCAATGGGAGCTTATATGCCTCATTTTACCTTTACTTCTTTTTTAACTGGTTTTATTCCAGGGTTTATGGTGTTTTATGTACTCAAACGCTGCCGAACACTACCTATAATTTTTATTTCAGTGGCTGTAGGACAGTTAATATCTTCTTTAATTCTGGTCCCATATTTTATTAACACTTTATTTGGAGTACCTTTTACTGTGTTGATGCCACCGAGATTAATAAGTCAGTTAATTAATATACCACTTTATGCATATTTTATTAAGGTACTTTTAAATTATGATGCTGTTAAAGTTCGCAAAATTAAAGCGGGCACAAGCTGTTGATAACTTAATAATAATTCAAAAGGGCCCTTTTAGGGTCCTTTTTCTAGGAGAATTTATAAATGGAAGAATATAATGTATTTGATCGGGAAATAATAAATAATGAGCTGGATAATAAGATAATGAATAAAGTTTTTATAAAAGTTTATGAGAGCATCGATTCTACTAATAATCAGGCTAAAAAATATATAAAGAGTTCAGCTTTTAATGTAGAACTATTTAATAAAAATAAACTAATTATTTTTGCTGCTGATTCTCAAATTGAAGGAAGAGGAAGACGCGGCCACAACTGGCTTTCCAGTGATCCAGCCAGTATAGCTGTTTCCTTTCTTTTTAGACCTGAAGCTAATGTTGATGAAATTCCACAAATTACTGCAGCTGCAGCTTTAGCAGTAAAAGACACTTTTAATTTTTTTGATTTAAAGACTGTTGTTAAATGGCCAAATGATATACTGGTCAATAACAAAAAGATTTGTGGTATCTTATCAGAATTAGTTTTAAATAAGAAAGAGGAGATCTTTGTTATTGTTGGCTGTGGAATCAATTTAAATAATGACTATTTTAACTCAGAAATAAAGGAAATTGCCACTTCTTATTATCTGCAAAAGGCCAAAAAGATCAATAAAAACCTATTTCTGGCCAGGTTAATAGAAAAAATTAATTTTTATTTTGATAATTATCTGGCTGAGAAGCGAGATCAAATAATTAATCAGTGGAAAGAAACTTTAAATCTGACTGGAAAAAAAGTTGATCTTAGACATAATGGTAAAAAAGAAACTGTTTTAATTAAAGCAATAATGGATAATGGTGACCTTTTAGTTGAGTTTCCTGATGGACGACAGAAGAAACTTCAGTCATCTAATACCTCCTTAAATTATCAGAGCCTTGATAAATATAATGACTGTTCCTGGGAAGGTGAAAAAAATGAATTTTAAAATAATATCAATCTTAATACTTTTTCTTTTATTAATATCATTTGCTGTCTCTGCCCAATACCTGGAAGTTGCTTTAGTTAGTGATGTCGGTGGCTTTAAAGACAGCAGCTATAATCAGCAGTTGAGAAATTCTTTGAATAAAGTGGCTGAAAATTTAAATTTAAAAACAGCTTATAGAGAATCAGATCTAATGACAGAATACCAGGATAATCTTAATTATTTTGCGGAAAATAATTTCGACTTAATCTGGGGAGTCGGTTCTACAATGGAACAGGCTGTCAAAGAAGCTGCTCAGATGTATCCAGAAACTAATTTTGTACTCTTTGATGGAATAGTAGGAGAAGAGAATGTTATGTCTCTTACCTTTAAGAGAAAAGAGGAGGCTTTTCTAGCTGGAGTTGTTGCTGCTCTGGCAAGTGAGAATGCTAAGGTTTCATTTATTGGCGGACAAAAAACAGAAAAAATTGGTCACTATCAGCTTGGATTTGAGACAGGTGTTAAATCTGTAAATTCTGAAATAGAAATTATTAGCCGTTATGTAGGTAGTTTTAATGATTTTTCTGCTGCTAAAGAAATTAGTGCGGAATTAGCGGCAGAAAATGTTGATTTAATTTTTTATGCAGCAGGTCCTTCTTCTCGGGGGATAATAGAGACAGCTTTAGAAAAGAATATTAAATTAATCTCATTGGATGCTGCAGATATAGATCTTGCTCCAAATAATATGGTAACAGCAGTTTTAAAAAATACTGATCATCTGGTCAAAATGTTAATTGAAAATTATAGTAATGATAATTACGTTAACGAAATTAAAGAATTTGGTCTGGCTGATAATGCTTTTGTTTTAGAACAGGATCAGCTATCTGATATGTTGAGCAGTGAGAAAAGGACCAAAATCGAAGAGTATAAACAGCAGTTTCTGGCAGGTGAAATTGAAATACCGTCTGCACCCTAGCTGAACAGTTGAAATTATAATTTTGACTAATAGTCAGAAAAACATTTAAATCTGATTGATTCTATGATAAGATTAAGTAGAATAAAGTTTAAAATATTTTTAGGAGTGATAAATTGAGATTACCTGAATTAAAGATTGCTGATTTGAAAGCAAAACTTCCTATTATCCAGGGAGGAATGGCAATTAGAGTTTCAATGGCTGAACTGGCAGCTGCTGTTGCCAATGAAGGTGGTATTGGAGTAATTGGTGCTTCAGTTATGACACCTGAAGAATTAAAATCAGAAATCAAAAAAGCAAGAAAATTAAGTGATGGTATAATTGGTGTAAATATAATGTTTGCGGCTACAGGTTTCAGTGAACTGTTAAAGGCCTCAGTTGAAGCAGGTATAGATTGTATTATTTCAGGAGCCGGATTTTCGCGAGATATGTTTGGGGTTGGCAAAGAATATAACACCCCGGTGATTCCTATTGTTTCTTCTCTGAAACTGGCACGAATCTCCCAAAAGTTAGGAGCTTCTGCTGTAGTAGTTGAGGGAGGAAATGCTGGAGGACATCTTGGGAGTGATGAAAATAGTTTTGATTTGATTAAAAAAGTAGCTGGAAAAGTTGATATACCTGTAATTGGCGCTGGCGAAGCAGTGACTCCTGCAGATATTGAATCCATGTTTAAACTTGGTGTTGATGGGGTCCAAATGGGAACAAGATTTCTGGCAAGCAAGGAAGCTTCAGTCTCAGAAAAATTTAAGGAGTTATGTGTTAAAGCTTCTAATGATGATGTAGTGAAGATTATGAGTTCGGTTGGTTACAAAGCCAATGCTATTAAAACAAGATTTTCTGAACTTATTCAAGCCGGAGAAGCTCCCCCACCAGCAAACTGTACAGATTGTTTAAAGAGCTGTACTAAAAAGTTCTGTATCAAAGACGCTCTGATTAATGCCAGAAAAGGAGATCTTGATAATGGTGTATTCTTTACCGGAGCGGGCATAGGACGGGTTAAGGAGATTTTGTCGACCAAAGAAATTTTCCAGGAAATAAAAAATTACTTTAAAGATTAAGTAATAATTTGACATTTAGCTGCAGTTTGGTTTAATATAAAGCTGCAGCTTTTAAATATTCAACTGCTTTTTTAGATAAGCCTTTATTTAAAATTAGAAAAAAGATGGACTAAATAAAATTAATAAGGGGCAGAAAAAATGATTTTAACAATGGATATTGGTAATACTAACACAGTTTTGGGTTTATATCAGGGTGACGAGTTAAAAACTCACTGGCGAATTTCTACTGATAGAAATAAAACTCCAGATGAGTATGGGATGCTTTTTAAAAATTTATTTGAGTCAGCAGATATCAATAATGATGCTGTAAACTCAATCATTATTTCAAGTGTTGTACCTCCGATTTTAAGAATTTTAAAGAAAACAGCCTATCGTTATTTTAATGTAAATCCATTAGTTGTTGGGCCAGGAGTAAAAACAGGAATGAATATTAAAACTGATAATCCCAAAGAAGTTGGTGCCGACCGAATAGTTAATGCCGTAGCAGCAGGTCACCTATACGAGGGACCACTAATAATTGTTGATTTTGGAACTGCTACAACTTTTTGTGCAGTTTCAAAAAAAGGAGAATATCTTGGGGGATCTATTGCGCCCGGGATAGGAATTTCGGCAGAAGCTCTCTTCAGCCAATCGGCTAAGCTGCCAAGAATTGAGCTGATTGAACCAGGAAAAGCGATCGGTAAAAATACAATTGATGGTATGAAATCTGGAATAGTTTATGGTTTTGTTGGTCAGGTTGAATACCTGGTTAAGAAATTCAAAAAAGAGCTTTCGGAAGATGCTGTTGTGATAGCTACCGGTGGGCTGGTAAGTCTGATAGCTGCTGAAACTGATTCGATTGATCATGTAGAACCTTTTTTAACTTTAAAGGGATTAAAATATATAGCTGATATAAATGGAATGGGATCTTAGAATGAAGATACAGGATTTAAAAGTTGAACCTGCAGTTTTTTTAGCTCCTATGGCAGGTGTAAGTGATTACCCTTATCGACAGTTAATTAGAGAAATGGGAGTTGAACTTCTCTATACAGAAATGGTTAGTGCTAAAGGTTATGAATATGGAAATAAAAGGACTGCAGAATTAATTGAATTTGATAAAGCAGAAAATGGAAAAATAGCTGTTCAGATTTTTGGGGAAGAGCCGGATTTTATGGCCCGAGCTGCTGCAGGTATTTCTGAAGAATATAATGTGGACATTATCGACATTAATATGGGTTGTCCTGCCAGAAAAATTGTAAAAAATGGTGCCGGGTCAGCGCTGATGAAAGATTTAGAGCTTGCCTATAAAATAATAAAAGCAGCTGTTGAAGCAGCCGGTGTTCCAGTGACTGTCAAAATGCGCAGCGGCTGGGATGAAGAAAATATTAATGCAGTTGAACTTGCAAAACTTGCAGAAGAAGCTGGTGCAGCAGCAGTTGCAGTACATGGTAGAACCCGAAGTCAGTTCTATAAAGGTGAGGCCGACTGGCAAATAATAAAGAAGGTTGTTCAGGCGGTAGAGCTTCCTGTAATTGCAAATGGCGATATTTTTTCTGCTGAAGATGCGGGAGCTGTTTTTGAGCAGACCAACTGTGCCGGTATAATGATTGGACGTGCAGCTCAGGGCTATCCCTGGATATTTAAAGAAATTATTGAATACTTAAAAACAGGTAAGTTGCTTGAAAAGCCTTCTTATTCAAAAAAATTTGATATGGCCATCAGGCACTTAAAACTTGCAGTTGACTATTATGGGGAAAGACATGGAGTTCCAATTATGCGCAAACACATCTCCTGGTATTTAAAAGGACTTCCAAATGCCAGTGATATTAAAAATAAAGTTAACCAGCTTTCTGATCTGGAAGCTCTGATAAGACTATTAAGGGGCTATCAGAAGACTATAAGTTCTTAGATTAATTTAAGTGATTATCTAAACTTGCTTGACAATAAAAGTAAAGTTATTTATAATAATTAATAATTGTAGACTTATAGTAGTGTCAGGTATTATTACCTGGCACACTTTCTTGTTGGGCTGTGTTGCTGGCCCATTTGGTACTTTTATATATATTAGACAATTTCGACAATTTAAAACTTAAAATATTATTTAGAAAGTAGAGGTAGATAGTTATGGCAGAACAGGTAATGCTGACTGAAGAAGGCTTTGAAAAATTAGAAAACGAATTAGAATATTTAGAAACAGAGAAAAGACGTGAGGTTGCAAAAAGAATTAAGGTAGCCAGAGAATTTGGAGATATCAGTGAGAACTCCGAATATGATGATGCTAAAAATGAACAGGCATTTGTGGAAGGTAGAATTCAGGAAATAAAAAATATGCTCAACAATGCTCATGTTGTCAAAGATGAAGAAGTAACTGACAAACAGGTTAATCTTGGAACTACCGTTATGCTGCATGACCTTGATAGTGATGAAAAAATCAGCTATACTTTAGTTGGCTCAGCAGAAGCAGACCCATTAAATTATAAGATTTCAAATGAATCACCTATCGGCAAAGCAATTTTAGGACATGCTATAGGGGATGAAGTGACTGTTGAAACTCCTGCGGGAGAAGTTGACTATGAGATTATTTCAATCAAAAAGGTTAGACATTAAATAAAATTATCAAAATAATTTATAATTCACAAAATTACTGTTGTTTGTAAGAAATAGGGGTAGAACTCTATTATAATTAAATAAGGAGTTGGATATTTATAATGAGTGAAAATATGCTCGAAGATATGAATGAGTTAATGTTACAGAGACGGGAAAAGCTATCTCAATTAAGAGAAGAGCGTGAAAAGGCTTTTGCTGAGAAATACGAAGTTACTCATCATGCAGCTGAAGTAGAAAATAATTTTGAAGAACTGGAAGAAAAAGAAGTTAAATTAGCAGGCCGTTTAATGGCGATTCGTACTCACGGTAAGGCTAGTTTTGCTGATTTAATGGATATGACCGGAAAAGTTCAATTATATGTAAAGCAGAATAATATTGGTGAAGAGCGCTATGAATTTTTTCAGGATTTAGATCTTGGAGATTTAGTTGGTATTACAGGAACAGTTTTCAAAACGAATCGGGGACAGGTTTCAATTAGAGTATCTTCTTTTGAACTTTTAACCAAATCTTTAAGACCTTTACCAGAAAAGTTTCATGGTTTAAAAGACAAAGATATTCGTTACCGCCAGCGTTATTTGGATTTAATTGTTAATCCTGATGTTAAAGAAACTTTTGTTATTAGAAGTAAAATCATCAAAGAGATGAGAAGATACCTCGAGGAAAAAGGATTTTTAGAAGTTGAAACACCGATGATGCATCCAATTGCAGGTGGAGCAACTGCTCGTCCTTTTGTAACCCATCATAATACTTTGGATATGGATCTCTACTTAAGAATTGCACCGGAGCTTTATCTTAAAAAGTTAATCGTTGGTGGATTTGAAAAGGTATTTGAAATCAATAGAAATTTCCGTAATGAAGGGATGTCCTATAAGCATAATCCTGAATTTACTACTATGGAGCTTTACCAGGCTCAGGCTGATTATCATGATATGATGGAACTGACTGAAAATCTGGTAAGTCATTTAGCAGCAGAAGTTCTGGGAACAGACACTTTAGAATATGAGGGAACTGAGCTTGATTTTACAACTCCCTGGACCAGGATTACTATGGTTGAAGCTGTTAAAAAATATGCCGATGTAGATTTTTCCGAATTTGATACTGCAGAAGAGGCATATGAGGCAGCAGCTTCCGTAGGTGTTAAACCTGAAGAAGGTCTTTCTTATGGAGAAGTTCTAAATGAAGTTTTTGAGGAAAGAGTTGAAGATAAGTTAATTCAACCAACCTTTATTATGGACTATCCAATTGAAGTATCACCGCTTGCTCAAAAAATAGAAGATGATCCTCGTTTTACCTACCGTTTTGAAGCTTTTGTCTATGGTAGAGAAATTGCCAATGCCTTCAGTGAGTTAAATGATCCTGAAGAACAGAAGCGCAGATTTGAAAAGCAGGTAAAAATGCGTGAAGCTGGTGATGAAGAAGCACAGATGATGGATTATGATTTCATAAGAGCACTTGAATACGGTATGCCGCCTACAGGTGGACTTGGAATTGGAATTGACCGTTTAATTATGCTGCTGACAGATTCAAGCTCTATTAGGGATGTAATTCTTTTCCCAACTATGAGACCTGAAAGTAATGAATAATTAAAAATTGAAAATAAAGCCGGGACTAGTGCCCGGTTTTGATTTTTGAAATAATTTATTCAATTTTCAGTTAAATTTAACTGAGGCTAATTCTGCTAAAAATCTAAAAGGGGGTTAAGTATGTTTAAAAAGATTTCACTTAAAACTAATGACAGGGTTGAGTTTGTTGATATTACTTCAAAAATACAGAACGCAGTTAAAAAAACTGGAGTTGATTCTGGTTTAGTAATGATTCATATTCCTCATACAACTGCTGCAGTGACTATAAATGAAAACGCTGATCCGGATGTTGCCGCTGATATTAAGAAAGAGGTAAATAAAATAATTCCTTTTGATGATAATTATGCCCATTTAGAAGGGAATTCGGCGGCTCATATTAAATCAAGTTTATTCGGAGTAGACCAGACCGTCATAATTAAAAATAAAAAACTGTTGCTTGGGACCTGGCAGGGAATATACTTCTGTGAGTTCGATGGACCCAGAAGCAGAAATATTTATTTAAAAATTATAGAAGGTTAGCAGATTTTTCGGTTCAAACTCTTGACAAAAAGGGGGATTGATGTTAAGATAATGTATGTCGCTGAAAAGTTGAATTATCAATTTTTCCGGCCGACAAAATTATTTTAAAAAGTTCTTGACAAAGTTAAAAGAGCTTGATAAGA
>Ga0208296_100085_pt1 | contig 35622 bp, 33 predicted proteins | sample Wag42014_10_22_FD_187333 | JGI IMG/M metagenome (GOLD analysis project Ga0208296, IMG submission 187333) | Deep subsurface shale carbon reservoir microbial communities from Ohio, USA - Utica-2 Time Series 2014_10_22 (SPAdes) (version 2) ...
TTACCCATAGTAGGTTTACCCCACGGAGTTACAGGATGTCTACCAGCAGGTGATTTACCTTCTCCACCACCGTGTGGGTGGTCATGAGGATTCATAACTACACCGCGTACATGAGGTCTTTTACCTTTCCAGCGGCTGCGTCCGGCTTTACCGACTGTAATATTTTCGTGATCAATATTACCAACCTGTCCAACAGTAGCTTTACATACATTATGAATTAATCTAACTTCACCAGAAGGCATCTTTAAATGTACAAACTTACCTTCTTTTGCAAGAATCTGTGCCATAGTTCCAGCGGAACGGGCAATTTGACCACCTTTTCCTGCCTGCATTTCTACATTGTGTACAATTGTACCAACAGGAATATCTTTTAACTGAAGTGCGTTTCCGGCAGTAATATCTGCCTCAACACCAGTATCTAAAGTGTCACCAACTTCTACTTTGTTTGGTGCAAGGATGTATCTTTTCTCTCCATCTGCATACTGCAGCAGAGCAATTCTTGCAGAACGATTTGGATCATATTCTATAGTCTTTACTTTTGCAGGAATTCCATCTTTATCCCGCTTAAAATCTATTATACGATAGCGGCGCTTATGTCCACCACCCTGATGACGGCTGGTAATTCTACCATTCGCATTACGGCCACCCTTTCTTTTGATTGGAGCCAGCAGGCTCTTTTCTGGCGTATCTGTTGTAATTTCATCAAAACTAGCAACAGTCATATAACGCCTTGAAGGTGTGGTTGGTTTAAAACTTTTAATCGCCATCTTATTTCCCTCCTTTATTAATTATTTTTTAGAGGCCTTCGTAAATTTCAATTTCATCGCCCTCAGCCAGCTTAACTAAAGCTTTTTTCCAGTCAGGTTTTTTACCAACATGGAAGCCGAGTCTTCTTTTCTTACCTCTAACATTCATTGTGTTCACATTTATAACATTTACAGAGAAGATTTCTTCTACTGCATTTCTAATCTCAACTTTATTTGCATTTTTGGCTACCTTAAATGTATAAGTATTAGCCTCCTGCATCTGATCCATAGTGTTTTCAGAAATAATAGGTGCTATGATTATATCTCTTGCATCTTTCATTCGCCCAGCACCTCCTCAACCATTTTAACCGCTTCTTCGATAAAAATAACCATTTCATTATCTAAAAGATCATAGGCATTAATTGAACCGGCCAGCAGAGTTTTTACATTCGGAATATTTCTTGCTGAAAGATATAAGTTTTTATCCTTTTCAGGCATTACTAAAACAACTTTTTTATCTTCTAAATTTAAATCAGCTAAAATGTTTACTACTGCTTTTGTTTTTGGTTGATCAAGCTCAATCTTATCAACTAAAATTAGCTCATCTCTCTGCACTTTATCAGTTAAAACAGATCTTAAAGCCAATCTTCTCATCTTTTTAGTTAACTTTTTATCATAACTGCGGGGAGAAGGTCCAAAAGTGATTCCTCCACCTACCCATAGAGGAGAACGAATACTTCCGTGACGAGCACGTCCAGTACCTTTCTGTCTCCAGGGCTTGCGGCCACCACCACGAACTTTACCTCTAGTTTTTGTAGAAGCATTTCCGCCTCTTCTTGCAGCTAATTGAGCATTAACTACCTGATGTACAACATGTTTATTTATTTTATCATTAAAAACAGAATCGTTTAATTCTACTTTTTCGAGTTCTTTTCCACTCTGATTGAATTTTGCTACCTGCGGCATCAAAAATCCTCCTTTCTTAACTTATTTAGTTGTTAACAGATTTGATTTCAAGCACTGCTTTTTTGGCTCCTGGTACTGGACCAGCAATCAATAAAACATTACGCTCTACGTCAACTTTTACGATTTCTAAGTTTCTTTCAGTCACTCTATTGTGACCCATTCTACCCGGCATTTTAAAGCCTTTAAATACTCTTCTTGCATCAACAGCACCAATTGAACCAGGTGCACGATGGAAGTGTGAACCGTGTGTTTTAGGTCCTGCATTGTGATTCCATCTTTTAATATTACCGGCAAATCCTTTACCTTTGGAAACACCACTAACATTAACTTTTTCTCCTACTTCGAAGAGATCAGCTTTAATTTCACTACCTTCACTCAGTTCCATATCCAGTCCTTTAAATTCTCTCAAATGTTTCTTAGGTTCAAGATCACGACTTTCGAATTGACCAAGTGCTGGTTTGTTAAGTCTGTGCTTTTTAACTTCTCCAAAACCGAGCTGTACTGCATCATATCCATCTTTTTCTGTAGTCTTAATCTGTGTTACAACACAGGGACCGGCCTCAACTACAGTTACAGGTACCAGCTCTCCATTATCTTTAAAATACTGAGTCATCCCCAGCTTTTTTCCTAGTATAGCTTTCGCCATGGCCTAATACACCTCCTGACATTTAAAGTTTAATTTCTATATTTACTCCTGCGGGCAAATCAAGCCTCATCAGAGAGTCTACAGTTTTTGATGTAGGATCGAGAATATCGATCAGTCTTTTGTGTGTTCTCATTTCAAATTGTTCTCTTGCATCTTTATGAACATGAGGTGAGCGAAGCACTGTAAATACCTCTTTTTCTGTTGGTAGAGGTACTGGACCAGATACATCTGCACCAGTTCTCTCAGCAGTAGCAACAATCTTTTCTGCTGATTGATCCAGGAGCTCATGTTCAAAAGCTTTAAGGCGAATCCTAATTTTTTCGTGTTTTGCCATTTGCTTACCTCCTTAATCTTTACGATTTAAGCTCAGTTAGGAGCATAGAAAAAGCGAGGAGGCTGCCTCCTCTGCTTTTTTATACCTACTCAATAATTTCAGTTACAACTCCAGCTCCTACTGTGTGACCACCTTCACGGATTGCAAAACGTAGTCCTTCTTCCATAGCTATTGGAGTAATTAACTCTCCTGTCATCTCAATGTTATCTCCAGGCATTACCATGTCTACTCCTTCTGGTAACTGAATTGTTCCTGTTACATCTGTTGTACGGAAGTAGAACTGTGGTCTATATCCATCAAAGAATGGTGTGTGTCTTCCACCCTCATCTTTACTTAATACATATACCTCAGCGTAAAACTTTGTATGTGGTGTAATACTTCCTGGCTTTGCCAGTACCTGACCTCTTTCGATGTCTTCTCTTTTTACACCTCTTAATAATGCTCCAATGTTATCTCCCGCTACTGCTTCGTCTAACATCTTACGGAACATTTCTACTCCTGTTACTACTGTTGTTTCTGTTTCTTTGATTCCTACAATCTCTACCTCATCTGATGGATGTAGAGTTCCTCTTTCGATTCTTCCTGTTGCTACTGTTCCACGTCCTGTGATTGAGAATACATCCTCAACAGGCATTAAGAATGGCTTTTCTGTATCTCTTTCTGGCTCTGGAATATAGCTATCTACTGCATCCATAAGCTCAATGATCTTCTTACCCCATTCTCCTTCAGGATCTCCATTTTCAGCAGCTTTTAAAGCTGATCCTACTATTACAGGAATATCGTCTCCTGGGAATTCATATTCGTTTAAGAGTTCTCTTACTTCCATTTCTACAAGTTCGATTAACTCTTCGTCGTCTACCATATCTGCTTTGTTTAAGAATACTACAATTGATGGTACTCCAACCTGTCTTGCTAAGAGAATATGCTCTCTTGTCTGTGGCATTGGTCCATCTGCTGCAGATACTACTAAGATTGCTCCATCCATCTGCGCTGCACCTGTAATCATGTTCTTTACATAGTCAGCGTGTCCTGGACAGTCTACGTGAGCATAGTGTCTTGTTTCTGTTTCATACTCTACGTGAGATGTCGCAATTGTGATTCCTCTTTCTTTTTCTTCTGGAGCATTATCAATTGTATCAAATGCTCTTACTTCTGCTCCACCATAGTTTGCTAACACATTTGTGATAGCTGCTGTTAGTGTTGTTTTTCCATGGTCAACATGTCCTATTGTTCCTATGTTAACATGTGGTTTTGTTCTTTCAAATTTTGCTTTTGCCATTTTTTATTCCTCCTTAAAAATTTATCTATTCTCCAATAATTTCTTCAGCAATACTCTTTGGTGCCTGCTCATAATGAGAGAACTGCATTGTATAAGTTGCTCTACCCTGAGTTTTAGAACGAAGATCTGTTGAATAACCGAACATCTCAGAAAGTGGTACATGAGCACTAACAACCTGAGCATTACCTCGAGGCTCCATGCCTTCAACTTTTCCGCGGCGTCCATTAAGGTCACCCATTACATCTCCCATATATTCTTCAGGAGTAACAACTTCAACACTCATTACAGGTTCCAAAATTGCAGGACCAGCTTTTTTAGCTCCCTGTCTGAAGCCCATTGAACCAGCGATTTTAAATGCCATTTCTGATGAGTCAACATCATGGTAACTACCATCATTCAGTGTTACTTTAACATCAACAACTGGATAACCGGCAATAATTCCGTTTTCCATGGCTTCTCTAATTCCGTCTTCTACAGAAGGGATATATTCGCGTGGAATTGCTCCACCTGTAATCTTATCTTCAAATTCAAATCCTTCGCCTGCATCCTGTGGCTCAATATCAATCACAACATGACCGTACTGTCCACGTCCACCAGACTGACGGATGAATTTACCTTCAACACCAGTAACTTTTTTAGTGATTGTTTCACGGTAAGCTACCTTAGGTTTACCAATATTAGCATCAACCTTAAATTCTCTTAAGAGGCGGTCAACAATAACTTCAAGGTGTAATTCTCCCATACCCTCAATAATTGTCTGCCCTGTTTCCTCATCAGTGTGAACTCTGAATGTTGGATCCTCTTCTGCTAATCTCTGTAAAGCTTCACCCAGTTTATCCTGGTCGGCTTTACTCTTAGGCTCAATTGCAACACCAATAACTGGTTCAGGGAATTCCATTGCTTCTAAAATAATTGGATGATCCTGATCACAGATTGTGTCACCTGTACTTGTATTTTTAAGACCAACTAAAGCTCCAAGGTCACCAGCAAAAATTTCATCTCTTTCTTCACGGCGGTTAGCGTGCATCTGTAAGATACGGCCAACTCTTTCGCGAATATCTGCTGTTGCGTTATATACATATGATCCCGCTTCTAAAGTCCCTGAATAAGATCTAAAGAATGCTAACTTTCCAACATAAGGGTCAGACATAATTTTGAATGCTAGACCGGAGAAAGGAGCGTCATCATCAGCTTCTCTTACTTCAGTTTCTTCAGTTTCCGGATTAAAACCTTCAATTGGTGGTACATCAGTTGGAGAAGGCAGGTAATCTAAAACAGCATCCAGCAGCATCTGTACACCTTTGTTTTTAAAAGCAGATCCACATAATACTGGGATTACATTAACATTAAGTACTGCCTGACGCAGTAAATCTTTAATGTCATCAGTGCTTACTTCACCTTCTAAATATTTCATCATAAATTCATCATCTTCTTCAGCCAGCACTTCCATTAAAATTTCTCTGTATTCTGCTGCCTGTTCTTTCATATCTTCAGGTATTTCAACTCTTTCAAAATTAACACCAAGTTCATCTTCATAAACAATAGCGTCCATTTCTACAAGGTCAACAACACCATCAAAGCTGTCTTCACTTCCAATTGGAAGTTGAATTGGCACTGCATTAGCACCAAGTCTATCTTTCATCATGTCTACAGCTCTAAAAAAGTCAGCTCCCGTTCTATCCATTTTATTTACAAATGCAATTCTGGGAACTCCATATTTATCAGCCTGTCTCCATACAGTTTCGGACTGTGGTTCTACACCACCTACAGAACAGAATAAAGCAATTGCTCCATCTAAAACCCTTAAGGATCTTTCTACCTCAACTGTAAAGTCCACGTGTCCGGGCGTATCTATAATATTAATTCTATTCTCACGCCACTGACAGGTAGTAGCAGCAGAGGTAATTGTAATTCCTCTTTCCTGTTCCTGCTCCATCCAGTCCATAACAGATGCACCATCATGTGTTTCACCCATTTTATGAACTCGACCTGTATAGTAAAGAATTCTTTCTGTTGTAGTTGTCTTTCCTGCATCAATATGTGCCATAATACCAATGTTACGTGTTTTCTCTAGTGGAAATTGTCGGGCCACTATTCTCCCCCCTTATATAAAAATTATATACATCATCACGCAACTAAATTACCATCTGTAATGTGCAAAAGCTCTATTGGCTTCAGCCATACGATGGACTTCTTCTTTCTTTCTAACTGCGCCGCCTGTATTGTTGTATGCGTCTGTAATTTCTCCGGCAATTCTTTCTCTCATAGTTCTTTCACTACGACCTCTAGCTGCTGTTACTAACCAGCGTAATGCTAAAGTTCTTTTTCTATCTTCATCTACTTCTACTGGCACCTGATAGTTAGAACCACCAACACGTCTTGATTTAACTTCAAGAGCTGGTTTTATGTTCTCCAGTGCTTCATTTACAACTGTTAAGCCATCTTCACCAGTTTTTTCGGAGATGATATCAAGAGCACTGTAAAATGCTTTTTCTGCCAGTCCTTTTTTGCCATCCAGCATTAATTTGTTAATAATTCTGCTGACAACAACATTATCATATACTGGATCTGGTACTACATCTCTTTTTTCTGCTCTATTTTTGCGCACTAAAATCCCTCCTTTTACTTAGGTTTTTTTACACCATATTTGGAACGTCCCTGTTTTCTGTCTTCAACACCAGCTGTATCGAGTGCTCCTCTTACAATATGATATCTAACACCTGGTAAATCCTTTACTCTTCCACCTCTTACTAGTACAACAGAGTGTTCCTGTAAGTTATGTCCAATTCCCGGAATATAAGCTGTTACCTCTTTTCCATTGGTTAAACGAACACGAGCTACCTTTCTCAAAGCTGAGTTAGGCTTTTTAGGTGTAGCAGTATATACTCTAGTACAGACACCCCTCTTCTGTGGAGAACCCTCCAAAGCAGGAGCGGAAGTCTTCTTTTTAGTCTTTTCTCGTCCTTTACGGATCAACTGACTAATTGTCGGCATGCAATCCCACCTCCTTCCAATTATTTCAATAGAGCTGCAGAAGCTGCAGAAACATCGATCCCACAAATTCTGCCTAATTCATTTTTGCTTTCTACAATCTCAAAAGGAATATTATTATTATTAACAGCCTCAAGTATTTCTTTTTTTAAAGGCTGGTCAATATCTTTAGCTAAAAATATTTTTTTTACCTGATTTCCTGCTATAGCTTTTAATGTCTGTTTGCTGCCAACCAGCAGCTCATCAGTACTTGTTTCGCTTAGCATTTTAAGCAAACCTCCAGATCAAACTTTGTTGAGCACACTTAAGTATTTTAACAGCTTTAGAGTTCCATGTCAAGCTAAAATTAAAAAGAGTTTCTCCTTTTATTGATATTGTAAATTAAGAACTAATAAATAGATTTTCCCAGTCCAAATTCACCTGACAATAAAGGAGAAACTCTTCTGATTTATTTTAATGTTAATTTATCCATTTGGATTTAGATTAACTACTCGACATCAGTTAAATCCTCGGTTAAATCTCCAAACATGGTTCCATCTTCCTTAACTACATCTATATCTCTGTAATACTTCATTCCAGTACCTGCTGGAATCAGCTGTCCAATTATTACATTCTCTTTGAGTCCTAATAATGGATCAACCTTTCCATCCAAGGAAGCCTCAGTCAGTACTCTGGTGGTTTCCTGGAAAGAAGCTGCAGACAAGAATGAATCTGTAGCCAGTGAAGCCTTAGTGATACCGAGCAGTTCAGGTTTAGCAACAGCGGGTTCTTTATTCTCAGCTGCAACTTCCTCATTTGCTTTACGGAAATCATATCTGTTTACCAGACTTCCAGGCAGCAATTCAGTGTCACCAGGTTTTACAATCTTAAGTTTCTTCATCATCTGGCGAACAATTACCTCAATATGCTTATCATTAATTTCAACACCCTGTGAGCGGTAAACATTCTGAACTTCTTCTAAAAGATAATTCTGCACAGCTTTCTCGCCCTTAACTTTCAGCAGCACATTAGGATCAAGCGGACCTTCTGTCAGCTTATCACCAGCTGTTACATAGTCATCATCTTTAACAATCATCTTAGATCCGTAAGGAATCTTATATGTTTTCTTTTTGCCATCTTCATTTTCTACTACAACTCGCTTGGAGTTTTTCTTTTCGACAATGGTTACATAACCTTCTCTTTCGGTCATGATAGCCTGTCCTTTTGGAGTTCTACCTTCAAAAAGCTCTTCTACTCTAGGCAGACCCTGGGTGATATCATCACCAGCAACTCCCCCGGTGTGGAAGGTACGCATTGTTAACTGAGTACCAGGCTCACCAATTGACTGCGCAGCAATAATACCAATAGATTCTCCAATATCAACCTGCTTTCCTGTTGCCAGGTTGCGTCCGTAACATTTACGACAGACACCGTGCTGAGCTTCACAGGTTAAATTGGTTCTAATTTTTACTTTATCAATACCTGCTGCTTCAATTTCATTCATTTTCTTTCTATCAATTAAGGTATTGTTTTCAACAATTACCTCTCCACTTTCTGGATCTGCAATCTCTTCTGCAGTATAACGACCAATACAGCGTTCTGATAAAGGCTCAACTGCATTTTTGCCCTTGGGACCAATTGCTTCAACATAAATACCTTCTTCAGTTCCACAGTCATCTTCTCTAACAATAACATCCTGTGAAACATCAACCAGCCTTCTGGTTAGATAACCAGAGTCAGCAGTTCTTAAGGCTGTATCAGCAAGTCCTTTACGAGCTCCGTGGGTGGATAGGAAATATTCTAATACATCCAGGCCTTCACGGAAACTGGATCGAATCGGAACATCAATAATCCGTCCTGATGGATCAGCCATCAAACCACGCATACCAGCAAGCTGAGAAATCTGAGATGTATTACCACGAGCACCGGAGATAGCCATAATGTAAATATTATTGCTTTCGTCAAGGTTTTCAAGTAATGCATCTGTAACATCATCTTTTGCCTGGTTCCAGATATCAACAACTTTATGATACCTTTCATCCTCAGTAATAGCTCCGCGGCGGTAGTGGTTTTCAATCTGATGAACCTCATCTTCCGCTTTAGAAACAATTTCTGGTTTGGATGGCGGGATCTCTGCATCACTAACTGCAATAGAAATACCGGAACGAGTAGCAAAATCATAACCCATAGCCTTAATATTATCTAAAGTCTCAGCAGTTTTATCATTACCAACTTCTTCATAAAGGTCAGTAATTAAGTCTCCCAGATCACTTTTACCAATTCTCTCATTTACAAACTCAACTTCTTCAGGTAAAGCCTCGTTAAAGATAACTCTACCAATAGAAGTATCAATAATTTCTCCGTTAAGTCTTACTTTTACAGGAGCCTGCAGATGAACACGATCTGTGTCATAAGCTTTAATAGCTTCATCAGCATTGGCAAATATCTTACCTGCTCCCTTTCTTTCTTCTTTAATTGTTGTTAAATAGAAGACACCAAGAACCATATCCTGAGTAGGAATGGTGATTGGTCCACCATCAGATGGATTTAAGATATTAGTTGTAGCTAACATCAGCAGTCTTGATTCAGCCTGAGCTTCTACAGATAAAGGTAAGTGAACAGCCATCTGGTCACCATCAAAGTCCGCATTGTAAGCAGGACAGACGAGTGGGTGCAGCTTAATTGCTTTACCTTCAACCAGTACTGGCTCAAAAGCCTGAATCCCGAGTCTGTGCAGTGTAGGAGCACGGTTTAGAAGTACAGGATGATCTTTAATTGCTTCTTCTAAAATCCCCCAAACTGCCTCATCAACATCTTCTACCATTCTCTTAGCATTTTTAATGTTGTGGGCATGCCCCTCTTCAACTAAACCTCTCATTACAAAAGGTTTAAACAGCTCTAAAGCCATTTTCTTCGGCAGACCACACTGATGCATCTTAAGATCAGGACCAACAACGATAACTGAACGACCTGAATAGTCAACACGCTTACCTAAGAGGTTCTGACGGAAACGTCCCTGTTTACCCTTAAGCATATCACTTAAAGACTTAAGTGGTCTATTTCCAGCACCTGTAACAGGTCTTCCGCGACGTCCGTTATCAATTAAAGCATCAACTGATTCCTGCAGCATTCTTTTCTCATTCCGAATAATGATTTCAGGTGCTCCAAGATCCAGCAGTCTTTTTAATCTATTGTTACGATTGATTACTCTTCTGTATAAGTCATTTAAGTCAGAAGTAGCAAAACGTCCACCATCCAGCTGAACCATTGGTCTTAAGTCTGGTGGAATAACTGGAATTGCATTTAGGACTAAATTAGCAGGATTTAAACCAGAATCTAAAAGCCCATCCATTACTTCCAGCCTGCGAACAGCTCTTTTACGGCGCTGCCCACTTGCTTCTTTCACTTCTTTTTTAAGTTCTTTTACTTCAGCTTCAACATCAATTCTTCCCAGTAGTTCCTGAATAGCCTCTGCTCCCATAGCAGCTTTAAAAGTGTTGCCGTATTTAGACTTGGCTTCACGGTACTCACTTTCCGGCAGCAGCTGTTTTTCGCTTAATGGTGTGTCACCAGGATCAGTTACAATGTAATGAACAAAATAAATTACCTTTTCTAAAGCTCTTGGTGACATATCCATTATTAAACCCAGACGACTGGGGATACCTTTGAAATACCAAATGTGTGTGCATGGTGCAGCCAGTTCTATGTGCCCCATTCTTTCTCTTCTCACTTTGGATCTGGTTACCTCTACTCCACAGCGGTCACACACAACACCTTTATAACGGACCCGCTTATACTTACCACAGTGACATTCATAATCCTTGGTTGGCCCAAAGATTTTTTCACAGAATAAGCCATCTTTTTCAGGCTTTAAAGTTCTGTAATTAATTGTCTCTGGTTTTTTAACCTCTCCGCGGGACCATTCACGTATCTGCTCTGCAGAAGCAACTCCGATCCTCATTGAATCGAAATTATTCACATTTAACAAGGGTCTCTCCCCTTTCTATATTGGAATTATTCGTCTTCATCATCATTATCACGACTTAATTTTAAGTCTGTATCTAATCCAAGTTTTTGTGCAGTTTCCATCATTTCATCTTCATTTTCAGCAACCTGCAGTTCCTCTTCATCAGAAGTAAAGATTCGAGCATCAAGCCCAAGACTCTGCATCTCTTTAATCAATACTTTAAATGATTCTGGAATACCAGGATCAGGTACATTTTCACCCTTAACAATGGCCTCATAGGCTTTAACTCTTCCTACTACATCATCAGATTTAACTGTCAGCATTTCCTGTAAGGTGTAAGCAGCACCATAAGCCTCAAGTGCCCAAACTTCCATCTCACCAAAACGCTGGCCACCAAATTGAGCTTTACCTCCTAGCGGCTGCTGTGTAACAAGAGAATAAGGTCCTGTTGAACGAGCATGTAATTTATCATCAACTAAGTGGTGGAGTTTAAGAATGTACATAACTCCAACTGTTACTCTTTCTTCAAATCTTTCTCCAGTTCTTCCATCATAAAGAACTGTTTTACCGTCTCTGGCAAGACCGGCTTCTTCCAGTATATCCTCAACTTCTTCCTCTAAGGCACCATTAAAGACTGGAGTTTCAGTATAAATCCCCAGCGCTCTGGCTGCCATACCAAGATGAGTTTCTAATACCTGTCCAATGTTCATTCGAGACGGTACACCAAGTGGGTTTAACACAACTTCTACCGGTTCACCATTTGGTAGGAACGGCATATCTTCTTCCGGTAAGATTCTCGAAATAACACCTTTGTTACCGTGACGGCCAGCAAGTTTATCTCCTACTGAAATCTTTCTTTTAGTTGCAACATAAACTCTAACTAGACGATTAACTCCAGGTTTTAAGTCATCTCCCTGTTCTCGAGAAAAGACTTTGACATCCACAACTATACCTTCTTCACCATGTGGCACTTTTAAAGAAGTATCTCTAACTTCACGTGCTTTTTCACCAAAGATTGCTCTCAGAAGTCTTTCCTCTGCTGATAATTCAGTTTCTCCTTTAGGAGTCACCTTACCAACCAGAATATCTCCCTCTTCAACCTCGGCTCCAACTCTAATTATTCCTCGCTCATCTAAGTTTTTAAGAGCGTTTTCACCTACATTAGGAATATCACGAGTTATTTCTTCAGGACCAAGTTTTGTATCTCTGGCCTCTGCTTCATGTTCTTCTATATGAATAGTAGTAAATGCATCTTCTTTAACTAGATTTTCACTAATTAAAATAGCATCCTCATAGTTATATCCTTCCCAGGGCATAAAAGCAATTAATGAGTTGCGGCCAAGTGCCATCTCACCTTTTTCAGTTGACGCACCATCGGCAATAATATCTCCTGCCTCAATCTGATCACCTTTGGCAACTATTGGCTTCTGATTCATACAGCTTCCCTGATTGGATCTCTTATATTTCATTAATTTATAGCTGTCAATTAAACCTTCTTCATTTTTAATCATTATTTTATTAGAAGTTACACTAACAACCTCTCCACCTTTTTCAGCTACAATAACTGCCCCTGAATCCTTAGCAGCCTTATATTCCATACCTGTAGCAACCATAGGTGCATCAGTAATCATCAGTGGTACTGCCTGACGCTGCATATTTGCTCCCATTAGAGCACGGTTAGCATCATCATTTTCTAAGAAAGGAATCATCGCTGCAGACACACCAACCATCTGCTTGGTAGAAACATCCATATAATCTAAGTCTTCTGGATGAACCTCTAAAATATCTCCTCGCTTACGGGCAATAACAAATTCATTGGTGAAATTACCTTCTTCATCTATTTCTGCATTTGCCTGTGCAATTATATGTTTATCTTCCTCATCAGCAGTTAAATAATCAATTTCGTCAGTAACCCGACTATCGACAACTCTGCGGTAAGGAGTCATAATAAATCCAAATTCATTTGTTTTAGCATAAGTTCCCATTGTACCAATCAGACCAATGTTTGGCCCCTCAGGTGTCTCAATCGGACAGATACGTCCATAGTGAGAGTGGTGAACATCACGCACATCAAAACCTGCTCTTTCTCTACTTAGACCACCAGGTCCAAGTGCAGATAATCTTCTCTTATGAGTTAACTCTGACATTGGATTAGTCTGGTCCATAAACTGAGAAAGCTGAGAACTACCGAAAAATTCCTGGATGGAAGCTACAACAGGTCTGGTATTAATCAAAGCCTGAGGAGTAACTACATCAACATCCTGGATAGTCATTCTCTCTCTAACTACTCTTTCCATTCTGGAAAGACCAATTCTAAATTGATTCTGAAGCAGTTCACCAACGGTTTTCAAGCGGCGGTTACCAAGATGGTCAATATCATCTATATATGCTTCTGGATCATTATAAATCAGTTTAATCATATATTTTACAGTTGCAGCAATATCATCAATATGCAGATATTTGCGATCTTTATCTACATCTAATTCTAACTTTTTATTTAATTTGTAACGTCCAACTGCTGCCATATCATATCTTTTATGGTCAAAAAACAGTGAGTCTAAAAGATTAGTAGCACTTTCTACTGTTGGCGGCTCTCCCGGACGTAAACGCTTATATAATTCAATCAAGGCTTCTTCTTTGGATTCAGTATTATCTCTTTCTAAAGTATCATGCAGCACTTCAGAATCTCCAAATTCATCAGTGATTTCTGCGTCTGTTCCAAAACCAAGTGCGCGCAGCAAAACAGTTGATGGAAGTTTCCTTGTTCTATCAACCCGTACAGAAATAATTCTCTTTTTATCATATTCAAATTCTATCCAGGCACCTCGATTAGGAATAATACTACCCGTAATTAAACGGCGCCCATCTTTTGTTCTTTCATCACTAAAATAAACACCAGATGATCTAACCAGCTGATTTACCACAACTCTTTCGGCACCATTAATAATAAATGTTGCCTTATCAGTCATTAGTGGAAAATCACCCATAAATACTTCCTGTTCTTTTACCTCACCGGTCTCCTTGTTAATTAAACGAACCTTAACCTGCAAAGAAGCCGAATAAGTATCGTCTCTATCCCGACATTCTTCTACTGTATATTCGGGATCTTCTAAATAATAATCTACAAATTCTAGTACCAGATTTTCAGAAAAGTCTTCAATTGGAGAGATTTCATTAAAAACCTCATGCAATCCCTCTTCTAAAAACCACTGATAAGAGTTTAATTGTGTATAAATCAGATCTGGCAAGTCCATCGCGTCATCAATTTTACTAAAACTTCGTCTTTCCCTTGCCGTTGACATCATTGCACCCCCAGGAAATTCTAATAATTAGCTGAAACTATCCCATAATAATCATTTTCTTATTACCTTATAGACATCTAATAATGATAGCACAGGAAAAATCTCTTGTCAAGAGATTTCTGTATGAAATTCTCCCATTTACAATCTTTTTTGAGCATTTATTATCTTCATAATAAATATAAAAACTTATTCTGTAATTTAAATAAATTTTAACCAATAGATACATAAATTATATAAATTATAAAAACAATAAATTTATGTATATAAAAGAGAGAATCTCATATTTATTCATGAAAAAATAGTCCCACTGTATATTAACTATACAGCAGGACTATTCTCATAATTGCTATATTAAGACTGGACTTACTTAAGTTCTACAGTTGCTCCAGCTTCTTCTAATTTTTCTTTCATTTCTTCTGCATCTTCTTTAGCTAAACCTTCTTTAACATTACCAGGAGCGTCGTCAACAACAGCCTTAGCTTCTTTTAGGCCTAATCCTGTTAATTCACGAACTGCTTTGATAACTTTAATTTTCTTACCGCCAACATCAGCTAAGAAAACATCAAACTCAGATTTTTCTTCTTCTGCTGCGCCACCGGCTGCACCAGCACCACCAGCTACTGCTACAGGAGCAGCTGCACTTACACCAAACTTTTCTTCTAATTCTTCAACCAGCTCAGATAATTCTAAAACACTCATTTCCTCAATTGCACTAATAATTTCTTCTTTATTCATTATAATAATCCTCCTTAAATTTTTTTAAGCTTTCTCTTCTTTAATTTGATTTAATACCTGTACTAAGCCGCGGATATTACCCTGCAGCACGTTGACCAATCCAGATAGGGGTGCTTTCATACTTGCAAAAGCCTTTGCGAGAAGTTCTTCTCTGGATGGAATTTCCGCCAGGGATTCCACTTTTTCTTTACTTATAATTTCACCATTTAAAAGACCAGCTTTAATCTCTAAAACTTCATGATCTTTAGCGAATTCAACCAAAACTTTAGCAGGAGACACAGCATCATCTTCACCAAAGGCTATCGCTGTAGGTCCTGAAAAGTATTCTGTCATTTCTTCCATTTCAACATCATTAGCAGCAATAGTAGCCAGAGTATTTTTTACAACTTTAAACTCTACTCCCGCTTCTCTTAATTTGCTTCTTAATTCAGTCATTTCGGCAACATTTAAACCCAGATAATCTGTAATTACAAGTGATTTTGCACTACTAAATTTATCAGTAAGTTCTTTAACAACCGCTTCTTTTTCTGGTCTTGCCACATTTTCACCCCCTCAAAATATGAGCTTAACAATAAATCTTATCTAAAATGAAAAAACCTCCTGTAGACAGTCAGGAGGTATAAATGCAAAAATTAAATTTGCAGAAAGTTGCCCTCGGCAGGAAATTTAAGCATTGCGCCCCTGCTGTCTTCGGTAAGGTTATTTTCTTGTCTAAATAAATATAACACAAAAATCTTAACAGGTCAAACTTTTTTTATCTTCCAATAAAGGACATTGTAGCTGCTGGATCAATCTTTACTCCAGGACCCATTGTTGGTGAGATAGCTAAAGTTCTAAAGAATTTACCTTTAGCTGCTGCTGGACGTTCTTTTGCAAGAGTGTCCATGATTTTGTGGTAGTTGTTTAAAAGTTCTTCTTCTGTAAAAGAAGCTTTACCAATCGGTAAGTGAACAATACCAGTTTTATCAACACGGTATTCAAGCTTACCTGCTTTAAATTCAGCTACTGCTTTTTCTAATTCAAAAGTAACAGTACCTGCTTTAGGATTAGGCATTAAACCTTTAGGTCCTAAAACTCTACCCAGGCGGCCAACAACACTCATCATATCAGGTGTAGCAATAGCTAAATCAAAATCTAACCAGCCACCTTCAATTTTTTCTGCCAGTTCTTCGCCACCAACAAAATCTGCGCCAGCTTCTTCAGCTTCTTTGGCTTTTTCACCTTTAGCAAACACAACTAATGTTACTTCCTGACCTGTACCTTCCGGTAAAACAACAGTCCCTCTAATATTCTGATCAGCGTGCTTGGGATCTACTCCCAGTCTTGCTGAAAGCTCAATTGTTTCGTCAAAGTTTGCAGTCGCAAGTTCTTTAACTAATTCAAAAGCTTCTTTTGGGGCAAATAATTTTTCGCGATCGTATTTTTCTAAAGTTTCTGCATATCTTCTGCTTTTTGCCATTATTATTCCTCCTTTGTGGTATTAGCGGAATCTTCCTCCCACTGAATTACGTCTATTAATCATCTCGATTTGATTTTCTCAGTTTTCTAATAAAGTTAATTAATAAATTTACTCTACCAGAATTCCCATACTTCTTGCTGTACCTTCAATCATGCTCATTGCAGCTTCTAAACTACCTGCATTTAAGTCCTGCATTTTAGTTTCTGCAATCTTCTGCACTGCATCTTTACTTACAGTAGCCACTTTATTTACATTTGGTTCTCCAGAAGCAGTATCAATTCCTGCAGCCTGCTTTAATAATACAGCAGCCGGTGGAGTTTTAGTGATAAAATCAAAAGAACGATCCTGATATACTGTAATTTCTACCGGAATTAATGTTCCCTGATTATCTTTAGTCTTAGCATTAAAAGATTTACAGAATTCCATAATATTAACACCATGCTGTCCTAGTGCAGGACCTACAGGTGGTGCAGGGTTAGCCTGTCCTCCAGGAATCTGCAATTTAATTACTGTCATTACCTGTTTAGCCATTTAAAACACCCCTTTCTTCAAAATAATTATCTATTTGAAAAGATAAACTAATGTTTCTCAAATTGATCAAACTCTAATTCAACTGGAGTTTCACGTCCAAACATCGAAACAAGGATTTTTGCCTTACCCTGTTCAGGATGAATTTCTTTAATAACTCCATCGAAATCTTCAAATGGACCATCTTTTACAGTTACCTGGTCGCCAACTTCAAAATCAACGGAAACTTTTTTAGCTTTTTCACCCATGCTGCTTAAGATAGCATCGACTTCTGCTTTTTCTACAGGAAGTGGTTTGGTTCCTCCACTGACAAAGCCAATTACTCCGGGTGTGTTTTTAACAACATACCAGGACTTATCATTCATATCCATCTGCAGTAATATATATCCAGGAAAAATTCTTTTCTTTACTACTTCATCTTTCCCTTTTTTCTTTTCAATCTTTTCTTCAGTTGGAACTAGAATTCTAAAAATACTGTCTTCCATACCTGTACTGGCTATTCTTTTTTCAAGATTTGCCTTAACTTTTCTTTCATGTCCCGAATATGTATGGACAACATACCAGGGAATATCTTCTCTTGCTTTTTCTAACTCTTCATTTAACTTACTTTCTTCACTCATATTTAAGGATTCTCTAAAGAATCCTCACCTCCTCAATTACGAAATTAATGGAGTAATTATATTAGCCAGTGCCAGATCTATTAAACCAATAAATGATATCAAAGCAATTACTGTAACAATTACAACTAGTGTATTTGAAGTAATTTCTTCTTTGTTTGGCCAGTTCACTTTTTTTAGTTCAGATTTAACTGACTTAAAAAACTTGGCTGTTTTACCAAAAAACCCGAGTTCTTTTGCCATCTTTAAATCACTTCCTCAGCTAAAGTATTAATGATTCTACTTTGTTTCACGATGGAGGGTATGCTCCTTGCAAAACTTACAATATTTTTTTAATTCCAGTCTATCACGAGTATTCTTTTTATTTTTTTTGGTAGAATAATTGCGGTTTTTGCATTCTGTACATTCAAGTGTAATAATTTCTCTCACCGTAAATCCACCTCCTCAATCAAACAGATACTGCTTGAAAAACTTATATTAAGAGGTTTTAATTGTTCTCCCTCTTGAGTTTGCCTAATTTTTTTCTGATTCTTAACCTTAATTAATTTACCATATTTAAAGACTAATGTCAATGTTTTTTTAGAAAAAAAGCATGTGCAGTTTAGTTCTGCACATGCCTATGGAATTAAATTTAAGTTTTAATAACTTAATGTAACAAGCATTTATTGTACTTACTCAATAATTTCAGTTACAACTCCAGCTCCTACTGTGTGACCACCTTCACGGATCGCAAAACGTAGTCCTTCTTCCATAGCTATTGGAGTAATTAACTCTCCTGTCATCTCAATGTTATCTCCAGGCATTACCATGTCTACTCCTTCTGGTAACTGAATTGTTCCTGTTACGTCTGTTGTACGGAAGTAGAACTGTGGTCTGTATCCATCAAAGAATGGTGTGTGTCTTCCACCCTCATCTTTACTTAATACATATACCTCAGCGTAAAACTTTGTATGTGGTGTAATACTTCCTGGCTTTGCCAGTACCTGACCTCTTTCGATGTCTTCTCTTTTTACACCTCTTAATAATGCTCCAATGTTATCTCCCGCTACTGCTTCGTCTAACATCTTACGGAACATTTCTACTCCTGTTACTACTGTTGTTTCTGTTTCTTTGATTCCTACAATCTCTACCTCATCTGATGGATGTAGAGTTCCTCTTTCGATTCTTCCTGTTGCTACTGTTCCACGTCCTGTGATTGAGAATACATCCTCAACAGGCATTAAGAATGGCTTTTCTGTATCTCTTTCTGGCTCTGGAATATAGCTATCTACTGCATCCATAAGCTCAATGATCTTCTTACCCCATTCTCCTTCAGGATCTCCATTTTCAGCAGCTTTTAAAGCTGATCCTACTATTACAGGAATATCGTCTCCTGGGAATTCATATTCGTTTAAGAGTTCTCTTACTTCCATTTCTACAAGTTCGATTAACTCTTCGTCGTCTACCATATCTGCTTTGTTTAAGAATACTACAATTGATGGTACTCCAACCTGTCTTGCTAAGAGAATATGCTCTCTTGTCTGTGGCATTGGTCCATCTGCTGCAGATACTACTAAGATTGCTCCATCCATCTGCGCTGCACCTGTAATCATGTTCTTTACATAGTCAGCGTGTCCTGGACAGTCTACGTGAGCATAGTGTCTTGTTTCTGTTTCATACTCTACGTGAGATGTCGCAATTGTGATTCCTCTTTCTTTTTCTTCTGGAGCATTATCAATTGTATCAAATGCTCTTACTTCTGCTCCACCATAGTTTGCTAACACATTTGTGATAGCTGCTGTTAGTGTTGTTTTTCCATGGTCAACATGTCCTATTGTACCTATGTTAACATGTGGTTTTGTTCTTTCAAATTTTGCTTTTGCCATTTTCTTTTCTTCCCCCTTAAAAATTTTACTTATTTTTATGTAGCCATCAGGATAAAATATCCACAAAAAAGGCCTGGCGGCTGCAGGCCGAATGCTGTCATTAATGACAGCCATATTTATTTGAATTAGAAGTAAGATAGAAAATTAAATATTATGCTTTTCTAAAAATACTTCTAATTTTCTTTTGACTCTTTGGAGAGCATTATCTACAGATTTAACATGTTTATCCAGACTTTCAGCAATTTTTTGATATGACTTTCCATCTAAATATTCCTGTAGTACATCAAATTCTAAATCACTCAGCATTGATGAAATTTCAGACTCAATCAAATCATAAGTTTCATTACTGATAAATAAAGCTTCTGGATTGGATAATTTTCCACCTTTTAAGATATCCAAAAGAGTTCTATCAGATTCCTCATCATAGATCGGCTTATTTAAAGAAATATAGGTGTTTAAAGGCTGGTGTTTCTGGCGAGTAGCAGCTTTGATTGCAGTTATAATCTGACGGGTAATGCATAATTCTGCAAAAGCCCTAAAAGAAGCCAATCTCTCAATCTTATAATCACGCACAGCTTTATAAAGACCAATCATACCTTCCTGGACAATATCTTCCCTGTCAGCTCCCACTAAAAAATAAGAGCGTGATTTAGCAAGTACAAAATTTTTATAACGCTTGATTAGAGTTTCCTGAGCTTCCATATCCCCCTGATGTACCAGTTCAACCAGTTCATCATCGGACATCTGCTTATACTCCTCAAAACTGATATCATCAAAATCGAGTTCATGAGCATTCATCTTCAACCAGAATCCCCTCCCTTATCCATTACATTACTATTATACTTGCTAAAAAAACTTTCGTCAAGAAATATCTTTTCCGCGCTGACGGAAAATTTCATAGATTATAATAGCCGCTGCTACAGAGGCGTTTAGGGATCCCAGTTCTCCGTTCATTGGGATTTTTACCAGGAAGTCACAGTTTTCTCTAACCAGTCTTCTCAGACCACTGCCTTCACTTCCAATTACAAGTCCAATCGAGCCGCTCAAATCAGCCTCAAAATGTGTCTGTTCTGCTGCTGCATCAGCTCCAGCAATCCAGAAATGAGCTTCCTTTAAATCGCGAATAGCATAATTAATATTAGAGACCTTAACTAAGGGAATGTGTTCAGCTGCCCCAGCAGCTGCTTTAAGGACTACAGGAGTAATTCCTACAGCTCTTCGGTCCTGATATACAACTGCATCTGCTCCAGCTGCATAAGCAGTTCTGATTATTGCCCCAAAATTATGGGGGTCTTTGATCTCATCTAAAATTACAACAAGTGCATCCCCATCTTTATTTTCTTTAATTTCAATTATATCGGCCAGTCCATATTCTTTTAGTGGGTCAGCTTCTGCAATAACTCCCTGATGAGCATGAGACCTGGCACTTTCATCTAATTTTTGAGATGAAATTCTGCTAACTGGAATCTTCTTTTCAGCAGCGAGTTCTAAAATATCATCTATCACTTCAGCACTAATTTTTTCCTGAATGAAAATACGATGAATTTTTCTGTTTCCTCTTAATGCTTCATAAACCGGATTTCTTCCTTCAATCTTTGGCATTTATTTATCATTCCTCTTTTCCCTTGATTTCCCATTCTGTTCCTCTGGGTGTATCTGTCACTTCAACCCCTATTTCCTGGAGTCGATCTCTAATCAGATCAGCTTCTTCCCAGTTTTTATTATCTCTTGCTCTGTCTCTTAATTCAAGTAAAAGGCTAATAAGCGGACTAACCAGTTTATCATCTGCACCAGGAGCCTTATTTAATTCAAATTTCAAACCAAGAATTTCTGCCAGTTCTAAAAATATTTCTTCTGTTTCTTCGAGAACGGCAAAATTTTTCTCATTTAAAGTGAAATCTTTCTGATTGAGGAAACTATTAATTTCTCCAACAAGATCATGTAAAACTCCTATCGCTTCAGCAGTATTAAAATCATCATTTAAGGCAGCCGCAAAACTGTCCTTTAGCTCTACTACTTTGGTAAAAAAGTTTTCATTTTCCTTGTTATCTTCAGCAGATTCTATATCCAGATTTAACACTTTCGCCAGCTGACGTCTTGCATTTTCAATTCTCTGCAGTGAAGTCTCAGCTTCTTCTAATTTTTCGTAAGAAAAGTCAATTGGGCTTCTATAATGTCTGCTCAAAAGAAAATATCTGACAGTCTGAGCTGGAAATTCTTTTAATACCTCTCTGCTGGTAAAGAAATTACCCTGAGATTTAGACATTTTTTCTCCACTTAAATTAACTGTGCCATTATGCAGCCAGTAATTAACAAATTTCTTGCCGCTGTATGCTTCTGACTGGGCAATCTCATTTTCATGATGTGGAAAGATCAAATCAACTCCACCACCATGAATGTCAAAAGTGGCTCCCAGGCGTTTCATTGACATTGCAGAACATTCAATATGCCACCCCGGCCATCCTTCACCCCAGGGACTGTCCCAGCCTTCTCCAGCTTCAACTTTTTTCCAGAGTCCAAAGTCAAGAGGGTTTTCTTTTTCTTCATTAACTGCAATTCTGGCACCAGCCTGCATTTCATCAAGACTTCTACCAGAAAGCTTTCCATAATCTTCAAAACTTTCCACACTAAAATAAACATTACCATTTACCTCATAGGCATAACCTTTTTCAATCAAAGTTTTTACCATCTCAATAATTTGATCGATATTTTCACTGACCCGTAAATATTTATCAGCAGGCTTAATATTAAATTCTCTTATATCTTCTAAAAATGCATTGGCATATTTATCAGCCAGTTCGGCGGGAGTGATCCCTTCCTCTTCTGCTCTTTTAACAATTTTCTCATTAATATCAGTAAAATTAGAAATATAATCAACTTCATAACCTAAATATTCGAGAAATCTTCTGATTACATCATAATTTATTGCACTCCTAATATGGCCGATATGAGAATAATTTTGAACAGTAAGACCACAGACATACATCTTAACCTTACCCGCTTCGACTGTCTCAAACTTTTCTTTTTGACCTGTTAAAGTATTATAAACTTTAAGCATTTACTCACTCCTTTCTGACTTGAAATGTTTAACAACTAAAAAACAAATTCATTTTTAAAAAAGAGCCTTCTCCCTCAGAGAAGACCCTTTAATTATCTCTTATTAATTGTTTTCAGCAAGTTCTAAGGCAGCATCAAGTCTGCGGGCAATTTCTTCAGCTCCAAAAATAGATATTACACTGGTCATTTCAGGACCTGAGCCTTTACCTGTGATTGCAAGTCTGGTTGGATGATAAATTGTTCTGCCCCCAACATCAAGCTCATTTTTCAGCTCCTTAAAAATCTCGCCAACAGCTTCAGCCGTTAATTCTTCCCTGGCAAAAGCCTTTTCTTTTAAAGTTTCAAATACTAATTTTACATCTTCACCTTTAAATTCTTCAGCTGCTGCTGCAGGATCTTCAAATTCAATTTCTGTCAGGAATAATTCAGCTTCAGCTGGAATTTGTGACAAATAATCAACTCCAGTTCTGCTCTCATCAATAACTTTAAGAAGCCAATCTCTATTATTTTCAATATATTCCTGATCTACAAGACCTGACTCAAGTAAAAATGGTAAAGACAGCTCAAAAATTCGATCAATTTCTGCTGCTCTAATATATTTACCATTCATCCAGTTTAATTTTTCTCTGTCAAAAACAGCACCACTTTTATTGACATCTTCAATAGCAAAACGATCGATGATTTCAGTCTGAGAAAGAATTTCTTCTTCATCTCCAGTCGACCAGCCTAAAAGAGCCATGAAATTAAATAGAGCTTCTGGTAAATATCCCTGCTCTCTAAATTCGCCAATATATACAGAGTCCTTACCCCGCTTTTTAAGTTTAGCTTTGTTTTCATCTAAAATTAAAGGCAGATGGGCAAATTTAGGTAAATCAAAGCCTAAAGCTTCATAGATTAAAATTTGCTTTGGCGTGTTAGAAAGGTGATCTTCACCCCTGATTACATGTGAAATTTCCATCAGTGCATCGTCAATTACAACTGCAAAATTATAGGTGGGCATTCCATCTGATTTAAAGATAATAAAATCATCTAAAACAGAGGAATTAAAACTAACATCTCCCCGGATTAAATCTTCTACAATTATTTCTCTTTCTTCTGCAGGCAGCTTAAAACGCAGTACCGGTTCTCTACCCTCAGCTTCATAGTCCTTTCGTTCTTCTTCAGTTAAATTGCGGCAGGAGCCATCATAACGAGGCATCTCATCATTATCAATAGCTTTCTGCCTCATTTGATCAAGTTCTTCTTTAGTACAGTAACATTTATAGGCATGGCCTGATTCTAAAAGTTTATCAGCATATTCCTGATAAAGATCAATTCTTTCGGTCTGACGGTAAGGACCATAATCTCCACCAATCCCGACACCTTCGTCTGCATCAAGGCCCAGCCATTCCATTTCCTGAATTATGATATCTTCAAATTCTTTGGTTGATCTTGCCTGATCTGTATCTTCAATTCTTAATACTAACTCGCCACCTTTTTGCTTGGCAACCAGCCAGTTAAAAAGAGCGGTACGCATGTTACCAATATGGATCTTCCCGGTAGGACTCGGGGGGAAACGCAATCTTATGTTATTACTCATAACCTTATAATTCCTCCTAAATTAATTTAAAATTATTTAATATTATATTACACTTGTACCTACAGTTAACTGTTCTGGACCATCAACTAATGCATGCCCGAACTTACCAAAAATAGCTACAGAAACATGACCATCACCACGAACAACAGCTATTTTAAATCCTCCACCAAGACCGGGGTTTACAAGGTCCAGCTGACTGTAGGCATCTTTAACAGCATTGGAAACAGCCATTTTTTCGCGTGAGTTTTCACTAATTACACCTCTAGCTATTGCAGCTACAGTTGTACTCTCGCGCAGTTTTATTGGCAGCTTTTCTGCGCTGGCACCAGTCTGAGTTATAGCTCCACGGTAACCATAACCTTCGATCTTTTTCAGCCAGTATTCTTCGTAATCACGACTTCTGGTCATCGAAAGATAAATAGCAGAACTTTCTGGGGTTATAGTTTTCTTTTCCATTTCCATTTCTTCTTCTTCATCTTTTAAATATCCATAAACAATATCTTCAGAAGTAACTATTCCGACTAACTGATCTTTATCGTTAAAAACAGGCAGGCCTCCGATATGATTATCCGATAGTTTCTTTGCTGCCTGCTGGACAGTACTATTTTCATTAATTATAATTAAATCATCAGACATAAACTCACTCACTGGTGCGTCCAGGTTCTTCTCTGAAATTATATCACCATCTGTAAGCATGCCAATTATTTTACCATTCTTTTCTACTAACAATCTCCCTATTTTATTAATGGAAAGCATTTTTTCTGCCTCCATAATTGTTGCTTCTGGAGTAATTGTTATTGGATCATTTGTCATTATATTTTTTACTAACATCATCTAATACTCCCTTCCTGTTCAGCTTCTTTAAAAACTGCCACAATGACTTCTCCACTACACTTACAACAGCATATGCTGCCATACCTTCTCTTCGGCCAGTAAAGCCCATTTTCTCATTTGTTGTTGCCTTAAAATTAATATCTTCTGCTTCTAATTCCAAATTTTTAGCAATTGAATTAACTATCTTATCCCGATAGGGTTTTAATTTTGGCTTCTCTGCTACAACTACTAAATCACAATTATTTATCACAAAATTTTTACTCTCGAGCTCTTTTTTTACCTCAGCAAGTAACTTCAAACTGTTTATATCTTTATACTCTGGATCATTATCTGGAAAATGACTGCCAATATCGCCACTTCCAACTGAACCCAGCAGGGCATCCATTAAAGCATGCAGCAGAACATCTGCATCAGAATGGCCCTGAAGACCGTATTCTGACTCTATTTCAACTCCACCCAAAAAAAGTTTTCTGTCTTTATCAAAGCGATGGCTGTCATAACCAAAACCAACTTTAAACATTAAACCGCTCCTTTAAAATTATTTCTGCCGGTTTTAAATCTTCTGGAGTAGTAATTTTGAAATTATTATAATCTCCTTCAACTATATATACCTTTTCTCCTAATTCTTCAACCAGAGTAGCGTCATCCAGTGCTTTATCTTTTCTATAATTATGATGTGCTTTTTTGATTAAATCTAATTTAAAAGCCTGTGGGGTTTGAATCGCTCTTAATGAATCACGGGCAAGTGTTTTTTTAGAAAAAGAATTTTCTACAACTTTAATTGTATCTTTAACTCTAACGCCACAGCTGACTGCATCGTACTTTTTTACTGCCTGAAAGCTCTTTTCGATTAACTCTCTTTTTATCATAGGGCGAGCACCATCATGTATTATAACATACTTAACTTTATCACTAAAGTTCTGCAGCCCATTATTAACCGATTCTTTTCTGCTCTTTCCACCAGCAACTATATTAAACTGCTGCTGATAATCAGAAAACAGGGGCAATATTTTTTGCTTAAAATAATCTATTTCGGCAGCAGCCAGGACTATATTAAGCTCAAAATCACGCTGCCAGTCTAAAAAAGATTTAATTGTATGATAGATTACCGGTTTCCCAAGCAGATCTAAAAACTGTTTGTTCATCTTCTTTCCCATTCTACTACCTTTTCCAGCAGCAGGAATTAATATTCCAATCTCTGACATCAAAACCATCCTTTAATTTGTTTTGGGGCGAGCAAAGATCATTCTGCCAGCGGCTGTCTGTAAAATGCTGGTAACAAGCACCGAGATATCATCTCCCATATATTTAATGCCTTCTTCTATAACAATCATTGTCCCATCGTCAAGATAAGCAACACCCTGTCCATTTTCCTTACCTTCCTTAATAACCTTAACATCCATCTCTTCCCCGGGCAAAACAACCGGTTTAACGGCATTGGCCAGCTCATTGATATTTAAAACATTTACCCCCTGGAGTTCAGCAACTTTATTAAGATTATAATCATTTGTTAAAACCTTAGCCTCAATCACCTGGGCTAATTTAACCAATTTGCTGTCCACCTCAGATATTTCTTCAAAATCATAGTCAATTATTTCCACCATAATTTGATCATCATTCTGCATCTGTCTTAAAATATCAAGACCTCGACGCCCCCGATTTCGCTTCAAGTCATCTGCTGAATCAGCTATATGTTGTAATTCTTCTAACACAAATTCGGGAATAATAAAATTTCCCTCGATAAAACCAGTTTTACAGATATCATAAATTCGACCATCAATTATGACACTGGTATCTAAAATCTTATCACTACCAGTTTTAAGCTGTGGACAGTCGATCTCTTCTTTTTTTCCTGAAAACAAAAAAGATGCTATATCTTTTTCTTTGTGAATAGCAAGGGCAAATCCCATATAGGTAAAAGTAATATTAATAAAAACTTGTAGAGGCATACCAATACGAGGTATTTGAGGAATAGGAAATATAAAATTAATAATAGCACCAGTTATAAGACCAATTATTAAACCAATAACTGCTATCACAATTTTTTTCCAGGTTAAATCTTTAAATCTTAACTCCAACTCCATTATAAAATTAAGTAATTTGTCTAACAAATAAAATAATAAAAAATAACCCAGAACTGCACCAAAAAGAACAGCATAAAATTGTTTTGTTAAAAAGAATTCCCCGATATTTTGCCAGCTAAAAGAATATTCAGTTGCTAAACCAAAGATATCAATTAAATGGTAAGCGATAACACCACCAAAAACCCCAAAAATCAAGCGCATTATCTTTTTTAGCATTATCTCACCCCCTCCCCCAAATAATCTTTAGTTAAGAATCAAGATCATCTTCGTCAAGTGTAAATAAATCATCCATCTTTTCTGAAATGCTTTCTTCATCCATATCTTTTGCCAGAACAAGTTCACTAATTAAAATCTGGCGGGCATTACTCAGCATTTTTTTCTCACCTGTAGAAAGTCCTTTTTCTCTATCTCTAATACTTAAGTTTCGAACAACCTCAGCTACTTCAAATATGTCTCCGGTCTTCAATTTTTCCTGATTAGCGCGAAACCGACGATTCCAATTCTGAGACATTTTGCTCTTTTCACCGTTTAATAGTTCAAATACTTCATCTGCTTTTGCTTCAGAAATAACATCTCGAATACCAATTTTATCAATTTTATCAACTGGAATCATAACTTTCATTTCTCCAATCGGAAGTTTCATAATATAGTACTCTTTTTTCTCATCTAAAATAGTCTTAGTCTCAATACCAACAATGGTCCCTGCACCATGATTTGGATAAACGACTTTATCACCAATTTTATACATCTTATCCACTCCTCTTTTATGAAAGCAATAAAAATCCACCTTATAATTATACCATTTTAAAAAGCGGCAGTCAATCTGCTAACTTTTTACATTAAATTATAACGAAGTGTGCTAAATATGTCTATCTAGTAAAACCTGATCTCTTAAGCGGCGCAGTCCATCTTTAATTGCCTGAGCTCTTACCTCACCAATCCCATCTACATCATCAAGCTCATCAACTGATGCTCGAATTATTTCCTGCAGATTTTTAAAGTGTTCCACTAAATTTTCTATAACCGGCATTGGCAGCCGCGGTATTTTCCGCATAATCCGATAACCTCTCGGTGAAACTGTTTCGTCCAGTGCATTTACACTACCACTGTATCCAAGCGCTTTGCTGATTGTATTTAATGTCAGGATTTCATCAGAGGACCAGTCAGTTAGATTTTCCAGCACCTTTTCTGGATCTGAGGTATCTTCTTCCAGTTCTTCTGAAATATAATCTTCAATCAGCAGAATCCCCTCTTCTCTAACATTGCTGACCAGTTCTTCTAACTGCATTTTAATTAATCTGCCCTCTGAACCAAGCTCAGAAATATATTTTTCAATTTCACGCTGGATCTTTAAAACCATTTCTGTTCTCTGAATAACCGTTACAACATCGGAAAGGGTAACCAGATTTTCAAATTCTAAGGCACTTAAATTTGTCAGAGCCTGATCAAAGACAGAGCGATATTTTTCTAGAGTTTGAATAGCCTGATTGGCTTTAACCAGTACAACTCTGATATCTTCTAAAATATGTTTCGAATCACCCTTATAAATTGTAATTATTGATCTTCTCTGAGAAATTGCGATGACCAGTTCTCCCGTCTGGCGAGCTACCCTTTCGGCAGTTTTGTGCCTGGTTCCAGTTTCAGAGGATTTAACTGTTGGGTCAGGAATCAATTGGGCATTAGCAAAAAGAATGTTTTCTGCATCCTGGTCCAGAACTATTGCGCCATCCATTTTCGCAAGTTCATATAAACGGGCAGGTGAGATAGGTGCTTCAATTTGAAAACCATCATTAACCAGCTCCAGCACTTCTTCTTTATCACTAACTACAATCAACCCACCGGTTTGAGCTCTTAAAATGTTTTCTAAACCATCTCTAAATACTGTCCCAGGAGCTAAAACTTTAAGAATATCCAATAGTTTTTCGTCAATTTCTTCCACTGCTTCACCTCATTTCGTAAATTTATTTTAGAATAATTTTTACAAATTCAGCTATATCTTTAACTGCATCTATTTTAATTTCCGGATCAAAAGCAATCTTCTTTGCATTTGCTGCCGGAATAATAACTTTTTTAAATGAGAGTTTTTTTAATTCATTGATTCTTTTTTCAATTTGTCCAACTGCTCTTACCTCTCCCCCAAGACCGACTTCTCCAATCACGGCCAGATCATTATCAAGCGATATATCTTTATAACTGGAAACAACAGCTGCGATTATTGCTAGATCAAGACCCGGTTCTTCAACATTCAAGCCTCCAGTAATATTTAAGTTTACATCATGTTCTTTAAAGTTAGCTCCCAGCCTCTTTTCTAGCACAGCTAAAAGCAGGGACAATCTTTTATAATCAACACCCTTTGCCAGCCTCTGCGGTGAAGGAAAAGCAGCCTCAGTAACCAGAGACTGTACTTCAACCAGCAGTACTCTGCTTCCTTCCAGTGCCGGAGTAATAATTGAACCAGATACATCTGCAGATCTCTCGTTAATAAAGAAACTGGATGGATTAGCAACCTCATTAATCCCATTTTCTTTCATTTCAAAAACACCAATTTCGTTTGTAGAACCGAAACGATTTTTTTTGGCCCGCAGCATTCGATACATGTGGTAATTATCTCCTTCAAACTGCAGCACTGTGTCGACCAAATGTTCTAAAACCCTCGGGCCAGCTAATTCTCCTTCTTTTGTAACATGACCAATTAAAACAACTGGAATCCCTGTTGTTTTAGCCAGTTTAACAAGTCGGTTTGTAACTTCTTTGATCTGAGTTAAATTCCCAGGAGCAGCATCTAATTCTGGAATATGTACAGTTTGAATCGAATCTACAACAATCAATGAATAGTCCTGGTTTTTCGAGATATGATTTTCCAGAACCATATAGTCTCGCTCATCCAAAATATTCAAATTTTCTTCCATACAGTTAAGACGCTCTGCCCTCATTTTTAACTGAGAAGCAGATTCTTCTCCTGAAAGATACAGAGTTTTGCCATATTTTTGACTAAAAAGAGAAGCCACCTGGAGTATCAGTGTTGATTTACCGATACCAGGGGCTCCACCAAGTAAGATCAGAGAGCCGGAAACAATACCCCCACCAAGTACCCGATCAAGTTCAGTTATATTTGTTTGATAGCGCTGTCTCTTAACCGATGAAATTTTTGTAATTGGCTGAGGTTCTTTCTCCTCTCTCTCTAGATCATATTTATAATTTTTATTTTTTGATTTATCTTCAATAACCTCTTCAAAACTATCCCAGGAACCACAATTAGAACATTTCCCCATCCAATTAACGGATTTATAACCACATTCCTGACATAGATAATATTTTTTTGCTTTTGCCATTATTGATAACTCCTAGCTTTAATTCTGCTAATATTTATTATTAATTATATCATTTTTTACAGCATTTTACAAGAGAGGTTAATTTAATGTTCGAAGCTTAATTTACCTTAAAATCAAACTCACCATCTTTAACATCTACAATGATTTTATTATTTTCTTCAAACTCTTTATCCAGTATTTTTATTGAGAGTGGATTTTCAATCTGCCGCTGAATTGTCCTTCTTAACGGGCGTGCTCCAAACTCAGAATCATAGCCGTCTTCTGCAAGTTTTGCTTTAGCTGCTTCGGTCATTTCAAGCTCAATTTCTTTCTCTTCCAGACGCTCTCTTAAGTCATCTAACATTAGGTCAACAATCTTCTTAATGTGCTCTTTATTTAAGGAGTGGAAGACAATAATTTCATCAAGTCTGTTCAAAAACTCAGGTCTAAATGTTTTTCTAAGCTGAGACATAACATTATCTTTCATGCTCTCATAACTAGCCGACTCATCATTTTCCGTTTTAAAACCAAGTTGTGACTGCTTTTCTATAAAATCAGCCCCAACATTGGAGGTCATAATCACAATAGTATTTTTAAAATCAACTTTACGGCCGTGAGTATCTGTTAAAACACCATCTTCTAAAATCTGAAGCAAAACATTAAAAACATCTGGATGTGCTTTTTCAATTTCATCAAAAAGAATTACAGAATAAGGTCTTCTGCGGACCGGTTCGGTTAGCTGACCGCCTTCATCATGACCGACATAACCGGGAGGTGAGCCAACGAGTCTGGAAACTGAATGTTTTTCCATATATTCAGACATATCGACTCTGATCATTGCGTCTTCATCATTAAACATTGTTTCTGCGAGAGTTTTTGCAAGCTCTGTTTTACCCACTCCGGTAGGACCTAAGAAAATAAATGAACCAATTGGTCGCTTAGGATCTTTAAGACCGGCTCTAGCTCTTCGTACCGCTTCTGATACAGCTTTTATCGCTTCATCCTGACCAATAACTCGTTTGTGAAGTTCGTCTTCCAGCCGCAGTAATCTTTCAGTTTCAGCTTCTTCAAGTTTAGTAACCGGTATCCCGGTCCAGCTGGAAACAATTTCTGCAATGTCTTCAGTTGTTACTACAGCTTCTGCTTTCCCTTTTTCATCTTCCCAGTTGTTTTTTAATTCTTCTAATTCTTTTTTTAATGATTTTTCTTTATCTCTCATCCTGGCAGCTTTTTCAAATTCCTGATTTTTAACTGCCGCTTCTTTTTCTTTTTCAGCTTCTTCTAATTTCTGGCTTAACTCTTTAAATTCAGGTGGCCTGGTACTGTTGCTCAATCTCACTTTAGAAGCTGCTTCATCAATTAAATCAATTGCCTTATCAGGCAAAAATCTGTCAGAAATATAGCGGTGTGACAGGACTACAGCATCTTCTATAGCCTGATCAGTAATTTTTACCTTGTGATGTGCTTCGTAAGGATCACGCAGTCCTTTTAAAATATCTATTGCTTCCTCTGTTGAGTTTTCTTCAACCAGCACAGACTGAAATCTTCTCTCTAAAGCAGCATCTTTTTCAATATACTTTCTGTATTCATCAAGAGTTGTAGCTCCAATTGCCTGCAGCTCTCCTCGCGCAAGGGCAGGTTTTAAAATATTAGCAGCATCAATTGCACCTTCAGCTGCTCCAGCACCTACTAAAGTATGCATCTCATCTATAAAGAGAATAATATCTCCGCTTTCAATTATTTCTGTCATTACAGCTTTTAAGCGCTGCTCAAATTCACCTCTATACTTTGATCCAGCAACCAGGGAACTTAAATCAAGAGAAACCACCCTTTTATTTAACAGTAATTCCGGTACATTTTCACTGACTATCATCTGTGCCAGGCCTTCAATAATAGCGGTCTTACCAACACCAGGCTCACCAATTAAAACAGGATTGTTTTTGGTTCTGCGGCTTAAAACCTGAATCACTCTATTAATTTCTTTGTCTCTTCCAATAACCGGATCAAGTTTATTCTCTCTTGCCATTTCTGTCAGATCACGACTGTATTCATCTAAATTTTTAGTTTTTCTACCTGAAGATTTTTTATTTTTCTGCATCGAATTTTTACCCCCAAGTAAATCAACAACTTCTTCTTTGATATTGCTGATGTCACTGTTTAAGTCCATTAAAATTCGAACTGCTACACCTTCTCCTTCTCTAATTAAACCCAGGAGTAGATGTTCTGTACCAATGTAATTATGACCCATTTTACGGGCTTCATCCATTGCCAGATTTAATACTTTTTTACTTCTGGGAGTCAGACCAATAGAACCTTTAACTTCATTCTGTCCCTTACCGATCATATCTATAATTTTACTTTCAATAACTTCTTTGCTTACTCCATTATCTATTAGTGAACGAGCAGCAATCCCCTGGCCTTCTGCAATTAGGCCATATAAAATATGCTCTGTTCCTACATAACTGTGTTTAAGTTTTAAAGCTTCCTGTTCAGCAATACTCAAAACTTTTCTTGCTCTTTCTGTAAATTTAGCAAACATTATTTTCACTCCTCATTTAATATATTTCTAATTATTTCAGCTCTTTTTATATTGATTTTATCCTGTTTAAGTTTCATACCAAAACTGTGCTTTAAATGCGCATCCTTTATTTTAAATAATAATTTCGAAAATAAATCTTGATCTAGTTTTTCTTCAATTAAATTTGCATCCTGTCCAAATTTAATTCTCGATAAATACTTTAAAGCTTCAGCTTCTTCAAGCTGATAAGCATATTTTAAAATCCCTAATGATCTTAAAACATTGTCTTTTAACTTAAGATAATTGTTTCTCAGCAAATACTCCCTGCTTTTTCTCTCTTCAGCAATAATCTGCTGAATAACACTATCAAGTTTATCTATAATTTCTTTTTCATTAAAACCTAATGTTATCTGATTTGAAATCTGAAAAAGCTCAGCTTCACTGCTGCTTCCTTCTCCTGCAACACCTCTTACAGTTAGGCCAAATTTTCCAACTGCACCTAAAATATTATCTATTCGTCCACTTAAAACAAGTGCAGGTAAATGGCACATCACAGAAGCTCTTAAAGCAGTCCCTACATTAGTAGGACAGCTGGTTAAATAACCCCATTTATCCGAAAAAGCATATTCTAATTTTTCGTCCAGTTGATTGTCGATTTGATCGATTTTCTGCCAGAGATCATTAAACTCAAGACCTGCTTTTAAGATTTGAAGCCTTAAATGGTCCTCTTCGTTAACCATAATTGAGAGGTGTTTGCTGTTATTTAAAAATAAAGCTTTAGTTTCTGAACTTTCCGTGTGACCCTGACTTATTAAATGTTCTTCATGTAAAACTTCTCTTTCAATTTCACTTAAATCACTCATTAAATAAAAATCAAAGCCACTATCTATTAGAAAATCAAGTTCTCTTTTTAAAGATGCGATTAATTCTTTCTTCTCTTCATAATTGCTCCTATTAGGAAATTTATACTTTTTTAGATTTCTGGCCAGTCGTATTCTGGAACTTAAAATAACATCTTTTTCATTCCCGTCTTCAATCTGCCAGTCACTTACTAGATTATTTTTCATTCTTATCTTCCTCCATGTCATCTTTTACAGCATGGATTTTATCTCTAATTTCTGCAGCTTTTTCAAAATCTTCTTTTTCAACAGCAACCTGCATTTCCTTTTTTAATTTATTTATTTCACTTTCTACCTCAATTAGCTGTTTAAATGAAAGTGGATATTTGCCTTTATGCCTGCTGTTTCCATGAATCCTTTTAAAAAGTTCATCCAGTTTGGGTTCAAAAACTTCAAAACATTTCTGACAGCCAAAAAGCCCACCTTGTGTAAATTCCTGATAACTTAGGCCGCAGCTTGGACATTTAAGCTCCTTTGAATTCTTATTTGTAAAATAAGAAGATTCCTGATTTGAAAAATTATGATTTAAAATTCCTGATAACAGGCTCTGAAAACTTAAATTATTATCCTCTGTATTTAACTTGCTGCTTCTTCTAGCACATTCTTCACAAAGATGGATTTCTTCTTTCTGTCCATTAATAATCCTTGTTAAATAGACAGAGGCTTCATTTTCACCACATCTATCACAGAGCATTGGCTAATCCTCCTTCACTTTAAATATGACTTTAAGCATATTTTTCAAAATTCTCCCTCTCAAATAATCTCTTTCCGGCAGAGAAATCCCCAGTACATTTCGGTGTACTGCTCTTTCCATTAAATAAGATTCTCTTTCTGAAATCAAATCATTATCATATAATCTTTTAATTATTCCATGTGCTTCTTTCTGGGTTATTGCCCTATCTAATTTATTTATAACTTCCTGAATTACTTCTTTATCAGAATCTAAAGTAACTCTAATTATTCTAATAAAGCCACCGCCGCCGCGCTGACTTTCGACGATATAGCCTTTTTCTACTGTAAATCGAGTATCAAGAACATAATTAATTTGGGAAGGAGCACAATCGAAATTTTCAGCTAATTGATTTCTTTTTATCTTTACCTTGCCCTGATATTTAGAGATTTGTCTTCTTAAATATCTTTCAATCTGATCAGACAAACTTGACATATTCTCCCCCTCCTAACTTTGACTTATCTTGACCTTTAATTATATAATACTATATTTATAAAAAAATGCAAGTAAATTATCACACAAAAAAAACACCCACTTTTAAGTGAGTGTTTTATAATTAAATTCTCTTATTTTATAATTATTTTTTTAATCAGTAATTAAATACTCTATAAAATCAAAAAAAGACCCTTTAAAAGGTCTCTAAATAAAAAAATGGCTCCCCGAGCAAGACTCGAACTTGCGACAAGATGATTAACAGTCATCTGCTCTACCAACTGAGCTATCGGGGAGTATTTAAAAAAGGACCGGCAGCGACCTACTCTCCCACATCGTTACCAATGCAGTACCATAGGCGCTGGAGGACTTAACTTTTGTGTTCGAGATGGGAACAAGTGTTGCCCCTCCGCTATTACCACCGGAAATATTCATTGTTTTTCTGCTCTTTTCACTTTGAGAAAAGCTACAGATTTATGTTCTCTAAATTTCTGAACTTGATTAATTTAGCTTTTAGATGCTTTATGAAGGTCAAAGAAAAAAGCTGTCTGAGCGAAGCGAGTTCTTTTTTCTACTGAATAAAGCTTCTACAAGCGTTAATAATTAATCTGTGATTGAAATTTAGATAACTGTACAATCAAAGATACATATAGGAAATAATGATTAAGCCCTCGATCTATTAGTACCAGTTAGCTTAATGTATTACTACACTTACACCTCTGGCCTATCTACCTTATCATCTTTAAGGGATCTTACCTTCTTAA
>Ga0208296_100107_pt1 | contig 31216 bp, 32 predicted proteins | sample Wag42014_10_22_FD_187333 | JGI IMG/M metagenome (GOLD analysis project Ga0208296, IMG submission 187333) | Deep subsurface shale carbon reservoir microbial communities from Ohio, USA - Utica-2 Time Series 2014_10_22 (SPAdes) (version 2) ...
TAAAACGTCAAGAATTGTGAATGCCACGCTTTCAGGGTCTTTGAGTCTGTGATCCCATCTGGGGATCACGGCAACCACCTGAAAGAATTCGGCAAAAACCCTAATAAAGGTTACTATAAACACGCCCCCAATCGCAAACTTTATAAATCCAAATCCACTCATGTAAAAACGGCGGGCTTGTGCGGTGGTAGTCTAGCCTGGTCTAGGACACCGGCCTTCCAAGCCGGTGACCCGGGTTCAAATCCCGGCCACCGCACCAAACTTTTGAGCGCTTTTTCTCCAAGATCTCCAGTATTTGGAATCTTCTCCTATTTCCCGATGACTTGCTAAGCAACTTTGCAAAAGTGAGACTTTATGGGCTTTTAAAAGAGAAATTGGGGAATATACAACGGTATCCCCATAACTCGCCAGATATTTAATCCATGTGCCCTTTTCGGAGTTTTTCTGCCAGTTCGACCAGCTTTTTTGCCCTTTCTATGTCGATGTCCTTCTTTGTGTCTCCGTTTTCTTTGATCCACGTGCCAACAATGAACCCATCCGCATATTTCCACAGCGTTAGCAGGTTCTCGTAGGTTGTCCCTGAACCAATCAAAACGGGAACGTTTGAAAGCTCTTTTGCAAGCTTAAGCTTTTCCACATCCACTTCACTGCCTGTTCTTTTTCCGCTGACTATCACGGCATCTGCCAGTCCTCTTTCGACAGTGTCCATTAAAGCCTCTTCGAAGTCTCCAAAGTGGTAGGCATGCTTAACGTGAACGTCCGCAAAAATCTTGATTTTTGAGGGGAGGAGTTTTCTGAGTCTTGCAAGCTTGTGCGCTTCTCCTTCGATTATCCCCTGGTCGGTATAAGCAACTCCGCTTAGAACATTCACTCTGATGAAATCTGCTTTTGTGGCATATGCTATGGAATAGGCCGCTATAGCATCGTTTCTCAGCACGTTTATGCCAAGTGGGAGGGAAATTTCATCTCTTATTGCTTTTGCAATAACGCTCATGGAAGCAACTGTTACAGGTTCGACGGTTTTTGAGAAAGGCACGTCGTTAAAGTTTTCAACCATTATTGCATCAAATCCCGCTCTTTCTAATTTTTTCGCCTCTCTTAGTGCGTGTGCAATGACTTCATCAAAATCATTTTGGTAGAGGTATGAGCCAGGCAGAGGCCTGAGATGGATCATTCCGATTAGTGGCTTGTCTTCGAAATTCATGGGATCACCAGAAGAAAATGGGGGCAGAGATAATAAGTTTTTCTAACCGGCTTTACTGAAAGCCTCCGCAATGGAAGCCATGCTGAGCTCCTCTCCTAGAGGGTGAGGGTTCATCCTACCCCTTAACCGGTGGCACTCAAGCTCTCTAGGATTGTCGTTCCAACTCAGGTATCCCTAACTACTGAACGGGCATTTTTGAGATCGTATAAGGCTTTCGACACTCCAAAAATTAACCCTGAATTACTGCAAATGAACAAACCTGACCTCCTTCCCGCCGTGAAGGGCGAGGCTTTCAAGAGAAAAAAGTAAGAAAACAACCAGAAGAATGGGAGTTGAGACTATTTGCCCATTTTCTCTACAAGTTCGTCCAGAACTTCTTTGAACCTTGCCGCATCTGTCCATTTGATCCCCATCTTTTGAGCCCACGTTAAAATTCCAACATCTGCAGAAACAATTGTCGCATCAAGCTCCTTAGCAAGGAGAATAAGCTCGAAATCCTCTTTACTGTCTACGATTCCTTCTCGTAGGGCTTTTCTATAATTCCTTCTGAGCTTCTGAATTATTGCATCTACGTTTTGGGTGTATATAACGCTCTCTCTCACGGCCTTTTCAGCTACTCTCAGACCCTTATCTATTCTTCTCCTAATATCCTCTATGAGTTCATAAACGACGAAAGCTGGTATTTTAATATCGTGCACATTGGGGGGCTTTTTGATTATATAAAGCTCGATGTCGGGGGAAACCTCTTCGAGTTCAACGAAATGAGTTACCTCTTTGTAGATGCCGGGAGGCATGTAGAATTCGACCCTTCCAAAAAGCCTCTCTGCATATTCTAAAAACTTTTTCATAGCTTCTGTAGGATTTTCCCCAAACTTATTTCTAATCTCGGGATTAACAAAGATGCTTGTGTCAAGTACAAAGCGGATCATTTTCACCACAACCTATTATTGTTCGTAAACTTTAAAACAGTAACCGCCAATTTAAATAGTCTCAGCACTTTTATTGGGAGGTTGTAAAATGAAAGTAGGAGTAGTATTTGGAATTAGTGAACTTGCAAATCCAAAAGCCTTTGAGAAGAAAACTTCTGAGTTCTTGATGAAGCTTGCCAACGAGTTTGAAATTGAGGGAGGAGTGTTTGTATCTTCAAAATCAGAAACGAGAGAGGTAGACTTCAAGGACGTTGATGTCATAGTACTGTACCCCCTAACCGGTGGCACTGAGAATCCTCTCAAAGAGTTTGCGTACTATAGAAAACCGATAATCCTATTCGGAGATCCATTTAACAACTCAATTGCCGCTGCAATAGAGCTCAGGGAGTATTTTAGAGAGAGGTTAATCCCGGCAACACTGGTTAAAAGCTTTGATGAACTTAAGGCTGCTATTCTGGGTTATGAGGATATGGGAGAAATCTTGGGCAAGTTCCTAAACCTCAGACTGGGGTTGATTGGAAGGACTTCTGTATGGCTTATAAACGAGAAGTTCGAGCTTCCTTATGTGCACATAAGTCTGAAGAAGTTCTATGAGTACTATGAATCAACAACGGAAGCTGAAGGATGGAAAGTTGTCGAGGAAATAATCGCAAAGGCCAAGGAAATAAAGGAACCTCAGCGAGAAGACCTTGTAAAAGCTGGCAGAATCTATGTGGCCCTTAAGAAAATAGTTGAGGACTATAATCTTGACGGGTTTGCGATAGGATGCTTTGAGATGCTGACCAAGCTTAAAGCTACTCCCTGCTTGTCTCTGGCAATCTTCAACGCTGAGGGCATTCCCGCTGCATGTGAGGGAGAACTGAACTCCCTACTGGGAATGGCATTAATAAGGAAATTCTTTGACAAGCCGGCATTTATGGGCAATATCGCAGACTACGGGGACGATCACATAATACTTGCTCACTGCACAGCACCCCTGATAGGTGGCTACATTCTCAGGTCTCACTTCGAGAGTGGAATGGGAGTTGGAGTGGCGGTAAGCCTTCCTAAAGGAAAGGCATCCCTCCTGAAAATCAGGGGCAGAAAAGCTGTAGTAGCTGATGTTGAGGTCTTGGAACAGGAAATGAGCGAGCACAGGTGCAGAACTCAAATGAAGCTCAAAATCACAGAGGCAAAAGACTTCATTGACGGAACCCTTGGCAATCACCATCTACTGGCATATGTGGACAGTGAAGAGCTTGCTGACCTGCTGAGCGAGCTTGGCTTTGAAGTTATGCTCTACTGATCTTTACCTTTTTTAGCTGTAAGGTTTATTAGTTCTCCATGCATTATTTTAAAATTGGTGATTGTAATGGAGTTTAGTGAAAAAGAAAAGAAGGTGCTTATGTACATTTTAGATAAGATAATCGACTTCGTGATAATAACCTCTGCAGTCGCAATTGGCTTTATAATAGCCTCAGGTTTTGTTGCGAAGCAGATATCTCAGGCCCTCGGAGGATGAAGCAATGGGGAGGCCGGCTCAGGCGGCTGTAGAGTACCTGATGATGATAGCCATCATTCTAATAATAATCTTTTTTGTCACTCAGCTCATTAGAAGAACCGTCTTAAACGCTGCACAGAACATCCAGAACCTCACCCAGTCAATAATTGAGGAATTGCAAAAAACAAAAGAAGAAATCAACCCATAAGCTTTTTGCCAAAAAGCCTAAGTCCTATGACTGTTACCACTCCAATTGCAACCGGAATTATGTGAAAGGTTGCTGCACCAAATCCTATTGCTCCGATAACGGCTCTTACCTCTTTTCTAAGGTTCTTTCTGAACCAGCCGGTAAGCGATATTGCCAGTAGATACATAACCAGAAGTGTAGCTCCAAAGTCGTAAAGTACCTGGAGAGTTGTTGTTAATGTCCACTTTTCTACAGTTATTAAGAACATTTCTGGGTGGGTAAAGTATATGTATGGGCCGATGTATCCCGCTAAGGCATATTTTACAGCGTTCAAGGCTGTCTTCCAGAAGTCTCCTCCCGCTAAAGCTGAACCAGCGTAAGAGGCTAAAGCCACTGGTGGGGTAACATCTGCAAGTATTCCAAAGTAGAATACAAAGAAGTGGGCTGCAAGCAAAGCTATTGGAACTGTAAATCCGGGAACGGGAGAGCTGTAGGGCTGTAAGCCTAAGACTGCATGATATATTGCTGGAGCTGCTACAAGAGAGGTTATAATATAGTTTGCCGTTGTTGGCACTCCCATTCCTAAGATCAGGCTGAATATCATTGTTAGTACTAGCAGAAGCCAGAGATTCCCTGCAGCTAGGTCGATTAACCTGTACCCCAAACTCGTTACCAACCCAGTCATTGTAAGTACTCCTTGGATAAGCCCAGCACTTGCCGCTGCCAGCATTACACTTGTGCTCGTTTTTCCGGCATCTATCATAGACTCGTAGGTAGCCGAGTACATTTTCTTGCCGTCCTCACTCTTTGAGACATATCCAACTATCAGAGAGAAAACTATCCCCATGATACCGCTCATCAGCAGTATTTGCTCTCTTCTCATCCCCAGGTATTTGGTTAGAGCTACGAACAGAATGAAAAGTAAGCTTATGTACAGCTTTTCGTTAAATTCCAGCAATTTAGTTGAAAAGGCCATCACTACTAGAGATAATGCGAGCAGAACAAGGACTATTGTTACTGGTGATGCTATTTCTCTGCCGGTAAACATAAGGATTGTGGTTGCTATTAATGAAGCTACGTAAATTCCTTCATGTCCTTTGATACTGTCCTTTGATATCCATGCAACCCAGATTGCTATTCCCAGAGAAGAAATTGCTGATATGTGTGGAGGGATACCCCAGACTAATGCCGCTGTAATAACGGCTATTGGAAGTAATATGTAGAGCTTTCTAATGAAGTATCTAAGAGGCATGAACTCTTCTCTTGGCATTCCTTTCAGTCCAAGTCTCTTTGTTTCTAGGTCTATGAATAAATATACACCCGCATAATAGACCAAAGCGGGGAGCACAGCTGCTATGATTAATTTGTTATAGGGAACTCCAAGAAATTCAGCCATAATAAAAGCTGCTGCACCCATTATAGGGGGCATTAACTGTCCGCCCGTAGAGGCAACGGGCTCAACGGCTCCTGCAACCTCTGGAGGATAGCCAGCTTTTTTCATTAGGGGTATGGTGAAAGTTCCTGTAGTCAAAACGTTAGCAACGCTTGATCCACTTACAGTTCCCATTAGTCCGCTTGAAATAACTGCAGCCTTTGCGGGCCCTCCCGGGCGGGAGCCAAAAAGGGAAATCATAAATTCTGTTATGTAATCGCTTATTCCGATTTTTAGCAAAAACGCTCCAAAAAACACAAAGGCAAAGACGTAAACTGTCATGACGAAGAATGGGACTCCAAAGATTCCTTCATCAAAATACAGTTGTTGGGTAAATCTAATCCAGTTAAATCCTATATCGTTTATTCCATAAAGCAAAAACACAACCACGACAAGTGGAAGAACCCACCCAAGTACTCTTCTTGTTGCCTCAAGTACTAGTATTATTGCCATCACACCAAAGACAACATCGGTTAGGTATACTTCTGCGTATGTTGCGTACCTTTGGTACACAAAAAACAGGTACATTGAGGAAATAACTCCAAGCGCTGCTAGTATGTAATCGTACCATGGAACTCTTTTGAGATATTGTTCTTTTTTCTTTATTGGGTAGAGAAGATACGTTATTAAGAGAATCATTGCCAGAACAAAGGCCTCTCCCTGCTTTGTCTGGAAAGTTATCTTTAATGGGGCGATGCTTATTCCCATTTTCGAGAAGAGGTCATAAAGGGTGTAATTAAAGTTAAATATGAAGAGGATTTCGTAGAGGCCTATCAAAATTGCTGCTAGTTTTATAACATTCTCAAGTTTTGGGGGAAGAGTTCTCGTTTTTTCAATTACAATTTCCTCCGCTTTTTCAAACTTTTCTTCAATTTCCATATCCGCACCTCCCCATTATGGCAAGTATAAGCGGGCATTTTTTCACATTAAAATTCACAAGAGCTTCTTTTGTTATAGACAATACGACATCTTTGTTCACGATAATCTTTGCGTGATTTAAAGGAATAAACCAAAAGCTGAGGCTCTTCCCGAGGGGAATGTTGACTTTTTTAACATAATATCCACTTTCCGAGTATTGGACGTCCTCTGGAAGACCCGCTCCAAAGTCCTTCCACAACATCCCGATGGCATAAATACCCGTTTTATTGACTTTAAGCTCTTCTATGACTTCACTTCTCTGAACACTGTGAATGTACGTGATTTCTACGTCCTTTTCACCAAGAAGACCCACATAAGAGTGAGTCCCATCACTAATTATAAGGACGTCTACAGGAAAAAGAAGTATTGCAAAAAAGGGGAGCAAAAAAAGAAACCCCTTCAAGCGATTCACCCTTTAAGCTCTTCTGGAATGCTTAAGCCTTTCTCCTCATAGTATTTTATTGCTCCTGGGTGGAGTGGTATGCTCATACCATCGAGGGCTGTTTCCAAGCTTATGGCTTGGGCTTTTTGGTGTTCAGCTCTTAACTGGTCTAAGTTTTCGAAGAGAATCTTTGTCATCTGATATACAGTATCTTCTGAAAGGTCTGCACTTACTGCGAGCATTGCTTTAACGGCTAGGGTTGGAGTGTCCTCTTCAACACCATTGTATGTTCCCGTTGGCACAACTTGTCTAACATAGAATATATATCCCTGTTGTCTAAGCTTGTTGAGAATGTCATCTGAAATTGGAAGGACTCTAACTGGGGTTTGCACTGCTATTTGGTTAACTGATGGGGTTGGAATTCCAGAAACAATAATGGCCGCATCTACTTGGCCGAGTTTTAGACTTTGTGAGGCTTCATTGAAGTCTTGATTTACTTTTTCAATGCTGTCCCATATACCAGCTGCTTTAAGCACTTGCTCTGCAGCAACGGCTACTCCGCTTCCAGGAGCACCTATGGCCACTTTCTTTCCGGCCAAATCTTGGAGAGTCTTAATATCGCTGTCTGCCCTAACGATAAATTGGACTGTTTCTGGGTAAAGTGCTGCAACGCCTCTAATGTTCTTTATTGCCTGTCCTTCAAACATATAAAGGCCGTTGTAGGCATAGTAAGCTACATCGTTCTGAAGAATCGCGGCTTGGGCGTTTCCATCCCCAATTGCCTTTGCGTTTGCTACACTTGCACCGCTTGTAACTGCCTTAGCTGGGATATCGTTTTTAGTCAAAATCTCGGCATATCTGGAGCCAAGAGGGAAGTAAACTCCTCCAGTTCCACCGGTATAGATGGTTATTTCCTGGCCTTGGGTTGTTGTCTGGGTCCCCTGTTGTGTACAGCCCGAAACAATCAAACCAAGGGCCAAAACAAGTATCAAACCAAGTGTTTTCCAATTCATTTTTTACATCTCCTCGATATTTTGTACATACATTCAAATAATTTCATGTACACTACAGTATTTGTTTTGTATCCATGTCTGGTTATATACCTTACGGTCATAAACTTTTACTTGCCCGCACATCATTAATTCTAGTTATTTGGGGCTATGTTGTTGAAAATTTCAGCGGAATGTTTTTATCTTGATCAAAGAGTCTTTTAGAAGGGTTTGTCTTTAAAAGAACTTTGCCATTACATATGTAGGGGCAAGGCGATGTGAGGGCCAGAACGCTAGATTTTTATGGTAGAACTCAATGCCTCATAGGGGATAAAAATGAAGGTTATCATGACGACCAGTGTTGATTTGGCTTCCATGAACATCAAGCACAAGCTGGTTGAACATTTTGGATTCAAAGAAACAGAGCAAGAATTCGATAAAAGCCCTGTCTATCGTTGGAAGGACGTCCTTCTATTGACAACAGATAGAGAAATGATATACTACGATAATCTAGACATAGAGATAGCAAAGCAGCTTAACATAACCCCGGAGATAATAATCTTCGCATCGAGGCATTCAAGTGAGAAGAAGCTCCCGGCTTTAACGACCCATGTCACTGGAAACTGGGGAAAGGCTATGTACGGAGGGAAAGATGAAAGCTTGGCTATTGCAGAACCAAGGGCAATGAAACTTGCTCTTCTAAAGCTACACGAATTAAATACTCTGGATTGGACAGTATGTTATGAGGCGACCCATCACGGCCCAAGTGAACTTGAAGTGCCCTCTCTTTTTGTAGAAATTGGCTCCAGTGAAGAGGAATGGAAAAATGGGGAAGCCGGTGAGATAGTTGCGGAGACAATTGTCTATGTTTTGGACAACTACCAAAAAAGTAAATTCAAAACCGCAGTTGGGATCGGCGGGGGTCATTATGCTCCAAAGCAAACAAAAACAGCCCTAATTTCAGATATTGCTTTTTCGCATATAGCCCCAAAATACACTCATCCCTTATCCAAAGAAATGCTTGTTAAAGCCATAAACAGAACATCAGGAAAAATTGATGCGATTTATGTTGATTGGAAGGGCAGTAAAGGGGAAACAAGGCAAGTTGCAAAGAGTTTGGCTGAAGAGCTGGGTTTGGAATTTATCAAAGACTGACAAAAGAAGCGAAATGCTTAAAGCTTTAAAAGTGCACATTGTAAATATCAGCTAAACTAATTTGACTAAAGGTTTATATATGTAGATAGTGTGAAACAACATTTAGAACTGTTATCAATTGGGAGGGTGAAACAATGCTGAAGCTAATTGAAAATGCAATAGAAAGAACCTCCACTGGGACAAATGTTCCGGTTGAAGCACAAACCCCATCTTCTGACATTGATGAGGAGCTTAAGAAAATACTCGAACAAGTGCAGGCAAAGATATATGTTGTTGGTGTCGGTGGTGCGGGTTGCAACACTATCAATAGAATGATGGAAGTTGGAATCGAAGGTGCCAAGATAATTGCTATTAATACCGATGCTCAGGATCTTTTAAAGGTAAGGGCTCACAAAAAGATACTCATTGGTAAAGAGCTTACAAGAGGGCTTGGTGCCGGAAACAACCCAAAGGTTGGCGAAGAGGCTGCAAAAGAAAGTGAGAGAGAAATAAGGGAGGCCCTTGAAGGAGCTGACATGATCTTCATAACCTGCGGTCTTGGAGGAGGAACCGGAACTGGTGCCGCTCCAATAGTTGCGGAGCTGGCAAAGAAAATGGGAGCTCTAACAGTTTCTGTAGTAACGCTTCCATTTACTGTTGAAGGCATAAGAAGAATTAAAAACGCTGAATACGGTCTTGAGAGGCTTAGAAAGAACAGCGACACTGTTATCGTTATTCCGAATGACAAGCTCATGGAAGTTGCACCCCAGTTACCAATTCACATGGCATTCAAAGTTGCTGATGAAATTCTTGTTCAGGCTGTTAAGGGCATTACAGAACTGATTACAAAGCCAGGTCTGGTTAACCTCGACTTTGCCGATGTAAAGGCAGTTATGAAAGACGGCGGCATTGCCATGATTGGTATTGGGGAAAGTGACAGCGAAAAGAGAGCTTTAGAGGCAGCAACACAGGCATTGAACAGCCCATTACTTGATGTGGACATAAGCGGCGCTAAGGGGGCATTAATAAGCATTGCAGGAAGCGACGTTAAACTCGAAGAGGCACAGCAGATAATTGAGCTCGTTACAAGCAAGCTTGATCCAGAGGCGCAGGTTATCTGGGGAATACAACTTGACCCAGAGCTTGAAAAGACAATTAGAGTAATGGTCGTTGTGACTGGAGTTAGCTCTCCTTATGCAGTAGTTGAGGAATCCGAAAGCCCATATTCCCCGGATGAAGAAAAGAAAGTCATCAAGCTCGATTTAACCGAGCTTTGATTTTAATTTAATCTCTCTAGCTTTTTGTTCTTCCTTAACTTTTATAAATAAGTTGAGAGTATGTAAGCATAACTTTTAAATACTTATGGAATAGTCAAGTCTGAGAGTCGTGAGGGGTGTTAAAAATGGCAGAGAGCTACACAGAAAAGTTTAAAAACTTCATATCTGAGTCGAAGAGAGTTTTCCTTGTGACCAAAAAGCCCAGCTGGAAGGAATACAAGCTCGCTGCTAAGATAACGGGTATTGGAATTATTTTGATAGGCCTTATTGGCATGTTTATCCACATTATTGGTGCTTTAATAGAAGGTGGAGCATAACCCCTTTGGTGGTTGAGATGACGTCGAGGATATTTGCAGTAAGGGTAACAGTTGGACAGGAAGAAACAACTGCTAAGCTAATCTACAGTAAGGCAAGGACTTATAATCTGCCTATTATGGCTATTTTAGCACCTTCTAAGGTTAAAGGGTACATCTTTGTTGAAGCCACAGAGAAAGCCGCAGTGGACGAAGCAATCAAAGGCATCAGACATGCAAAAGGTACCCTGCCAGGGGAGATATCCTTTAGTGAAGTGGAGCACTTCCTTGAAGAGAAGCCCGCAGTCAGCGGATTTGAACCTGGAGACATCGTTGAGCTTATTGCCGGTCCGTTTAAGGGAGAAAAGGCTAAGGTTGTTAGAGTTGATGAGGCAAAGGATGAGATTGTTGTTGAGCTCATCGGTGCCATAGTCCCAATCCCCGTTACAGTTAGGGGTGAATACGTTAGGCTTATAAGCAAACGCTCAGAGGAGTAGAGGGGTGAAGAGGATGACAAAAAAGCAAGTTGTTGAAGTGTTGGTTGAAGGTGGTAAAGCTACTCCTGGTCCTCCATTAGGTCCAGCAATTGGTCCACTTGGATTGAACGTTAAGCAGGTAGTTGATAGAATAAACGAGGCAACAAAAGATTTTGTGGGAATGCAGGTTCCAGTTAAGATCATTGTAGACCCAGTGACAAGACAATTCGAGATTGAGGTCGGTACTCCCCCAGTAAGCCAGCTTATCAAGAAGGAGCTTGGCCTTGAGAAAGGTTCAAGCGAGCCAGTGAGAACCATTGTTGGCAACTTAACAATGGAACAGGTCATCAAGATAGCAAGGGCAAAGAAGCAGCAAATGCTTGCGGCTGACCTAAAAGCTGCAGCTAAGGAAGTCATAGGAACAGCATTAAGCATGGGAGTTACCGTAGAAGGTAAAGACCCAAGAGAAGTGCAGAAGGAAATCGACGAAGGAGTTTATGATGAAGTGTTTGCAAAGGCAGAGTGAGGGAAAAGTTTAAAAATCTCTCCTTTTACGAACTTTTGATTTTTCCTTTCGGCTTAAATAAAAAAAGAGGGAGGTCAAAAAAATGGCCTTTGACAAGCAAAAAATCGTGGAAGCGGTGAAGGAGGCTAAAGCCCGGGCTAAGCCGCGCAACTTCACACAGACCGTCGAAGTGGCAGTAAACCTCAAGGATATTGACCTTAGAAAACCTGAAAACAGGTTTAAGCTTGAGGTTGTACTGCCACACGGCCGTGGGAAGGAGCCAAAAATCGCGGTCATCGCTGATGGTGCCGTTGCCGAGGCGGCTAAAAAGCTCGGGCTTGATGTAATTAGTGGTGAGGAATTGGATGAATTGGCGAGCAACCCAAGGGCTGCGAGAAAACTAGCCAAGAAGTATGACTTTTTCATAGCAGCTGCTCCGCTGATGCCAAAGATTGGTAAAACCTTGGGTAGGTTCTTAGGTCCAAGAAACAAGATGCCTGTGGTAGTTCCACCTACAGTAACGGATCTTACTCCGTTTGTTGAAAAACTTAAAAAGACCGTGAGAATACAGCTCAAGAACAACCCAGTAGTGCACGCTCCAGTTGGCACGGAAGACATGGACGACGAAAAGCTTGCAGAGAACATTGAAACAGTGCTTAATGCAATAATAGGACAGCTCGAAAGAGGAGAGAGCCAAGTTAAGTCAGCATACGTCAAAACAACAATGGGCCCAGCTGTAAAAATAGAGGGGTGATATAGATGGCTCATGTTGCTGAGTGGAAGAAAAAGGAAGTTGAAGAACTTGCCAAGCTTATCAAGAGCTACCCAGTGGTTGCCCTTGTAGACGTGGCAGATGTTCCAGCTTACCCCTTATCAAAGATGAGAGAAAGCCTTAGGGGCAAAGCCGTGCTTAGGGTCTCAAGAAACACCTTAATCGAACTTGCAATCAAGAAGGCAGCTCAGGAGCTCAATAATCCAGAGCTTGAAAAGCTTGTTGATCACATACAAGGTGGAGCGGCTATCCTTGTTACAGAAATGAACCCATTCAAGCTTTACAAATTCCTGGAAGAGAGTAAAAAGCCAGCTCCAGCTAAGCCTGGAGTTCCAGCTCCAAGAGACATTGTAGTTCCTGCAGGACCAACACCTCTCTCACCAGGACCTCTCGTAGGTGAGATGCAGGCTTTAGGAATTCCCGCAAGAATTGAGAAAGGTAAAGTTTCGATTCAAAAAGACACCGTAGTACTTAAGGCTGGCGAGATTATAACTCCTCAGCTTGCTAACATTCTCAACCAGTTGGGAATTGAACCTCTTGAAGTAGGACTTAAGTTGCTCGCCGCTTACGAGGACGGCATTGTTTACACACCGGAAGTCCTCGCAATTGACGAGGAACAATACATCAGCATGATTCAACAGGCTTATATGCACGCGTTCAACTTGTCCGTAAACGTAGCATATCCAACAAAGCAAACAATCGAGGCAATCATCCAAAAGGCATTCCTTGGTGCAAAGAACGTTGCTGTGGAAGCGGGGTACATTACCAAAGAGACTGCTGGAGACATACTTGGCAAGGCATTCAGAGTTGCATTGCTCATAGCCCAGGAGCTACCAGAGGACTTGCTTGATGAGAAGACCAAAGAACTTTTAAACCAACAAGCACAAGTTATAGCGGCTCAGCCTCAGCCAGCTGAAAAGGCTGAGGAAAAGGTTGAGGAAGAGGAAGAAGAAGAGAAAGAAGAGGAGGAGGCTCTCGCTGGATTGGGAGCTCTGTTTGGTTGATGCGTATCAAATAACAAAAAATAAAGATAACTCGGAGGTGTAAGGAGATGGAGTATGTATATGCTGCTTTATTGTTACACGCCGCTGGTAAGGAGATAACCGAAGAGAACATAAAGGCTGTACTCCAAGCTGCTGGAGTAGAGGTTGACGAGGCAAGAGTGAAGGCTCTCGTTGCAGCCCTTGAGGGCGTCAACATCGAAGAGGTTATAGAGAAGGCCGCAATGCCAGTTGCAGTTGCAGCCGCTCCAGCTGCAGCTCCAGCTGCTGGAGCTCCTGCAGAGGCTGCTCAAGAAGAGCAGCAAGAAGAGGAAGAGGAAGAGAAGGAAGAAGAGGCTCTCGCTGGACTTGGAGCCCTCTTCGGCTGAACTCTCTTCATTTCTTTATATTTCGTTTTCCCAAATTTACAGAACGGATTTTTTGCTGTGTAATATAAAAGAAAAGGAATCATTTCTTGGATTTTCTCTTGGATAAAACTAAATGTTGGCTTCCCTGATAACTGCCCTTGTACGGATTGCGCGCTGGCTCTTCAAGTCTTATGAATGCTATCTGTACGAACCTCTCCCCGTAATGGAGGACTACTTCTTCTTCAGAACTGTTAAACAATGCTAACGTGAGGTTCCCGTCCCATCCCGGATCTACCCATGCAAAGCTCCCCAAAAGACCTTCCCTTGCAAAGGTGCTCCTCAGTCTCATGTCTCCCATGATGTCATCAGGGAGCTTCACTCTTTCTAGGGTCAGGATCAAGGCATGTCCTTTGGGGGGAATAACCACCTTCCCTTCTTTTTCAACATCTATGAACCTTCCATTGACCATGGCTTCTTTTCCGACCCTTAAGTCGTAGCCTGCTGGTTGAAGAGATTCTTCGCTGAATGGTTCTATTAGGATTTCCTTTCTAATTTTGTGGTCTGGCAGTATCATTTTATCACCGCAACTTTTATTTATGCATACATTATAACTCTTTTGAGGGCCCGTGGCCTAGGGGATTGGGCGTCGGCCTTCGGAGCCGAAGGTCCCGGGTTCGAATCCCGGCGGGCCCGCCACATACTTAAAGCCATTAGCTAAAGAATAGTCGAAATTTCAATTCTGCTCAATGTTCTTTAAAGTTGGACTGTGGAGGATATTGTTTACTTATTGTGAAGGGGATACTTCACTTACTCCCTAAAGAGTGAGTCTTGAAACGAAAAAGCATTTAGTTCTACATGCTATTGCAAATCTAAGGAGCTGAACAAGTACGCAAGCATAACTCTTTGTTAAATCTATGACTATCCAATGAGTATTCTAAAAAGACCTTAAAAAGTTAGGTAGCAACTTAATACACAGCACATAGGTGCCATACCTTATAGACAGGGGGTGAGAGAAAATGAAGCCTGCTCAATATTATGAATGGTTGAAGAGGGAATGGGCAAAGGTGGGTCTGATTCTTTCTATTTATCTCGTTGTTTTCTTGTTTGTGTTTGTGCGCAATTATGATTTTGTAGTGTTCCTTATCCTATTGCAAACACCTCTCTACATGCTTCATCAGACAGAAGAGTACGTTTTTCCAGGAGGATTTGATAAGTTTTTCAATACAAAAATACTCAAGACAGAAGCAGAAAATGGGCCTCTAAATCCTACCTTCGTTTTCTTTTTAAACGTTCTCTTAATATGGGTAGCTTTACCATTGTTTGGTTTGTTGTCAACTATTAATTATAAATTCGGTCTCTGGATTCCGTATTTTTCACTATTTGCAGGGATAGCTCATATTTTGTTGTCAATCAGGGCTAGGAGGGTATATAACCCAGGGCTGTTTGTAAGTTTGTCTCTGAACATTCCTGTGAGTCTGTGGTCAATTATTTTCCTAATGAATCAGGGTATTCTTAGTAGCTTCTTGAACTTCCACTTCGTAATAGGACTAGCTATAAATGCCTCACTTCCAATTATGGCAGTAATTCTGCTTAGAAACTATAGAAAAAGAGAAACTTTAACCTCTTCTAAATCCTAAGGAAAAAGATGTTCTCCTTTCTCTCAACTTTCTTCTTGTTAGCTAAGGATGTGGAATGCAGAGTTATACATTCTGGACTCTCATAAGAAGCATTGACTTTTAACTATCTGGAACTTAAAAACGCATTGTATTGTCTTCCGCTAATACTGGGGAAAAGTGGTGGGCCCGGGGGGCTTTGAACCCCCGACCACGCGGTTATGAGCCGCGCGCTCTGACCAGGCTGAGCTACGGGCCCACAAAGACTGGCGCCGCCGGCCCGACTTGAACGGGCGACCACCGGATTAACAGTCCGGCGCTCTACCGACTAAGCTACGGCGGCACGAACCCAATCATAGGGAACATAAGTGGATTTATAAATCTTACGGTGGTGCTTAGGCGAAAAGTTTATATACCAACTTAAGCCTTTCTTCATTCGGTGCCCCGGTAGCCTAGCCTGGTGGGGCGGCGGACTTGTAATCCGCAGGCCGCGGGTTCAAATCCCGCCCGGGGCTCCATTGCAATGGGGCCGTGGGGTAGCTTGGTCTATCCTGCGGGCTTTGGGAGCCCGTGACCCGAGTTCAAATCTCGGCGGCCCCACCATTTTAATGATCACATAAGTACGTCAATGAAGTATTGAGGCGCTCAAAAGAGTTCTTAAACTTTACGCAAACAATATAAACTCTCTTTCAGACTAAACTCACGAAAAGCTTATATACTCCAATCGAAAGCTGGAGGTAGTGAGAGGGTGTACCTTCTAAAAATTTTAAAGGGGGCAATTCTCTGTGACGGCGAAAAAAACCTTTACAATATTTGATCATGTGTTAGTTCCCGAGCATAGAATACTCAGCGAAGAGGAAAAGGAAGAGCTACTTAAGAAGTACAAGATTAAGCTTTCTCAGTTACCGCAAATCAAAGCAAGCGATCCAGCAGTTCAAGCTCTTGGAGCCAAGCCGGGAGATGTTATAGAAATAAAGAGAAAAAGTCCCACTGCGGGGGTTTACTACTATTATAGGATTGTTGTGGAAGACTGAAGTTTTTGGGGTGAGAAAATGAGAGGTCCTACTGTTGTTGAGGTTACTTCAGATGATCTTTGGGAAGTTATGAAAAGCTACTGGGACGAAAAAGGACTTGTAAGGCAGCATCTCGATTCTTACAACGCTTTCATTGATTACGGAATGCAGGAAGTAGTTAACGAATTTGGCGGAGTTAAGCCAGACATTCCAGACTTCGAAATAAAATTCGGAAGGATAAGGCTAGGTGAGCCAGAGTTTCAAGAAGCCCACGGGCAGAGGAAGCCACTCTACCCGATGGACGCAAGAATTAGAAATCTCACTTACTCAGCACCAATATTCTTGGAGATGATACCTGTTGTCAAGGGCATTGAGCAGGAGCCTGTCGAGGTTAGGATTGGAGAACTGCCCGTAATGCTCAAGTCAAAAATATGCAGACTTCACGGCTTGAGCGATGAGGAGCTGATTGCTCATGGAGAGGATCCCAAAGATCCGGGAGGATATTTCATTATCAATGGTTCTGAAAGAGTTATCGTATCTATCGAGGATTTGGCACCCAACAGAACACTTGTAGAGTCTGACGAGAGGCAGAACAGATATGTGGCAAAGTGCTTCTCCTACAGGCACGGTTATAGAGCTTTGATAACAGTTGAGAGAAGAAAAGATGGCATACTTTATGTATCTATTCCAAACGTGCCAGGTGTTATAAAGTTCGTTTACGTCATGAGGGCCCTTGGACTTGAGAGTGATAAGGACATTGTGGATGCCGTGAGCAACAACCCTGAGATTCAACAAGTTCTCTTTGACAACTTGGAAGATGCAAGTGACGTACAGACTCAAGAAGAAGCCTTGGACTACATAGGAAAGAAAGCCCTGCCAGGACAGCCGAAGGAGTACAGGTTAAAGAGGGCTCAGTCCATAATTGACAACAACCTTCTCCCACACATGGGTGTTTCTCCAGAAGACAGAATAAGAAAAGCCTATTACCTTGGAATGATGGCCCTTAAGGTTATCGAACTCTCACTTGGGCTTAGAAGGGAAGATGACAAAGACCATTATGCAAACAAGAGGCTCAAACTTGCTGGTGATCTACTGAAGGATCTCTTTAGGGTTGCCTTTGGTCAGCTTGTGAAGGACATGCAGTATCAGCTTACCAAGACCTACCAGAGAAAGGGTGAGAAATACACCTTCCAGGACATCCAGAGGTTCGTGAGGAACTCTGTGAGACCCGACGTGCTAACAGAGAGAATTGAACACGCTTTGGCAACTGGAGCATGGCCGGGAGGAAGAACCGGTGTTAGCCAGCTTCTGGACAGAACTAACTACATGTCAACACTCTCCCACTTGAGAAGAGTTACATCTCCTCTGGACAGAGAGCAACCTCACTTTGAGGCGAGAGACCTTCACGGTACTCACTGGGGAAGAATCTGTCCAACAGAAACTCCCGAAGGTCCCAACTGTGGTCTGGTTAAGAACCTTGCACTTATGTCTCAGATAACAACCGCCATCCCCGAGGAAGAAGTCCTGGAGTACCTGGAAAACCTTGGTATAGTGCATATTGAAGAGAAAAGACCAGACCCAGATGACTGGAGAATCTACTTGAATGGTGTTCTTATCGGAACATACAAAGATGGCATTGCCTTGGTAAACAAGATCAGAGGGGACAGAAGGGCAGGAAGAATTAGCGATGTGATAAACGTTGCTTACTATGAAGACGTTAAGGAAGTTTACATTAACAGTGATGATGGTAGAGTTAGAAGACCCCTCATCATTGTTGAAAACGGTGTTCCTAAGCTTACAAGGGAGCATGTCGAGGCTATAAAGAAGGGAGCTCTCAAATGGAGCGACCTCGTAAGGATGGGAATAATTGAATATCTTGACGCTGAAGAAGAAGAGAACGCTTATGTTGCAATGTGGCCTTGGGAAGTTACAGAAGAACACACTCACCTTGAGATAATGCCTGCCGCTATACTTGGATTGCCAGCATCACTCGTTCCCTACCCAGAGCACAACGCTGCTCCAAGAAACACCTATGGGGCAGGTATGGCCAAGCAGAGCCTTGGTTTGGGCTGGGCGAACTTTAGAATAAGAGTAGACACGAGAGGTCACTTCATGCACTACCCGCAAGTTCCACTCGTTAATTCAAGGATTATGGAGGCAGTAGGTTTCGAGCAGAGACCAGCAGGTCAAAACTTTGTAGTTGCGGTTCTCAGTTACGGTGGATACAACATGGAAGATGCGGTTATTATGAACAAAGCCTCTATCGAGAGAGGACTTGCGAGGTCAACGTTCTTTAGAACTTACGAGGCTGAAGAGAAGAAATACATGGGTGGACAGACAGATAAGTTCGAAATTCCAGATCCAACCGTTAGAGGATTCCTTGGTGAAAAGTACTACAGACACCTTGATGAAGACGGTATAATCTTCCCAGAATCAAAAGTAGGAGGAAAGGATGTCTTGGTTGCGAGAACTTCACCACCGAGGTTCCTTGAAGAGCAGGCGGGACTAGGCGCTGGCATACTTCAAGGAAGGAGAGAGACAAGCATAACTATGAGACCTGGAGAAGAGGGAGTAGTTGACAAGGTTATACTGACTGAAACAGGAGATGGAACAAAGCTCGTTAAGGTAACGGTTAGAGACCTTAGAATTCCAGAGCTTGGTGACAAATTTGCTTCAAGACACGGACAGAAGGGTGTTATCGGTCTTATAGTGCCTCAAGAGGACATGCCATGGACAGAAAGCGGAATCGTGCCAGACCTGATAGTCAACCCCCACGGTATCCCAAGCCGTATGACCATCGGACAGCTTATCGAAGCAATAGGCGGGAAAGTTGCTTCACTTAAGGGAAGAAGAATAGATGGTACTGCATTCATCGGAGAGCCAGAAGAAAAGCTTAGAAAAGAACTTGAGGAGCTTGGCTTCAGACACAACGGAAGGGAAGTCATGTACGATGGAATAACCGGAAGAAGGCTTGAGGCAGACATATTTGTCGGTGTTATCTACTACCAGAGACTCCACCACATGGTAGCAGATAAGCTACACGCACGTTCAAGAGGTCCAGTACAGGTTCTCACCAAGCAGCCAACAGAAGGTAGGGCAAGAGAAGGTGGTCTCAGATTCGGTGAGATGGAGCGTGACGTTCTCATTGGATACGGTGCATCAATGCTCCTAGTAGAAAGACTGCTGGAGGAGAGCGATAAAACAGAAGTCTGGGTATGTGAGAGCTGTGGACATTTAGCAATTGAGGACAAGCGTAGGGATAAGGTTTACTGTCCAGTCTGTGGAGAAGAGGAGAAGATAAGCAAGGTAGAGATAAGCTATGCATTCAAGTTGTTGTTGGATGAGATAAAGGCCATGGTTATTAGACCATCATTAAAACTCAAGGAGAGGGTGTAGAGCTATGCACTCAATGAAAAAGGTTATCGGAAGCATTGAATTTGGTATATTGTCTCCTCAAGAGATTAGGAAGATGAGCGCTGCTGAGATAACTGTGCCAGATACATACTCAGAGGACGGTTATCCAATTGACGGTGGATTAATGGATAGAAGGCTTGGTGTTATAGATCCAAACCTTAGATGTGAGACCTGTGGAGCAAATTACAAAGAATGTCCTGGACATTTTGGACATATAGAACTCGCGAGGCCCGTCATTCACGTAGGGTTTGCAAAGACGATATACAGAATCCTTGAAAGTACTTGTAGGGAATGCGGAAGAATTAGATTAACCGATGAAGAAATAGAGGAATATATGACAAAGTTCAATGTAAATGAAGCTAGGAAGAGCGAGATAGATGCCCTGGTGACTGAGATATACAAGAAGGCAAGAGAAAGAATGGTCTGTCCACACTGCGGTGCTCCCCAATATCAAATAAAGTTCGAAAGACCCACAATATACTGGGAGATAAGAAGAGACGAGGAAGGAAATGAGTATAGGCATAGAATGATGCCAAGTGAAATTAGAGACAGACTGGAAAAGATTCCGGATAAGGATTTACCTCTTCTTGGTCTTGATCCCGAGAAATCAAGACCGGAATGGATGGTTTTGACAGTTTTGCCAGTTCCCCCGGTTACGGTAAGGCCCTCAATTACACTTGAAAGCGGTATAAGGGCTGAAGACGACTTAACTCACAAGCTTGTTGACATAATAAGAATCAACGCTCGTTTGAAACAAAACATAGAAGCTGGAGCTCCGCAGCTCATTATCGAAGACCTGTGGGATCTCCTTCAATATCACGTGACCACGTACTTTGACAACGAGACCTCTGGCATTCCGCCTGCAAAGCACAAGAGTGGAAGGCCACTTAAGACTCTTGCCCAGAGACTTAAGGGTAAAGAGGGAAGATTCAGGAAAAACCTCAGCGGTAAGCGTGTTAATTTCTCTGCAAGAACTGTTATCAGCCCAGACCCAATGATAAGTATAAACGAAGTTGGCGTGCCACTGGTTGTTGCAATGGAGCTCACAGTCCCAGAAAAGGTAACCGAGTTCAACATTGAAAAGCTTAGAAAGATGATCCTCAATGGCCCGGAGAAATATCCTGGGGCTAATTATGTAATAGACCCACAGGGAAGAAGAATCCGCCTTATGGAAAGCAATAGGGAAACAATAGCCAACATGCTTGATATTGGATGGACAGTTGAGAGACACCTTCTCGATGGAGACATAGTTCTCTTCAACAGACAGCCATCCCTTCACAGAATGAGCATTATGGCCCACAGGGTTAGAGTAATGCCCTACAAGACATTTAGGCTTAACTTGGCAGTCTGTCCTCCCTATAACGCTGATTTCGATGGAGACGAGATGAACCTCCACGTCCCACAAACGGAAGAGGCACAGGCTGAGGCTAAGATCCTTATGGAAGTACAAAATCATATTCTCTCCCCAAGATACGGAGGACCAATAATAGGTGGAATTCAAGATCACATATCCGGTGGCTATCTGCTGACAAGGGAAGGAGCATATTTCACGAAATACGAAGTTGAGCAGATGTTGATGTTTGCAGGTGTTGATGTGAAGGAGCTTCCAAAACCAGATAAGGTAGAAAACGGCGTTGAGTACTGGAGTGGAAAGACTATATTCTCCCTCTTATTGCCGGATGACCTAACAATCTGGTACCGCAACAAGCTTTGTGATGACCCATCTCAATGTGAGCCGATTGAGAAACTCATTGAAGAAAAGCTTGTGCCGAGTGAAGAAGAAATCAGAAAAGTCGCTACAGATGGCTTTGTCTACATCCGCAATGGAAAACTGCTGAGCGGTGCAATAGACAAGAAAGCTTATGGTAGAGAGGACGGAAGAATCCTTGACATTATAGTCAGAGAGTACGGTGTCGAGAGGGCCAGACAGTTCTTGGACCAGGTTACAAAGCTTGCAATATGGGTCATTACCCACAAAGGATTCACAACCGGAATAGACGATGAAGACCTTCCGGACGAGGCGAAGGCAAGGATTAGAGAGATAACAATGGAAGCAGAAAGGAAAGTTCAGATGTTAATCGATGCATACAAGAATGGCGAACTCGAACCATTGCCCGGTAAGACACTCGAAGAGACCCTTGAGAGCAAGATAATGGCCGTGTTGTCAGAGGCCAGAGATAACGCGGGTAAAGTTGCTGAGAAGTATCTGGGTATGAACAACCATACCGTTATAATGGCCAAAACTGGAGCAAGAGGTAAGATCCTCAACATCACCCAGATGGCCGCTATGCTTGGACAGCAGTCGATTAGAGGTAAGAGACTCTACAGAGGTTATAGAAACAGGGTGTTAAGCCACTTCAAGCCTGGAGATCTTGGAGCGAGGGCAAGAGGTTTTGTCGTCAACTCCTACAAGAGCGGATTGACTCCACAAGAGTACTTCTTCCACGCAATGGGTGGTAGGGAAGGTCTCGTTGATACAGCTGTTAGAACAGCCCAGAGCGGTTACATGCAACGTAGATTAATAAACGCCCTCCAGGATCTCAAGGTAGACTACGACGGAACAGTAAGAGACCCAACTGGAATTATAGTGCAGTTCCGCTACGGTGAAGATGGAGTAGATCCAATGAAGAGCTGGGGCGGAAAAACAGTAGACGTTGATAGAGTGATAATGAGGACTTTAATAAAGCTCAGGGAGAAGGGGTGAGATGTTATGGTCTCAAGCTCAACTATTAAAAAGCTTGTAGAGAGCAAAGCCTCCCAGTTGCCAGAGAGAGTTAGAGAGGAGCTTTTGGAGAAGCTCCTCGCTTACAACGAAAAGTACAAGTTGCAGAAGGCAGAAGTGGAGGCAATAATTGATGAGGTCGTTAAGGAATACGAAAAAGCCCTAATAGAACCTGGAGAGGCTGTTGGAACAGTTACCGCACAGTCAATTGGAGAGCCATCTACACAGATGACACTTAACACATTCCACTATGCAGGTGTTGCTGAGATTAACGTTACCCTTGGTCTCCCAAGAATCATTGAAATTGTTGATGCAAGAAAGAACCCATCAACTCCAATTATGACAGTTTATCTCGACGAGGAGCATAGATACGACTCAGAAAAGGCTCGTGAGGTTGCGAGGAGAATTGAGGGAACAACTCTCGAAAGCCTTGCCAGAAGCATGACGCTTGATATACTCAACATGGAATTCGTGGTTGATGTGGACCCAGAACGCCTTGAGAAAAGCGGTTTAACAATGGAGAAGATTCAGGCAAAGCTCGAACGCTCATTCAAGTCGGCGGAAATAGAGGTTGATGGGAACACATTGATAATCAGAATGAAAAAGGCTAAGGGTGTTTCAACATTAAGAAGACTCGCCGATAAAGTTAAAAAGCATCGTCTAAAAGGACTGTCAGGCGTAGGAAAAACAATTATCAGAAAAGAGGGAGATGAGTACGTCATCTACACAGAGGGATCAAACTTCAAACAGGTGCTCAAGGTTCCGGGCGTTGATCCAACAAGAACAAGGACGAACAATATCCACGAAATAGCAGAAGTACTTGGCATTGAAGCGGCAAGAAATGCCATTATCGAAGAAATAACAAGAACGATGCAAGAGCAGGGTCTTGAGGTTGATGTTAGACACATCATGCTCGTCGCCGATATGATGACCCTCGATGGTATTGTGAGACCCATTGGAAGACATGGTGTGGTTGGTACAAAGGCAAGTGTGCTCGCTAGAGCTGCATTCGAGATTACCGTTCAACACTTACTTCAAGCTGCCGAAAGGGGAGAAGTTGACCCCCTCAACGGTGTGGTTGAAAACGTGTTAATTGGCCAACCCGTTCCGGTTGGAACGGGAATCGTTAAACTGGCAATGAAGTTACCGATTAAAAAACCCATAGAAGAAGAGTAAGGAGGTGTAGGTAATGGATTTGGCATTTGAGCTTAGAAAAGCCTTTGAGACAGGAAAAGTTGTCATCGGTTCAAATGAAACAGTTAGGCTTGCCAAGACTGGTGGTGCAAAGCTCATCATTGTTGCTAAAAACGCACCAAAGGAAATCAAGGATGATATTAACTACTACGCAAAGCTCAGCAACATTCCAGTTTATGAGTTCGAGGGGACAAGCGTTGAGCTGGGTACAATGCTCGGTAAGCCCTTCGTGATTGCATCCTTGGCAATAGTAGAGCCTGGAGAGAGCAAAATACTTGCACTTGCTGGAGGTAAGTGAGCATGCCACTCAAGCTAAACACAGACCAGATAAAGTACATTGCACTCTTTGAGAGCTTTACAGGAGCAACAGTGCTCGACTGCTTAATTGACTCAGCAAGGAATCGCTTAATATTTGTCATCAAGAAGGGAGAAATGGGTTTGGCATTAGGCAAGAGGGGCAGCAACGTTAAGAGAATACAGGGAATGTTGGGGAAGGACATTGAGCTCATAGAACATTCAGAGGATCCGGAAGAATTCCTCAAGAACATTTATAAAACAATGGGCGTAAGGATTAAAAAAGTTCACATAACTGAAAAGAAAGATGGGAAAAAAGTTGCCCTCCTTGATGTGACTCAAAGAGATAAGCCCAAGGCGATAGGTAGAGGGGGGCAAAACATAAATCTCGTCAAAGAATTAATGGAGAGGCACCACGGGATTGAGGAAGTCGTGGTAATTTGAGGTGATGATCATGGCTGGAAAGAAAGCTCCTTACGGAGAATTTGCTGGAAGAAAGCTCAAGCTTAAGAGAAAGAAGTTTAGGTGGAGCGACATAACTTACAAAAGAAGAGTACTCAGGCTCAAGGAAAAGAGCGACCCGCTTGAAGGTGCACCACAGGCGAGAGGAATTGTCCTTGAAAAGATTGCAGTTGAGGCTAAGCAGCCAAACTCAGGTATGAGAAAAGCTGTTAGAGTCCAGCTCATCAAGAACGGTAAGGTAGTTACAGCGTTCACACCAGGTGACGGTGCTATCAAGCACATTGACGAGCACGATGAAGTTATCATAGAGGGAATTGGTGGTCCAAAGGGTGGAGCTGTAGGTGACATTCCAGGAATTAGATACAAGGTTGTCATGGTTAACAGAACATCCCTCAAAGAAATAGTTAAGGGTAGAAAAGAAAAGCCAAGAAGGTGATGCTCATGGCTAAACCATTGGAAGAGAGATTTTTTGTCCCAAAAGACCTTAAGGTTTTCGGAAGATGGAGCGTTGAGGATGTAGTAGTTGAGGACCCATCACTCAGACCTTATATTAACCTTGAACCAAGAATTCTCCCACACAACCACGGAAGGCACGCTAAGAAGCAGTTCGGTAAGGCCAATGTCCATGTGGTTGAGAGACTTATAAACAAAGTCATGAGAAGCGGTGCTTCAAGCTACAAAGTAGGCGGCCACTTCATGAGGAGAGAACACCGCTCATTAATGAGCAAGAAAGTTAAAGCTTATGAGGTTGTAAAAGAGGCCTTTAAGATCATTGAGCAGAGGACAAAGCAGAACCCAATCCAGGTTCTTGTTAAGGCAATTGAGAACTCTGCCCCAAGGGAAGACACCACAAACGTCATGTTCGGTGGAGTTAGGTACCACATCGCAGTTGATATCTCCCCACTGAGAAGACTTGACGTTGCTTTGAGAAACATTGCCCTTGGTGCATCAGCAAAGTGCTACCGCAACAAGACAAGCTATGCCGAAGCTTTGGCTGAAGAAATTATCGCAGCAGCAAACAAGGATACAAAGAGCTTCGCATACAGCAAGAAGGAAGAAATCGAGAGGATTGCACAGTCCTCAAGGTGAGCTCTTTTATTTCTTTTCCACTTTCGGTTTATCATTAATTCTAACAGCTGGTTATCGAATTAGGCTTTTTCCCACCATGTCTTCGGGTTTTTCTATCCCAAAGAACTTCAATATGGTGGGGGCTATATCGTAAAGGCTAGCGTTTTCAGTATTTACATTTTCAAACCCCCACAAAATCAGCGGAACTTTCATTACTGGCTCGTTCATCGAGCCGTGCATACCCCTTGTCCAGTAGCTCGTTCCCTTAATTCCATTGCAAAGCCTGTGAGAGCAGAACCAGTACCCTTCCTTGGCGGAGACTATGAGCTCCCCGCTGTTTGGAGTGTTCAGATGGGGCAGATCATCCCTGGAAAAGACGTATTTAACTCCCGGGGCTCGTTTTAACAGCGGATACGCCTCCTCTGCTTCTTTTGGGTCTTTTAGATAAACGTGCACTCCCCCTCCGGATGAGACCCTCAGCGTTTCAATGCCGTGTTTTTTAAGGTAATTCCTCAGGTTTACCCACGTGTGGACTTTTTCCTGTCCATGGTCTGCAAAGATTATAAATGCGTATTCATCCCTGAGCCTCTCCCACAAAACGTTTAATGCTGTATCCACGGTTTCAACAGCTTTCATGGCTTCATCGCTTAGGGGCCCGTAATCGTGTTGCATACCATCAATCGAGCAGAAGTGAACCAAGAGCAAATCCGGTTTGCACTCTTCATAGAGGTAAAGGGCAGAATTTAAAACCCATTTATCTTTTCTCCAGTCTCTTCCGTGTTCCCTATAGAGGTTATCGTCGCTGAAAAACGGGGGAAATATTCTAACGTGGGTACCGCTGAAGGGAGGCATTGTATAGCCGCTAACAGAGGCACTCCTTATTCCCTTCTCCCGAAGGATGTCGACTATCGTTTTTGCCTTTATGACTTTATGGGGGTTAAAAGCGACTTCATACTCGTAAAAATTCACCTTTCTGTCGGCTATTCTATCATAGTAGCCGTTTTCCACAACACCGTGAACCCTTGGCGGAACCCCCGTCATAACGCTTGTGTGGACTAAATCCGTGAGTGTGGGAAATATTGAGTCGACCGTTATGGAGAACCCTCCTTCCGCTAGCTCACTTAAGAAGGGCATGTGCTCTAAATTGTAAACTCCGCTACCGTCGAGGCTTATGAGGGCGAGTTTTTTTCTCATAAATTATCCTAAGAAAAGCTGGTTAAAAAGTTTAAGCTTCGGAAGTTTTGATATTAAAATGTCCTTTGATAGTTGAGGTAATAGTCGAGTGTTCTCTGCTTTCTCATCCTCAGAATCCAGCTTTTTTCTAGATATTTCTCAAGCTTTAGCTCAAGGAGTTTTCTGAGTTCATTGAAGGCTTCTTGGAGTGTGTTAAATTTTCCTACCTGATTCTCCATGGCTTTCTTTACCCCCACCCTTATCTGCCACACACCTACGGGAGCGTAGTACTTTGGAGTTACTTCTCTGAACACTATTATTCTTGCCTGCCTCCTTCTTCTCCTGAGGCTTTCAAGAACGCTCAAACGGGCGGCATAATACGCCCCCGTGGTCTCTTCAGCGTACCCCTTAATCCCGTGAAAGTCCTCATAGTCGTGGATTACTTCAGGCTCGTCACTTCCAAACAAAGAGCCTTTGAGCCAGACCTCCAAAAGTTCAAATGCGTAAGTTTCGGGCATCAAAAGCACAGCATATCTGTTGCCGAGGAATTCGTAAAAGTAGAGCTCAAATTCGTTTATAGGCTCATAATGCAGGATTTCTTTTCTCAGCTTTTTCCCTATTGTATCCTGCACAGCTGTGATGCTCCATCTTGTTGGAACGAGCTTTCTGTTTATACCCAAAAGTCCTGCAGAGAGGAGTCTTATTATGTAGTACTCATCAAAGCCCCAGTTGTAGAGTCTCATTATTGCTTGCTCGGCTTTCAGCTCATCCCCCACAACGTAATCGGTTTTCCTCGGTATTTTTGGATTCTCTGTGAGCTCGAAGTCGAGAAGTTCTGCCTTTGGCCCTATGGGCGGGGCAAATTCACTTGGAAGGACTTTTAAAATCGGCTTTCTCTTGAGAAGGATTTCGCTGTCCACAGGCTTTATCGACATTGCCAGCTCCTGAACTTCTTCAAGAATTCTTCCGCTCTTTCTCACGTTAATATCGGCCTGCATTTCCCCCATAACCAGAAGGGAGCGGTAGTAAAGGATATCCCTTATTGTTTTGTTCTCCCACTTTAGGGGACTGTCGAGATGGGAGGTGTTCCCCTCTATCGGGGGAACGAGGGGCCCGATGCGGACTTTTGGATAGCCGTATTCACCAACGAATATGCTTGGAGGGGAGGAACCAAAAATCTCTCTGCGGTTTATCTTTTGCTCAACAGTCCTCACTACCCTAAAGCGTTCGAGAATCGGGCAAGTAGGCCTTCCACAGAGGAGTTTCCTTCCTTTGCACAGAGCACACAGCTTTGAGTTAAAGAGCTCCATCAGCTTTAAATGTACCGAGGGGGTATTTATACCTATCTTCAATGTTGCCGTTTGCGAAAACTTTAAATACCCTCCCAAACTCCTTAATGTTGGTTAATGTAGGACGTGCCGCGGTAGCCTAGCCTGGTATGGCGCCGGCCTGCTAAGCCGGTGGGCGCAGTCCCTCCGGGGTTCAAATCCCCGCCGCGGCGCCAAAATATATTCTTCGGGAAAAAATGCCGGGATAGCCTAGAGGTGAGGCGGCGGACTGCAGATCCGCTTTACGGGGGTTCAAATCCCCCTCCCGGCTCCATTAAATGTTTTTCAGTCCAGAACCGGTGAGGGTGATAAGCACTTTTGCGCCTTTTTCAAAATAGCCTTCTTCTAAGAGCAGCTTAAATGCAGCATATGCTGTTGCTGCTGTTGGCTCAACTAAGAAACCCATGGAGATGAGGTCTTCTATGGCATCTGTGATTTCTTTATCTCCTACGGAAATACAGATTCCATTGCTTTCTTCTAGGGCTTTACGCATCTGCTCTCTTCTGGGAGGTTCGGGAATTGCTATCCCCTCTGCAAGCCTGCTTTTTTCTTCACTCATCTTGCACAGGCTTTCATACCCTTTTCCCTGGACAGCGATCATTCTGGGAGTTTTTGTCCCTTCAAGTGTCTCCAATTCTTTAAACCCCTTGTAGAGGCCTAAAAACAGGGTTCCACTTCCGGTGGGCGCTAATGCATAATCTACACTCCCTATCTGCTCATAAACCTCGTAAGCTACCGTTTTTGTTCCCTCAAGGAAATACGGGTTGTACCAGTGAGATATGTAAATTCCCTCCAGAAAGCTTCTTGCCTTTTCATGCACTTCCATTCGTGACCCTTCAACTTCATGAACCTCTACTCCCAGCAGCCTGAGAAGTCTCTTTTTTCCTTCGCTTGTATGTTTTGGAATGAAGATGTGGGCTTTTATCCCCTCGCTTTTTGCAAAGAGGGCTAAACTTAACGCTGCGTTTCCTGAAGAGTCGAGCGTTACCTCGCTTATGCCTTCTTCCTTCAGCTTTGCGATGGTTACATAGGTGCCCCTGTCTTTGAAGGACCCGCTTGGCATTAAGTACTCGAGCTTGAAGAAAACGTTAACCCCTTCAATTTTTCTCTCCACTATCGGGGTTATTGGAGTCGTAAGCCTCGGCAAAAACTCCTCTTTTAGGGGCAAGAAACTGAGGTATCTCCTTATATCTAAGAATTCTTTTCTCAACAAGCTTTCAAAATTCCCCCTCTTTTCTCCAATGTATTCAAGGGCTCCACCGCATTTGCACATAATTTTAAAGTCCTCGTAAGTTCTTCCGCATTTCAGACATCTCAGCATTGTCTCACCATTTGGGGTAGGGATTTCATTTATATATCCCTTTCCAAAATTCATGTGGAGGTGAGAGAAATGAAAAAATTCATGCCTGCGGATAGGCCTCAAACGGAAGAAGGATACCAGTACCATATAGCCTGCAAGCCCGGTGATGTTGCTAGATATGTTCTGCTCCCCGGCGATCCTGAGAGGGTTCCCAAGATAAGCTCTCTCTGGGATGAAGCGAGGGAAATAGCGTTCCATAGGGAGTACAGAACACACACTGGAAGGTACAAGGGTGCTCCTATAAGCGTTACCTCAACGGGAATAGGAGGACCTTCAACGGCAATAGCGATAGAAGAATTAGCGGCAATAGGTGCTGACACTTTCATTAGGGTCGGCTCAACAGGGGCAATTCAGCCCGGAATAGAGATTGGGGATTTGATAATAGCAAAAGCTGCCGTTAGACTTGAGGGAACATCAAAGCAGTATGTGAGAGTAGAATATCCGGCAAGTGCCGATGTTGAGGTCACTTTAGCCCTGATCGAAGCTGCGGAAACATTGGGGGTTAGGTACCACGTTGGAATTACCGCTTCTACTGACAGCTTTTATGTAGGCCAGGCAAGGCCTGGATTGAACGGCTACTTCCCGAGCTTTGCAAAGCACCTCATAGATGACCTGAGACAAGCCAAGGTCACGAACTTTGAGATGGAAGCGGCTACACTCTACACCCTTGCAAACATTTATGGTCTTAGGGCAGGCTGTGTTTGTGCGGTTTTTGCGAACAGAATAACCAATGAGTTTGGAAAAGCCGGTGAAAAAGAAGCAGCATTGGTTGCTAGTGAAGCTGTCAAAATCTTACACGAATGGGACGAAGAAAAAGAGAAGAAGGGTAAAAAATACTGGTTTCCAAGTTTGAGGAAGCTTTAACCTCTTTTTAATTTAATTAGAGAATCTTGGAGCTCTTGAGCTTCGATGCTGAAGGTTTTTCCATAATCCTCAAAATCAACTGACCTTATTACTTGGAAGTGTATCCTCTTTTCTGATAGCTGAACGAGGAAGCTTCTGCTTGAGTGCTCTCTAAACTCTTGGAGAATTTCTTCGTTTAGGAGGGATGTGTTAACCAACGTCACCAGCACTCTCTTCTCATCCCCAAGGAAAGGCCGTATTATTGTTCCGAAAAACGTTTCCAATGCTCTGGGATCATCTTCATAGAGCTTTATGAGTTTCTCTATTCCCACAACAATTCTTATAGCGAGTTCGCTTTCTTCTTCTCTTTGAAACTCCTTGAGAGCTTCCAGATACTGTTCCCTCCATATAGAAATCTCGCTTTTTAGCTCTATCCTCTTGAGGATTTTGCCCGTTTTCATAACTCCACCAAACTTAATTACCGGCAGGTTTTCTATAAAAGACGAGTCAATACCTGCAAGCTCAAGATGGGCCTTTAAAAGGTGGAGCTGGTCGAGTATATCCACCAGAAGCACCTTAGTATTGCTCTGCTTTGCATAGTTAATGGCGGTGCAAAATATAAGATGAATTGGTTCAGAAGAGGTATATTCCACCAAAACATCTTCTCCCCTTCTTATTTTTCTAAGCTGATTGAAAACATCTCTCTCAAAAGTTTCCATGTTTCTCACTCCCCTGTGGATTTTGCCATATGAACATTCTTAAAATTGAAATAATTCATCCTACATATGAGTAGTTGTGGAACTATAAAAAGCTTCTCACGAATATTTTTAGTTTGTATCTTGAACTCAGTAAAGTTTGCCTTTTTACTTCTCATTTTATTTGTTCCTAGATTTGAATATGTGGGAAGCATTAGTTGCATTCATAAACACGGGGGTATCATCGAGAGGAATATTATCTACAAAGATAAAAGAGATCACCTTTAGAGTCGTCAAGTCAATAAACTTCAATGAACATGGAAAACACTTTCAAGTAAAGCCCAAGAACTCCAGAAGTACTTTGCCTTTGTTTAGTAAGTCCATAGTTTTCTATTTGTTCTTTGGGTTAAAATTTTCTTAAAAAAGTCCGCTTTTTTCAAGTATGGTGCGGGGGACGGGATTCGAACCCGCGCAGCCCTACGGCAACGGATCTTAAGTCCGTCCCCTTTGGCCAGGCTCGGGCACCCCCGCTCATAAGTGAGAGAGCAAAGTCTGAATAAAAATCTTTCGGTATTTCAAAAAGGGGGCGTGTTTATAGTAACCTTTATTAGGGTTTTTGCCGAATTCTTTCAGGTGGTTGCCGTGATCCCCAGATGGGATCACAGACTCAAAGACCCTGAAAGCGTGGCATTCACAATTCTTGACGTTTTA
>Ga0208296_100109_pt1 | contig 30846 bp, 24 predicted proteins | sample Wag42014_10_22_FD_187333 | JGI IMG/M metagenome (GOLD analysis project Ga0208296, IMG submission 187333) | Deep subsurface shale carbon reservoir microbial communities from Ohio, USA - Utica-2 Time Series 2014_10_22 (SPAdes) (version 2) ...
CAGCAACTACACCTTTACAGCTGCTGACAGCCCCTATGACCTGCCTGTTTATTCTGTACTCAATCAGGCTGCAAGACATGACAGCGTATCTCATACTACTGCTCTCTTTGGAATGATAAATCTTTATTCTGAATTTAATTTTGGTAAAGATATTTTAGATAGCGCCCATGATAATTATGCCACCTATGATCTGCTTGATCACTGGGATATTGAGGCTTTTATTGACCTCAATGAGAAAAACAAAGGTAATTTTAAATATGATCCACCTGTAGCTGTTAATGAAGATGGTGTTCCCATCTGTAAGGGTGGTTTTTTGATGGCTAACTGGGGTCCTGATAAAAAACTTCACCGCCATAAATGGCGATGCCCCCATGTTACTCGTAAAAGCTTTAATTGTCCCATCTTTAACTGTACAGACTCTGACTATGGACGTACTGTTCATACCAAACCCGAGTGGGATAATCGCATATTTACCACAACCCCACGCGGTTCACATAAATGGAAAAACACGATGAAGAAAAGAACTTCTTCTGAAAGACGCAACAGCCGGGTAAAAACAGATTATGAACTGGAAAATGATAATGTCCGCTCCAAATCTCGCTGGCTGATCAGGATAATTATGCGGGATGCGGCCATGCATGCTAATGCCTGGCTTAAAGAATCAGCTATAGCTCCAGAAGACTGGATCACCACCTGGTTTAATTACAGAGCAGCATAAATAAATCCATTATACTGAATTATTCTAAAGCTATTTTAAAAATAGCTTACAGGTCCCGGGGAGAAGTGCGCCCATTTTTAGCTTAATTTTTTATAGAAATAGTTGATTTCAGTATGGAGTTTTCAAAGTTCAATTCAATAATATTTTTTACTATTATTTTTGTTTCAAACTATTATTTTCTGGCTTTAGCCGAGAATCCTCATAAAGTTAGATATATTAGAAAATTAAGTTTTTTCTGCTATAAAATATATTCTAGATATCAGCTGCAAATCCTTTTTTAAATATTAGATAAAAGCGATATTTAAAGTTGATTCAGAAAAATAAAAGGCTGGAGCTAACCAGCCTTTGTGAATGATTTCTTTTAAACCAGGTACAAAACGGAGGTTTTGTACCTGGTACCAAATTATTGGTACCAAATTATTCAGCTAATTCTTTTTTGCGTTCAATTAGCTTTTCTTTCTTTTCTCTGTATTCTTTGAGCTTCTGTTTTTCTCCTTCAACTAAATCTTGAGGAGCGTTATTAACAAAGCCTTTATTATTTAATTTACTTTCTGCTCTTTTAATTTCAAATTCCATCTCTTCTATTTCTTTTTCCATTCTTTCTATTTCTTTATCCAGGTCAATCATGCCTTCAAGCGGCAGAATAACCTCAACCTCTTTAACTATTGAAGTTGAAACTTTATCAGGTCGCTCCAGCTCGTCTCCACCTATTTTTAAATCTTTGATCCGGGCTAGATTTTCAATATATTCTCTTCCTTCTTCTAAAATATCAAGCTTAGCTTCTGGTGCAGCCAGCAGCGCTTTAATTCTGCGACCTGGATTAACTTTCATTTCATTTCTAATATTTCTAACTGACTTGATCACACTCATTACCAGCTCCATTTTTTCTTCAGCAGCAGGGTTTAAACCACTTTCTTCTTTAGCAGGATACTGAGCTCTCATAATTGTTCCTTCTGTTCCCGGCAGCTTCTGCCAGATTTCTTCAGTAATAAAAGGCATTACCGGATGTAATAATCTAAGCAGGCTTTCCAGAGTATTTAGAGCATAATACTGTGCAGTTAGCTTCGCTTTGGGATCTTCATCCTGATATAATCTAGCCTTTAAAAGCTCAATATACCAGTCACAGAATTCATTCCAGATAAAATCATATAAGGAACTTGACATTTCACCAAAGTTGTATTTCTCCAGAGCATCATCAATTTCTCCGGCGACTGTATTTAGTCTGCTCTGCATCCAGTTATCAGCCAGAGTTGGTTTTAAATCAGCCTCATCAACTGAGTCCAGATCAAAATCTTCTAAGTTCATCAAGACAAAACGAGAAGCATTCCAGATCTTATTGGCAAAGTTACGGCTGGCTTCAAGTCTTTCTTCTCTAAAGCGCATGTCATTACCGGGTGTATTACCTGTAATTAAAGTAAAGCGCAGTGCATCTGCTCCAAATTGGTCGATAATATCTAAAGGGTCAATTCCATTACCTAAGGATTTACTCATCTTTCTTCCCTGAGCATCGCGGATCAGCCCGTGGATATAAATATCTGAGAAAGGTTTTTCATCCTGGAATTTAAGTCCCATAAAGATCATCCGGGCCACCCAGAAGAAAATGATATCTCTACCGGTTACCAAAACATCAGTCGGATAAAAGCTAGCTAAATCATCAGTGTCTTCCGGCCAGCCAAGTGTAGAAAATGGCCAGAGTGCAGATGAGAACCAGGTATCTAAAACATCTTCATCCTGACGCAGCTTGCTGCTGCCGCAGTTAGGACAACTTTCTGGTTCTTCTTTACTTACAATTACCTCATCACAGTCATTACAGTAATAAACCGGGATACGATGGCCCCACCAGAGCTGACGAGATATACACCAGTCACGAATATTGTTCATCCAGTTCATATATACTTTTGAAAAACGGTCAGGTACAAAATTAATGTCACTATCTTCTACAGCCTCAATTGCCGGTTCTGCCAGCGGCTGCATCTTAACAAACCACTGCTTGGAAATTAAAGGTTCAATTACTGTATCACAGCGGTAACATTCACCAACATTGTGCATGTGGTCTTCGATTTTAACCAGTAAACCTTCTTTTTCCAGGTCCTCAATTACTTTTTTGCGGGCTTCATAACGGTCAAGGCCTGCATAAGCTTCACCAGCAGCTTCTGTCATTTTTGCATCTTCGTCAATAACTTCTACGATCTCTAAATCATTACGGCGGCCAATTTCGAAGTCATTTGGATCATGGGCAGGTGTTACCTTAACCATACCGGTTCCAAATTCACTATCTACATATTCGTCAGCTATAATTTCGATTTCTCGATTTACTAAAGGAACAATTACCTTGGCTCCAACCAGATCTTTGTAGCGCTCATCTGAAGGATGAACTGCAATCGCAGTATCTCCGAGCATAGTTTCCGGTCTGGTAGTAGCAATGGTAATATATCCTTCCCGATCTTTATAAGGATATTTATAATGATAAAACTTACCTTCTGTTTCTTTATGTTCAACCTCAATATCACTCAAAGTTGTATGACAGCTTGGGCACCAGTTAACAATATAATCTCCCTGGTAAATTAAGCCTTCTTCGTATAATTTGATAAATACTTCTTCAACTGCATCTGAGCAGCCTTCATCAAGGGTAAATCTTTCTCTTGACCAGTCACAGGAAGAACCCATCTTTTTTAACTGATTGGTAATTCTAGTTCCATACTCTTCTTTCCATTCCCAGGCTTTTTCTAAAAATTCATTCCTGGTCATATCTTCTTTTTCGACACCTTCTTCCCGCATTTTATCGACAACCTTAACTTCAGTTGCAATACTTGCATGGTCAGTTCCGGGAAGCCATAAGGAGCGATAGCCCTGCATTCTCTTCCAGCGGGTCAAAATATCCTGAAGAGTATTATCTAGAGCATGTCCCATATGTAATTGTCCGGTAATATTTGGGGGAGGCATTACAATACTAAAAGTCCCCTTCTCATCTTCTATTTCTTCTCTTGGTGCAAAATAATTGTTTTCCAGCCAGTATTCATACCATTTATCTTCCGTTTTGGCCGGATCATAGGTTTTTTCTAAATTTTCCAAATTAATTCCCTCCATTTTTAAGTTAGTATTTATATTTTAATTTTTATTCACAACAAAGCATTAGGTGAAATTTAATAACTAATAAAAAACGCTCTTCCATCCAGTTAAGGACGAAAGAGCGTTAAATTCGCGGTACCACCTTAGTTCCTCCTGCTCTTATGATGCAGAAAGCTCTCATTTGTTAACGACTGCTGTGCCGTTACTGATTATTACAGATTAGCATTAAAATCAATGGGTCGATTTACTGCTTAAAATCTGTCTGGTCAGTAAAACTCGGAGACGACTTCATTTCTTTTTGCTGTCGGAATCTTACAGCCGCTGGATTCCGTTCTCTTTCAGCTTTTTAAAAATTACTACTTCTCTTCTTAGTTTTTAATTATTCAACTATCGTTATTATAATATCTTATTAAACAGTCTGCTGTCAAGAGTTAAATTCAACATTTTAAAGCTCATTAGTCAGACTAATCAATTTGGAATTGAATTCTCAAGTACTTCTACTTCCAGACCAGCATCTTCAAATTGTGGCTTAATTTTTTCTGCTGGCCCCACAATCACAGTGAAAATTATTTCTGGATAAAGCTCTTCAGCAAAAATTTTCTGAACTTCTTCACTACTAAGGCCATTATACTGTTTGATCACATTATTAATATAGTTATCCGATTTATTATTAAATTCTTTTTGGTAAACAATTTGATCTAAAACATCGATTTGATGCTGATAGGCTTTTGGATAAATTGCATTATATAGATTTATATTCTCAAAAAGTTCTTTTTCAGTAAATTTCTCAGTTCCATTTTTGATCTTTAATATTTCTTCTTTGACAGCTTCCATACCGGCCAGTGCTTTTTCAGGTTCTAAACTTAAATTAATAAAATAAGCTCCACCATAATCACTGTATTTTGTCTGAGCATATATACCATAGACATAACCTTTATCCTGTCGAAGATTTTGCATTAGACGACTGCTTATTGAGCCTCCACCAAAAATGCGATTAGCCATCATAAATGGAATTTTCTTTGGAAATTTATTGCTGTAAAAGTTATAACCCATTCTCATATTAGCCTGAGTAGCATCCTCTTTATTAATTATTATTATTTTTTGCTGAATTTCGGGATTAACACTAACATAGCTTTTATTTAAATCTGATTTGGTGTTTTCCCAAGCTGCAAATTTACTTTTAATTTCCTGTTTTAGTTCGTCAAGGTCAAAATTACCGCTAACTGCAAATACAATGTTTTCTGGCCTAAGAGTTTTACGATAAAAAGCTTTGACCTGAGTCGGCTCCACTTCTGCTAAAAAGTCTAAAATTAAGTCATAGTCATAATTATAACCATAAGGGTGTTGCCCATATAGGTTTTTGAAAAAATGCATATTTAAAAGCGCAGAATCATTGTAAAACTGGTGTTTATAATACTGCCTGGATTCTTTAACAGTTCTTGTAAAATGATCACCTTCAAATTTTGGCCGCTGTAGTACTTCAGCTAAAAGTGAGATCAGCTCTGAACTTTCTGTACTTAGAGAATTAGCACTGATAGAAATCCGATCAAAACCCGCTGCAAGATTTAAGGATAAGGCATTAATTTCTTTAAAAAGTGACAATTTTTGCTCACTATAATTTTCTGTTTCTAGAAGCATTAATTCTGTCATCAAAGAGCTGATACCAGCATTATTTTTGTTTTCATTTATTTGGCCAGCATTAATATAGCCCTTTACTTCAAAGATCGGCAGACTCTTATCCTGAGCTAGATAAAACTTCATCCCATTTTCCAGTTCAAAAAGTTCATAATCAGGTATCTCAATTTTAGGTTCATCATTGACTATATCTGCCAATTCTCTAAAAAATTCTGGACTTAAATTTTGATTCTGAGCCGCTGCACCGAAAGTAAATAGGAATAAAATAATGATCGTTAAAGATAAAATTTTATATGTCTTTTTCACTGCTGCGCACCACCTTTGGCTTCAGGTAAAATATAACCTCTTGTCCGTTGATTTTTTTTGAAATATTTTTCTGCAATCTGCACCACATCTTCTTTAGTTAAATTGTTCATATACTCAATTTTTTGCTGCAGCAGCTCCGGTTTATTAAAACGAATTTTATTTATTGCATAAGTTTCTGCTGTTGAGTCAATATTTTTTTGGGAAAAGATTAATGATTTCTGATACTGTTTTTTTACTATTTTAAATTCCTGCTCGGTTATTCCTTCTTCAAAGATTAGCTTTAGTTCCCGGTCAAAAGCCTGCTGGGCTGTTTCAACAAGGTCTGGATTAGAAGGAATAAAATAAATTGCCGCAAATGATTCTTTACGAAGGGTATTAATGGTAGCTGCACTTGCTAAGATAAGTTCTTCCTTTTTCTGCAGCTTTTCTTTTAAACGAGAACTCTGATTATTTGCTAAAATATCAAGGAAAATTTCTACTGCGGTTAACTCCAATTGGTCACCTGCAGGTATTTGATAAAGCTGAAACGCATAAGGAAGATTGGTCTTTAAATTAAGAGTATATACTTTTTCGCTTTCCTCCTTTGGAAACTTAAAATCTTTTCTTTTTATTGCTGCCGGTTTAAAATCAGCATAATACTTTTGAGCCATCTTTTTTACTGCCTCAACTTTTACATCACCACTTACAACCACTAAAGCATTATTAGGAGAATAATAACTCTGGTAATGTTCTTTTAATTCAGCTGTAGTAATATTGCTGATATCTTCCATCCAACCAATAATACCATGTTCTAAGTAGGTATCTGGATAAGCATATGCTTTAATTTCTTCAAAACCTTTAGAAAATATATTATTATCTACTCTCATTCTTCTTTCCTGTTTAATAACTTCCCGTTCTCTATTTACTTTCTGTTGATCAAAGGTCAAATTCCGCATTCGATCTGACTCTAAAGCAGCTGCCAGTTCTAAAGCTGCAGCGGGAACTTGATGATAGTAAAATGTGAAGTCATAAAATGTTGCTGCATTTAGCTGGCCACCTACAGAAGTAATAAGATTATCAATCTCACCTTCTGGAAGATTTTTGGTGCCCATAAACATCAGGTGCTCTAAAAAATGCGAAATACCGGTTTGGCCTTCCTTTTCATCAATAGAACCTACATTATAATAGGTTGAATATTTGATTGAAGGAATTGAATGGTCTGGAAAAACCATGAATTCCAACCCATTTTCCAGTTCAAAACTATGATATTCAGGCTGGTCTAAATCTAAATCCGCAGCTGTAACTGGAAAAACTAAAATAAATAATAAAAAAGATATTAAAAAAACTACTTTTTTATTTACTGAAAAAAATGTCCGAATAACTTTATTCAATTTTATCCCCTCCCTCTAAATATTTTAATGCATTGTCCAAATCCTTTGGATAATTTAAATTAAAAAACAATTTTTCTAGCTTGAATTTTTCTTCTAACATAGCTTCACTTAAAATTACCTTTTCAGCATTAGCGTAAAAAGATTTAACTCTCAAATTATCATTCAAAATTTCATTTTGGACCTTTTTCAATAGTGAATAATGGTAAAGAGCTGCCAGTGGTTCCAAAAATCCATTATATTCTGGCACAACAATTTCAGCTTTATTTTTTCTTTTTAAAATACCTTCTAAATAACTAAAATAATTTGATTCCAAAAAGGGCATATCACAACCGCAGATAAAATTATAGTTAGTTTCAGAAAAATATAAGCCGGTGTAAATACCGGCCAATGGTCCCTTATCTTTATAAATATCTTCATAAACTTTTACTCCGTCTATAAAAGAATATTTATCTTTAGAACCAATTATAATTACCTGATTAAAAAAATTGTTTAAATTTGAAGCAATATATTCTATTAATGTTGTCCCGGCAAAAGGGAGCAAAGCCTTATCAAGATTTCCAAAACGTCTGCTCTTTCCTCCTGCCAGAAGCACAGCATTTATTTTAGGCATCTAATCTTCCTTTTCAATAACTTTATTTATCTTCAAGTACATGTTCAAGTCCCTGTCCAAAAAGGCACATCACATGATCATCATCGAGTGAATAATAAACCGAACGACCTTCTTTGCGATACTTAACCAGTTTATTGTTTCTTAGTACTCGAAGCTGATGTGAAATTGCAGAAGAGCTCATATCCAGCAGTTCGGAAAGGTCACAAACACAGAGTTCTCTTTCTTTAAGGGCATAAAGAATTTTGATTCTAGTTGGATCCCCCATTGTTTTGAACAAATCTGCCAAATCATAAACTACTTCATCAGTTAGTTTTTTTTCTTTCATCACTTTAACTACCTGATTATTTGGATTAAATACTTCACAAATATCACACATTGCTTTTTCTTTAAGTTCTGCTGCCATAAAATCCACTCCAATTAAATATCTTTTGTCTTTAAAATTCTCATTACATTAAATACCGCCATTAATGCAACTCCAACATCTGCAAATACTGCAGCCCACATTGAAGCCATACCAAAAATACTTAAAATCATAACTGCAGCTTTAATTGAAAGAGCCATTATGATATTTTGCCAGACTAATTTCTTAGTTTTAGCTGCAATATTTAAAGCGGTAACAATTTTCGAAGGCTCATCTGTCATTAAAACAACATCTGCTGCTTCAATTGCTGCATCAGAGCCAAGGCCTCCCATTGCTATTCCTAAATCAGAACGAGCTAGTACAGGTGCATCATTTATTCCATCACCAACAAAGGCTAATTTTTTTGATTTTTTTAATAGTTCTTCAACTTTAGTGACTTTCTGATCCGGCAGCAATTCTGCATAAAAATTATCAAGCTCCAGTTTAGAAGCAACTTCAGCTGCTGTTGCCTGATTATCACCGGTTAACATCACTAAATTATTAATTCCTAAGTCTTTAAGCGCTGAAAATGCAGAGACAGAATCAGATTTTAGCTGATCAGAAATGACAATCGAAGCTAAAAATTCTCCATTTTTGGCTAAATAAACAGCAGTTCCAGTACTCTTAACTTTTTTGAAGTTAATATTATTTTTCTCCATAAGTCTTTCATTTCCTGCTAAAATTTTATTATTATTAAGAACAGCTTTAACACCTGAACCTGAAATCTCTTGATAATCACTATCAGCTGAGTGTTTTTGATAATTATCAGCTGCATTAACAATTGATTGAGCTATTGGATGATTAGAAAACTGTTCTACTTCAGCAGCTATTTTTAAGATTTCTTGACGGCTGTGATTGCTTTCAATATTAACCTCAGTTACTTTAAAATCACCTTCGGTTATAGTACCAGTTTTATCAAATACTATGGTATCCAGCTCATTCAAAGCTTCCAGGTAGTTGCCTCCTTTGACTAAAATTCCATTTTTTGATGCCAGACCAATACCACCAAAAAAGCCAAGCGGAATTGAAACTACGAGGGCACAAGGGCAGGAAACAACTAAAAATATTAGAGAACGATAAAACCACTGGCTAAAGGCAGCTCCGGTTAAAAGTGGTGGTAATACAGCGACTAACACAGCTGTAAAAACAACAAATGGTGTATAATAACGGGCAAATTTGCTGATAAACTGCTCTGTTGGTGCTTTTTTAGAACTAGCATTTTCTACAAGTTCTAATATTTTTTTTACAGTTGAATCCTTATATTCTTTGGTCACTCGAACTGTAATCAGCTTATTTAAATTTATCATTCCACTTAAAACCTGGTCACCTTCTACAACATCTTTAGGCATTGATTCTCCGGTTAAAGCAGAGGTTTCAAGAGCACTTTCTCCACTAACTACTTTACCATCTACTGGAATTTTTTTCAGCCTTTACAGCAATTAGATCTCCAACTTTCAAATTTTCCGGTTTAACTTCGATAATTTCTTCATCTTTAATTAAATTAGCAAATTCGGCTTTAATATCCATCAAATCTTTTATCGAACGTCGTGAATTATTAACAGCTCTTTCCTGAAATAGTTCTCCTACCATATAAAAAAGCATAACCGCTACTGCTTCTGGGTATTCCTGGATTCCAAAAGCACCTATTGTAGCGATAACCATTAAAAAGTTTTCATCAAAAATCTGTCCCTGCCCGATATTTAAAACGGCAGCTTTAAGAACTGGATAGCCGATTAAAAAATATGCTGTTATGTAGGCAGGTAAAGCTAGGCTGCTTAAGATACTGCCTTTAAAAATATTTAAATGAGAAAAACTTAGGGCAAAGATAAAAAATAAAGTTCCAATAAATATATTCTTTTTCTGCCAGAGATATGATTTAAGTGATGATCCCTCAACACCAACTTCTGCTTGCGTTTCTGACTTATCTCTAACCTTAACTCCTGGTTCTATTCTATCTGAAATTTTTTGCAATTCGTCCTGGCTCTTTTCTAATCTCGCCTCTTCAGCCGCTACTTTTAAAGTAGAAGTCGCAAAATTTAGTTCAACTTTGTCCATTCCATCAAGTTTTTTGACCTGATCTTCAATTTTCATGGCACAATTTGAACAATTTAAACCTTCAAGCTCAAATTCTTTTTCATTATTTTTTTCTTCAACTGTATTCTGCATTTTCCACCTCTGATTTTTTATTTATTATATATGAACAATTATTCAAATGTTTCATGCTTTAATTATAGAATATTTGTTGAGAGGTGTCAAGATATAAGAAATAAAAAACTTCATAACTCCACATCAGACTTGCACTGATTAGCAAATATTCATGCCAGGCAAACTAACAATAAAACTGCAGATATTTATCTGCAGTTTTATTACTCTTATTTTTTTAATCAAATTTTCAATTCTCAATCTTTATTTTCTCTAATAAAATCATACACTTCTTCTATTTTTGGAAGTGCTTCTTTCGCACCTTTTCTTGTTACAGAAATTGCAGCAACAGCATTTGCAAACTCCATAATATTTTCAAAATCTAATTTATTTAAATAAGCTGTTAAAAATCCACCAGCAAATGCATCTCCAGCACCAGTTGTATCAATAACATTCACCTTAAAACCGGGGCTATTTATTTCTTTCCCACTGGAGGTCTTTAAAAAACTACCTTCTTTGCCCTTTTTATAAACAACCATTTTACATCCCAGTTCTAAAAATATATCCAAACCTTTTTCACTATTTTTAATTAGATCATGATATTCTACTCTATTTAAAAATAATATATCAGTCTCTTTCAAAATATATTCTATTTCTTTTAAACCTTTTGAAGAAATTAATGTCCCAGGATCAAACGAAACAATCAAGTTATTTTCTTTAGCATAAGAAAGCAAAGTAGGAACAACAGATAACAAAGGATTACTCATGTGTAAGATTTCAGCTTTACTTATATAGTTTTTATCAAAATCTTCTTTTTTTGTTTGAAGATTTGCTCCTAAATAACTTAGTAATCTTCTTTCTCCATCATTATCTATAATAGCAAAAACTGTACCAGATAAATAACCTTCTTTTTTATTAACTTTTGATACATCTACCCCTTCTTGTTGAAGACGTTCAAGCAATTCCTTACCATTCGAATCATCACCAATACTTCCTACATATCCTGTTTTTTTCCCTAATCTAGACAAAGATACAGCGACATTTGTGGCTGCACCGCCACAAAATTTTTCTAAATTATGTATTGGCAATTCTTCATCTATTTCAGGAAGCCTATCCATTCTCCCTATATAATCTACATTGATATCACCAAAACATATTACATCAAATTTAGAATTCATTAAATATAAACCCTCTTCCATATAAGATCTATCTTAATTTATTTACTATATCCATTAATCTTTTTACTCTTTCTACATCCACAGGATTCCACCAAACTCCATCCTCTTTTAAGTAAGAGCCAACAACTGCTCCACTAGCAATTTCCAGAATCTTTTTTGCATTGTCATCATTAATACCACTACCAACTATAACAGGAAGCTGAGTATTATTGCTTATTCCAACTAACTCATCTAATGAAGTTTCATCTCCAGTACGACTCCCGGTAGCTATTAAAATATCTGCATCAAAAAATATATTATCTCTTGTCTGTTCAGCAAGTGATCTATCAGCAACAATTGAGTGACTTCCATGTTTAACATGGACATCAGCCATTACTTTTATATCATCAGCCTGCAGCATTTTTTTGTAACGCATAGCTTCTGCCGAAGCCCCTTCTAAAATCCCTTCGTTAGCTACATAGGCATTGACCCACTGATTACATCTGACCCAGTCTGCATTTGTAGCTTTTGCCGCTGCTAAAGATTGAATTACTCCATTTGCTAAGAAATTAAAACCGAAAGGTAAATCAACTTCTCTAGTCACCTCATTTGCTAGAACAGTTAAAGCAGCAACTGTTTCATAACCTATATCTTCCGGCTTAGAAAATGGAACATCCCAGGCATTTTCAAACATTAAACCATCTACTCCACCTTCTTTTAAGGCTAGAGCATCATTGATTGAAAACTCTATTATCTCTTGCATGCTTTCTCCATTATAGCGCGGAGCACCAGGTAATGGTTTAGTATGAATCATACCAATAATCGCCTTTTTTTTGCCAAAAATATTTTTTATTTCATTCTTCTTCTTTGGTAAAATACCTATATCAGCCATTTTATTCTCCCCTTTTATCTACTTATATTTTTCTTTTTCAATTTTATATTATTAACCAATACTGCTAATAAAATTACTAAACCTTTAACCATCATCTGATTGTATGAAGAAACATTTAATAAGTTTAGGCCATTTCCTAAAATACCAATGATTGCAACTCCAATAAATGTACCCGATACACTACCTATTCCACCTGCAAAACTTGTACCTCCTAATATTACTGCAGCGATAGCATCAAGTTCTGCACCATCACCAGCATTTGGAGATCCAGTAGAGAGTCTAGAAGCAAGAATGATTCCACTTATTGCTGTTAAGAATCCAGCTGAAGTATAAACATAAATTAATGTCTTATCAATATTTACACCACAAAGCCTTGCTGCTTCTTCATTACCGCCAACAGAATAAATATGTCTACCAAATTTAGTTTTCTTTAAAACAATATGACCAATGACCCCAATAAAAATTGCAATAATAACTGGGATTGGAATTGGACCAATATAGCCTCTACCAATTACTCTGAATAGTTCATTTGATACATAAATTGGTCTTCCAGATGTATAAACAAAACTTAAACCTCTTAAAATAGTCATAAGTGCTAAGGTTACAATAAATGGGGGTATATTCTGTTTAGAAACCATAACTCCTGTAAAGGCTCCCACTAAAGATCCAACTACTAAAGTTAAAATAATTGCTACAATAATTGGCAGACCCATATTAACAATTAACCCTGCTGCAACCGTACCTGTTAAGGCAACTAAGGCTCCAGCACTAAGGTCAATACCTTTTGTAATTATAATATAAGTCATACCTACAGCAATAATACCATTAATAGATGCCTGTCTTGCTACATTTAATAAATTAGAAAAAGTTAAAAATCTATCTGACATAAAAGTCATAAAAACAAATAATATTATTAACCCTAAAGCTGCACTACCTTTTTCACCAAAAAAACTTTTTATTCTATCTTGAAATGATATTTTATTTTCTAACTGATTCATTAATTAACCACACCTCCAAAGGCAAGCTTGAGAATATTTTCTTCTGTCTGTTTTTCTCCCTCTAAAAATCCTGATATTTCCCCTTCTCTCATGACCATAATTCGGTCACTCATTGCTAGTAATTCAGGATTTTCAGATGAAATCATAATTATGCTAATTCCTTTTTTTGCTAATTCACCCATAAGTTCGTATATTTCAGATTTTGCTCCCACATCAATACCTCTGGTAGGCTCATCCATAATTAAAATCTCTGGAGCCAACAAAATCCATCTTGCAATAATTGCTTTCTGCTGATTTCCTCCACTTAATTTATCAATTTTTTGTTTTAATGAAGGCGTTTTAACCTGTAGTCTTTCTACTAAAGATTTAGTGGCAATTTCTTCAGCTTTATTATCAATTAAAACATTAAATTTTCTATCTATTAAGTCTAATCCGGGTAAAGTAATATTTTCTTTAACACTCATAGTTTTTATAATTCCAGTAGCCTTTCTGTCTTCAGAAATTAGTCCTAAGCCAAAGTCAATTGCATTTTGGGCATTTGATATTTTTACAGAATTTCCTTTTAAAATTATTTCTCCATCATCAAATTTTCTTAAACCAAACAATGTTTCCATGACTTCAGTTCTTTGACTTCCTACAAGTCCACCAACCCCAAGAATTTCACCTTTTTTTAAATTAAAACTAATATTTTTAAATTTATCTTGATAAGATAGATTTTTAACTTCTAGAATAGTTTCACCGATTTCAACTTCTTTTTTGGGAAATAAATCTGTAACTTCTTTTCCTACCATTAAATTTACAAGTTGATCTTTATCTTTAATTTCATTAATTTCAAGAGTTTTGATATTTTTACCATTTCTTAAAACAGTTACTCTGTTAGCAATCTCAAAAATTTCTTCTAATCTATGCGAGATATAAATAATTGTTACTCCTTGATTTTTTAAGTCTTCTATTATTTCAAATAAAATTTCAGTCTCTTTGTTACTAATTGAAGAAGTCGGCTCATCCATAATTAATATATCAGCATCTAAAGAAATAGCTCGTGCAATTTCTATCATCTGCTGTTGAGCAATACTTAAATTTTTAATTAATGTATCAGGAGAAATATTCAGTTTTATCTTTTTAAATATTTTTCTGACTTCATCCGTCATTTCTTTGTCATTTACAAGGTTGCTTTTATTATAAACTCTTTCATTACCCATAAAAATATTTTGAGACACAGTTAATTCTGGAAATAAAGTAAGTTCTTGATAAATTGCACTAATACCTAAATTTTTAGATTTTGTAGGACTAAGATTTTTAACTTCAGTACCTCTATAAAAAATTTTACCATCTGTTTTTTGATAGGCACCTGTCAAAACTTTTATCAATGTTGATTTTCCTGCACCATTTTCGCCAATAAGTGCATGAATTTCACCTTCTATTAAATCAAAACTGATATTATCTAAGGCTTTAACACCTGGAAAATGTTTAGATAGTCCTTCTAACCTTAATATTTCATTATCCATAATTTCACCCTATCTTTTTTGTAAATATATTTGCTTTTAATTATAATTTGGTTAACTTTCCCTTTTTTATAATTAATTGAAGGATTTAATATATTTTTAGAGAATATATTATTTGTGAGATTTTATAAATCCTACTTAGTGGCATTTAATCATCGCCAGATAATTTGCCACTAAGTAAGGATTAAAACTTATTTGTTTAGTTTAAGAACTCATCAACATTATTTTCATCATATAATAATACTGGAACTGGAATTAAAGGATCAATTTCATTTCCATTAATCTTTTCAACTAAAGCATTTAAAGCTCTTCTTCCCATTTCTTTTGGCTGCTGCTGTATCATAGCTAAAATAATACCATCTTTGATACCATCTGCTGCCTCAGGAGTCAGGTCAAAACCTACAATTTTAACACCTTCTGCTCTAGCTGATTCAAGTGCTGATTTTGCACCAAGAACACTATTTTCAGCAGTAGAATATATAATATCTACATCAGGATTAGACTGTAAAATGTTTTCCACAGTATTCATGGATTCCTCTCTATCATAACCAGGCTGTGGTTGAAGAATTTCAACATTTCCCATTCCTTCTAATGCCTTTTCAAAACCAGCAACTCTCTGCTGTTGAATATTTGATTCTAACCAACTTACTATGGCTATTTTAGCATCTCCACCTAATTCATTTTCAATATATTCTTTAGTATACTGACCTAACTGCTCTCCAGCATCTTCATTTAGAGTACCAACAAATGAATCAACTTTGTCAGTCTCTAATTTCATATCAATTGTTACAACAGGCATTTGTTCAGCTGCTTCATTTACTGCTGGAACAATTGCTGCAGGATCTGTACCGATAACTATAAGCCCATCTACACCCATAACCATATAATCTTCAATTGCAGATACCTGTTCTTGAGCATTTACATTAGGATCATTTGTAAACAGTTCCACACCATGTTCTGCCGCTGCTTCTTTTATCCCTTCATCAATATCAATAAAAAACTGATGTCTTAATGTAACAGTTGTAACTCCAACAGTTAATTGGTCATCCTGAGCTGCCACTGAGATATTCATGCCCAAAATCATAAAACTAACTAATAACAAAATTAATATTTTCTTTTTCATAGTATCTCTCCTCTTAGTTTTATTGTTTGAAAAATTAAAAAATTTAAAATTTATCCCCTCCTTGTTTATAATTAAATTGACTAAACTATATAAACATATTGCTTTATAATAAATATCCAGATTAACTTAAAAATTAATCTGCATATAAATTAACTTTTAAGTTTAGTTTCTTTTCAATCTGATTGAGTATTTATATTTATCAGCTCTATAATACATCTTAACAAATTCAAAAGGGTCATCATTATCTGTACAAGTTATTCTTTCTAAAATTAATAGTGGGAATTCTTTTTTTATCCCAAGCAGATTACTGATATATGAATTAGAAATTCCACCTTCTAATGTTTCATCAGCATAACTAATATTTATACCATAATCTTCTATAATATCATATAATGAACTTTCATTATCCATTTCTTTAATTTCGTCTACCGCTTTTTTATTCAAAATATTTGTATCTAAATAACAATCATGAACACCTACAGATTCTTCATTTATCAGTCTTAATCTTTTAATATTTAAAAAAACTGTTTGAGAATCTGTTCCCAGCTTCTTAGCTACCTCAGCATCAATTGTTTTTTCGATACTAATGATTTTTGATTCGGGATTTAAACCCTTAGCTTCTATATCTTCTGTAAAACTTGTTAAGTTAGGTAATTCATGTGACAATTTAGGAAATGAAACAAACGTTCCTTTACCCTGCTTTTTCTTAACTAAGCCTTCATTCTCCAACTCCTTAATTGCCTGTCTTACTGTAATTCTACTAACTCCAAACTCCTGCTGAAGTTCTTTTTCAGATGGAATAATATCTCCTGGATTTAAATCTTCCTCTTTTATTTTTTCTTCTATTATATTTTTTAACTGAATATATAATGGTAAATGATCATTTCTATCAACTCTCATAAGTAAACGCCCCCAAAATTTAATTATCATGTCATTATAACGTCTCTATGTTTATATAGTACTCTATTTTAGGTAGAATGTCAATATATTTATAATATTTTTATAATTAAATTAATTGTTTAATTCAATAATACTGAGGGCCATTATTTTAATATAATCAAGATATTGATCAAGATCTAAATACTCATTTATACCATGCGCTTGCTTAATACTTCCAGGTCCAAACATCAATGTCGGCACTTTGGAATAATTTTGCAATAATCTAGCATCACAACCATATTCAGACCCAGCAATTACTGCTTTTTCATTATCTCTAATTTTTTCAAAATTACTGCTAAATACCTTTAAATAATCCTCATCGCTTTTAAATTCAAATGGACTGCCTTCTTGATATTTTTTCAATTTAGGTTTGTGATTTTTTAACCATTGATCACCATTTGAAATTAATTTAATTCTATCAATTATCTCTCTTTCTACAATTGATCCTAAACCATTTGAATCAGCATCTTCTGGTAAAAAATGAACACCAAAATCAACTCTACAATTGTCAGGTACTACTGAACCAGCTGTGCCACCATTTATTGTACCAAAATTTATAGTTGGAGGAGGTAAAATAGAATTCCTCTTTTTTAAAAGCCACTCTGATTCTAATTCTTTTAAACCATTAATAATTTTTATTGTTTTTTCAATTGCATTAACTCCTAGCCATTTCAACCCAGAGTGTAGTGATTTACCTTCAACATCCATTTTAAAAAATACCCAACCCATATGAGATCTCATTATCTTTAATTCGGTTGGTTCAGCTACAACTGCTAAATCAGCTTTATAACCATTATCAATACAGGCTAAAGTTCCATTACCTCCACCTTCTTCATCAACAACACTTTCTAAAATTATATCACCTTTAATATCGCAGTTACATTTAATTAAAGATTCAACTGCTAAAATTAATGCTGCCAATCCACCCTTCATATCACAAGCTCCTCGTCCATATAATTTATTGTCAATTATTTTGGGTTCTAAAGGATGTGAATACCATTGATCAATTTTATTAAAAGGCATCGTATCAATATGACCATTCAAGATAATCGACTTATGATTTTTGCTATCTTTGCCTTTTAAAACTCCAACAACATTTGGTCTATTTTGATAGTTATGACCTAAGGAAGCTTCAGCATATTTTTTTAGTTTTTTATTTTCTGGTTCAAATGTTTCAATATCTAATCCTAACTCTTTAAATTTAGAAATTATTATTTCCTGACCATTTAATTCATGACCTCCATCGATACCGTGGTTAATATTTGTTGTGTCTTTAGATATTAATTTTTTTAGAAATTCTATAAAGTTTTCACGATTTTGATCAATATAATCAATTATTTTTTTAGAATTCATTATTTCTTCCTCATTTCTTAATTATTACTTAACCATCTTACAGCCTGCTGCCAGAATACAGAATAATACTCCCACTCACAAAATTCTGGTGAAGCCCAGTGAGGGGCACAATCAGAAGCAAAAGCCATTGTTCTCCCTTTTCCAACCTCTCTAACTGCGATAATAGGATCTCCATCATACTCAGCAAGAAGTTTAGCATCTTCTTTTAGTTTTAATCTATTATATCCTAAGAAATAAGGCCATTTTGCTGGAAGATTCTCTGTTATAGGGTGTGATTTTTCAGCAAGTTCTAAATTAAAACCCTCGGGAACCTCCTGGCGATCATCATAAGCAGAAATATTTACAGGTAATATTTCTTCAATTTCTGTATTATGATATCGACCTTTTCCATCTATTCCTTGAAAAGTCATGTAACCACCAATCATGCAGAGGGAACCACCTTTCTCTACATATTTTTTTAATAATTTTAATCTATTCGGCATTCTTAGTGATTTTTGAAATGTATCTGGTGATAAAAGTAATGAATCTGCGCCCACATCACTTAGAATTATAACATCAAATTTATTTAGTTCTTCTTCAGAATGTGGAAATTCAACTGGAACCCTGTGTGATGGAAGATAAACAAAGTCAAATTCATCTATATCTAAAGCTTTTCTAATCCATTCTACAGCTTCTTCATAGATTCCTATTGAAAAAAAATTAAAACCTTTGCCTTCAGTGATATTTGAGTGCCAAGACTCTCCTGCAAATAAAATTTTTGTTTTACTCATAATTTCACTCCTCTTCAAATTAAGTTATGACAAAATAACGTTATAACCTTATAACATTACTATATAATTTTTATTTGTTATTGTCAAGAATTTTCGCACTCTTTTATCAATTTAGATAAATCCAAACATTTGAAATATAATTAGTAGTTAGAACCAGCCATTTTGATTCATAATTAATTTCTTTTTCTCCACATATAACTTATCAATTTTCCTCTTGCTTCAACTTGAGCTATGGGTATTCCGCTTGATTATTTTATCTTTGAAGAGTATAATAAGTATTCTTTTAACAAAAAAAGATGACAATCTTTTGCAGTTAAATGCAAAAATTGCCATCAAAACAAATTATGATATACTTTTTTATACTCTATTCCACTCCTCCAATTGTACAGTCTATACCTTTTTTTATAATTAGTTCTTTTATCTGTTCCATTTTTTCATTTGAAGGTGATTCAATATCTTTCATTTGATATTTTTGACCCAAACCATAATATTTATCTTCTCCTAGTCTATGATAAGGCAAAATATCTATTCTTTTTACTCCTTTTAGATCTAACGCAAATTCTGCAATTTCACTAACACTTTCTTTATCATCATTAAAGCCTGGAATAATAGGGGTTCTTACAACCAAATCAGCAGAGCTTGCAGCTGCAAACTTTGCATTTGCTAATATTCTTTTATTAGATACACCTATTACTTTTTTATGTTTACCATCATCTATCATTTTAATATCATAAAGAAATAAATCAGTCCAGGGGATAATTTTTTCTAAAGTTTCTTTTGGATAATATCCGGCAGTTTCAATTGTAGTATGCCAGCCATTTGCTTTACAACCTTTTAATAATTCTAAAAGAAAATCAGATTGATAAAGAGCTTCCCCACCAGAAAATGTAATACCTCCATTTGAACGACGATAATGAATTCTATCTTTATTTAACTCAAATAATAATTCTTCTACACTCCCTTCAATCCCTTCAATAGAAAGAGCTTTCGAATAACAATGATCAACACATTCCATACATAAATTACATTTATCTCTAACTATTCTTCCCCTTAGATTAAAATCAACTGCATTATTAGGACAGATTTCTATACATTTTTTGCAGTCAATGCATAAATTAGGATTAAACATTATCTGCGGATCTTTATCCTTTGATTCTGGGTTACTACACCAAGGACAATCTAAAGGACAACCTTTAAGAAACACTATTGTTCTAATTCCAGGACCGTCATGAACAGAAAATTTCTGTATATCAAAGTATATTCCTTTTTTATCTGAATTATAATTAATTTTTTTAATAGTCTATCACCTCAATATAGTATAATTAAGCTCAGGGATAACTAATAAATTTATTAGTCACCCTGAGAAATTTAGATATTTTCAATTACTAGTATTTAGTAGTTTTAATTTAGAAACACTGTTCAGTTCTTGAAATAATATCATCCTGTAATGATTTATCTAGCGAAACAAAGTGAGCACTGTAACCGGCTACTCTTACTACTAAATTCTTATAGTTATCTGGATTCTTTTGAGCTTCTCGTAAAACATCACCACTAACCACATTATTTTGGATATGGAATCCTTTCTGATCAAAAAAGCTACCAATTAAAGCATTTAAGTTACGAGATCCATTTTCTCCTTCTAAAGCAGAAGGATGGAATTTTTGATTTAATAAAGTACCATTGGAAGCTATATGGTGATCTAATTTTGCTACTGAATTAACTGCAGCAGTTGGCCCATTTTGATCACGTCCACCAACAGGAGAAACACCATCTGCAAGAGGTGTACCAGCTAGTCTTCCTTCTGGAGTGGCGCCTGTTGCAGCACCTAAAGGTACATTTGCAGATACTGGATAAAGACCTGGCTGAAAAGAACCTCCGCGAGGATTTTCATATTTTTCTACCTCTTTACAGTAAATTAAAGCCCCTTCTCTTGCTAATTCATCAACTTCATCAATATCATTACCAAATTTGGGAGCATTGTTAAGTAATTTTTGTCGCAATGCTTCATGACCATCAAAATTATTTGCTAGTACATTTTCTAATTCTTCAATAGAAATTTCTTTTTCTTCAAAGACTAATTTTCTCACTGCTGCTAAAGAATCACCTACATTTGCAACTCCCACTCCCTGAGGCCCAGTGAAATTGTAGTGAGCGCCTCCGTTTTGAACTGACTTACCTTCATCAATACAGTCATCTACCATTGAAGAAAGGAAGGGAAGTGGTGCTCTTTCAGCATGAGCAGAATCCACACAGTTGTCAGAATGAATTAATAGTTCTACAAAGTATTCCATTTGATTTTTATAAGCATCCATTACCTCATCAAATGATTCAAAAGAACTTGCTTTACCTGTTTTTGGTCCCAACTGTTTATAATCTTGCATCGGATCTTTCCCATCATTTAAAGCTAATTCTAAGACTTTAGCCATATTAAAGAAAGCTGCATCATGCCATCCCTCAGTTTTACCCATTTTTTGTGGTTCGACACAACCAATTATACAGTAATCTCTAGCATCTTCCAGTGTTAAACCTCTATTTGTTAAAGAAGGGATTGTTACTTCATCATTATAATAAGCTGGCATACCGAGACCTTCTTTAGTAGTTTCAGCAGCTTTCATCATGAATTCTTCCGGACTTTTATCCCAGTATCTAACAGAAATTGAAGGCTGAGGCATTTTAGTATGTTCAGTTGCCTCTAAACACATAAACGATAGTAGGTTTGTAGCATCTTGACCACCTGGTGTTTGTCCTCCTACTATTAAATTCTGGAACATAGGATAACCACCAAAAGCATCAGTGGAAGCCTGATCACGAACTTTATTTATATCATTAAATTTTACCCAGAGTGTATCTAGTAACTCTTGAGCTTTTTCTAAAGTGATTTCATTATTATCTAAATCTTTTTTTAAATACGGATACATATATTGGTCAAAACGTCCTGGTGAAATCGAATGTCCATTAGATTCAAGCTGTAAAACTAATTGTACAAACCAAAATGATTGCAGTGCTTCATGAAAAGTCGAAGCTGGATTAGCAGGTACATTTCTACAATTCTTAGCAACCTCTAGTAATTCTTTTTTTCTTTTATTATCAGATGTTTTTTCTGCTAATTTTTCTGCTTCTTCAGCAAAACGACCAGCAAACTCTATAACAGCTTCAGCTGTTATTATTACTGAATCTAAAAAATGTCTTTTTGGAGTATCATCAGGATTACCAAAACTCAATTCTTTTTTAGCAGCTTTAGCTTTTTCAATAATACCATTGAAACCCTCTGCTAAAACTTCATCATAAGATACACAAACATGTCCTACACCGTTGAAATAATAATTACCAACAGTATAAACACCTGCATCCATAGCCTCTAGAGCTTCTTGAGTCATTAAAGAAGTTGCAAGTTCATTAGTAGTACTTTGATCCCAGTAGTCAAAAACTTCTTTTAGAGTTTCTTTTGTTTTTTCAGAAATTAAAAATCTGTCTCCATCTCTTTCTGCTAGAGTATCAAATTCATCTAATAACCATTTATTAGAGAATTCAGGGAAAATAGGACTGCTTCGAGGTTTAGTAGTCTGATTTCCCACAATAAGTTCATTATCTCGAATAACTATGTTCATTTCTTTTAAAATCTTTTCTAATGCTTTAGCTCTTTTTTTAATTACTGGTAATGACTCATTTTCTTTATAAGATTCTGTAATTAAAACAGCACGCTCTGGGTCAATTTCTGGTGTAACTGACATTAAATCATCTAATAAAGTATCAATTCTCGGAGCTTTTTCAGGTAATTGGTAAGAAAATTTTAGTTTTTTAGTTGCTTTCATTAATAATTAAACCTCCAGTTTGTTTTGTTGTGATTTAAGATGTGATTTTTAAAAGTGTTTCTAGAAAATTTTAGTTATCAAAAATCGCCTCCCTTTTTAAATTAAGTTTATCTCTTAAATATTCTCCTATACCAAATTTTTATCTCTTACATATATCCTACTCAATTAAATAATTTAGTAAAAATTATATTTTTCCTTTAAAAAATCCATTTTTTATCTGAATTTTTCGATATTTTATAATAAGAGAACTTTATTAAGAGAATTTAATAATGTTTTGGTTTGATTCGACAAATATTTCTGCAAATCATAAAAATAAGCTATTTAGCTTGACATTGTTGGTTTTAATAATTCATAATCAATCAACTTACTCATAATTAAAATTATTTACAAATTAAGTTATGACAAAATAACATTATAACCTTATAACAATACTATATAATCTTTATTCGTCATTGTCAAGTATTTTCACACTTTTATAACAATACTATATAATCTTTATTCGTCATTGTCAAGTATTTTCACACTTTTATAACAATATAGATAAATTCAAATATTTGCAAATATAATTAGAAATAAAACCCCACTAAATAATTAGCGGGGTTAATTAGTTCTATTAACTTTTAATAACATTTAACGATGAATATAATTTAAAGGATTTTCAGGACGACCATTAACCTGAACTTCAAAATGGAGATGTGGTCCAGTCGAATTACCAGTATTTCCTGATCGAGAAATAACCTCACCTCTACCAACAGATTCTCCACTTCTAACCAATAATTTAGAATTATGAGCATAAAGAGTTCTTAATCCCTTTTGATGTTCAATAATAACAACATAGCCATAGCCACTAGCCCAACCGCTATAAACTACTCTTCCAGAACTTACCGCTCTAATTGGACTACCCATTGGAGCTGCAAAATCAATTCCTTCATGAATTCTACCCCAACGTGGACCATAATATGATGTGATCCTGGTGTTGATTGGATACATGAATTTTTGGTCTAAACGGTCTTGATAACTAAATTCTGGTTTTGCACCTCTTAAAATCAAATTCTGGTCAATTTTCAATTTAGAAGAATCTTTTATATTATTATCTTTCATTATAGTTTCAGCTTTAATATTAAATTTACTGGCAATACTGGCAATACTTTCACCAGGTGAAACACGATAGATAATCCCCTTAATTGGTAGAATTTTAAATTCTTGCCCAGGTTTAATACTATTCATATTACTGATATTATTAGCTCCAATTAGCGAATCAATATTTAGATTATGCTGATGGGCAATATCCCAGAGAGTTTCGCCACTTTTAACTCTATGTACCTTTACTCTTTTGATTAAGGGCTTTCTTTCAACTTCAGCAAAAGTTATTTCGGAACTTTCCTCTTTTCCATCGTTATTATTTTCTTCTCGGTGATTATTTATTTTAAGATCGCGATTATCCTGCTTTGAAGCTAATTCATTTTCAATTTTACTATCTCTGCTGTTCAAAAGATCTGTTTTAGCAGAATCTTTATTTTTATTTATAGTCTCTGTTTCTAGACTTGTTTTCTCTTTTGAATCCAATTTATAATTAATATCACTCTTTTTGCTTATTTTCCTATCTTCAAAATTATTATTTGACTCATATGTTTGGTTGTTAGAATTAGACTGATGATTTGGTTGAAGCATTCTTCCACCTACATTCATTGAATTACTGTAGGCTGAAAAAGTAAGCAATATGAAAATGATTAAAAAACCTGTTAAGCGTTCTCGTCTGCGCATTTTTTCTCCACCTTTATGCCATTCATAATAAAGTATCAAAAATGTTATCCATTTAACATTATAACAGAATTTAGTGATAAATTAAAGACTATCAAAACAAAATTTGAGGAAATTCGACTATATTTATAGAAAATTTTTATAAATTAAATTTAAATTTGATTTTTTAACAAGGATTCTGTAGTTTAAGATAGAAATATTAAATTAAGGAAAGATATTAGATTTAACGAAAGGATGATAAAATGTTTGATTTAGTTCTATATTACTATCCAACCTGTCCTTACTGCAGAAAAGTCACACGATTCATTGATAAACATGATTTAGAAGAAATTGAATTAAAAAATATCAATCAAAACGAAGCTGCAGAAACAGAATTGATCAAAGTTGGCGGAAAAAGACAAGTTCCTTGTTTATTTATCGATGGTGAGCCTTTATATGAATCTAGTGACATTATAAATTGGCTTAAAAGTAATCTTATTTAAAATTTGAACTTATAAATAATTATCTCTAATACTCAAGCCGCTTTTATCAGCGGCTTATATTTGTTTTTTCGAATATTATGTGAGCTAGCGCATAGAAATTATATTTCATCACTATTATACTTATTAAAGAATTAAATTTTGAAAGGGGGAAATTGTTTTTAATTAATTTTAAAAACAAAACTATATGGTTTATTATTTTACAGCTGCATTAACTGCAGTATTATTTATGATCGACAAAGAAAAAACAATTAAAGGACTAAAACTTGGTCTAAAAAAAATAAGAAAAAACTCACCAGTATTTTTGAATATGATAATTTTAGTTGCATTATCACTGTATTTTGTTTCTGATGAATTAATTTTAAGATTTTTAGGTGATGGTTCTGGTGCAATTGGAGTAGCAATTGCTGGAGGATTAGGATCAGTTGCTTTCATGCCTGGTTTTGTTGCTTTTCCATTAGCCGGTATTTTATTAGAAAAAGGGGTTAGTTATACTGTAATAGCCGCTTTTACTACTACTTTAATGATGGTTGGAATTGTTACTTATCCGGTCGAAAAAGATTTCTTTGGCCTTAAAATAACTGTCATTAGAAATATCATTTCTTTAGTTATGGCTGTTATTGTTTCTATTGTAATTGGTCTGTTTTACGGGGAGCTGTTTATTTAATGAAAACTCATTTAAAAGATTACTGGCTGTTTATTATATTTAGTATTCTAATGGCTATAGGATTTAGTTTAGATTTAAGCATAGCCCATGGAGTTTTTGATAACTTTTATTCTTTCTTTTTAACTATGGTTAAATTTGTCCCTGCTGTTTTTATCTTAATTGGGCTTTTTGATGTCTGGGTTGATAAAAAAATAATAGAGAAACATTTAGGAGAAGATTCTGGATTTTTAGCCTATTTTTGGGCTATGGTCCTTGCCAGTACAACAGTAGGTGGGTTATATGTGGCATTTCCCGTTGCTTCTGCTTTATATAAAAAAGGAGCCAGCCCCAGAATTATATTTAGTTATATCGGAACTGCAGCAGTTTGCAGAATACCAATGACACTTTTTGAAGCAAGTTATGTAGGAGTTTCTTTTACAGCTATTCGCTGGCTGGTTTCAATCCCCTTGGTTATTATCAGCAGTATTATAATGGAAAAAATGATTGCTGAAAAGGATCTAGCTAATATTTCAGATGCTGCTTAATGAAACTCTTTTTAAAATTATCTAAGATTAATAAAACTAAAAATATTGACTTAACTCTAAATATTTATATGCTAAAAGGGAGCTGCATCTTAACTGCAGTCTCCCTTTTTTTAATCTTTAACTTATAATATTTCTGCTGCTTATTTTAAATTCTAACTAAGGACATCATGAGGATATCTTAGCGCCTCTAATCAAACTAAATCTATTCTTTATCTAAAACTTCAATATGACCATCATTATAGCCAACAACAACTATCTCAGCCATTTCAGCAAAAATACCATTTTCCACTACTCCAGGCAGCTTATTTAATTCAACAGAAATTTTTAGAGGATCTTCAATTTTACCAAAATCACAATCTAAAATATAATTCCCATTATCAGTTATAAAAACTTCTCCATCTTTTTTTCTTAGTTTACTGCTGCAGCTAAATTTTTCGATCATTCGCTGAGTATACTGCCAGCTAAAAGGTGTGATTTCTATTGGGAGTGGAAAGGCACCAAGATTTTCAACCAGTTTTGATTCGTCAACCACAATAATCAGTTTATCAGTAGCAGAGGCAACTATTTTTTCTCTCAGTAATGCTCCACCACCACCTTTAATTAAATTAAAATCTGGATCAACTTCATCTGCCCCATCAATAGTTAGATCTAATGATTCAACATCTGCCAGCTCTATTAATTCTATTCCTTCGGCTGCTGCAAGTTCTGCAGTCTCTTTAGAGGTTGGTACTGCTTTTATTTTAAGACCATTTCGAACTAATTCTCCAACTTTTTTAATTGCATAGTAGGCGGTTGAGCCTGTGCCCAAACCAATTATCATCCCATCTTCTATATATTCTGCCGCCTTTTCTCCTGTCAATTTTTTCGCTTTCATTAAAATCTCTCCTTATATTTAAATTAAGTGAAGTTTAACTAATATTTCTTCTATTGAAAAATTATTTTTAAAATCAAAAATTCATAAAAAATAATCAGCTTTCGAATTAAATTCTATCAAAATTGGAATATATAATCAACTTTTTAACACAAAAAAGCGACCAGCATTAACCGGCCGCTTCTAATATTCAATTGTAGTTTAAAAGCTAAATTTCTACTTTATATTTAGATTTAAATCTATTCTATTTTCATAAGATGCTCTAATTGCTTCAATGAAATAACCGTGAGCATCACTTAAACTCATTGTAGCTCCTGAGGTTACATCAGCCAGCATTTCCTGCTCATCATCATTTAATTCTGAATAAGCTTCGCTGTCTGCTTTTATTGGTCTACCATTCTGATCGGTATAGTTAGCAAACCATTCTTCAACTTCGTCTACAGTCATGCCTACAAACAATTCTTCGTATGTGTCCATCTGATCAGCCCAGGTTCCTAAGGCACTCATTACATAGTTTTCGCCACGCTCACGCTTGGTCTTCCAGCCATCGATTTCAGAAAGGAAATATTCATCTGTAGCAGGGGTTTTACCGTCTATTTCTTGATCGTGGTCTTCGTCAAAATTATATCCTCCCTGGGGTGGGAAACCGCTTAAATGAGGCATAGCTTTACCATCATAATTTGGTGTAGCTACCTCTAATTCGTCAATAAAAATTGACACAATCTCTCCCTTTTCATTAAATAGAGTATTAACAAAGACATTATTAAAACTGTAGACCTGAGTTCCTGTATTATCTTTTCCAGGTCCGATACGACCATTGTGGTCAAGACCAAAACCAAAGGATACAGCTTCTTCTGCTTTTTCTACAGCAAAACGGTTCTCATAAGCTTTTTTGATAGCTTTAATAAAATAACCATGTCCATCACTTAAACTCATTGTGGCTCCTGAAGTTACATCAGCCAGCATTTCCTGCTCATCATCATTTAATTCTGAATAAGCTTCGCTGTCTGCTTTTATTGGTCTACCATTCTGATCGGTATAGTTAGCAAACCATTCTTCAACTTCGTCTACAGTCATGCCTACAAACAATTCTTCGTATGTGTCCATCTGATCAGCCCAGGTTCCTAAGGCACTCATTACATAATTTTCTCCGCGTTCACGCTTAGTCTTCCAGCCATCGATTTCAGAAAGGAAATATTCGTCTGTAGCAGGGGTTTTCCCTTCTATTTCTTGATCGTGATCTTCGTCAAAATTATATCCTCCCTGGGGTGGGAAACCGCTTAAATGAGGCATAGCTTTACCATCATAATTTGGTGTAGCTACCTCTAATTCGTCAATATGTATAAAAACAATTTTACCATCTTCATCAAATAACACATTTGCATAAACTTCATTAAAACTGTAGACCTGAGTTCCAGTGTTATCTTTTCCAGGTCCGATACGGCCATTATTAACTAAACCAAAACCTTGGTACAATTCTGAAGCTTCTAGGCTTTGTGTTTCTGCTTCTACTTCTTCAAAGTCTGGTGCTGGGTATTCTTCTGGATTTAAAGCATTATTAACTGCATATACTACAGCTTCACTTGTGTAAGTTGCACCTGAAATTAAATCAACATCTGTTGAATTAGCTTCAATAATTTTTTGTGGAATTTCTTCTAAAGCAGGTGTTCCAATTCCTTCAGTTTCTTTGTCACCATAAGCTTCAACAGAAATTATTTCATCATCTTCAACCTTAACTTCTACTGTTACTTTACCCCCAAAACCTTCAGCTGTTCCTTCTAAAACTTTAGTTTCTGCTGCTGCCGTGAAACTTAAAGTTACAGCCACAGATAAAACCAATAAAATGCTGATAAAACGAGATAAACTTTTCTTCATAATTTTGCCTCCTCTTGATTTTAATTCATGTGAATTTAATAACATTATTTGTTATTATTATAACATAGTTGAGGTAAATGTCAAATATTGAAAACCTAATTTTTTAGTAATTACTTTACTTTTTATTTTAACTTGAATTCGGCAAGTAAAAATACCGAATCCAGTTATGATAGTCTTTAAACAGTAAATCTAGTTCAAATTTTTTTGAATAAAAAAATAGAATCTCCTCTTGGTTTTATGGTAAAATGTTTTTAGGCAAAAAAACCATACCAAAACCAAAAAGGAGATTCTGATATGAGTTTACCACAAAACAACAATAAAATAAATAGTTTTAACGAATTTAATATTCCTGCAAAATTTGACAATAATACAGTTTCCAATGTTCCATCTTTTACTTATCTTGAAGCTGCTAAATCAATTATAGACTTTAAATCTTTGATTTCAGATAATATTAGCTATCGAAAAGCTCCAAATGCTACTTTTCAACCCGCTGATATTATTGATTTTATGGTTGATGGATCTACACTGGGTTATTCTCGTTTTTCTCACTTTGAAAACTTAAGACAGGATGCTGGCTATCTTAAAATTAAAGATTTTAATGTTCCAAGTGAAAAAGTATGCCGAGATCTTCTAAAAGCTCTACCAGAAGAAAGTAGAAATGAACTAAGAAAACTTAATAAAGATCTTCTTTCTCTGATGGCTAAAAACCAGGCTCCCAGAGAAGTGATTCTCGATTTTGATGATACAGTGTGTACTGTTTTTGGCAATCAGGAAGGTTCTGCAAATGGATATAATCCCAGATATAAAGGTAGACCATCCTTTAAAGAAAAAGTAGCAATTATCTCTAAAACTGATGAACTACTTAATCTAACTTTAGAAGAAGGAACACATCACAGCAACCATGAATTTCTTAAGTTTTTAGAATCCTGTATTGAAACTCTTCCTGAAACCTGGTATCTAAAAAGAATCAGAGCTGACAGAGGTTTCTTTGATCAGAAAAACTTCAGATACTGTGAAGATAACGGTATTGAATACATAATCAAAGCTAAAATGCAAAATGGTGTCAAAAAGATTATTGATTATGCTAATGAAAACTCTGATCAATATCCCTGGGTCAAAATCGATAACACTTTTAGTGTTACTGAAATTAGAATCCCACTAAAAAGCTGGGATAGAGAACGGCGCTTTGTTTTGATCAAAAAGTCTCTGCCTAAATGCAACAAAAAAGGACAGATGCTGTTTGAAGAGTTTACCTATGAGTATCAGGCTATCGTCACCAATGTAGACTATCTAACTGCTGAAGAAGTATTTAATGACTACAATCAACGCTGCAATATTGAAAACAAGATCGATGAGCTGAAAGAAGGCTTTGCTTTTGACCAGAACACTCAGATTAATCGCAAATGTAATGAGCTGTATTTACTGATCAAAATGATAGCTTTTAACCTTAATAATTGGTTTAAAAGAACTTTCTTGCCTGAAAGTATGCATCATCATGAGATAACCACGCTAAGAAGAATCTTTTACAAAATAGCAGGTAATATCTGCGGCAGCGGCTGGTACAAACACATCCGCTTTGCCCCAAATAAAATACTGGAAAAAACAATTAAACATCTTAGAACAGCATTAACAGATTTTAGAAAGAAGGTGGTGCTAAATTAAAACCAACAGTACAGTTTAGACTAATTTTTAAGCTATGAAAACCATAGTTTAGTTAAGTGCATCTAAAATCTGGAAGCTGGATAATTATTTAACATTTTGTTCAAATGAAGACTAAATATTTAATTTTAATAGATTGAAATGATTTTTTAACGGCAAAAATCTAAAAAGAACTACTTTAACTTTTTACTTGCCGAATTCAAGTTTAATT
>Ga0208296_100122_pt1 | contig 28269 bp, 36 predicted proteins | sample Wag42014_10_22_FD_187333 | JGI IMG/M metagenome (GOLD analysis project Ga0208296, IMG submission 187333) | Deep subsurface shale carbon reservoir microbial communities from Ohio, USA - Utica-2 Time Series 2014_10_22 (SPAdes) (version 2) ...
TAAAACGTCAAGAATTGTGAATGCCACGCTTTCAGGGTCTTTGAGTCTGTGATCCCATCTGGGGATCACGGCAACCACCTGAAAGAATTCGGCAAAAACCCTAATAAAGGTTACTATAAACACGCCCTGCCTGATGCAAGGCTAAGACAAGTCCTCGTTCTTTAGGTTTTTGCTCTATATGTGTACATAGAGATTTCGTGAAAAGATTCTGCTGTAGAGTGGAGAAAATTTTAAGTGGAAATCAAACAAAAATTATAGGGGGTAAATGTGAACGACCCTTTTCCAAGCAAACCTCAAAACGTGAAAAATAAAAAGATATCGATAATCATTGGCAAAAAACGACATATAATGCTTCAAAGAAAAGAAGAGCTAAGCCACAACATCAGGTACATCTCTAAAGTCCCGGTCAAGCTTGTTATGGACAGGGAATTTTTGACAGTACATCCCGAGGACCCCCTAACAGTCCTAATTGACAAATTCACAAGCGAAGAGACTTCTGCCGTAGTTGTGGGCGAAGATGGGAGGCTCCTCGGGTTCATAACGATGAAAGACCTTCTGCACTTTTTTACAACACCGAGAAGATATTCAGTCGTTGGCTTAGGCTTACTGAAAAAATACACTTTAACCCGCGCTTCCAGAGTAGAGGACATAATGGTGAGGAAGCCCATAACCATTCATGTAGATGACAACCTCGGGCATGCTATTAAACTCATGACGGAGACCGGGAAGCACCATCTGCCCGTAATAGATGATAACAAAAAGGTTCATGGCTTACTGGAAGTTAAAGACATAGTACGGCTTATTAGGATTGTCGCGCTTTAATCAGCGGGAGATGATAGCATGGACGTGTTCCTCGAACTTGCAGTTATCCTAATAGTTGCCAAAGTGTTTGGATATCTAGCAACAAAAATAAAAATGCCCGGGGCTCTCGGTCAGCTTATTGGGGGAATACTTATTGGTCCCTCCATTCTCAACATAGTAAGTTATTCCGAAGGAGTTCATTTAATAAGTGAGATGGGAGGGATTTTGTTACTCTTTCTTGCCGGTCTCGAAACGGATGTTGAAGAATTCAAGAGCGTTGGAGTGCCCGCTTTTCTTATTGCCAGTGGTGGAGTTGTAGTTCCTTTCATGATGGGCTATTACATATCAAAATGGTTTGGATATGGGAGAACCGAAGCTCTGTTTCTGGGAAGTGTTTTAACAGCCACAAGCGTTGGGTTAACTGCTAGTATATTGATGGAGATGAAAAAGCTCCGCACGAAGGAAGGAACCGCTATTTTAGCTGGTGCTGTCGTTGATGATGTCCTTGGAATTATAGTACTCACAGCCCTGATTGCCATGCACAGAAAGGGACATGTCTACATAGAAGACTTGGGAATTTTAATTGGTGAAATAGCAGTGTTCTTTATAGTGAGCTGGCTTGTTGGAAGACCAGTTGTTAAGGAACTTTTGCTACTTTCAGAAAGGATCGATTTGCCGGAAACCTTAACAGCATTTGCCCTCGCGGTAACCCTCATTTTTGCATACATAGCCGAGCAGTTTAAGATAGCAGGGATAACCGGGGCGTATTTAGCGGGAGTATTAATAGCACAAACAGACGAAGCAAAGAGAATAACTGACAGAATGATAACTATCTCTTATTCCCTCTTCGTTCCTGTTTTTCTTGTGGGGATTGGAATAAAGACTGACGTAGAGATTCTCCTCCATACAGGGATGTTTGCAATTCTGTATTCAATAATAGCAATAATAGGAAAGATTGCGGGATGCGGAGTTGGTGCATTAATAGCTAGATTTAAACCTAAAGAAGCCCTCAGGGTTGGTGTTGGGATGATTCCCAGAATGGAAGTTGCGCTGATTATGGCGAACGTTGCCCTTACCGAGGGTATTTTTGACAAAGGGATATTCTCAATTCCCGTTACAATGGTAATCCTGACAACGTTTGTAACTCCCCCACTCTTGAAGTGGGTGTTCTCGAGGGACTAGTATGGAAACGCTCCTCATGCTGGCATTGATGCTGGCTACAGCAAAGCTCCTTGGGTGGGTATTTGAAAGACTAGGCCAGCCCATTGTTCTCGGCCAGATTCTTGGAGGCTTGATTATAGGAATTTTTGCAGAGAGTACTGAGATAGTCAGGGAGTTTTCAAACCTTGGAGTTCTGTTACTTCTATTCCTCGCGGGAATAGAAAGCGATCTGCAGGAGTTTAGAAGGGTTGGAAGACCGAGTATCCTCGTTGCTGGAATTGGGGTGCTCTTTGCGTTTATATTGGGATTCCTAATAGCATACCCATTTGCTGGATTTCAAGAAGCTTTGCTCTACGGTGCATTGATAACTCCAACAAGCGTCAGCATAACCGTAAGGGTTCTAATGGAACTTAGAAGGCTCAGAACAAGAGAAGGCACAACTATTCTGGCAGCCGCGGTTGTTGATGATGTCCTTGGGATTCTCATTCTCACAATGGTCATTTCACTTTTGCGTGAAGGCAGTATAGACTACAGAACTATTATGGAGATTATTGTAGAAGTAAGCGGTTTTCTGGCGATATTCCTTTACCTCGGCCCCATATTTGCGGAAAAGGCTTTTAAGAGAATTTCACGTATAGATTTGCCCGAATCAACGACTGCATTTGCAATTGTGTTTTTGATACTCTTTGCCTATATGGCCGAACACCTAAATCTGGCGTCCATCTTAGGGGCGTATATGGTAGGTCTCACTATAGGGCAGACAAGCTACAAAAAACAGGTTGAAGACCATGTAAGTATTTTGGGTTATTCTTTGTTCATACCCATCTTTTTTGTTGAGGTCGGCATGAGAATCGAACTGACCTATGTATTTCACGCAAGCATCTTTGCAATTCTCTATACTGCTATCGCGGTAGTAAGTAAAATAATTGGATGTGGCCTTGGAGCATATTTAGCGGGCTTTGACATCAAAACCTCTTTGCGAATAGGTATCGGAATGATTCCAAGGCTTGGGGTGGAGCTTGCCATGCTAACCATAGCACTTTCAAGTGGAGTTATTGGTTCAGAGGCACTGACTATAGCAATCTTCATGGTATTTGTAACAACTATGTTAACACCTCCTTTGCTTAAATTGGCATATAAGCACTGACTAATTGAACTTATGAAAGTCAAAGATGAGTTCTTTGGAACTTTTGAAAGAAAAACTATTATATTTTAAAAGACATAACTACCTCCAGGTGAATCTTGTGGTGTATGCACTCATTAAGGAGGAGATATCAAACGGGAAGCTGATAGATGTGGTGGTGCTGATAGGAGATAAAGAAAGGATAAACGAATTCATTTATGAAAACATTCATAAATTCTACAAAGAAGGAGGGAGCTTTCTAAAGCGGAAAGAAACAGAGGATAGGCTCTATGAAGTATGGGAGCTCCAAAAACCGGATGGAGATATCATTGAGTTACGATTTTATGTATTCGGGGACGAAAACATAGACTCCATCAGTATAATTAAATGAGAATTGGTGCGGTGGCCGGGATTTGAACCCGGGTCACCGGCTTGGGAGGCCGGTGTCCTAGACCAGGCTAGACTACCACCGCTCAAGAGAAATAATGAGAAAAGGGTTTAAAAGCTTTACTTTAAGCGCTCTAGAATTATAGCAGGACAAACCTTTGTAACACCGTCAATTTTTCCGATTTTGTTTGACATTATATCCGCGAGATCCTCCCCGTCTTTTGCCCATATTTCCGCCATTATCATGTGATCGCCACTTGAAAGATAAAGCTCCTTAACAAACTCGAATTCTTTCAATTTGCTGGCAACCTCAAACAGCTTTTCTGGCTTTGTGTCAACTCCAGTCAGGCTTATCAAATTATATCCAAGCTTTTGGGGGTTTACTTTGATTGTATACTGCTGGATTATACCCTTCTCTTCAAGAGCCCTAACCCGCTTTCTTACAGCTGTCTCACTTATACCCAACACCTTGGCTATTTCCGTGAAAGGTGTCCTCGCATCCTTTGTCAGCATCTCAATTATAACCCTATCTTTTTCGTCTAACATACATCTCACCTCATTGTTATTTTGTCGAAACATATATATTAACTTTTTGAACTCTAAAGTTCTCCCTTCAAACTTAGTTTTGCTATGAGCTCAACATGTGGAGTATGGGGAAACATGTCGAGTCCAATTATGCTCTCCAGAGAATACCTCTCTTTAAGCTTTTCTACGTTCTCAGCAAAAGTTTTTGGGTTGCAGGAGACGTAGACCAGATTCTCTGGTGAATCCTTCAAAATCTTTCTTATGAGCTTTGGATGCAAACCTGCCCTCGGAGGATCTACTATAACGGTGTCGTAAATGCCAAGGTTTTCAACATCTTTATCTGCACCAACTCTAAATTCAGCCTCAACATTGTTTATTTCAGCATTTTTCTTTGCCATACCAACTGCGAAGGGGTTTATCTCAACGCCCTCTACTTTGAACCCCCTCTTGGCAAGGTATATTCCAAAGGTCCCCACACCAGAATATAGGTCGAGAACTTTTTCACCCTCAACGAATTCAGCTGCATTTTTTAGAAGGTTGACAGCTTGATATGAGTTTGTCTGGAAAAATGAGTTCGGGTGAATCAGGTAAACAACATCGTCAAGCTTTTCTCTGATGAACTCATTTCCCCAATTTTTCTTGGGCTCTCCGTAGGACACATCACTCTTACTATCGTTAATACTCCAGTAAAGGGAATCAGCAAAATCAAAATACTGACTTATTTCTTCGGGCAACTCTCCAGAAGAAGTTACCAAGTTCACCATTAGGTCTCCTGTAAATTTTCCCTCCCTGAGCACAATATATCTTAAAAATCCCTCACTCTTTTTCAAATCCCAAAGCTGAATTCCAAAATCCTCCACAAACTCCCTCAGAGCACTCAGGGCAGTCCTGCTCTTTCCCCCAAACACTTTGCATTCCTCAATTTCAACAACATCCCACCAGCTCCCCCTCCTTCTAAACCCTATTCCATTCGTCGTCGTTGCAACGTCAATTCTGTTTCTATGCCCGTAGATTTTTGGAGAGGGAAGCACTTCAACCTCAACCTTGAGAAGACGGGCAAGTTTCTCTTCTTTAAACTGGATCTGTTCCTCATAGGGGACGTGTTGGAGCAAACAACCCCCGCATTTCCCGAAATATGGGCAAACCGGCTCTACCCTATTTGGAGAAAGTTCAACTATCTCGTAGTCATGGGCAACGAGCTTTTTCTTCTCCCTGTGCCATCCTTTAATTTCAACAACATCACCTGGAGAAGTGAATGGGACAAGTATATTCTTTTTCCCGACCTTTACTTCCCCAAATCCTTCCTCACTTAGCCTTTCTATCTTCGCTCTCATGGTTCAATGTTTTTGGGATGTATATAAAAAGATGCCGCTCAAGGTTAGAAGAATTTCTAAAATATCTTGTCACCGTGCCAACCGGTATGGGACAACCCTTATTAGGGATGAGAGAGTAATATTAATGGTGTTTTCGTGATGGTTGTCAGAAAGGATGTTGTATATAAACTTCTTGCAACCAAGAAAAAAGCCATTTCTCTGCAGAAGTTGAGCGAAGAGCTCGAAACCCCCACTTCTTACCTTTTGAACACCTTAAAACATCTAGAGTCCGAAGGGCTTGTTGAAATATCCTTCGGGGAGAAAAAAGCTACAATAATGGTAAAAGCAAAAACTATCGAAGATTATTTTTAATCCCTTCCCTGCTTTTCTTTATATTTGAGCAGCTCTCCTACTGTCACAAGAGGTATCAGCTGGTAACCTTCTTTTAATAGGGCTTCCTTTGCACCTTCCTCCCTATCGACCACCACCATAATTGCAATCACTTCAGCCCCTTCTTTCTCTAAGACTTTTGCAGCTCTTAAAACGCTATTTCCCGTCGTTGTAACGTCTTCAACTAAGAGAACCCTGTCTCCAGATTCCACTACCCCCTCAATCTGCCTCCCTGTCCCGTAGCTTTTTTTCTCTTTACGCACTATTAAGAGGGGCTTTTCTGTCTCCAATGCCAACGAAACGGCTATAGGGACAGCTCCAAGTTCCGGCCCGGCTATTTTGGCATACTCAATGCCCAGCTCTTCCGCCTTAGACTTCATAAGGGAAGCAATAAGCTTCAAAGCTTTTGGGTTGGTTATCAGCTTTTTGATGTTTATGTAATAGTTACTTTCTTTTCCAGAGCTCAGAATGAAGTGGCCGAACTCTATGGCTTTCTCTTTGAATATCATCTCAATTAGTTGGCCTTTTTCCTTTAACATCTCCATGTAAATCACCTTCTCTTACCCTAGACATATTAAACAAAAAATTTATAAATCTTTGCAGAGTTAATTTGGTCGGGCTTTATGCGGTTTCAAGATGTGATTAGCATAGATGATTTTAGAAAAGAAGACATAGACTATGTTTTGAAGGTTGCAGAAAGACTCGAAGAGGAGCTCAAGAGAGAAGGAACCCTTAAATACGCAAAGGGAAAAATTCTGGCAACTCTTTTCTTTGAGCCGTCAACAAGGACAAGGCTGAGCTTTGAAAGCGCAATGCACAGACTTGGCGGAGCAGTTATAGGGTTTGCTGAGGCATCAAGCACAAGCGTCAAAAAGGGAGAAAGTCTAATTGACACAATAAGGACCGTAGAAAACTATGCAGACGTAATAGTCATAAGGCATCCGCGAGAAGGGGCAGCAAGGTTGGCCGCTGAGGTTGCGGAAGTGCCGGTGATAAACGCCGGAGATGGGGCAAATCAGCACCCCACGCAAACCCTGCTTGACCTCTACACAATCAAAAGAGAATTCGGAAAAATAGACGGGCTCAACATTGCTCTTCTTGGAGATCTCAAGTATGGAAGAACCGTGCATAGCCTGGCAAAAGCTCTCTCCTACTACAACGTCAGGCTTTACTTTGTAGCGCCTAAGGGCTTGGAGATGCCAAGGCACATAGTTGAAGAAATATCAAACAAAGTTGAAATAGTGGAAACCAGCGATCTGGGGGCTGTAATCTCTGAAGTTGATGTGCTATACGCAACGAGAATTCAGAAAGAGAGGTTCCCGGATCCAGAGGAGTACAACAAAATAAAGGGCTCGTACAGAGTAGATTTGAAAGTTCTTGAGATGGCCAAAGATACGCTAAAGGTAATGCACCCATTGCCGAGGGTTGACGAGATATCCTATGAAGTGGACAACACAAAGCATTCCGCGTACTTCAGGCAGGTATGGAGCGGGGTTCCGGTGAGAATGGCTCTTCTCGGCATCGTCCTGGGGGTGGTAGAATGAAGGAGCTGAAGGTCTCAGCGATCAACAAAGGGACCGTTATAGACCATATTCCGGCCGGCAGAGGTCTGAAGGTTCTTGAAATCCTAAACTTGCCAGAAGACAGCACAATACTCGTAGCAATAAACGTGAGAAGCGAAAAACTTGGGAAGAAAGACATCATAAAAGTTGAAGGAAAAATACTGAGCGAGGAAGAGGTCAACAAAATAGCCCTCATAGCCCCGAGTGCCACCGTGAACATAATAGATAACTGGGAAGTCGTAGAGAAGAGAAATGTTGAAGTGCCGGATGAGATAGTTGGAATAATCAACTGTGCAAACCCCAACTGCATAACACACTACGAAGAGGTAAAGCCAAAGTTCAAAGTAATCTCAAAGAGGCCGCTCAAGCTGAAATGCTACTACTGTGAGAGGACAATGGAAGAGGACACTGTGCTTAAAAATCTGCTGTGATGGTCAAAATGATTATCAAAGGAGAAATACTCTCAAAGAGCTTCAAGGGAAAAGGCTACATAGTAGTCAAGGACGGGCTAATCAGAAGCGTTCAGCGGGAGAAACCGGGAGAGGTAGACATCGATGCAGAAGACAAACTTATTATCCCCGGACTAATAGACATGCACGCACATTTTCGAGAGCCGGGATATGAGCACAGAGAAACAATAGAGAGCGGGTCAAGAGCGGCAGTTCACGGAGGTGTTACTACTGTTGCCCTCATGCCAAACACAAATCCTTCCATGGACAGTGTTGAAGTAATAGAATACGTAAAAGAAAAGGCGAAGAAAATAGGACTCATTGATACACTTCCCGTAGGGGCAATCACAAAAGGCAGAAATGGAAGAGAGCTCACGGACTTTGAGAAACTTGCCGAACATGTTGTGGGCTTTAGCGACGATGGGACAACACCTCAAAGCTTTAAGGTATTCTTGAACGCTGCAAAACGTGCAAAAAAAGTAAACCGGCCAATTTTAGACCACGCGGAGATAACAGAGCTCTCAGGAGGCAGCATGAGAGAGGGGAAATTTTCAAGGCTTTACAGCATAAGCGGGATTCCTGACATAGCAGAATCAATCGCCGTTGCGAGAGATGTAGAGGTAGCGAGGTACACAGGGGCTCATATCCACATACAGCACCTCTCGACAAAAGCTTCCGTAGAGATAGTCAGAGAAGGAAAGAGACAGGGGATTCCAGTGACTGCTGAAGTTACCCACCACCATCTCCTTTTTAAGGACGAAGACCTGAAAGACCGCTCCCCGTTCAAAAAAGTCAACCCACCCCTGCCAAGAGAAGAGGATCAGGAAGAACTTATAAGAGGGCTCCTTGATGGTACAATCGATATAATAGTCACCGATCACGCTCCTTATTCTCCTGAAGAAAAGAGCGTGGACATTGAAAAAGCTCCCTTCGGAATAAGCGGCATTGAGACCCTGCTCTCGTCTTTGTTGCTGATAGCAGAAAAACATGAAATAAGCTTTGAGATCCTTCTGGAAAAAGTCACCTACAGCCCTGCAAATCTCTTTAACATCCCCCTAAAAGGAGATATAAGAGAAGGCTACATGGCGGACTTAGTTATCCTAGAGCCGGACAAAGAGTGGAGAGTCACAGAAAAAAGCTTGTTCTCAAAAGGTAAGAATACTCCATTCCTCAGGAGAAAGCTCCCGGGAGTAGTTGAGATGACAATTAAGGAAGGCAAAATCGTCTATCGGAGGGATAACGTTTGATTGAAGCTGAGCTTATAGAAAAGAGAACAGCAAAAGATTATGGGCTCTTTAAGTTTAAGCTGAAAGAGAAGCTAAAAGACCCAGATGCCGGGCAGTTTGTAATGCTGAAATCCCCCGATGAGCCAATCCTTGCAAAACCTTTCTCTATATACTCCTACAAAAACAGAAAACTCACACTGTTCATAAAGCGCGTTGGACGGCTGACTGGAAAGATATTCTCCAGCCCCATAGGGGAGGTATTTTACGTAAGGGGGCCCTATGGGATACCTTACATCAAGAAAATCGATAGAGACAAAAAGTACATCCTGATTGGGGGCGGAAGTGGGGTAGCCCCTCTAAACTTCTTTTCAGAGCTTTATCCAGAGCTCGTTTATAAAAAGCTCTACGGGTTCAAGGGAAGATACATAAGGGAGCTCTTTGAAGAGCAGTCATCCCTTGTAATAGAAGAAGAAAGTGGAAAAACCGTCGTTGATGTGCTGAGGGAAGTTTATTCAGAAGGGTTAGGAGTCCTGGCCTGTGGCCCAATCCCTATGCTGAAGACCCTCCCGCCCGGTTCGTACGTCTCCCTTGAGAGCGTAATGGGGTGTGGAATCGGAACATGCAAAAGCTGCGCCGTAAAAACAAAAGAGGGCATTAAGATGGTATGCAAGGACGGGCCACTCTTTAGAAAGGAGGAGATACAATGGGAGTGGATTTGAGCGTCGAGGTACTAGGGTTAAAGTTCAAAAATCCACTTGTGCTTGCTTCTGGGCCGGCAGGGTTTGGCTTTGAGCTCCAGCAGTATTTGGATATCTCGAAAGTAGGTGCAATAACACTGAAGACTGTCACTCTCAACCCAAGAGAGGGAAACGCCCCTCCAAGGCTTGTCGATACCCACGGCGGGATAATAAATTCCATAGGCCTGCAAAATCCCGGCATCGAGGAGTTTGTAAACATCATCGCTCCCAAACTTAAGGAGATTAGAACAATAAAAATCGGAAGCATCGCCGGGTTCACCATAGAGGAATGGAAAATCCTGGGAGAGAAAATGGACAAAATTAAGGATATCAAGGCCATCGAGCTGGACCTCTCATGCCCCAACGTGGAAGGAAAGAAAATCTGGGCCAAAGATGAGGAACTTACTCAGGAAGCGATAAAGGCCGCAAGAGAATCGACGGATAAGCCAATAATAGCCAAGCTAGCCCCCGACGTTACGGATATAGTGAAGGTAGCAAAGAAAGCAGTAAATGCTGGTGCCGATGCTCTGAGCCTCGGGAACACCATAGAAGCTATGAGGATAAACATTGAAACCGGACTACCTGTCCTCAAACTCAAAACTGGTGGCTTAAGCGGTCCTTCGATAAAGCCTATTACTCTTGCGAGAGTCTTCAGAGTGGCTGAAGCCTTAGAGATTCCAATCATAGGGATCGGTGGAGTCATGAACTGGCAGGACGCTTTGGAATATGCAATGGCCGGCGCATCTCTTGTAGGAATAGGGACGGCCATTATGGTAAATCCCCAAGCCCCACTTGAAATTTTGCAGGGCATTGAAAGCTTTCTGAGGCAAAAAGGAGTTGAGAAGTTTGAAGACATCATCGGAATAGCCCACAGGGGTGGATTCTGATGTTTATTAAGAAGTATAGAAAAGCGAGGGACAAGAACTCGTCAATTTTGGTAGTTGGTCTTGACAGCGACCCCGGAAAAATCAAGGGGTCTAAAAGTGTGGTGGAGTTCAACGAACACATTATAAAAGAAACGGCTGACTTGGTATGCGGGTACAAGATAAACATTGCATTCTACGAAAAGCTCGGATGGGAGGGATACATGGCACTTGAAGAGACAATAGAGCTCATAAAAAACGAGACAAACCTGCCAGTAATACTGGACGCCAAAAGAGGCGATATCGGGAACACTGCAAGGGCTTATGCTAAAGCCTATTTCGATAGACTGGGTGTTGATTCAGTAACCGTCAATCCATACATGGGGAGAGACGCCATAATACCGTTTTTGGAGAAGGGACATGCTTTTATTCTGCTCTTGACTAGCAACGAATCGATAGGGGATGTAGAGCTCCACGTCTATCCAAGAGTTCTCGAACTTGCAAAAGAGCTTGAAAAAAGCTATCCAGAAAGGGTTGGCATAGTGGTGGGTGCAACAAGAAAAGACCATATAAGCAAAATTTCTAATGCGAGTGGAGATCTTTCATGGCTGATTCCCGGTATTGGAGCACAGGGAGGAGATCCAGAAGTTCTCAAAGAACTGAAGAGAAGAGATGTCGTGGTTAACGTTTCAAGAGCCATCATATTTGCAGAGAACGTGAGAAAGAAAGCAGCGGAGTTCAGAGAGCTGCTGGCAAGGCAGTATTTCGATTAGAGATACCCCAATTTCCCCAAACTATGCAAAATTCCCTCAGCAGCACCTTCCCCATATGGCTTGCTTGTTACGTAATCCGCTTCTTTTTTAACACTCTCTGGAGCTTGAGCCACGGCAATTCTGTAACCCACTACCCTAAAGGCATCGAGATCGTTTTCACCGTCTCCAATGTGGGCCACTTCTTTCGGACTTATGCCTAAAAGCTCACAGGCTTTTTTTATCCCTTCGCCTTTGTTTACGTGAGGCTGCTTTATGTGTATGGCATATCCACTGTCCACCGCTACAAGGTTCAAGCCGAGTTCCTTTATAATCTCCCTAACCGCCTCAACTGGAACCGTTCTTTTTATCACAAGTCCTGCCCTTCTTTCACCAAATCTCATTGTATCGCTCATCTCCGCTTGAGGATAGCGTTTTTTGAGCTCGCTCCAGAGAATCATAGAATCTCCCATATCTCCAAGAAAAATCCTGTTGTTTTGCTTATCCCCAATAACTCCTCCATCCTCCGCAATAAACGGACCGCTTGTCCCTATTAAGATGCTTGCCGCGTATGCAAAGCATGCACTGTTTCCAGTAACAAGCATAACAGGCACCCCAAGCCTTTCCGCGAGCCTAATGGCTTCCAATGCCTTCTCGTGGAGCCTCCTATCGGGGTAAGTTATAGTCCCATCAATATCCACCGATATTGCCCTTATCATCTTCATCCCCTCAATGATCCTTCATAATTTCTCTCATCACGCTCGTAGCGTAAACGCCCTTGGGCAGGAAGAATCGGAATATAAGCCCCTCCTCAAACGTTCTGTACCTGAACATCTTGGGTTTTATTAAAAGCTCCCTCCTTCCTCCGGGCTCTGCCAATATCTTAAGGTGTTTCATCTTGAACTCTTCTAAGGTTATTCCTTCTTCCTCCAGAACTTCTCGTTCGATTCTGCCCATTTCCCCATCGGCAAGCCTTGAGGCAAATCCAAAAACAGGCCCTGTGACCATTGCTTCTCCTTGTTTTATCTTTTCATTTACAAAGCGAATGGTTCTCTCGGTAACTTTGAACGTTTTGCTTCTCAAGGGGAGCCCCCTCTTTACCTGACAGACAATATCACCGGGAAGTGCTTCATTAAGGGGCAATCCTTCCTCGATTCTCCTTGAGAGCACTTTATTGAAGAGATAAGATTGATAGGAGTGAATGAATATCCTCACTATTGGCCTTGGAAGAACTGCAAAGGCTTTTTTCCAGCTTTTTGTTTCCTTATACCTGTAGAGCATAGCCCTCTCATACCTCAAAAAGTTGGGAAACTCTTCTAATGCCTTTTCAACATCCCCGCTTTCCAAAAAGTTCTTCCTAGCTTCATCTCCCATCATATCTCCTGTATACTCCCCTAAAAACTTAAACGCTGCCTCTTCAAACTGTCCCTTTAAAAGAAGCTTCCCCACTTCGTGGTTTATTACCCTTCTCTCACCAAAACGCTGGTATCCAAAGTAGTTTGGGAAGCCGCCTTTGGACTTGAGCTCTGCTAAAATTTCCTTCGTTCGTTCCAAAGCTTTTTCTGGATCTCCAACATCTCTCACGGTTATTTTAAAGTGGTTCCCAACAAGCATGCCAAGCTTCAGGGGCTTTCCATACCCTACAAGTCTTAGGGAGATGTCCTGAATATTTAAGGATTCAGCTCGTTCCTTAACTTCCTCCAGATTGTCAGAGCATATGCTGATGTACTGGTAAGTTACCGCATGCCTATCCTTAGTGCCGGCAAACCCAATCTGCTTATAGTCGATACCAATCCTCTTTGCTATCTCCTTCACGGCAGCCATTGTTTCCCAGTTCCGTTTTTTGAGAAGGTATATCAAGCACTCTCTCCCTTTGAAAATGCTCTTTGGGACTTTTTCTTTCACTATAAAATCCTCTGGATAAGTTTTAATTTTCCCCCCTATCCCGGGAGATGAACTCAAATACTTGAACTGAGCAAAAAATTCCTTATAGTCCATTTTCATCACTCACATAAGTTTTAAGTTTCCGGTAACTTTATCAACCATCTCTTCAGGTGCTGGACCAATTGCCAGGCACGTTATCGTTCCCGGGGGAATTTCTGTTAAGCCCGCATCCCTTATCAATGCCGTCGGAAGACCAAGCTTCTCTGCTTGGGCCTTTAGCTCAAAAAGCTCTTTTTCGCTTTCCACTTTTACGACGACTTTTTTCTGCCCCTCGTTGAACCAAGCTTTAAACCACTCCGGTTTTTCTTTGTAAGCCTTAAAAGCAGCTGTAACTGCTCCATGAGCCACTTGAACTGCTAATTTGCCTTTGCTGAGCTTCAAATCTGACCTAACTACCATAACTTGCTTATACTTGAACATCTCTCATCCCAAGAATAACAAACAAAAAGGATATATAAAGGTTTAAGAAGAAAGAAGTTCAAGTTTGTGTATCTTCAACAGCCTTTTCTTCGACTTTTAATGTCTCCTCTTTCTTTGGAAGTCCTCCAGGCCTTTTCTTTCTCCTTCCAAGCTCTTTAAGTACTTTCTCGTACTTTGATTTGAGGTCGATGTAGTTGTAGGCCAGAACTGCTGAGACTATAACAAACAGAATTGTTAAAATTGACCACCAGTTGACACCCTTTTCTGGCGGTATGTAAGGGGCTGTTATGTTATAGAGCTTTTCAGCGAGTAGCACTCTTGTCTCGTCATCTAATTTTACTAACATTGAGTTTACGTATTGTGGGAGCTCTTCAGGAGATAAATCGACCTTGACTTCCTTTATTGCAGGTGGAAGTGAGTTCACTACTACAAGGTTTCCAAAGTTCTCCTCATGCCAATTGCCGAGTGGGTCTTGGTAAACCAGCACTGCACTTATTATCGCATTGTCTGGCCTTAAAAGTGCATATTCACTCTCTAATGTTTTGGTTTCCCCTGCCTTAAGGTCTCCGACAAAGAGCTCTGTTTCACCGTCAATGCTATCTGGAAGGAGCAGTTTAATTGTAGCGTTTTTTATAAATTCGTATTCTGCATCGTTACCTTCGGCAGAGACTGTAAACTTAAGCTTGACAGTCTTTTCTTGTGTGTGGACATAGGTGCTCCACGTTCCGTTGAAGGCTTCTCCACTCAAAGAGAGTTTTGGCAAGCCATAAACGATGATCTGATTTATTGTATTTGATTTTACGACCTTCTTTTCTCCTGCTTCATTGTAATACTGAACGTTTACTGTATCAAGCTTATAGCTTCCTACCTGGGTGGGTTTCAAAGTGTATACTAAAACGGGCATTTTTGTGAAGGCATCTAGCATTTTTAGGTTCCAAGTACCAATGCCACTTCTGAGCTCAAAACCATCTGGTATGGGAGCAACAACATTAACATCAAATGCTTTGCCCTTTCCTTGATTTTCAACGTTGATAAAGACTATAAGTTCATCACCATCAAGTAGAATCTTGGTTGTACTAACACTCAATTCAACCTTTATGTCTGCATCCCTAATTATTGGTTGAACCTCAGAACCTTGAGGAGCATACAACCTGACTTTTGTACGGTTGTAGCTTAACTCCACACTGTTGGAAGGTATTTCTACTCTGATAGGCACTTGGGATAATTGATATCCCGAACCTTCCTTCACATTAAACGTCTTTATTGGTTTGTTATCCTTATCAAAGACACTGAAGCTTGAGTAGTATCCAACAGAATTTAGTCTCAACTTGTAGGTAGTTTGATTGATGTTAAAGGCCAATATTTCGCCAACATAGAGGATATCGTTATAGATGAGCTCTGTCGGTTCAAGAGTTGTTTGTTGCGATGGTTCCTGGCTAACCTGTGCTTTCTTTACCTGAAGGGAAGTTGCTGCGTATTCTGGGATATATATGTCAAAACTAACCTCTCCATCCTTTGTAGAACTCTGGAGATATATGTAGACATAGGGATAGTAAGATATTGTTTTTCCCGAAATCTCAGTGAGTTTATAGGAGATCCAATCTCCCTTGCCCTCTGTGATATTCAGGGTAACTACCTTAGAATCGGTCTCATAAGGGAGGATTATCTCAAACTTTGCACTATCATCGTATGCCTCCACTACTTTTATTTTAATCTCTGGCAACCAAGAAGGCAGTTGATAAGTCCCTCCTTCATTTATAGTCTTGCTTTCCAATTTTTTCAGCGGAGATTCAATTCTGAGGTAAATGGTTTTTTCATATGATTTTATCCAAGCGATTTTTACGTAGAACAATGGACTATTCTCAGTAGGGAATGGATAGCTATCTTCAATCCCAAGCACTGGAGTAGCACTTGGTGTAGTTTTGCCTTTTTCGTAGATATGTATGTTCACCTTAGTCCAGGAAGGATTAACATCCGCAAACTTGATTTCATAGTTGCCAAAAATCACTGAATCTCCAAGGCCGAGCTCTATTAGGGTTACTTGGGCAGTTGAAGGCACCGCTGATTTTACAAGTGGCACTGAAGACAAAATTAACAATCCAATAATGAGCATAGCAACTTTCTTCATCATTTCCTCCTCCGGCAAATTGTCTCCTAAAATCATAAAAAGATGAAATGATATAAATCTCTTATGGTTCCAACCTTTTCCTGTCCCTTGGGAAAAGTATAACTTCTCTAATATTGTTCAAGTTAAGCATCTGCTTGAGCAACCTCTCTGCCCCGAGACCAAAGCCTCCGTGAGGTGGCATGCCATAGCGGAATGCCTTAAGGTAGAACTCAAAGCTTTCTACTTTCAGACCCTTTTCTGCAATCTGCTCTTTTAATTTTTCATAGCGGTGTTCTCTCTGACCTCCGGAAGTTATCTCCACGCCCCTGTACTCAAGGTCAAATGCCCTCGATATTTCGGGCTTGTCGTCGTACCTCATTATGTAGAAGGGTTTTGCTTCACTTGGGTACTGATAGATAAAGTAGAGATCCTCATCGTAGGTCTCTTTGATGTATTGCCCCAGCATTTTCTCTCCTTCTGTGTCAATGTCCTCTCCCCAGGGAATTTCTTTTCCAAGGTCTTTAAGTATTTCAAGAGCTTGAGTGTATGTAATCCTCCTGAATGGAAGCTTTGGTTCCTCAAGCTCAAGATCTAAAATCTTGAGCTCCTTCTCGTTGTGTTCTCTAACGTAGTTAATCGCATGTGCAACAAGCCTCTCAAGGAGTCCCATAACTTCATCTTCGCTCTCTATGAAGGCCATTTCAGCATCAATACTCCAAGCTTCGTTTAAGTGCCTTGTTGTGTTGTGCTCCTCCGCTCTGAAGATGGGAGCTATCTCAAATACTCTGTCCAGTCCAGATGCCATCATGATTTGCTTGTAAAGCTGGGGAGATTGAGCCAAAAACGCATCTCTTTCAAAATACTTCATGGGAAAGAGTTCCGTACCTCCTTCCGTGGCAGTGGCTATTATTTTCGGTGTGTGAATCTCAATGAACCCTTCTTGATAGAAGAAGTCCCTCACTGCCTTAAAAACACTTGAGCGTATTTTGAATATCGCCATAACTTCGGGCCTTCTTAGATCCATAAACCTGTTGTCAAGCCTAGTGTCAAGCTCGGCCTTAACCTTGCCCGTAGGGTCTAAAGGAAGCGGAGAGTCTGCTCTTGAAAGGATCTCAATCTTTTCTGGGATTATTTCAAACCCAAGCTTGGCTTTAGGGGTGAAGTTAACCACGCCTTCAACTGCAATCACATCTTCGCTGTTGAGCTTTGGAATGAGAGCAAAAACCTCTTCATTGACCTTCTTTTTTGGGGCTGTAATTTGAACTATGCCCTCTCTGTCCCTCAGCCAGAGAAACTTTATTCCTCCAAGATCCTTGACCTCATAAACCCATCCCGCAACTTTCACTTTCTTCCCGTGTAACTCCTCGGTTATTTGGCTCGAATAATGGGTTCGGTACATATTCAATCCCCCAAAAAATTAGAAATCAGATAAAGGATATCTTAACCTCAACCCCGGCTATCTTTGAAAGTATGTCCTCCAAAATCTCCTGCCTCTCAGGAAGCTTCTGCCTGTCTCTTCTTATTACGAGCACTTTGTAATACTGTCCATGCGGAGCATAGACAACGTTAACGCCAAAGACTCCCGCAGGGTATAGAAGGTCGGTTGCAAGTTTCTTGAGGTCATCGGTGTCTTTGATTTCTCTGCCTTCAATAACTCTAACTCTCTTTCCAAGTTCTCTCATGAGAAGCTTGATGTTTTTACCACCTTTTCCTATGACAAGAGGGACGTTCCCTTCTCCAACCATTATTACTACCAAATCCCCAGCCTCAACGGCTTTTTTAAACTCAACGTCAGCGTCGCCCAAGAGTTTGTAGAGCATTCTCGAAATCTTGACATCAAGCTCAGAAATCAATCCCTCTTGAAGTTTCTTTTCATCTGCCGAGCACAAAATGTCCTCCGTTTTCAGACACACCTCACAGATTGGCGCTTTCATTAGCTCACCTCCCAGTTATTTGCAAAAAATGAACATAAGCTAACACTCCTTTGCAGACGTTATTTAAAAACCTTATCCCATTCAAAAATGATACTGTCAGGATAAGCAGTGGGGCGTCAGGTTTAAATCCCAGACACTACCACAGAAAAAGAAAGGGGGGAACATGCAAGCCGAAACCATTATCAACCGATTAATTTCAGCCTTAAAACCTTTTCGCCGAAACAAAATCCCACCAGAAAAGAAAATCAGGGCAATAACCCTGTACCTAAACGGCTTAAGCTACAGGCAAACCGCCAGAATCCTCGGAATCAGCCACACAACCGTCTGGGAAGCCATTCAAAAAATAGCAGAAGCAGTCTACCAGCCAAAAATCCTCGCAGTCAAAAAACAGCGGAACTTCATCGCAGTTGACGAAACAGTAATAAAAATCAACGGGAAGAGAAGATTCCTCTGGGCTGCAATTGACGTTGAGAGCAAGGAAGTTTTAGCAGTCTGGATTACGACTGTTAGAAACTGGTGGGTTGCCAGGGATTTCATCCTGGCTGTTTTAAAGTCATGTGAAGGGCAGCCTGTTTTTCTGGTTGACAGGGCGAGCTGGTATAAGTCAGTGTTTAAGAGTTTGGGGTTGGGTTATCTGCATGTGACTTTCGGGCCGAGGAACAGTGTTGAGCGCTGGTTTAGGACGTTGAAGGAAAGAACAAAGCGTTTTTGGAATAATTTCAGGAGTGAGGACTGGAGGAGAGTTCATAGGTTTGTTTTTCTGTTTGCCTTCTGGTATAATTTTGTCAGAATTCATTCTAGGTTTGATAGGCCTCCGGGTGATGTTATTGAATGGCTTCAGGAGGTGATGCCCCAGTTATCCTGACAATATCTTCAAAAATATTGAAATATTGAGAAAATTTAGCGCAAATACCGACAATCTAAAGTTCTCCTTCAATCTCCTTAAGGAGCCTTTCAATAAACTCCTCAACAAACCTATGCCTTTCCTCTGCTAGTCTTTTTGCAGTTTTTGTGTACATTAAATCCTTAAGCTTTAGTATTTTCTCTTCAAAGTGCTTTATGGAAGCCTCAATATCCCGTCCATGTTCCCCTGAATACATAAAGACCCTCGCAACTCCTATAGCCCCTATTGCATCAAGCTTATCAGCATCACTGAGGATTTTTGCTTCAAGCGTTTGAGGTTCTGGCGGCCTTGAGAACCGATGGGCCTCAATTGCGTGAACAACGTCCTCAACTTTCTGATAGTTAAGGGAAGTCAGGAACCTGCGAGCAATTTTTGCGCTTTCCTTAGCGTGGTCTTCAACAAGTCCTTTATCCTCCAGAGGCCTGGCAATATCATGAAGCAGAGCAGCTAAAGCCAAAACGTCCAAATCCGCTCCCTCTACCTTACCAATATGTAAGCATAGATTGAAGACCCTTTTAACGTGAGAAAACCCATGAGTCCCCTCCCGCTCAAAGAAGTCTCTGGCAAATTCTTCGACCTTTTTGATTAGCTCTATGCTTTTTTTATCTTTTATGTACTCTTCAACCCTCATTCTCTTCACCTGATTTTATTCTCAACAATGGAACTAAGCAACCTTAAAAATCTTTTATGTACTTCAATAGGTACACCATCAACACTGAGCTCGGGTTTTTTGATAACCCCATCTATAACTCCTGAAGATACCAAAGCCTTCAAAATCTTTTCTTCCTCATTCTCCCAGCCGGCTAGCATGTTTTTCCCCAGCTCAAGAGACGCCTGGGCAATTAACCCATAAGCCCCCCAGTTAGACACCGCAGAGAGAACTAAAGAATCAACTTCGATGACACTCCCTATTTTCTCTCCAAACTTTATGTACTTGCAGACTAACTCCCTTATGTTTCCCATCCCTATTTCGTTTCCTCCATCCCCGATACCAATTGTGGGAATGCCGAGCTCTCTAGCTTTTAAGAACAGCTCATCAAAAGGAGGCACCTCTATTTCCAGAGCGCTCATTGAGTAGTACTTTCCGTCCTTAGCCCTTCCCGGTGTTTCAACACTTATTAAGAGAGAATAGTCCTCAATAGAGGGGTTCTGAGCAAAATTTACTTTAAATTCCTTAAGAGCATCTTGAATCTTTTTGCACGTCAGTATCTCGGCTTTTCCTCCCAGCTTTTCAACAGCTCTGTAGATGGCTAAAGCCCCAGGTGGACCATCGGTTTCGGCTATCTGCATCGGCGGAATTGGAAAACATGAAACAATCAAAACTCTGTCGAGATTTTTTAAAAATAAGGAAGTAGCTTCTCTCAAAAAATCAAAGTTATCTCTGCGATATTCAATATAAAGCCTTAAGACGTTCCTTCCATAGATGTCGGTGTTTATTAGATGCCCTATCATTTTTCATTCCTCGATTTCATATGCTATAATTTTGACTTTTTTGCCCTTTATTGCCTCTTTAAGGAGCCACCACAGTTCTGTTGGAGATTCTCTCCTGTGGGTTAACTTATCCCCATTCTCAAGCTCTATAACTTTCTCCTCGTATTTTACAAAGACCCCTTCCTTATTGAATATCTCCCTCATCTTAGACCCCCCAAGATTGTTCTCAGTTGGTGGAGGCTTCTGATTTCAAAATCCGCGAAGTTGTAATCCTCAACGCCTTCCCTATTAATCCATACTGCAAGCATTCCAACGTTTTTTGCTCCATAGACATCTTGGTGCAAATTATCCCCAATCATTATGGATTCCTCAGGCTCCACATTTAATTTTTCGCAGGCATATAAAAATATTTTAGGGTCGGGTTTTACGGTTTTTACGTCTTCCCTAATCACGATTACATCAAAGTACTTATCAAGCTTTGTTATTCTTAGCTTTAACTTCTGGTACTCTGGACCGCTTGTTATCACGCCGAGCTTATACCCCTCTTCTCTCAGCCACTCCAAAGTTGGCTTCACATCAGGGAAAACGTGAATCTTGTGAGGATACTGCCTCAAGAGCTCCTCGTATCTAAAGTCCAGCCCAAAGATTTCAAAAAAGAAGTTCCAGTCGTGCCATTCGTAAGTATCCTTTTTCTCAGAAATCTCTCTAAGGAATTTTAATCTGGCATCTCCTCTCGAAATCCCCAACTTCTTTGAAAGCATATCATAGACCTGGGGGAGAAAGAGCATTATAAGCGGTTTTTCACTTAAAAGGGTCTCATCTATGTCAAAGAACACCGCTTCCATCCTACCACCCCTTAACCAAAAGGGAGAGGATTTCAACCTGATCCTTTAAGCCCTCTTCCATCTTTACCCCCCATATTATGTCTTTCTCTTTTAAGAGGCTTTGAAACATGCTGAGTATTTTGTGAGCATAATTCAGCGGGACTTTTTCACCAACTAAGATGTTCACCAAGCCCCTGTCCCATATTCCCCAGTGCCAGTCAAAATCAACCTTCCTTAAAAGACGTAATATGCCCACGTTGTTTCCCTTTACCATGCTAAAGAAGTCAGCGTAATCAACATTTACCAGCATTTGGTTTTCTAGGTAATAGTAGAGTCTCGTGAACATCAGGCCAATATTTTTTGCTGCCATTTGGAATGCAGACTCAAGGGACGAAGAGGTGTATTCGTCAAGAAATTCCCACAAGGAGTCATAAAATACGGTGTCAAAGTTCTCCGCCCATTGAGGCTTTTCTTCGTTAATAAGCTCCCTTTGGGGGGTAAGGAGGTAAGCCAGTTTAAGGGGCTTTCGCGGCACATATTCCAGAATAATTTGCATTATTTCAACATTTACTGGCTTATTTTCAAGGATAAACCATAAAATTGCATCATCCGGAATGTTCCAGAACAACTCCTTAAGGTTTTGACGGAAAGAAGACCTTCCAAGCAGATAATATGTTGGATTTATCACGATCTTTGGGGTTCTTTTTATATCAATATTTTGAACAACTTTGCTCCCATTATTCCCAATTCCAACGAAAATATGGGAAAAAGAAACCATATGGATCACTCTAAGGTTGCGTGTTTTTTCTTCATCTCTTGTTCGGTCTTCTGGAACGTTGCCATTAGAAGTGCTATGATACCGTCCAAGAACAGCATAGTTGAGTCTTCAAACAGCGTACCCATTGGAGCAATCCACTTGTATTGGGTGAGCATTTGCCTTGCAATATAATCGGTTGGAATGTCTGATTTTGTCCTTCCCGGAATCTCTACCACAACATCGGCAAGCTTTCCAAGAGTGGAGTCTTTATATGACGTTATCGCAACAATTTTTCCGCTCTGCTTCTTCGCAATTTCAGCCGCATCTACTATCGTTCTTGTTTCACCACTACCACTGATTGCAATTAAGAGGTCTCCTTCTTCAAAGGCTGGGGTAATCGTTTCACCAACAACATAGACGTTAAAGTCAAGGTGCATCAAGCGCATTGCGAAAGCCTTGCCAACAAGGCCGCTTCTTCCGGCACCGTAAATGAAGATTTTATTTGCCCCTATCATGGCATCTACCATTCCTCTGACCTGCTCAAGCTTTAGAGAATCCGCAACCATGTTTATATGTTCGGTTATATCTTTGATCGCTTTTCTTATGGTAGCCATGTATTCACCCCAGAATAGGTCAATTATTTTTCTTGTGACTTCTTCGGGATCTTTCGCCTTTGTTATTGCGCCTCCAACAATGATAATAGTTGCCCCTGCTTCAATAACTTTGGGAATCGTTTCTAAGTTTAAGCCACCTGCAACAGCGACTGGGACTTTTACTGCTTTTACAACTTTCTCTAAATCTTCTAATGGGTTCTTTCCTTGGGCCTGCTCGTCTATTCCCGTGTGAACTAAAATGTAATGAACACCCATTTGCTCAAGTTCTTTAGCCCTTTTTACCTTATCCTTAACTCCTATTAGATCAACCATTACCTTTATTCCATACCTTCTTGCAACTGCCACAGCGTCTTTTATCGTCTTGTCATCTGCAACTCCAAGTATTGAGACAACATCAGCACCGTGTCTCGCTGCCATCTCAACTTCAAGGGCCCCAGTATCCATTGTTTTTAAATCTGCTACAATTTTTCTATCGGGGAATCTTCTTTTCATTAGTTCTACAGCTCTCATGCCTTCCTTTTTTATTAGGGGAGTCCCCACTTCAAGCCAATGGGCTCCACCGCGAGCGGCTTTCTCTGCTATAGACATTGCTTGCTCTATATCAGTCAGATCAAGCGCTACCTGCAGGATCATCTTAACGTACCTCCTAATAATCCTCAAGTTAACATCAAAACTGGCGCTTTTAACTTTAACTCTTCCACATATAAATTTAAAAGGGATAGCTCGAAATAGCTTTGGGGGGATAAAATGGTTACATTTATCCCTTTCGGGGAGAAGCCCAATAAAGAAGGAGTTATGTACACCATAGAATTGTTAAAAAAGAACAAACTAATCGAGGATTTTATGATTGTCGAATCGAATAATGTAGAACTCCTTGCAGACAGAGTACCTTTAGATAAGTGCTATATCATTGGAGAGCATTTAGCAACGTATGGAATAATCAAAAGGGTAAAACCACAGTCTATAATAAGTATCGATGCTCATACTGACCTCATGCACGATTACCTTGATCACGGTTCATGGCTCGCCTATGCTCTGGAGGAGAAAGCAGTGAACAGAGCTGCGGTAGTTGGACCAGTATTGATGGTACCCACCACCGAAGGTACAAGTTTATGGGTAAGAAGAGTTAAAATCTTCCCTGCACTCCCAAGAACCAGAAAAGTAAGAGGAAAATGGAAAGCATACAAAAGCCTAAAAACTTCCCCAATAGACGAAATAATTGCAGAAATGCGAAGATACCTTGGAAAAGAAGTCTACCTGACAGTTGACATGGACGTTCTAAAGCCCGAATATAAGATTGCCAGATTTCAGCATGGAGAGCTCACCTTGGAAGAGCTGTTAGAACTTATAAGCGAAATTAAGAAAAACTTCAAGATAGTAGCATGTGATATAGCGGAAATTTCAGACAAAATAAAAAGATCAAAACTTGGAAAGAAAGCTTTGATTGAAGTTTACAGGGCACTTATAGGTGAGTAAAATGGTACTAAGCGACAGAGAAATTAGAGAGATAATCACCCCTCTCCTTCTGTCCGGCGCAAAGATGCTCGATAAACACTGTCCGAAATGCGGCTCCCCACTTTTTGAACTAAATGGAAAGGTTTTTTGCCCAATTTGTGAACACAGAAAAAGAGAGGAAAAGGTTGAGCTAAAAAGTGTTGAAGAAAGCCTTCTAGAAAAATTAAGGTTATTGGCAAACCAGCTTCCTGACGACATTGAGGAGTTAAAAAGATATTTGGAAGTTATGAAGATGATAGTAGAACTGCTGGAGAAGTATAAGAAAATGGAGGGAGTAGAATGAAGCACCTGAAGATTTTGAATATACTCACAAAAGAAATGACAACAGAAGAAATTGCAAAAGAAAGTGGCTTGAGCTTAGCCGAGACAAGAAGATTTTTGCTCAGACTTCTGGAGCAAGGCAAGATTGAGAGCGTTGAAAGAGATGGAAAAATCTTTTGGAAATTGAAAGAAAAAAGCAGGGAAGAGGAAGAATTTAAGTACCTTTAAGTTTCCTTTAAACTTTCTCCGCTTTTTCCCAGTATTCATTGAACTTTCCTTTAAAGAGCTCAACTACTCTAAAGTCCTTTATCCAGACCTGGGTCTCGTAGTTAAAGTATCTCGCTGCCAAGTCCTCTAAAGCAAAGAACACCTCTTCGTCACAAATTAGCATGGGGAGCTCTATTTTGTCAAGTACTTTAAGCTCAAGCTTTCCTTCTTTGTAGTAGTCCATTATCTTTGATGTCTCAATTCTTGGGAGAACTTGTTTGGATACTATTATTTTTGCATTAACTCCCCTATCGACGGCCTTTGCTATTTCTTCATCGAGGTTCGCCGCGATGTAGCCGTTATCTGCCAGCAGTATTTCCTTTTCAACCTCTTCAAGCATCTCCTGAGTCTTGAGAGTTGAGTTTCTAATACCCCTAACTACCCAAACTCTCTCCACTCCATATTTGGGAACCTCTGTTTCTATTAACGGTGTCATGAGTTCTAAGAGTTCCTCCTTAGCCTTCTTCTTGGCTTCAAGTTCCTCTTTTACTCTGACCTGCCAGTCTTCAATAAACTTTTCAAGAACGTTTTTGGGGTGCACTGGCCTGTATTTGTTGGCTTTTCCTGGTTGACTCAATGCAAATCCTTTCTTTTCTAAACTTCTTAAGACATCGTAAGTTCTTGGAGCTGGTACTTCGGAAACACTCGCAAGCTCTGCGGGTGTGAGAACCCCAAAGGCGACCAATGCAACATAAGCCCTAGCCTCATACAAGTTCAGTTCAAAGTGCTCCTGTAAAAGCTCTACCATTCTTTCTTTCACCATTTTTAATCACCTCTTCTATTTGTAAAATCTCCAAAGACCTATATAAATTTTTTCTTATTGATTTTAGTTGCACTTTTTCTAATTGTAATTTTATTTTGACTGCATGAATATGCAATTCTGTTACTATTAAAATAGTTAAAAATACACAACAAAGCATGTAACATGCATTTACACATAACCTTGTTACAGAGCAGTGAATTTAAACAAAGTGAACACTTTGTTGAATTTTCACTTCCCAAAACTTTATAATACTATCGAACTCTCATCATCATGACGGCAATATGTACGCCGAAAATTATAAAAGATTCGAACAAATTATAGACAAATTGCGAGAGTTTGAAGGTGTTATCCTCGTAGAGGGGATGCGAGACGAGGTGGCCTTACGAAAATTGGGGGTCGAAACGGAGATAATTAGGCTTTCCCGCTTACCATTGCCGGAAGTCGCTTTAATAGCCTCTCACTATCATGAAGTCATGATATTAACAGATTTTGACAGAAAGGGTGAAGAACTGGCCAAAAAACTGACCCAGTATTTAGAAGGGTATAAGTGCAGAGTAGACACAGAAACACGAAGAGAGCTCAAGAAAATAGCAAAAAAAGACATCAAGGGCATTGAGGACCTTTACTCTCTCTACATCCGGGTTAAGGATCTCCGTTTCTGACCCCCACAAGGAGGGGTATGGATTGAAGAGAAGAAATACTACAATCCAGCAAATTTTGATTGAAAAGCAAAGAATGTTAAAAAAGAAAGAAGCAGAAGAAGGTGATAACATGGCTGCAAAGGATGATTTTGGAACAACAAAATATGTAATCCACGCAGAGTTTGAAGCAAACGGAATTGTTGAAAGGCCTGATGTTGTGGGTGCTATTTTTGGACAGACTGAAGGTTTGCTTGGAGATGATTTGGATTTAAGAGAACTTCAAAAAACTGGAAGAATTGGAAGGATTAAGGTTGATGTTCACACAAGAGCTGGAAAAAGTTATGGAACAATAACAATACCCTCCAGCCTGGATAGAGTAGAAACAGCAATACTGGCAGCTGCTCTAGAAACAATAGACCGTATAGGACCTTCTGAGGCCAGGATTAGGGTAATAAGAATCGAGGATGTCAGGGCAACAAAGAGAAAATACATCATAGAGAGAGCCAAAGAGATACTTGAGACTCTTATGGAAGAAGAGATCCCAGAAACACAGGAGATTACCGAGGAAGTTAAGAAAGAAGTGAGGGCTAAAGAGCTCATTGAATACGGTCCAGAGAAGCTCCCAGCTGGCCCACACGTGCCGTTCTCGGATTCAATTATTGTGGTCGAGGGAAGAGCAGATGTGCTTAACCTTCTAAAACATGGAATTAAGAACGCCATAGCCGTGGAAGGAACTTCAGTTCCAGAGACAATAATCAAACTCAGCAAAGAGAGAATAGTAACCGCATTTACCGATGGAGACAGAGGTGGAGAACTCATACTTAAGGAACTCCTCCAAGTTGCCGACATTGACTACGTTGCCAGAGCTCCAGAAGGAAAAGAGGTAGAAGAGCTTACAAAGAAAGAGATAATCAAGTCTTTAAGGAGCAAAGTTCCAGCTGAGCAGGTTATAAATGAGCTCTTTGCTAAAGGGAAGAGCTTCTACGAGATTGTTAAGGAGAGAGAACAACAAAAGGCCAGCCACCCACAGCCCATAGAACCAAAGATAGAAGAGCCCAAGAGAGAGAAAGTCGCTGAGTCCCAAAAAGAAGCCACAAGCGGACCAAAAGTCGAAGTAAAGCCCCCAACAAGAGAAGAAAAGTTCGTAAAGCCAATACAACCCCCCAAAGCTCCAGAACTTGATGAATTCAAAGATTTGATCGAAAAAGTGAAAAAGGACTCCACAGCCATTCTCTTAGATGAAAATAAGAACATAATCGCAGAGATACCAGTGAGAGACCTGCTTACCTCCATAAACGACAAAGAAAACGTATACGCGATAATATTCAATGGAATCATAACCCAGAGACTGATAGACATAGTGAGCGAGAAGGGAATCAAGTACCTAATAGGCGCAAGAAAGAGCAATGTGGTTAGAAGACCTGTTGATCTCAAAATAATAACCTTCGCAGAATGAAAACTTCTTTTCTCTTTTTAATATTTGAAAACTTTCAATCAAAAAACTTCTGATTGGTATTAAAAAAATAAAAAAGTCACTTCTTAGCTCTCTGGAGCTTTGCTTCTTCAAAAGCCTTTGTCCATTTGAGCTTTCTTGGGTTTCTACCCATAAAGAAGTACTTTTCGCATTTCCTTGAGCAGAAGAAATAAACTCTTCCATCGTTTCTGACGTACATCTTTCCCGTTCCTGGCTCGAATTCCTTTCCGCAGTATGAGCAGACATTCCACCTTGCCATTCACATCACCTTCTTGCTTTGATCTCTCTTGCTTCTCTTTCTGTCTCTCTGAGGATAACTATGTCGCCAATTCTAACTGGCCCCTTAACGTTTCTTCTAATTACTCTACCCTTGTCCATTCCTTCAAGAACGCGAACCTTTACTTGAGTGACCTCACCGGTAACTCCGGTTCTTCCTACAATTTCGATGACCTCTGCAGGGTATCCATCATCTGCCATGTCTCACACCTCTAGTTCAATTATAATAATGAAAGCTCGCACATCCTAATGAAAGTGAGGAAAGGGAGCTCACTTGGCGAGCTCCCTTACTTTCATGGCGATTTCCTCAACGAGTTCGCGAGCCTTACCAGGCTCGATTATAGCAACGCTTGCAGCTGGAACTTCAATACCAGCAGCAGCACCAAGTTCTTTTTTGCTTGGAACATAAATGTATGGGATTTCTTTCTCCTCACAGAGGGGTGGCAAGTGAGCAACGATTTCCTCTGGGTCGACGTCCTCTGCGATTACAACGAGCTTTGCCTGGCCCCTCTCAACAGCTTTTGTTGTCTCGTTTGTACCCTTTCTAATTTTTCCGGTGTCTCTTGCAATCTCAACTGCTTCAAGAGCTTTCTCGGCGAGTTCCTTTGGAACCTCAAACTTTACGTAACTTGGCTTTGCCATTTCACATCCCTCCACAATTCATCGTTCATCGAGTCATCAAGTTAGGGAAGGATGCTTGCTTTTTAAATCTTTCCTTCCAAAAGGGCGTGTTTATAGTAACCTTTATTAGGGTTTTTGCCGAATTCTTTCAGGTGGTTGCCGTGATCCCCAGATGGGATCACAGACTCAAAGACCCTGAAAGCGTGGCATTCACAATTCTTGACGTTTTA
>Ga0208296_100130_pt1 | contig 25433 bp, 30 predicted proteins | sample Wag42014_10_22_FD_187333 | JGI IMG/M metagenome (GOLD analysis project Ga0208296, IMG submission 187333) | Deep subsurface shale carbon reservoir microbial communities from Ohio, USA - Utica-2 Time Series 2014_10_22 (SPAdes) (version 2) ...
TTTTCCTTACTTCATCCCCTTTCCGAACATTCTCGGCACACTGGGAGCTGTTATAAGGGTTAAATCCCCAATACCCACCAGAAACGCTGCCATAGACCTAGGCTCAAGCGGGCCTATAGCCGGGTTTATTGTTGCTATACCTGTGTTACTCATAGGTTTGAGACTTTCTCCCGCTTTACCGTTGAGTGCTATTGCTCAAGTTGAAGGTGGAATAGCATTTGGTCAGAGCCTTATAATGCTCATTCTCGAAAAATATATCTTTAGAATCCCCGAAGATTACGTTATTTACCTCCACCCGGTGGCGATAGCGGGGTGGGTCGGAATCCTCGTGACCTTCCTGAACCTAATCCCAGCTGCCCAGCTTGACGGCGGGCATATAGCGAGGGCTTTCCTTGGAGAAAAGCTCCACTCGATTTTGACCTTTGGCCTGGGGTTGGCTATGATTGGCATGAGCGTCTTCTGGGCTGGATGGCTTCTCTGGGGCTTTGTCATACTCCTGATGGGAAGAATTGGAAACCCGGGTGCTTTAGACGAGGTCAGCCCAATTTCGCCTAAAAGAATAGTTCTGGCTTTGATAGTGCTTGCAATATTCATTCTCTCGGCGACTCCAGTTCCGATAAGCGTTGTCGGGTGAGCTTTTGGTTTTTAAATTTAAGCGATTTTTCTGTTCTTCTCAGCTAGCTTCATAAATTCTTCGGGTGTATGGACTTTTTCATACCACTCAAAGTCTTTTTTATTGTAGGTTACTAATGGAGCGTTGAGCTTTAGCGCCAGTGAACATATCATATAATCCCTCGCGTTCTTTCTAAAGTCCCACCGTCCCCAGACTGCTTTCACAGTTTTCAGAGCACACTCTTTGTCAAACTCCGAAACTTCAATTCCTATGCTGTTCAACAATGCCTCGATTGCACTTTTGCCTTCCTCAATGCTTCCCATCTTTTTGGACTGGTGGTAGAGGTACTCGGCATAGCTTACGGAACTTATTATCGGAGAGTGCGGAGAGTCCTTTAACCAGAGCAGGAACTTCCAGTTGTGGAAAACGTTTGTATCAAGGACGACCTTCATTCTTGTTCCTCCTTGAACATTTTGCTCATTCCTTCTTTCATTTCTTTTACCGTTTCTTCGATGTCTTTTGAAAGTTCAGCCATCTCTTTAACGAAATCCTCAAGACGTTTTATCACATAGCCCTCTTTTGTCTTGATGAACACTACCTCGTCTCCAGCCTTAATCCCAAGCCTCTCTCTCACTTCCTTGGGAATCGTTACTTGGTATTTCTTTGTTACAGTTGGCATTGGGATCACCTATATGGTATTACATCTATTGGACTATTAATACTTTTCCCATTTGGCTTTTTCTTTAACTCAAGTCTGTCCCTTTAGGGTGGGGAGGAGGTCATCCTACAGGGATAATGATTTCAAAAGAAACACTTGGGTTTTGAAAAAGCTGTTAAAAGCTCTAATCTTTTTCCTTCAAAATCTGCTCTATGTCGTTGTAGATTGAATCCCTCGAAACGCTGAATAGCCTCGCTATCTCGGAGATGTTCAAAACCTTTGGATTCCAACCAAAGAGCTCGAGGGCTTTTCTCAGGATTGCCCTCCTTTCTTCAATGCTCAGGTTCTCAAAGCTCTCCCTTTCCTTGGGTATGTTCACGACCGCTATTGCAACAGCATATTTTCTTCGGGTTATGGGCATTGTGTAGGTTCCGAAGGTGAAGTCAACTATTTGGGCATTCTTTATCTTTTCTCTCATCTTCTCTTGCAGCCTTTCGAGGACGTCCTTGCCTGATGAGTACTCAGCTATTATCATCTTCTCATGGTTTTTGTCTGGCTCTATGCTTAGGCTTATTCTAACACTCATGAAGGCACCGAAGGAGAGTTCTATCTTGGCTTTATCTATTTTTCCCGGGATTTTCTCTAAGTCCTCGGCTTTTTCTCTAAGCTCCTTTAAACAGCCTTCAATGCTCGATGACTCGCACTCTATGAAGACCAGCATCGCTATCCCCATTTTTGATTATCTCATAGGCAGAATTGGGGAGAAAAATATTTATTTTTTTCTAAAGATGAGCAAAACATGAGCCGAAAAGCTCAGGGTTCACTGGAGTACCTCTTTATGGTTGCTGCGGCATTGATAATAATCCTCGTTGCGGTGAGCCATATCAGCAGTTCCGGAGGTCGAGTTGCCCAGCAGAGTGATATTGCCTCTTTACAGAGCCAAGCTGAGCTTGCAAAATCCCAGCTAGAAGTGAAAGACCTCTGGAACGATGGATACTGCTTTTACATTCTCTCGGAGAGTTATTCCAAGGACAAAGTTGGCTCCGAATACGGCATAAGCATAAAGGACAAGGGCTCAAATGGGAAGTGTGATAAGAGTGACAAGGTTATCTACTACCTCGACTACAGAAATGCAAGATACAAAGATGAGATCAAAGCCCTCTATGGGGACGATAGGTATAAGCTGAAAACCCTGAAAGAGCTGTATGACCTCTGCCTAGCAAACGATGAAAACGCTTGTAAGGTAATAATCACCCTCGACGAGTCGTTGTGGATTCCTCAATAGTTTGGATTGCATCAAGACCTGCAATTTTGCGGTAATAATAAGCATAATTGCGGGGAAAGGTATTTATATGTCTTTGGCTTAATTTATGTTCGAAGATATCCTTTCGGAGGTGTTTGGGAAATGATAAACTTGAAGAAGTTGTTTAAACGGAAGAAGGGTCAGGGTGCGCTGGAGTACCTCTTCATGATAGCAGCAGCCTTGATAATAATATTTGTTGTTGTGAGGTATATAACTGGGGCTGGCCAAGAAGCGACAGGACAGATTGACCTTACAATATTACAAAACAAAGCAGAACTTGCAAAATCTTCAATGGAAGCCAGAGGATGGAATTTAGATAGCTACACCTTAGTTACAATAAAGAAAAATGAGAACAAATTCGAGATTGATAGTAATGGTGATAATACGGCAGATATAACTGTTAGCTATGCAAAAAGTGACTATAAGGATGACATAAATCAGTTAACTGAGGCTGATTACCAGGAAAAAACTATCAAGGAACTCTATGATATGTGCTCAGCTGGAGATGTGGGTGCATGTAAGATAATGGCTGCTCTTGGAGGTAGCTGATATTTTAGTTTAACTTTATTTTAACTTTTCTCTTTTTCTGGTGATTTATAATGAAAAAAGCTCAAGCTTCCCTCGAGTATTCTGCAATGGTCGCTCTTGCAATTGTAATAGTCTTTGCAGTCATTTTTTACTTCGGTGAGGGTTTACTTCCAAGGACGAAGGAAGCTTCCCAGCAGGTTGATCTTCTAACCCTTCAGGACACCGTTGAGCTGATAAAGAAAAACTATGAAGCAACCGGAGCATGGCAAGAGCTCAAAACCCAGACAATCTCTTGCTCAAATTCTCAGTGCACCTTCAACGGAAAAACAAAAAGCATAGACGATTCAACCTTTTCCTACTCAGACACCCTTGAGAACGCCTACAACAAGTGCATCTATGAAAACGATTTAGAACCCTGCAAGGCGATAGTTTATGTTCTTGGGGATTAGTCGAGGGTTCGATGAGGGATAAGTTCAGGTATCCTCCTTGTGATGTCCGGTTTTGGCTTTCCAGTGAAGTTGGGGCAGGTTTGATATCTTTCTTCCGAAAATCCCTTCTGGAACATCTTTAGATCAATTTTTGCCTATTACATTCAATCGAAAATTTTATCAATATTAAATGCAATAACCAAAAATTGGGTGATAGCATGGGAACACATGTTCAGACTGAAGTTAATGGTGAAACTCACGATGTTCTCAAAATGCTTGCCATCCTGAGAGGCAAAAGTCTAAAGGAAATAGCGAGGGAGGCCTTGGAAGAATACGCAAAGAAGCACAAAAAAGAGGTTGAAAAGCTAATCCAGGAAGACCCTATCTGGGACACTATAGGGGTTCTGGAGCTTGAAGAGGATGCAAGCGAGCGGGAGGATTGGGGGACGGTGGAATGGCAAAGCGAGTGAAGCCAGAGCTGATTTACATGGACACGAGTGCAATGATAGCGTTAGCCAGCAAAACAGATAAGAATCACAAAAAAGCAAGAGAATTTTTTGAAAAATCTATTAGGGGCGGCATAAAGTTCGTTGTTGGCAGACCCGTACTGGTGGAGTTCCTCAATGGAGTTTCAAAGAGGGTTAACAAGAAGACCGCAGTTCAGCTCTATAAAAGCTACACCAATAGCAGGGTTATAGTCATTGAAAAAGAAACAGAGGAAGACTGGGAAAAGGCCTGGAGAATATTTGAGCAGTATGAAGACCAGAACGGCATGGATGTTATAGATTGCTTGAGCTTTGCGATAATGGAGAGGTTAAAGATTAGAGAAGCCTTTACCTTCGACAAAGACTTTGAGACGTATGGGTTCAAAAGGGCGGTGTAGCTCTAAATTCTCACTTTTGCTTTCACTCCTTCTCGCATTCGCAGGGATTCTTCCCGCAGTAGGGGCATACGCCGGGATACTTCTTCTTTGCGGCATCTTCAACATCAATGCCGGCTATGTTGGCCAAGCTAACCAGCCACGCTAAAACATCCGCAAACTCCTCTTCCATTGCCTCTCTGTCTCCTTTCCTAAGGGCTTCCGCTAGCTCGCCCACTTCCTCGGTAAACCAGAGGAACGTCTTCTCCAAGCCCCTCTTCTCGTCCCTGTGAAAGTAAAGTTCCCTAATAAGCTCTTGGAACTCCCTTATGTGCATTCTCTCACCCCTTAAAAGGCTCGGTGTGGATTCTCATCACCACTCAGCGCAATTCGCTCTCCTCATTGCCTGACTCTAAATTCTCGGGAGCCTTTTAAAGGTTAGCCGTTTTTGATTGTTTTTCTTTTTGTGTAATTTCATGGAAAACAATAGAAAAACATATAAAGGATGTGTGCGTATTCTATATCAGGGGTAGCATGGAGAGGCATTATACTCTAAAAGAAGCCTCAAAAATCCTTGGAGTTACTGTAAAAACACTTCAGAATTGGGACAAACAAGGGAAAATCAGGGTTGTCAGAACAGTTGGGGGTCGAAGAAGAATTCCAGAAAGCGAAATCAAGAGAATACTTGGGATTCAAGAGGAAAGGAAAATAATTGGATATGCAAGAGTCTCAAGCAGAACTCAAAAAGATGATTTGAACAGACAAGTCCAAACGATAAAAGAATTCGCAAAAGAGAAAGGTTGGGACATTGAAATCCTCAAGGATATTGGCTCAGGGTTAAACGAAAAGAGGAAAAACTACCAGAAGCTCCTCAAAATGGTGACAAACAAGGAAGTCTCGAAAGTCATCATTACATACTCCGACAGGTTAACACGATTCGGTTTTGAAACTTTAAAAACGCTCTTCCAAGCCTTTGGAACAGAGATAATAGTAATCAATGGAGAACTTCAAAAAGAGCCAAGAGAAGAACTCATTGAAGACCTGATAGCAATAATCTCGCACTTTGCCGGCAAGCTGTACGGAATGCGCTCCCGCAAGTATGAAGAGGTTGTGGAGAATGCAAAACAGCTCTTCCAAGAATGAAACCATCGTCAGGGCGTACTCAATTCCCCTCCGGGCCAACGATGTTATTCTAAACTTTATTGAAGAGTATCACAACATGGCAAAGACTACACTCCAAGAAATTCTCAATGCCAAAAAATTCACGAAGGTTGAGAGAAAGCAACTTAGGGACAAACTGTTGGAAAACTGGAGCTACGCTGCCCACTACGTTGACTCCGCAATAAACCAAATGCTTGGTCTTGTGAAGTCATACAAGCGAAAACTCAAGAAAGGAAAGAAAGTTCAGAAACCAAGGCTGAAAAAGAAACTCGTTTACGTGAAGTCCACACTCTTCAGACTAAAAGGGACAAGGCTGAAAATAACAATAGTGCCGAGAGAGTACTATCTTGAGATTGACCTAGCGAAATATCACTACCTGCATCCTCTTCTTGAGGAAATCAAAGAGGGGAAAGTAAAACTCGGCGGTTTGTTTTTGTTTCCAGAGAAACTCATCCTAAACTTCGTAAAAAGCGTAGAATATTTTGAGCCGAAAGACTGGATGAGTATAGACATCAACCTCACAAACATTACAGCCCTCGCTGGACTGACAGTTTATCATTTTGATACAAGAGGGCTTTATCACACCCACAGGGTTTATGAAGTGAAGAGGCAGAAAATCCAGAGGATTTCAGCATGGAATAGGAGGCTGAGTGGGGAATTGCTGGAAAAGTACTCTGGAAGGGAGAGAAACAGGATGAGAGACTTTCTCCATAAGTTGGCTAACAAAATCGTTGAGATTGCCTACAGAAAGAGGATGGGTATAATTCTCGAAGATCTGAGAGGAATAAAGGAGAAAGTGTTAAACGGTTCAAAAGATTTTAATAGGAAAATCTCAAAGTGGAATGCTCGTGAACTGCAAAGGCTAATCGAGTACAAGGCCAAATGGTTCGGTGTTCCTGTTGTTTATGTTAATCCGAGAAATTCTTCCCGCACTTGCCCCGCATGCGGGGGTCAGCTAATACCCCAAGAGGGGCGGTTAATGAAGTGCTCTAACTGCGGTTTGGTCGAGGATAGGGATTTTATTGCTGTCTTGAACCTTCGGATGTGGGGCTCGGGGGTTACCCCGAAAGGGTTGGAGGTTTCGAGGGCTGGAAAGCCCAATGAAGGGCCAATGAAGACCAATCCCTACGGGATTATTGTAATAGAAAAACAAAGAATTGGGATAAAATTCCACAAAATTACACTAACTTCCCCACAGGGAAAACCCCAAAACCCATTTAAGGTTGAAAGTATAAAATAGGTTAGGGATGGCTTATGGGGTTATTCTCCTTCGGCTCAAAAAAGAATAAGATCATAAAGATGCTCTCGGAGGGAGAGCTTGAGAAGATCCTCCACTCTGCAGCGAGAGACCGTTCTGGTCAGTCGTAATTTGTGTAAAGTTCGTAAACATCAGCACGGCTGACCTTCCCCACTCCAATCTTCATCGTGGGGCTTTCGGGGGGAACGGAGACTCCCCACATCTTCAAGGCTCTCGACAGTCCCCATTCGGGCTTGACAAACCCCACATTCTGGGAACTGCTTCACCACAAGGAAGTATAATTAGAGACTATTTAAAAATTACGGAAAACAAAAGAATTCAAAAGTTCCATTTGTCACTATCTATGAAACAGCCCAAATATGTAGATGCCATAGTAGAGCTTCTCAACGAGGAAAATCCGGGGATAAGGGGAGATGCCCTTCTGATCATTGGGAGCTAACCATCAGACACAGAGACCTCATGATGCCCTATATTGAGAGCGGCCTCCCCCGTAACTGTGCTTTCTCTCATAAACGACCCTGACCCGTATGTAAAAGAAAACGCCATGCAGAGCTTTGAGGCTATGCTGAAGTACTTCCCGTGGGTCGGGGAGAAGTTCAAGAACGAGATGGCCTCCCTGTTGATTGAAATTCTCCGGACGGGGGATAAGAACCGGAAAGCCTTTGCGATTATAATGCTTGGAAGGCTTAACGTGAAAGAGGCCCTTCCGGTAATAGAGGAGTTCAAGGACGTCGACGATACTGTAATCCTGCCTCTGGAGGGCATTAAATGGGTTTCCCTTGGGGAGATAGCCGAGAAAGTTATAAAAGAACTTGGAGGTAAGGTGAATGATTAATTTCATAGTATTCATGATACTTCTAATAATTGCAGCGGTTATAGTGGTCAAGCTGACCTTTGCCGTGCTCAGGTGGATGGCGGTAAACGCTATAGTGGGACTAATCTTGGTGGGGATTCTAAACTACCTCGGGGTTACCCACATAGAGCTCGACCTCATAAACTTCCTCATAATAGCTGTTGGCGGAATTTTGGGAGTTTTTCTTTTGATTTTTCTGTCCTTCCTTTAGCTTTTTCCAAACCTTTATAAAGTCGAATTTTTAAAAGTGGTTGGGAGAGAGAAAATAAGTTATTAGAGGTGATGTTCATGTCTCACAAATCTGCTGAAATGTACGAGCTTAAAAAGAAGGTTGAAGAGCTGAAAAAGATTCGAGGTCGAGGGACTGAGCTTGTCTCACTCTACATCCCTGCGGGCTATGACATAAACAAGGTTATGCAGCAGCTTAGGGAAGAGTACGGCACGGCACAAAACATCAAATCAAAAACAACCCGAAAGAACGTCCTTGGTGCATTGGAGAGGGCAATGCAGCACCTCAAGCTTTACAAGCAAACACCAGAGAATGGCCTGGCCTTATTTGTGGGAAACGTCAGCGAACAGGAAGGCGTTACAGACATACAGCTTTTTGCCATAATCCCGCCTGAACCGCTGAACGTCAGGCTCTATCGATGTGACCAAACCTTTGTTACGGAGCCCCTCGAAGAGATGCTTCGAGTAAAAGACGCCTATGGTTTAATAACGGTTGAAAAGAACGAAGCAACAATAGGGGTTCTCAGGGGTAAGAAGATAGAGGTCATTGATGAGCTTACATCCAACGTCCCCGGAAAGACGAGGGCTGGAGGTCAGTCGGCTAGGCGTTACGAGAGAATTAGAGAGCAAGAGACTCATGAGTTCATGAAGAGAATTGGGCAGCATGCCAACGAGGCATTTCTGCCCCTCCTTGAAAAGGGTGAGCTGAAGGGAATTATTATAGGTGGTCCCGGGCCTACAAAGGAGGAATTCGTTGAAGGCGATTACCTCCACCACGAGCTCAAGAAGAAGATCATAGGAGTAGTGGACATAAGCTATCACGGCGAATACGGATTGAGAGAGCTCGTTGAAAAGGCAAGCGACATACTGAAGGAGCACGAGGCAATTAGAGAGAGAAAGCTCGTGCAGGAGTTCTTCAGACACTTGGTCAAAGATACGGGCTTGATAACATATGGAGAAAAGGAAGTGAGAAAAGCCCTTGAGCTTGGGGCGGTCGATACTCTTCTGATAAGCGAGGGCTACGATAGAGTTCGCGTTAGGGCTAAGTGCAACCACTGCGGCTGGGAAGAGCTTAAAACCATGACCGAAAGCGAGTACGAGGTTTACAGGAAAAACCTCAGAACCTGTCCAAAGTGCGGAAGCCAGAACATAAGCTTTGAGAAGTGGGATGTTGCAGAGGAGTTAATAAAAATGGCAGAGGAGAGCGGGGCTGAAGTTGAAGTGATTTCCCTCGACACCGAGGAAGGTCAGCAGTTCTACAGGGCATTTGGAGGGCTTGGAGCAATTTTAAGGTACAAGCTCCAGTGAGGACAGTAGTTCTTTTATCTTTTCTCTAACATCTTCTCCGTCCATCGTGTAGGGTGGTCTTAGGATGGGCTTTATTGAGAAACCTCTTATGCCCATGGCTATCTTTATCGCAGAGCCGAAGGAAGATGCAAGGTCGTAAACCTTTGAGAGTCTGGCAAGCTTTCTGGCATACTCCATAGCCTTTTCGAAGTTTTTCTCTTCAAAAGCCCTGTATAGGGCAATATGAAGCTCTGGGGCAAAGTTTGCGCAGGCCATTATTCCTCCATCCCCTCCAAGGAGGAGCGTGTTGAGGAAGTGCTGGTCTAAGCCCGTGAAAACCTTAAAGTCCTTTCTTTCGCCTTTGACCTCAAATATAACGTCTCTAACATGGTTTACGCTGTCTATGGTTTCCTTTATTCCAGATATGTTTGAATATTCCAAAGCCAGCTTTTTTATGAGCGGGGCGCTTAGGGGGTTTGCACAGCTCGGGATGTTGTAGATGATTATCGGAATGTCCGTTTTCTCCGCTATCATGGAGTAGTGGTTGAAAAGGGCTTCCTCACTCAGGGGGCAGTAGTACGGAGGTGCTATGACTGCATAATCTGCTCCAATGTCCTGAGCATGTTTGGTTAGCTCAAGAACCTCAAATGTGTTCGTTGAAGCCGTTCCCACCAGATAGAACGTAGAGGTAACCATCTCTCGGCCCTTCTCCGCAAGAAGCTTCTTTTCCTCAAAGCTGAGGCTCGTGAATTCGCCAGTTGTTGCATTGATAAAAATTCCGTTGACTCCGGCTCTTTGGAGATAGTTTATGTGCTCTTCCAGTGCTTGGAGGTCTATAGAATAGTCTTCGTTGAAGGGGGTTACGAGGGGGACTATTACTCCTCTCATTAAATCACCAAGAAAGAAATAAGCGCTTGGTCTACTTAAGGTTTGTGAAAAAAAGAAAAGGGCCTCACATGACTTCTGGGGCTTCGATTCCCATTAAGTTCAGAGCGTTCTTTAGGACTTGTCTCGTTGCCATAACCAGAAGCAGTCTTCTCTCCTTTATTCCTTCTTCTGCCTTCAGAACCGGCAACGCCATGTAGAACCTGTTGAAGACCATCGCAACCTCGTTTGCATAGGTCGCTATTGTATTGGGCTTAACGTCTCTTCCAGCTATTTTTATGACCTCCGGGAATTTTGAAAGGGTCTTTATGAGCTCTTTTTCTTTCAGGTCAAGGTTTGAGAAGTCTGCCCTGCTTAAGAGCTCTTTGCTCTCGATGCTTGTTCCTTCTTCTTGGGCCTTCTTAAGTATGGAGCAGCACCTCGCGTGGGCGTACTGGATGTATGGGGCGCTTTCACCTTCAAAGTTCAGCACATCCTCCCATCTGAACGTGATTATCTTTTCCGGCGAATATTTTATCATGTTGTACCTTACTGCGCCTACTCCGACTATCTCGGCTATTCTCTCCTTCTCTTCCTCGCTTAATCCCGGGTTCTTCTCTTCTACGAGCTCTTTAGCCCTTTTTACAGCCTCATCAAGAACTTCATCCACGGTAAAGCCTATCCAGGTTCCCTTTCTTCCGCTGAACTTCCCTTCAGGCCTTACAACGTGTTCGTAGGCTAAGTGATAGAAGTTATTGTATGCATCTTCATAGCCAAGGAGCTTGAGGGCATAGGCAACTGCTTTCTGCTCGTATCTCTGCTCCGAGCCGACGACGTTTATCACTATGTCTGCGTTTGCAAACCTTCCCGGCATTTCTTCCCCGTCTTTTGCGGTCGTCCATGTTTCGTGGTCTTCTTTTCTATCCCAGAGCTTGTAGCGCATGTCCGCTTTAACCTTGCCGAACTTCCACAAGTGATATGCTATGTCCTTTCCAGTGTAAGTTGCCGTTCCGTCGCTTCGTATAAGCACAATATCTGGGTTTTCAAGGTCCGGGAAGATGTCTCCAAGCTTCATTATGAATGCTCCCTTGTATTTGCCTTCTTTTGCCCATTCGAAGTGCTCGTTCTTTTCCATCATTGCGTAGGCCTCTTCGAATATCCCGCTCCTCACTATGTCGCTTTCCCAGCTGAGCAGGTCGTAGAATATGTTCATTCTGTATGTAGTTTCCATCTGTGCTTTGACAACTTTCTCGGCTAACTTTCTACCCTCTTCAGCTATCTCGTTGTCCCCTTCTTCCAGCTTCTTCATGAGCTCTCTTATCTGTCTCTCTACCTCTGGGTCTTCTTCCATTCTCTTATGAACCTCAACATAGAGCAGACCCAGAGCGTGGTCGATTATATCCTTCTTAGAGAGCCCTCTCTTCTCGAGTTCTCCAATGATTCTCTCAAATTCGTCTTTCAGGTTTAGGTAGCCCCACAGAACCTGAGCAAATTGAGCCCCCAAATCATCTATATAGTTCTGAACTTCCACATTGTAGCCAAGTTTTCTCATTATCCTTGCCATTGTATCGCCGAGAATCGAGTTTCTCGCGTGCCCCATGTGGAGGGGTTTTGTTGGGTTTACAGAGGTGTGCTCGACAATGACCTTCTTTCCGTTCCCTAAGTCACTTTCTCCAAACTGGTCGCCTTTTTCTAATATCTCTCTTGTGACAATCCTGCCAAATTTCTCATAGTCCAGGAAGAAGTTTATGTACCCTGCTCCTGCAACTTCCACCCTTGAAATATATTCCGGGAGCTTTCCTTCCAAGCCTGAGAGGATTTCCTGGGCTATCATTCTAGGAGCTTTTCTAAACACCTTTGCGAGCTGAAAGGCAACAGTAGTGGCAAAATCGCCGAGCTCCATACTGGGCGTTTCATCAAATAAAACCTCTCCTTCCCAGCTTTTGCCCTCTTTTTCCAGCATTTCAGAGATGACCTCTTCTATTATCCCCTTGATCTCTCTTTTGACATCATCGTAAGCCACATTCACCACCTGTCCCTCATTTTTCATAAACCTTTAAAAACTACCCGCTTTAAATTTGTTTGTGGTGGGCATGAAAAGGATAGGCGAACACAAAGCCAAAAAGGGCCTTATAAGGTTTGAGATTGAAGAAGAAAATGGCATTGCAAAGGATGTAAAGATTACCGGGGACTTTTTCATCTATCCTGAAGAAGCAGTCAGCGAACTTGAGAGCACTTTAAAAGGGAAAAATCTTGAGGAGCTTGAGAGAGAGATAGAGGACTTCTTCGCAGTGAGGCTGGACATTGAGATGCCTTATATAAACGTTGAGGACTTTAAAATTGCCCTCAAAAATGCCCTGCGTGGTGAAAATGAGAACTAAAGTTTTCTATGCCTTTCTTGGGGTTTTTCTTGCGGGGGTTCTTTTTGGTGTAATGTTTTCTGTGTTAAGCCCTGGTTCTGCGGAGGCTCTGTTCTCAAACCTTAGGCAGTTTTTTGGAGGAACCATAGGAGAAAATACAGACAGATTCAGCCTTTTTACATTTATTTTCCTTAACAACTCAAGGGTTGCCGTGATATGTGCTCTCGGTGGGGTTCTTTTTGGCGTAGTCCCAGCGGGAATACTGTTCTTTAACGGCTTTATAGTGGGACTAGTTGTCCGGTACTTAAACGCGCAGGGAGAAAGCTTGGCGAGAATCCTTCTTGCTATTGTCCCCCATGGAGTAATAGAAATCCCGGCTTTTGCAGTTGCAGGAATGGGCGGAATAGATTGGTATCTAGAGATAATCGGCGGAGAGGGGACTATTGGAGAGCGATTTTTTAGGGGATTCAAGAAGTCTATGAGAATGCTCGCATTGGCAATTGTGATGCTCTTGGTGGCAGCTTTTGTTGAGGCATACATTACTCCAGTCGTTGCCTCAAGTGTTTAAAAAAGAAAAACAGCTTGAAATAGCATTGGCTTTCATTTTTTGTCCACACTTTCTGCGGCAATTTCCTGAACAGGGAAGGTACCGTATTCCTCATAAAGTTCAATTTCCTTCAGGAAGATATCTATCGGGTTCTCCATGGAGCCAATGATGCTTCGTATATGCTTTCTAAAGGTTCCGTTCTTTCTCATGAGTTCCCAGGCTTTTTCAGAAACTTCGAGTGGGTCCGTGGAGTGGAACTTAATACCAAGGCCTATAAGCCATTTCGTGACGGCTAAGAGCTTACCCGGGTAAGTTGAAATGGTTGGAGTTCCTAGAGCTAGGGCCTCCCTGTTCATTGTCCCTCCAGCGCCTATCATTAGCTTTGCATAGTAGAGGAGAGACAAGCTGTCCGTAACGTGTTCCGGGATTATGACGTTTTCAAAGTGCTCGAAGCGCTTCTTTTGACTTTCTGTTCTTGGGAATAACACTATTGGGATGTCTGGAAGTAAGGGAATTATGTTTTCAAGAACACTCTTCTCAGCATCCCCGTTGAAGTAGTTGGCCTTTATGGGCTCCGTCCGCATTACAATGTAGCTGTGTGGAGATATGCCCAATTCTTTTAGGGGCTTTTTACTGGGGATAAAGCCATATACATGGGCCAACTCTGGTATGCCGTTTATTGGCTTGAGGGAATTTACATCTGCCCCGCATTTTATGAGCTCGTAAGCGTCTATGGCTTTGGGGTATATTAATCTCCTTGTGAAGGGCAGCATGAGCTTGTTGACCGCTATGGCAGTATCGTTGTCAGCAAATCCAATTGTTGGGATTCCCAATCCAAAAGCTACTCTTGGAGCTTCGGGAGAATTTTTATAGAGGCTTAGATCAGGATTTTCTTCTATTATTAGCTTAGCAAGTTTATGCTGTCTCTCAACACTTGCTATAAGTTTACCTTCAAGTGTTGCTCCTCCGTGCTTTCCCACAACGTAATAATCTACTCCCAACATATCCAAAATTCCAGTTAGGCCATCAAATTCTCTAGTAGTGACCAACACTTCGTGTCCCCTTTTTTCGAGCTCCCTGATTATACCTTTGAAAAAGTGAGCGTGAGGTGCATTGGTAATATCCACCCATATCTTCACGGATTTCACCCATTGTGTATGAACAACTTTGTCCATTAAAAGGGTTTCTGTAAAACGGTTTTCTGACCTTTATTCTTCGGGTTATTTAGATGTCCTTTGTTTTGTTAATCGTTTATTACCCTTTCTGTCCATGAAAAAACCCCTAATATTGGGGTAATTATGTAAAACTGTTAAGCTAATCTTGGTTTGGTAAAATTTTTCTGAATATCATGGGAAATCTTCTTGGATTACCACTTGAAATTGTTTCGTAGAAAAACCTTAAATTTTGATCCCCGCTCTTTCTTCTTGGTGAGAATACATGAGAGAAAAGATAATGGACAGGAGTGCAGAAATTGTGGTTATAGGTTTGGGTTATATCGGTCTTCCCACGGCTATTATGTTCGCTAATGCCGGATTTAAAGTGATAGGGTATGAAATAAGGGAAGAAGTAGTGAAAAAGGTAAACTCCGGGAATTCCCACATAATTGAACCGGAAATAGAGGAAATGCTAAGGAAAGCGCTTGAAAACGGAAATTTGAAGGCCACTTCTGATAAAAAAGAAATAAAAGGTAAGGATGTCTACATAATCTGCGTTCAGACCCCCCTAAAGGAGGACAAAACTCCCGACTTGAGCTACCTTGAAAGTGCCGTTAGAACCACTGCTGAAGCCATAAAGAGGGGTTCTCTCGTGATTATAGAAAGTACCGTTCCTCCCATGACGACTCTAAAGATGGCAGAGCTCATAGAGGAGTTGAGTGGTTTCAAAGCCGGGGAGGATTTCTATATGGTTCATGCCCCCGAAAGGGTCATGCCCGGCAGAATATTCAAGGAGCTCATCTATAACTCCAGAATAGTTGGTGGCATAAACGAAGAGAGCTCTGAACTTGCTGAGCTTCTCTACAGGACGTTTGTAAGGGGCCAAATCTTCAAAACAAACTCGACCACAAGTGAGATGGTAAAGCTGATGGAGAACACCTTCAGGGATGTAAACATAGCTTTGGCTAATGAGTTCGCTTTCCTTGCTCATCAGTATGGGATTAACGTCTTTGAGGCAATAGAGCTCGCCAACACTCACCCGAGGGTCAAAATCCACCTTCCGGGAATTGGGGTTGGGGGCCATTGTTTGCCAAAAGACCCATATTTGCTCCTCAGTTCTGCAAAAGAAGACTTTGGACTGATAAGGAAAGCAAGAGAAATTAATGAAGACATGCCGCTCTTTGCAAAAGATCTCCTCATGAGCTCTCTGAAGACCATTAACTTTCCACCGGAGGAAGCTGTAGTGACGGTCTTGGGGCTGTCTTACAAGGGCAATTCCGATGACACCAGGAATTCTCCCGCTATCAAGTTCATCGAGGAAATAAAAGATGTCGTTAAGGAAGTAAGAACCTATGACCCCTACGTTAGGGGGACCCACGAAAGCCTTGAAGCAGCTTTGAAAGGAGCGGATGCTGTTGTTATAGCAACAGACCATTCAGAGTTTAAGAACCTGGACTGGCAATCCATCGGAGGCCTTATGAGAAATAAAATACTCATAGACGGAAGACATGTCATAAAAGAGCCTCCGAAAGGATTTATATTCAAGGGGATCGGGAGGGGCGAGTATTGAAGCCGGCTTTCGTCTTTGGCACAAGGCCGGAAATAATAAAGCTTGCACCCGTAATAAGGGCATTCGAAAGGAAGGGCATTGAGCCGCTAATAATCCACACGGGCCAGCACTATGACTACGAGATGAGCAAGATTTTTCTGGAGGAGCTGGAGCTGCATAAAATCGACTATCACCTTGAAGTGGGCTCCGGGACTCAGGCTTATCAAACTGGAATTGCAATGATAAAGATAGAGGAGGTTCTCATGGAAGAGAAGCCAGATGTTACTTTGGTTCAGGGCGATACAAATACTGTTCTAGCGGGGGCTCTGGCGAGTGTTAAGCTTAGAATTCCCGTTGCACACGTTGAAGCTGGCTTAAGGAGCTTTGATAGAACTATGCCGGAGGAAATAAACAGAATTCTGGCTGACCATGCGAGTGAGATTCTCTTTGCTCCGACGGAGGACGCAAAGAAGAACCTTGAGAGAGAGGGCATCGTTGAAGGAGTTTACGTGGTTGGAAACACGATAGTGGATGCAGTCCTTCAGAACTCGGAGATAGCCGAAAGGAAAAGCAGAATTTTAGAAACTCTTGGACTAGAACCAAAAGAATACGCCCTTTTGACAGCCCATAGAGCCGAGAATACCGATAGCGAAGAGAACCTCAAAAAGCTCGTGGAAATAATAGAGTCTTTACCGATACCTGTAGTTTATCCCGTTCATCCAAGGACTGAAAAAAGGCTGAAGTCCTTTGGCTTATGGGAGAGGCTGGAAGCAAAAGAACACGTAGTCCTCACAAAGCCTCTTGGCTACCTTGACTTTTTAAAGCTGCAGAAGAATGCTAAGTTCGTTTTAACAGATTCCGGTGGAGTTCAGGAGGAGAGCATAATCCTCAACGTCCCATGCCTAACCCTCCGCTATAATACTGAAAGACCGGAGACAATAAAAGCCGGAGGAAACGTTCTGGTTGGTCTTGAGAAGGACAGAGTTCTTTGTTATGTCGATAAGCTCCTAAACGATGAAGAATTCTACGGCAGGATGGCAAGTGCCAAGAATCCATTTGGAGACGGGAAGGCTGGAGAAAGAATTGTCGAGATACTATTAACTCTTTACGAAAGAGGGGAGCTTAGGGTGAGAAGTTCGAGGTTCATTTAAAAATAAAAAGAGAATTCAGCTCCTTACAAGCACAAGGACTCCCAGAGCTGGAACTGTTAGCTCTTTTTCATATATTTTGTCTCCACTTGGGAAGATCTCTTTCCATTTACCTGAAGGAAGGGAGATAGTCGTACTTTTTAGTGCATTGTTTGCAATTACGAGAACTTCGTCCTCATGCCCTCTGAAAAATGCTATCACTCCTTCTTTTGCAGTGTATAGCTTTATTTTGCTGCTTGTTAATGCCGGAACGCTTTTTCTCAAATCTGCAAGGCTTTTGTAGTGGTTCAAAACTTCTTCATTTACGGTATCCCATTGTATAGGGTACCTCTGTGAATCGAAGTGCTCCTTATTTCCAAGAAGACCTCGTTCGTCTCCCTGAAAAGTTACAGGCATTCCCGGAAGTGTATAGAGGAGCGTTGAAAGGAGCTTTAGTCTTTGAATAGCCTCAGGCTTGGGAGTATCGCCTAAGTTTCCGCCGCCTAAGTCAGTGAGGACTCTTGAGGTATCGTGGGAGCTAACAAGATTGAAACCCATTGCAACGACATTTTCTCCATAGCTTGCGTAGTATCTTCCCAAGAGCTCAAGGGTTCTCTCTCCGTTCCACTGTCCTTTAGCGTAAGCTAGGAGAATGTCCCTCCCGAGGGCGTAGTTCATAAGGGAGTCAAAAGCATCTCCCTGAACCCATTCCGGGGATAGCTGCCAGATTTCCCCAACTATATATGCATCGGGATACTTTTCCTTAACGGCTTTCCTTAACTCGGAAAAGAACTCTTTGCTGTTTATAAGTTCAGTTGGCGCGTCTATTCTTAAGCCATCAAAGCCAAAATCCAGCCAGTACAGAGCCGCCCCTATTAAGTACTCCTTTACCTCGGGATTTACAGTGTTGAGCTTTGGAAGACTTCCAATGCCCCACCAGCCGAGATAGGCGTTTCCATCACCGAGATTGAAGGGCCACCTTTTTATGAAATACCAGTTCCAGTAGGGACTTTCTTTTCCTCTGGAAGCAACATCCAAAAAGGCCCAGTGCCCAATCCCGCTGTGGTTTGGTACAAAGTCAAAGATAACCCGGATACCTCTTTTGTGAGCCTCTTCAAGCAGGGTTTTTAAGTCCTCCTCCGTTCCAAATTGAGGGTCGAGTCTGTAGTGGTCGTAGATGTCGTATCCATGGGCACTTCCGGCTAGGAAGATGGGATTTAGATATATTAAAGTTACACCAAGCTCTTGGAGATAATCGAGCTTCTCAATTATTCCCTTGATATCACCACCATAATACTGGTGGCAGCAATGTAATCCCGTTATCGGGTCGCTCCAGTTGGAGAGAATTGGCTTTTTATCCGTTACTTCATTAAACCAGAGCTCGTCCGTTTGAAGCGCTAGGGGATCGTTACTGGAGTCACCATTGTTAAAGCGATCCGGGAAGATTTGATACCCTATTCCTTTACTTACCCATTGAACCTGAGGGAATCTATCCACGCCGTCAAAGTAAAAGAACGGATTTTTGGATGTGTTGAGGATTAAAAGTTCCCCATCATTCGTCTCAAGTTTGAAATAGTACTTTATTGGAGTTACTTCTTGGAGTTCCACCCTCCATACTTCCCCGGAACCCCACCATAGCTGGCGCTCCATTTCGTGCTCTCCCTCAGAACTCACCAGAAAAGCTGATTTTATTTGATTGGGTCTTGTTTTAAACCGGATAACCGTTCTATTATCTGCAATGGATAGATAAGCGGGATTTTCGGGATCGTGTTCTATAGTTAACTCAAGTTCTCCTTCCACTATTTTTACTGCATTTTTGCCTCCGAAGCCGTCATCAATATAGCTATCGGCTGTTGGATCAACTGTAGACATATCCGTTACCCATTCGCCGTTTATGAAGAACTTGTATTCATATTGACCTGGCTCCAGGCAAACAGTTTTTTTCCATACTCCATTTTCATTCTCCATTGGCAGTTCTTTCCAGTTATTGAAACTCCCACGCAAGCTAACAGAAGTGACGTTTTTTCCTTGTGGGTTATACGTGAAAGTTACGGGGACTTTTCCAGTAGGGCAGGTGCCTTTTACTTTTTCGTTGAGGTAAAGCGTTTTGTAGTTATCTTCTGGAAGGGTTAAAGTCTGTTCGGTACCTTGGCTTTTGATTTGCTGAAGACATCCTGAGGCTATTATTCCTATTATGAAAACTAATACAATTCCTACAGAAGTCCACCTTTTCATTCTATGTATCACCAGTGGTGATTATCTCGCGGATATATTAGGATTTCGCTAAGTGGTGAATTAAGAGGAATTTGGACATTTTGTATTATCCAGATCAATTTTTTGCAATTCGCTGACTATGGCAATTGCCGCCCGCTTTAGAAGATATCTCTTGTACCCTTTGAGGCTCATTACTCCCTTGGAGCGGTCAATTAAAATTATTTCTCCGGAAGCCCCAACTTCAGATTTGTTTACTATGAATTTGATAAACTCCTTCTCCTTATCTGTGGCGTTTTCATACCTTAGATAATGGGCTGGGTCACCAACGTTGGAGTATATAAAGTGCGCTTTTATACTGCCTCGTGAGAAAAACGGAGAATACATAACGTTCATTTCTTCCACCCAAACCGCCAGGAACTGCCCCTCACATTTTGTGGGGGATTCGAGTATCACGACTTCTTCTCCTCGGGCTTGTAGTTCGTCTGCCATAATCCTTCCGAAATCTGAATTCGGGTAAATGCAAAAGCCTTCGTTGATAGTTACATTTCCACATACTCGTCCTACTCCAGTTGAGGCATTAATATCTGATCTGGAGCTGATGAATACAAAATCTCCAAAAATAAAAGCTGTGACCACTGCAAGCACGAGAATTAAAGCAATGTGTGAACGTTTCATTTAACTCCCTCAGTATTTTTATCCAAAAGAAAGTTAATAAACTTTTCTAAACCGGAGTTGCAACATAGATTCCATGTCTTGTCCTCACGATTTTGACCTTAATCTCATCGCCGACTTTTGCGTTCGTGTTTATGATCTCTATCAACCTGTTCCTCGCGGTTCCAAGCATCTCCCCTTCGATTCTTCCCGGAAGGACTATTTTTACCTTGACGACTTCTCCAACACGGAACTGCAGAGGAATGAACTTTCTCTTGTGCATTCCGAAGTGCTCTGGTCTTAAGACGAGGGGTTTCATTCCGGTTTTTTCTTCAAGGGCTCTCAGCCAGTCATAAAACTCTTTAAATGGCAAAAACTTCACAGTGGGATGCCTCCCAAACTTATAGGGGACGTAGTTCTGGAAGCCTAGAGCGGGCCACCTTTTTCCGGCACCGATTTTTCTTGCAAACTCTATAAAAGCTTCAGCTTCATTGTCGTTTATTCCAAAGATTATTACCGGGGCCAGAAGAACGTCAATTCCGGCATTTACAAGTGCCTCGGCCATCTCCAAAACATGGTTGAGGTCGTAGTCTTTCATCCCCATTAACATTTTTGCCTTTTCGGAGTCGAGGGAGTGAATTGAGAGGTTTACCCTATCAAGCCCTGCCTCTGCAAGCTCCTCAATGAGCTTATCGTTCAGCAGTATTCCATTACTCTGCATCGAGATTACGCTGACGTTTGGGTTTTCTCTTAGCCCCTGGACGAGTTCTACAATGAATGGATAGAGCAGGGGTTCTCCCTGCCCGTCTAAGTGGGCTTCGAGCCCTTTGCCCTTGAATCTGGCAACTTCATCGAACCATTTCACCAGATAGTCAACATCGACAACGTAATCAAGGAGCCTTGTTCTGGAATAGGGCCCCTCATCAACGGAGCAGAAGATGCACGAGACATTACATCCAGTCGAACCCCTTACTTGGATTAGATTTGTGCCCCTGTCGATTAAACCAAACCCGTTGTATCCCAGAAGAGGAACTTCCATCCCCTCGTGGACGTATAGGACTTTCCTTTTCGTGTATCTGCTCCTTAAAAATTCCCCAAGGTGGCTCTGGATAAAGAATGCGAGAAACTTCTCAATCTCTTCGTTTTCAATATTCACCATAAGGTAACCATCTTCAACATGAATCTCAGGTTTTACTCTGAATTTCCTTTTAATGGCTTTCTCAAGGAGAGATTTCTCAAAATCAGCGTAGAGGGTGTTTCTCCAGATTAACCTTATGCTCTCTTCGGCTTCTTCGAAATATGAATTTGGAAGCTTTATTTTCATCATGTTTGCCCTTAACTGTATGGTCTTTTAAGATTTTGGATTTCTTTTGTGGGATTTCAACTCCGTGGGTCGGCTATAAATACGGGGATTCCGGAGAGCTTGCCGACGAATCCTTTGATTTCATAAACCTTTTCAAAAATTTCGGGTTTTAAGATTTCCTCTTTTCCATCTGCTATTATTTTGCCGTTTCTCATAAAGATAAACCTGTCGGCAAAGCGTAGAGCTAGGTTGACGTCATGCATAACCGCTATCGAGACTTTGCCCGCTTTTGCGAATTCTTTGGCTATCTTCATGACTTCAAGCTGGCTCTTTGGATCAAGATTGTTTGTTGGCTCGTCCATTAGTAGTATCTCCGGTTCTTGGGCTAGAGCTCTGGCAATGCTTACCTTTTGCAGCTCTCCCCCACTAAGCCTGTTGGCAGGCTTTAAAGCAAGGTGCTGAATACCGAGTTTCTTGAGGGTCTCATTGACGATTTTGATGTCCTTTCCAGAGGGTTTAAAACCCATATATGGTTTTCTACCTAAAAGAACAATGTCAAAGACTCTCATAAACCCGGGATTTACGCTTTGTGGTACGTATCCTATTATCCTTGCGAGATCTCTTCGGGAATAGTGCTCAAGGGGCTTCCCTAAAATCTCAATACCTTCACACCTGAGAAGTCCAGCAATGCATTTTAGCAGAGTGCTCTTTCCAGCTCCGTTTGGGCCTAATACTGCCACGAACTCTCCACGTTCAATTTCTAAGGATACGTTCTCTAAGACATTTAGACCATTATATGCAAATTTAAGGTTCTCAACTCTTATAACTTTCATCTGGCCCCCTCCATCCGTATGAGGAGATATATAAACATTGGGGCACCAAGAAATGATGTTACAACACCCACAGGAAGAGTCATTGGTGAAAATGTCAGCCGTGCGAGCGTATCTGCTGTAAGAAGTAGTAGTCCGCCTAACAGGCAGGAGAGTGGAATGAGGAATCTATAGTCTTCCCCAAATAAAAGTCTGACCATATGGGGAGCTATTAGACCTACAAATCCTATAACTCCTACAAATGCGACACTCGTTGCTGTTGCCAGAGTTGCGAGGAAGGTTAGCGTTAGCCGTACTTTCTCAATCTCAATTCCTACAGATTTCGCTACATCATCTCCCATGACGGCTGCGTTTAAGTCCCAAGATCTTAGAATAAAATATCCAAAAACAATGGCAAAAACCCCCACAAGTATTGTGTTTTCTCTCCATGTTGCTCTTCCAATATCCCCAAAGCTCCAGTACACCATCGCTGCCAGCTGGAGCTCGTCTGCGAGGTATTGGACAAGGGTTGTTAAGGCCGTAAAAAGGGCGCTCATTGCGACTCCAGCAAGTATAATGGCTTCTGGACTGAGACCTCTTAGCTTTGCTAGGGATAAAATTATAAGGGTAGCACTTATGGCCCCCAGAAAGGCAAATAGTACTATAGTGTATGGGCTGGTTAAAATAACTCTTCCCGAGCTTTCCGAGTATCCGGCTCCCAGGATAATTGCCAAAGATGCCCCAAACATTGCTCCGTGTGAAACTCCCATAGTAAAGGGGCTTGCAAGGGGGTTTCTAAGTACTCCCTGCATTACTGCCCCCGAAACTGCTAAAGAAGCGCCTACGAGGATTCCTGCAATGACTCTTGGAAGCCTGATGTTCCAGACCACTAGATACGCTTTTTCGTCCCCCTTTCCGACCATTGCCCGGTAAATCTCTTGAGCCGAAAGCTCATATCCACCGTGTGAAATGGCATATATGCTAACTATAAGCAAAAGAAGAAGGAGAACAATCCCGGCTAAAACTCTTTTTGCAGTATACTCTCTGTACTCCATAGGGCCTCACTGGGATGATAAAGCTTCAATACTTCCGCTTGAGATGTCAATCTTTCCAAACCCTCCAAACTGCTCGGCAAGTATTTCGTATACTGGTTTGCCCACTAGGAACTCGTATATTTCGTTTGCCTTATCTATGGGATCTACATCTTTAAAGCTCTCTGGATAAAGGACTTTTCCAATGAAGTACGCGTCTGCGAGGGCAGTCCCTATGTTTGTTGCGTAGTAGTTGTAGGGTAGAATTCCATAGACGTTCTTGTTTTTCACGGCCTTTAGCGACTCATAGAACTCTGAATTTTTCTTGTAGTCGTCGAGGATTATACTCAGCCCGCCCTCATCGATGAATATGTATTCTGGATCCCACTCTAAGAGCTTCTCTTTGTCAATGAATTTGTGTCCCTCTCCGAGCTCGTCGGCAACGTTCTTGGCATGAAGCACTACAAAAGGCGGGTACTTGGCAATAGTGCTCTCAATTCCATGTGTTCCTTTGTATCCAACCCCTCCAACGTAAACGCTTGGACTGCTGGCATTTTCTGTACGTTTTGATAAGTCCTCTTGGAGGGACTTAATGAAGTTGATAACCTCTTGAGCTCTTTTTTCTTTTCCAAGGATTTTGCCTGCGAGCTCTAAAGACTTAAAGAGCTCTTCATCTTCAAATGTTGCCAGTTCTCCGTAGCTGAGCACAACAACGGGGATTCCGGTCTTCTCTTGAATGTCTTGGGCTGTCTTGGCGTCCACATAAGTCATGAAAATTACATCCGGCTTCAGTTTAAGCAGTGCCTCTAAGTTGGGGAGCTTTCCCGGGCCGCCGGGTCCAATACTTGGAAACTCTTTAAGTTCTGGGTGTGCCAGAATGTAGGGCCTTCCATACTCGCGGAGCCTTTCGAAGTCTTCAACTCCTACCACTTTGTCGCTGGCGTTTAAATACACGACGATCCTCAAAGCTCCGGGACCGGCTGCAACTACTCGTTTAACGTTCCCTGGGACTTCGACATCTCTTCCAGCGAGGTCTTTTACAGTCACTGTTTCTGTTCCTTTAACTGACGCACTCTGCAAACATCCAGATACCAGTAAAAGCGAAACTATGAGTGGAATAAGTACCTTAGCTTTCATTCTTTTTTCCCTCCTCGAACCACCCAATTTTTGCGTTTTCCACGCAGTCTAGGTCTGAAGAATAAGGTTTAATGTCAATAACAGGTGTTTCGTCAATGGCATCTAACCCCCTCACTATTAGTTTCCTACCTTTTCTTTCTATGAGCTCTACAACTGCAAAGCCTATGGGATTTGGTCTGTGTGGAGAGCGTGTAGCAAAAACGCCGTGTTCTCTTCTATCATGTGGAGGTATCGCTATTAATACGTCTCTCCTAGCTTTATCAAGCCAGTAGAGGATTATTAAATGTGTGCAGGTCTCGATGTCTCTCAGTCCTTCTTCAAATTCTTGAAAAATTTCTATTGTGAATACTTCTTTTGAAAACTTCCCCTGAGTGGGACATTCTGCTTTGCTTTTGTACGGGGATTTTATTATCCCTATTGGACTGATGTAAAACTGCATTTGCTTACCTCCCCTTAATTCTGACTATGCCCCTTCCAACTACGGCATAGTACTCTTTTTCGGCACACCTTAGGCAGAAGGGCCTTCCATCGACATAAACCACTCTTCTCGACATTGTGAGTTCTCCACACTTTGAGCAGCGGATACTGTCAAAAATGGGAGCCTGTTCAATTGGGGGTACATTAACGTGCTCTATTTTAAATTCCTCTCGGGGGATATGGAGCATATTCTTTGCAGCCTTTTCCCAAAGCTCTTTAAGCTGCTTTCTTTCTTCTGCTGTCCCTTTTCTTTCTCTTATAACTTTGTTGAAAAGCTCTTTTGCTCCGGGAGGATAGTATTTCTCAAGTCTTTCGGCATCTATATAAACCCTAACTCCTTCCCATGTTGAACGTTTAACAAGAGTTAACGCATTTTTGCCGATATCTAAGTAAATTAGGGAATTATTTCCAAGTGTGCATCCGGTGGTTACCTGAACACCATCTGTAAAGCAACTGTTAACCTCGACTATTGCCAAAATGCTCTCATCTACACTCTCCGAGTAGTCAAGTCTTCCGACTCCCAGTTCGTCCATTGCAATTAGCGATGCTCTTATCCCAAGAGCTAGATAGGGACAGACATGCCCATGAAATTCCCTTGCATATTCGAGTATGTCTTCTGCTTTTCTCTCACTTACAAGCTTGTTAAGGATGGACATTGTGTCACCTATCTGCAGTGGAGTAACATATTTTAAATGATTTTCTTAATACTAGTGTTACCAACCAAAAGTTTGCGTTACCCGTAGCGGTGATAATCCCATCCATAAAAAACTAGTAGGGCTTGGGCAGCATGTATTTTCCCGGAGAGAGTTCTAAAACTCACAAGCGTTCTCTGGAAGTTCTTTCAAAGTTGTTGGTTTTTATTGTTATCTGGTCTCCCCCCGCTCTAAGGGTGATACTTTCAGAAGAAGACACTGTCAGGATAAGCAGTGGGACGTTAGGTTTAAGTTTCTGATACCTCTTCAGAAAAGGGGAGAGAAATGAGGACTGAAACCATTATTTACTTACTGGTTTCAGTCTTAAAAACCTTTCGCCGG
>Ga0208296_100145_pt1 | contig 23651 bp, 16 predicted proteins | sample Wag42014_10_22_FD_187333 | JGI IMG/M metagenome (GOLD analysis project Ga0208296, IMG submission 187333) | Deep subsurface shale carbon reservoir microbial communities from Ohio, USA - Utica-2 Time Series 2014_10_22 (SPAdes) (version 2) ...
TTCATCGGGCTGCAGGGCCTAAGCTTGCGGAGGAGTGTAAATCATTAGCACCCATAAAACCGAGGGAAGCTGTAATTACCGATGCGTATAACCTGCCCAATTCTTTTGTTATTCACTGTTTAGGACCGGTTTATGGAGTGGACAAACCCGAGGATAAACTGTTGCGCAGCTGCTATATAAAAGCTTTGCAGCTTGCTGAAGAGAATAATATTGAATCCGTTGCCTTTCCGGCTGTTTCCACCGGTGCATTCGGTTATCCTTTAAAAGAAGCTACAGAGATAGCTATAGATACAGTGTTAGCTGAAATACCGGCACTAAAAAAAGTAAAATTGATCAGGTTTGTTCTCTTTGGAAAAAAGGATTTGGAGGCATACGAGGAAATTATTAACAAAAAAATATAAAAACCGTGATGGGTGATGCGTAATGCGTTAAGGGTGAGGCGTGAGACGTAAGAAGGGTTGAGTGTTCAAAGTTTAATGTTAAATACCCACTCAACAAATTACTACTTCTCCACTTCCCTTCTCACGATCTCACTCTCTTACCAGTTTATTGCCATAGCTTTTTAAAAAACGTGAGGGTGGCAGGTTAATTTGCAAAAGTATTATGTAAAACTTCAGCAGCAGATTTACCGCTTACTGTTTTTACCCCTTTAAGCCATTCTTCTACTATATCTAAATTTTTTCCAATCCATTCCTTTGCTACATCTTCGGGATCTCTTTTTTTGTACCCAAATTCATAAATCCATTTACTCTGTATTTCAGAATTGACTTTAATCTGATCGAGAAATTTATAAACTTCAGGATAATCACTTTCTAAACCTTTACGTACAATCGTATAGACAACACTTTCACTGACAAATTTTTCCGTTCCCGGTACCCCTTCCAGATATTTGATGTCAAGAATGACGTTCATCCAGTGGGGTTTCCAGCATCCAAAAGTTACCCACTTATTTTGTCTCATTTGGGCTTTTACTGTTGCGAGCATGGCGGGTGTGGAGCTTTCTATCTGAGTCCAGTCGCCCAGTCCGGCTACATCGTTTGTAATTATCTCTGTCATATGATTGTTCATTCCTGTTCCCGGCTGGAGATTATATATCTTGCGTTTGAACTTTTCTGCATTTTTGTCTAAATCTGCAAATGATTTCACACCGGCTTCCCAAACGTATGTGGGAACACAAAGGCTGATCCGCCCCTCTTCTAAATTCATGCCAAGCAGCTTTATTTCGCCTTTTTCTTTTAAAGGGTCTATCATTGTGTCTTCCTGTGGACTCCAACCAGCCAAATATGCATCGAGATTATTTGTTTTTAAACTTTCAAAAACAGCGGGAGCGCTTAAAACACTCTGCTCAACTTCGTATCCCATTGTCTGTAATATCTGAGCGGCTACTTCTGTTTTCACAGTAACTCCAGGCCAAGCAGGTACCCCGAATTTGACAACCGGTTTAGCAAAAGCTGATACGCTTGCTGTCAAAAAAACAATCAAAAAAAGCAGTCTGAAAAAAATCTTCATCTTCGACCTCCATTGTATATTTTATGCTTGTTTATTATAGATATGAAATATTAAGTTGTCAAATATGCATGCTGAAAATTTCATGCGATTCGTCAAATACTAATGAAATTCTTTGATAATTCAGTAAGCACGGCAATAGTACAGTTCAATGTTCAACCTTGGTAAAAGTGAAAGTAAACAGTTATGAGTTGTTATTCTTTGTTATTAATTGGGAAAAGCCTGGTTTGTGAAATACTTAGACAATAGCTGATGAAGGTACTTAGCTCTTAACACTTGATACTAATACACTACCCAACAAAGCACTATCTCTCTATATCATCAATAAAATGCCACTTTTAAAAGGTAAGTATTTTATTTTGGATTTACTATTTTTTTGACTACAATTTGATATCAAGTGTAAAGAAACCGGCACTATTAAGCCGGCTTCTATTTCTTATAATGGCTAATATCTGTAATATTCCGGTTTATACGGTCCTTCAACTTTTACACCGATGTAATCAGCCTGTTCCTTCGTCAATGTTGTCAACTTTACACCTATTTTTTCCAGATGTAATCTTGCGACTTCTTCATCCAGTTCTTTTGGCAGCATGTAAACTCCAGCTTCATACTTGTCTTTATTTTTCCACAAATCAATCTGAGCCAGTACTTGGTTTGCAAAAGAGTTGGACATCACAAAGGAAGGGTGGCCTGTTGCACAGCCTAAATTTACAAGTCTTCCTTCAGCAAGCATAAAAATTTCGTGTCCGTCCGGAAAACGGTATTTATCCACCTGAGGCTTAATATTTTCCTTTTCTATGCCGGAAATTTCGTTAAGCTGTGATACCTGTATTTCATTATCAAAATGCCCTATATTACATACGATTGCCTGATCCTTCATTTTGGCCATATGTTCTGCTCTTATCACGTCCCTGTTACCTGTGGCGGTAATATAGATATCACCTGTTCCGAGGGTGTCCTCCAAAGTTTTAACCTCGTAGCCTTCCATGGATGCCTGAAGGGCACATATGGGGTCGATTTCCGTAACAATAATTCTAGCCCCCATTCCTCTGAGGGCCTGAGCGCACCCCTTGCCGACATCCCCATAACCGCAAACGACAGCTGTCTTACCTGCTATCATGACATCAGTTGCGCGTTTTATGCCGTCTATGAGTGATTCCCTGCATCCGTAGAGATTGTCAAATTTGGATTTTGTTACAGAATCATTTACATTGATAGCAGGTATGAGAAGTTCCCCCGTTTGCCTCATCTGATATAACCTGTGAACACCAGTTGTTGTCTCCTCGGATACTCCTTTTAAATTTTTTACAAGTTTCTCCCAAAAACTGTTGTCCCTCTGACTTATAAGTTTGAGTCGTGCGAACAATTCTTTTTCATCCTCACCATCAGGTGTCTTATCAAGTAGTGACGGATCCCTCTCGGATTTATATCCTAAATGAACCATTAACGTCGCGTCCCCTCCGTCATCTACAATCAGATTAGGACCGCCGTCTTCGAATGAAAGGGCCTGTTCTGTGCACCACCAGTATTCTTCCAAAGTTTCTCCCTTCCAGGCAAATACTGGAATACCGGTTTCTGCAATAGCTGCTGCAGCGTGATCCTGTGTGGAAAAGATGTTACAACTTGCCCATCTTACATTTGCTCCAAGCTCCACAAGTGTTTCAATCAGAACAGCCGTTTGAATTGTCATGTGCAGACTTCCGGATATTTTTACGCCTTTCAGAGGTTTTTCCTCTGCATACTTTTCTCTAATCGCTATTAATCCGGGCATTTCCTTTTCGGCTATTTTTATCTCCTTTCTTCCCCAGTCAGCGAGGTTTATGTCCTTGACTTTATAGTTTTCTTTTTGTGCCTTCATATTTACCCCTTAGTCATATTTTTAGAACTTTGAATAATTTATTTTCGCAGGGCATTAAAAAATGAAGTGCCCTGGCAGTTCCTCATGCCTAACAACATTGAGTTCCAAAGTAAAATTTGCACGGCTAAAGCTGCGCCTCCTTTATTATTCAAAGCTCATTTTTGAATGAAGTATAATGATTAATAGTAAAATTTTCAAGATATTAAGAGAGTTATGGGTGAATGTAAGTAGAAAAAAACAATGTTGTAATCCAAAATGAGATTTTTAATTCAAGTTTTACCTATTAAATTACTTAACATAATGAAAGTCTCTACTCCAACCCCATTTTCAAATAGAACCAACACCAAAACCAAAAACCCAACACCCAATATCCAATACCTGTTTGACACTATTTGGTGGCGGGACTATAATTAAAATTATGGAAAGAGTTTTTATCAGAGATGCTTCTTTATCTGACTTTGGAAAGCTTAAGACCAGTCTTATTGGTATAATTCAGGAGACATTCGAAAGACTCGGTATGAATCCTGATGATGTCGACGGAGTGTTTATAGGTCTTATGAATCCTGAAGGTTTTACGGGCGTTGGTAACATTGCTTCATATATTACGGACAAGCTGGGGATACATGGAAAACCGGCTGTGCGTATTGAAACGGCTTCTTCCACAGGGGCAGCTGTTTTTTACAGTGCATATGCAGCAGTGAGAGCAGGTTTGTATAAAAATGTGCTTGTCATAGGTGCGGAGAAAATGACGAGCCTTTCCACGCGTGAGGTTACCGGCTTGATTTCTCAGGTAATTGATCCCTATGAGCGTAAGACAGGTCTGACTATGCCGGCACTTGCTGCAATTGTGGCCAATCGATTCCGTTATGAAAGCCGCATCAGACCTTCAAAATTTCAGAGTCTCTTAGCAGAAGTTGCAATAAAAAATCATTTTTACGGGAGTAGAAATCCGTCCGCTCATTTTAAAAAGGAAATAAACAGGGAAAAATATTTCAGCAGTAAATATATATCCGAGCCTTTAAGGCTTTTTGACTGTTCACCTGTTAGTGACGGTGCGGCAGCAATTGTACTCTCGTCTGAAAAAGGAGGCGTGGAGATTCTGGGCATAGGTCAGGGTACCGACAGGCAATCTCTGAGTAAAAGGGAAACGATAACGTCTTTTGATGCGACGATAAAGGCCGCTACACAGGCCTACCAAATGGCGGGTATTGCACCTGAATCTGTAGACTTTGCAGAGATACACGATGCTTTTACACCTTTTGAAATATTAGGACTTCTGGATACAGGTCTTTTAAAGCGGAGTGAGATAGAAAATTTTTATCTTTCAAAAGAAGGATATCATGACGGGAGACTGCCTGTTAATATTTCAGGAGGATTAAAGTCTAGAGGACACCCGCTTGGAGCTTCCGGTCTTGCTCAGATTGCAGAAGCTTTTAAAATTATGACTGATCAGTATCCTCCGGAAATAACCCCTGAAAAAAAAGATGTATGTCTTACACAGAGTGTGGGAGGTTTGGCAACAAACAATTTTGTAACAATTTTACGTTTAAAAGGAGCTGTATTAAAACCTGCTAAAAAAGAGATAGAAAAATTTTTCAGCAAACCGCCACGTTTCAAAAGTGATTCCAATCTCAGGGTTTACTCTCATACCAGACTTTATTCCACCACCGAAGGTGTAAAATCCCCTCTTGATCTTGTAGTTTGTGAGCATAATTATAAAAAATTTTTCGCACGTTATTCTGATAAGGATAAACCCCGCATAAAAAGTAAAATTAAAATATCGAAAAAAGAGAACGGTATTGTTTATGTTAAACAATTGCGGCGGTTTTCGATAAAAGGATAGATTCTTTGTTAAATACATATAAAAAAGATCTTTATGTTAATTTTGTAGTGGAAAAGCTTTTTAGCTATCATGAAAGATCTGGAGTTTTGAGGCGTTTGACTCCTCCGTGGGTTAATGCTGATGTGATCAAAGAACCTGAGAATCTCCATGTGGGGAGCTCTCCAATCATCAGGCTGAAAAAATTTGGAATCAAATTAGACTGGAATGCCCTACACACTGAATATGATAAAAACAGATTTTTTAAAGATGTGCAGATTAAAGGGCCTTTTAGATTTTGGCAGCACAGTCATTATTTCAATGATATTTCAGCAGGCAGTTCCAAGCTGACTGATTATGTGGAATATGAACTCCCCTTTCCAACTATTCTGGATACTGCTATAGGAGGACTGGTAAGAAAAGAGCTTGATAGAATGTTTCATTACAGGCATTCGGTGACCAAAAATGATTTAGCAATAATAGATAAGTACAATGCTCCTGTTAAAAAAATTCTTATTTCCGGTTCCGGCGGAGTCATTGGAGGGGAGTTGACAACCCTTTTGAAAATGATGGGACATAAGGTTTATAAACTGATCAGGAGAAAAAGCGGCAGAGAAGACGATATTGTTTATGAACCTTACTCCGGTTATATTTCTGATTCTCTGGAAGGCTTTGATATTATCATTCATCTGGCAGGAGCTCCTATTGGTAAAGGCAAATGGACGGATAAGAAGAAGAAAATCATCAGAGAAAGCCGCATCAATACTACAAGTTTTCTGGTAGATAAGATTAAACAGCTTAAAAGGCCACCAAATGTTTTTTTCTCAGCCTCTGCGATAGGATATTACGGAGACAGGGGTGGTATTGAATTGGATGAGGGAAGTGAAAAAGGTACAGATTTTATTTCGGACTTATGTTGCGATTGGGAAGAAGAAGCTTTGAAGCTGAAAGATACCTGTAGGGTTGTTGTAGGCAGGTTTGGTGTGGTGTTAACACTAAAGGGTGGAGCTTTAAAAGAGTACTACAATTTTTATAGATTTGGTCTTGGATTTAAAATTGACAGTGGTGAACAGTGGATTAGCTGGATTTCTCTTGATGATGCTTTATATTCTGTACTTGAATGTATCTTTAATAAAAAGATCCAGGGCGCTGTGAACATTGTTTCGGATTCGCCCGTAAAGCAGAAGGATTTTGCCGAAACTCTCGCACGTTTTCTGAAAAGACCCGTTTTCTTGAAATTGCCGGCATCTTTTATTAATGGCTTTTTCGGGCAAAAAGGTAAAGAGGTTCTGCTTGCCGGCAGCAAAGTTAAACCGGTAAAGCTAAAAGAACAAAAGTACCGTTTTTTCTACAGTGATTTAAAAGTTGCTTTTGCGCATCTTATGGGAGGGGGAGATAATGCCTAAATCGGTTAAAATAATTTTTTTGGTAACTATGACATCTGCCTTAAGTTTTGGTTTTATGCATCTTTTTTTCCCGGAGATTAATTTTGAGCGTCTTCACATTTTTCTCTTTAACTTATGCAGCGGCGGTACGATTATTTTATATTTTTCGGAAAATTTCGAATATCTAAGCAAAAGGGTTTGGACATTTTTTGTGTTTTCATTGTTATATGCTATCACAGCGTTTTTTCAAATATATGCATTATCTATTTTATTAGCACTTATAATGGCATATATCGTTGAAAAGGTCCGTATAGATGTTTTCGGCTTTTTCCCTTCAGATTTTTTTCGGATGGATGTACCTACTGCGTCCAAATTTCACCATGCCTCGCTTCTTTGTTTATCTATAGGACTTGTTTTTTCGGCCTTTGCTGTTCTTAACCATCAGTATATTCACATGCTGCCTTTTAGAAAACTGAACCTAAATACGTTTTTTCTTGGTTTCTCGTTTCCCGTTTCCCTTATTACTCTGTCAATAATGTTCAGTATGATGCATAGGGCAAAAAATATATTAAGAAAACGCCTGAAAGTCTTATGTTTCTGGACGATAACGCTTGGAGTTATTGTCTTTTTTGGATTTATTCTTTTTGAATCGCCTATTCTTGAACTGATAATTTCTGTAATTCTCTTTATAGCTGTAGGGACGGTTTTTTATCTGTATGTTTTTTTGGGAATAAAAGAGCAGAGGAAAAACTTTTTGACATCCGGAATTATTTTTCTTCTCCTGACTGCTATAACAGGTATTTTATATATTGTTTTCTATTTCTTTTTTGGCTCGGGAAGTAAAGAAGGGGAAATTGTTTTAAATCTTCATAGAATAATTTCTCTTTATGGATGGAATATGAGCGGTTTAGCTGTAATATCACGTTTTCATAATTTCCCAATTAAGCTCCATTCGGGCTATGTTATTTTACTGCACTGGGTTATTGTTTGTATATTTATTCCTATTGGATACTATAATACAATATTTGCAATAATTTCTATTTTTGCCTTTTTTGTATTTCTCATCTTTCTGTTTTTCAGCAAAGGTAGTGAGATTATGCCCTCTACCAAAATAGAAGTCGTATCCTGATGTTCTTAATATTGCCTCACTGTGATCAGGTTTGTAGATGGCTCTTTCAAGGATTTTGAGGGGGTATTTATTGAAGAGAAAACACCGAACGAGCGTGTAATACTGCTGCTTAATACTATCACACATCAAATGAAAGTTGAGATGGACAGGGAGAATATTAAGCCTGCATCCAGATCTGTGATTTAAAAAAGCGGAGGATTCCCCCGCTTTTACCTTATAGATATTTGCCAACAGAGAGCGCAACTGTTCTAATCTGTCCCATCATTTTTATGAACTCATCAGGGTTAAGTGATTGTGCGCCGTCGCTGAGAGCATTCTCAGGATCTGGATGTACTTCAACTATCAAACCATCCGCTCCAACTGCTATAGCAGCTTTTGAAAGAGCGGGGACATAATGCCAGTGACCGGCAGCATGACTGGGGTCGATAATGATTGGAAGATGTGAACGTTCTTTGACAACAGGTATACAGCTAATATCCAAAGTATTCCTGGTTGCAGTCTCGAAAGTTCTGATACCCCTTTCACACAGTACGACATTCTTGTTGCCCTCTGAAAGTATGTATTCTGCCGCCATGAGAAATTCGTCTATTGTTGTTGCCATACCCCTTTTAAGAAGAACGGGCTTATCCGTTTGCCCCAGGAGTGTAAGCAGGGCAAAATTCTGAATATTTCTTGCTCCCACCTGGAACATGTCCGTATATTTGTAAACGAGGTCGACATCTCTTGGGTTAACCACTTCAGTGGCAAAAGGAAGACCGGTTTCTTCTCTTGCTTGAGATAGATATTTAAGACCTTCTTCACCCAGACCCTGAAAAGAATATGGACTTGTTCGTGGTTTAAATGCTCCTCCCCGCAGCATTTTTGCTCCGGCGGCCTTTACGTATTGTGCAGACCTGACAATTTGTTCTTCGCTTTCCACTGCACAGGGGCCTGCAATTACCGTTATTTCTTCCCCTCCGAACTGGACGCCGCTGACATCAACAGTGGTATACTCCTTTTTCACTTCTTTGCTGGCAAGTTTGTAGGGTTTTGTGATGGGTAAAACTCTGTCAACGCCTTCCATATCTTCGATTATGCCCATTTCGCTTTTGCCGAGTCCTACAAGTCCCACCACATTTCTTTCCTTTCCGTAAATCACATGGGGTTTGAAGCCCATTTCTTTACCTTTGCTGCAGACCTGATTAAGTTGAGCATCTGATGCTCCGATTTTCATTACAACAATCATGACAACCTCCGTTTTTAGATATAAAAAAAGGCCGCAAGCGGTGTACCGCCTGCGGCCTTGGTTTACTTTGATAATATACTACCCAGCCTACGCGGCACACCCCGAATCTCTGTTATAAAAAAAGAAAAAATAGAAAGAAAAATACTGAGGAGCAAAAGATATTGATATACCTAAAAGATTGAGTGCGGGTAAACTATTTTTAATCATGTTAAATAAATATAGACTAATAAAAATTATGTCAACAGTTTTTTTATTGCCGCCTTCCCATTTTTTTAAGAGCTATGACAATAGTGGGATTTTCTCTCATGTTCGAGATCGAAACTCGTAACTACTGCCAGTAACCGCCTATACCCTCCTCTTATAATATCATTTATTAGCAGATATTTAATCTGTTAAAAAGTATATTCACAGGGTATGATCGGTAACTGGCAGTACGTTCCTCAAACATCGATCTCTTCATTCGTGGAAATCCCACTATTTATATAACGTATTGTCAAATCTTATAAATGCAAAAATTTTGGGAGGTTGCTAATTTTTTTACCAGAGATAAAAAGAACGGAGGCGAACCTCCGCTCTTTTATGTTTATTTACCTGCCATCATTGCTTCAATGTCTGTTTCAGGATTTTCAATCGGTTTAATACCGAAATTTTCAACCAGTACATTTACCACATTGGGTGATAAAAATGCCGGTACTGTGGGGCCTAATCTTATACCCTTTACACCGAGTGAAAGCAATGCAAGTAATACACAAACAGCTTTCTGTTCGTACCAAGCAATGTCGTAAGAGATGGGTAAATCATTGATATCATCCAGACCGAATGCATCTTTAAGCTGCAATGCTATATAAGCCAGTGAATATGAGTCATTGCACTGACCTGCATCAAGTACTCTCGGTATTCCTCCGATATTTCCGAGATCAAGCATGTTATAGCGGTATTTTGCACAACCGGCGGTAAGAATTACAGTGTCTTCGGGGAGATCTTTTGCAACTTCAGTATAGTACTCTCTGCTTTTATGCCTACCGTCGCAGCCTCCCATTACAACAAAACGCTTGATTGCACCACTTTTTACTGCTTCGATTACTTTGTCGGCCAGTTCCATAACCTGATCTTTTGCAAAACCTATTGTCAATTCTTTATTCTCTTGCGGCTGCAGACTTCCAAGCTGCTTGGCATGCTCTATTAACGAAGAAAAATCTTTCTGCTCTCCTGCTTTTGCATTAGGAATGTGCTTACATCCCGGCCAGCCAGCTAGCCCGGTTGTATAAATTCTGTCCTTGTATGATTCTTTAGGCGGAACTATACAATTTGTGGTGAAAAGAATAGGGCCGTTAAATTCTTCGAATTCAGATTTTTGGTTGTACCAAGCTGTCCCAAAGTTTCCGGCCAAATGATCATATTTCTTAAATTCCGGATATGCATTTGCTGGCAGCATTTCACCGTGAGTATAAACATTAATACCTGTTCCTTCTGTCTGCTTGAGCAGCTCTTCGAGATCGAGAAGATCGTGCCCTGAAACAAGAATACCGGGTCCCTCTTTCAGGCTTGTATTTACTGATGTGATTTCCTGTTTGCCGTATGTGCCTGTATTTGCTTTGTCAAGAATTTCCATCGCTTTTACAGCTGTGTCCCCAGCTTGCATAACAAGCGAGATAAGTTCCTCGGAGGTAATATTTTCTCTTGTTGTTTCTGCAAGAGCTGTTTCAGCAAAAGAAAAAATATCGTCACTCTTTTCATTAAGGACATAGGCATGATCAGCATATGCTGCAATACCTTTAAGACCGTAAATTAAAAGTTCTTTCAGAGATCTTATATCTTCATTCTCTTCAGCCAGAACCCCGTCTTCTTCAGCTTTTGCAAGATAATCCTCTTTTGTCTTAGCCGGATCCCATGCAGCTTCTTTAGGTATTTCTTCGCTGAAATCGCTGCCTTCTTTTTGTTTATAAGCATTGAGGAATTCATCTCTGATTTTTGCTTTTAAATCTGCCGCTTTGTTGCAGTATTCAACAAAACGATCTGCGTCAAAATTCACGTTTGTAACGGTAGCAAAAAGTCCTTCAAGAATAAAAAGGTCAACTTCTTCATCTGTTACTCCGTATTGACGGGCTTTTCTCGCCCAGAATCCTGTTCCTTTTAATAGATATACAAGCGCATCCTGCAGCTTTGCCACCTCTTCATCTTTCCCACAAACACCTTTTACGGTGCAGCCTTCATTTTTTGCCGCTTCCTGGCACTGAAAACAAAACATACTCATTTGAACCTCCTTTTGTTATTTATATCTTATTACATAATAGCTTGTTAAAAATATTTATTTGATGTATGTCAAAAAATACGAAAAAAAGATTGTAAGGATTTGTAATGAATAAAGATGCAGCAGTTAAAATGTTTTTAAACATATTTACAGGCTCCCGGGATGAAGATGTTTATAAAACATTATATCAGATTAGCAGTGTTGTTAGCAAAGAGAAGAAAGAAATTTTTTTTCTGGAAGATGAAGAGGGCAGTAATATCTACTTTCTGCTTTCAGGGGTTGTAAAGCTTTCCAAAACAAATGATGAAGGTAAAGAAGCTGTTATTCACTTTGTAAAGAGCGGTGAAATTTTTGCGGAAATACTTCTTTATCTCAAAAACAGATATCCTGTTACAGCTACGGCGCTGGAGGATTGTGAAGCTCTTGCAATCGATTCGAAAAAACTTTTTGACCAAATAAAAAGACACCCCGAATTTTCAATGAAACTCATAGGTGTGTTAGCCGGAAGGATAAAGTATTTTGTTAACATGATAGAAAATCTTACACTGGCGGATACGAGAAAGAGATTTTTATCGTATCTCAATAATATCGCAGAGAAGCAAAATTCAAAAACTGTAAACCTTCCTGTGAATAAAGGCGAGCTTGCACTTCTTCTGGGCAGCACACCGGAAACCTTTTCAAGATTACTTAAAAAATTGGCGGAAGAAGAGGTTATCGAGGTTAGGGGCAAAGAGATAACACTTATTGATCCCGGTGAGCTGCAATGAGACGTTTGCTTATTTTTTTTCTGCTTATTCTTTTTATTTCGTCAAATCTAAACGCTTCTGAAAATAACCCTTTGAGCTCACTTTATAACATGTTTCCCAAAATGACCGAACTGAAAGGGGGCAGCTCACGGTGGATTGCCACCGGTGTGGTTCATGAGCTTTATGATAATTATGTCAGACTGGAAAGTACGTATAACTATTTCAGCGAAAAAACGGAAAAAATATGGGATATCAAGAGAGATAAAAACTATTCAGTGGACGTGAAACTTTTTTTTGCCAAAGATAATAAAGCTGCCGTGAATCTCTATAAAAAGATGACAGATAAGAGAGAGAGCAGATTTGAGCGGGATGTAAAATTCGGAGATGAGGGAAGAATTTTTGTAAGGCCTGTTTCAGTGGTCAATATGATTTCAGAATATAATCTGTTTTTCAGAGAAGAAAATTTTATTATTCATCTTCATACATTTGACGGTTTTGCCCTGATGGATTTCGCCGACTTTTTCCAAAAGAAAATTAACTCCTTTGTTTTAAATAATATAGATATGTATGTTTTTAAAAACTTCCGGCTTAAGGCATCCCAAGAGGGATATATCCCTGAGGAAGAGGAATTAACAGTTGAAGCCGACAATGCCTCGGCAATCGAGATATCCGGCAGGGTCACAGATGAAGAAGGCAATCCCGTTTCAGGAGTCAGCATCAATGTATTGGGACATAACAAAACGGTGGTCTCAAATGCTGAGGGGAAATATTCCGTAAAATTTGTATTGAGTGAAAAAGGTGAAAAAAGGGAGTTTAAGACAAATTTTACCCTTGTAAACAGAAAAGGAGAGAACAATAAAAATGATAAAGTAAAGATGTATAAAATGAATGTAAAATATCCCGAAAGGGAGGAAACATTTTATTTGAGGATAAATTTAGATAAAAATTCCGGAGAAATATACATCCCCTCCAAAGGCGTTTCTAATGATGTGAATAATATTGTAAAACAGGGGGATTATCTGGAATTTAAGAGAAACTGCACTCCTGAAGGATCACTTTTTAGATGCAGGCAAACATATTCGGGGTTAATGAAAGCATCAGGATTTAACGGAAACTGGAAAGGCACAGGCGGTAAGGGTACTTTTAAAGGTATTCCTATGAAAACTTCTTCTAAAAAATACAATATTTCCGAAACGGATTTTTGCAGTATTAAAACGGTTCCGTTAGTATCAGATAATTTGTCCGGCAAAACCCAAAGTTCTGATCAGCTTTATATCGACCAAAATCATGGTATTGCCTTGAAATGCAGCAGAGAAGGGAAAGATTTTTTCATAAAAAATGTGCAGCTGCAGATTACCAAACAAGCATCTGATGAAAAGTTTTTACTCTATAAATATAAAGGGCACGAGAAAGAGGGCGGCATTTCTTTAAAAGGCAAGACTTACATCGGAGTTATTGGTCCCAATGATGATTTTCTCGGTGTAGATGTTTTTTTGATGCCTGAATCACTGCAGGAAATGACAGTACTTGCCGGAGACATGTCAAAAAAATATGAAAAAACAATTTCTTTTGCCGCCGGAGTTCTTTACCCTGCTAGGCAGCCTAAATTGATTGTTGAAAAATTTATAACGGATAAAGCGAAACAGAATGTTACCGATGTTAGTGTAAACTTAAAAAAGTTTGCAAGTGAAAAGGATGTTGCCTCGGATAAAGGAACTCTGGGAAGAGACGGGAAAAGGGATATGAGCTTGGAGCTCAAAATAAAGGGCATAGGTGGAGATCTTAAAGCTGTTGAGCTTAGTCATAAAGGAGAAAACTCCTATGTTTGGAATACAGAACCTTTTGATATTTATCCTGCTGTGGCACTATTTGCGAACGGAGATTTAATTAATCAAAACTCAGGGGAATTTAATTTTCCTGTGGACAACGGTACAGTGATTGATATATTTATTCATAAACCTGAATATTTGAATAGTTCAGATATTAATATGACGTATAAAATACTGATCGGTAAAAAGTGGTACAGCGGCAGGGTTGAAAAATAGGAGGTTCTCTTGGGTGATTATATAGGCGTAATTGTTTTAATACTGCTTATTGTTGTTTTTGCTTTCTTCGGCGGAGGCGGCTGAGCGGCTGATTCATGCAGTATCGAGGATCGATACAAAAAAGACAAAAAGAAAAATAAGAAGAAATGAAACCCGTAGAAGACGTGAGGAAGTCAGGTGGGGAGATAGTGAGATAGGGAAGTGGGGGAGCAGGGAAAGGTAGAAAAAGTTAACAGGGTTGAGATAATTGAGACGTCATTGCGAACGGAGTGAAACAATCTCTTCTATAGAATGCGAGATTACCACGTCGCCTTCGGTTCCTAACGATAACATGAAAACGTCAATAGTGTTTCTTATGATATCCGGCGACAAAAACTCAGTGGATATTCTAAAATAATTAAAAAAAGCCTTGAATTCATTATGTAAATTATTGTAATATACATTACAGTAACAAGCATTACGGAGTTGAATCGTGCGGTTTTATGGTAGAAAATCAGAACTATCTGACTTAAATAATTCATACAGACTATCTGCTGAAAATTCTCAAATGGTTGTAGTTACAGGAAGAAGGCGGGTTGGTAAAACCAGACTGATTCAAAAATTCGTGGAAGATAAAAGTGTTATTTATTTTGTTGTGTCAAGGAAGGATGAGCATCTTCTATGTGAAGAGTTTGTCGATATTGTTCAAAAACAAACGAATGTAAAATTTTTCGGAAAAATAGAAAAGTTTCATGATTTTTTTGAATTTCTGCTGGAGAATTTTAAGGATAAAAACTTTGTAATAGTTTTTGATGAAATTCAGGAATTCAAATATATAAATTCATCTGTTTATAGTGAGATTCAAAAACTTTGGGACATATACAAAGATTCTGCGTCATTGCAGTTGATTTTTTCCGGCTCTGTTTATTCCATGATGAAAGATATTTTTGAAAATTCCAAAGAGCCGTTGTTTGGCAGAGCATCTTTAAAAATTAATCTAAACCCGTTTGACATAAAAACATTGCAGGATATTTATTTGAGCAATTTAGATAAACTTGATAAATTTGATTTTTTTGTCTTTTATGCTATTACCGGTGGTGTTCCTAAGTACGTGGAATATTTTGTAGACAGGAAAATATTTAGTTTTGATGCAATTATCAATGAAATTTTCCGGGAGAACTCTTTTTTTGCTGAAGAAGGCAAATCCACTTTAATAGAAGAATTTGGAAAAGAGTATACTACTTATTTCTCCATATTGTCGTTGATAGCTTCATCTAAAACCAGCCGAAGTGAAATTGAAAGTATTTTGGAAAAAGATGTGGGCGGTTTTCTACAGCGTCTTGAGAAAGATTTTTGTATTATTAAAAAGATAAAGCCAGTTTTCAGCAAACCCAACAGCAGAATACAAAAGTATTCAATTGAAGATAATTTTTTGAGTTTTTGGTTTCGCTTTATTTACAAATATAACAGTGCAGTGGAAATAGGTAATTATGAATACTTAAAAGATGTTGTCAGACGTGATTTTAATTCTTATGCAGGTAAAATTCTGGAGAAATATTTCAGAGCTAAGCTGACTATGGAAAGAAGTTTTAATATCATTGGAAATTATTGGGAAAAAGGGAATAGAAACGAAATTGACATTGTTGGGGTTAATGATTATGAGAAGCTGATTTTGTTTGCCGAAGTGAAAATGGACTCACAAAAAGCTTCCCTGGATGAATTAAAAGAAAAATCACAAAAAATTATTAGAAAATTCAATGATTATAAAGTGGAGTATCGTATTTTCTCATTGGATGATATGTTTTAAGCGGATACGCAGATATTTTTAATATACTGATATAGAGATCTCCTCCAAATAATGTAAGATACTAAGTAAATATGCGTTTATACTTAGAACAAAGTGCTAAACCTTATTAGGGCATTTCTTGTCAGATCCCCTGTATATTCGAAAAGTCTGTAAGCTTAATGCTTTAAAAATCCAATATTTCTGTTATTATCTAAAACTTAAATCGGCAAAAGGCGGACAGTTGTGTACAGAATATTATTATCATTTGTATTTTTCTGCTTTTTAGGAGCTTTTTCACAGGCTCACGCAGAATACCGGATAGTCAGCCTTGCACCCAATGTGACGGAGATTCTTTTTGAGATTGGTCTGGGCGATCAGGTGGTTGGTGTCACCGATAAGGGTAATTATCCGGCAAAGGTTAAAAATATCACCAAAATCGGCAGTTATTACAGACCGAGCATTGAAAAGATTCTCATGCTTGAGCCGACGCATGTTCTGGGGATGAGGGAAGGTTATACGAAAAGGCTAAAGTACAAGCTGGATAAGCTGGGGATTCGAAACAGGTTTTTCAAAGTGGATGAGTACCGGGATATAAGCAGGATGATTGGTGAGATCGGCAAAATATTCGGTAAATCAACGGAAAGCATTCGCAGCAGAATTGATACCTATTTTAATTCCGGTAAAATAGATTATAAAGGGGACGTTGTTTTCCTAATCAGTGCTAAGCCTGCATATGCCGTTGGAGGTGGTAATTTCGTGAATGATATTCTTAAATGCGCAAATCTTCGAAATGCCCTTGCCGGCAGTGAGAACGATTTTCCCCAAATCAATTATGAAAAAATATTACAATTAAACCCGGATTATATAATATTGGCAAAAAGGCATGGAAATTCGCAGGCTGACAGCTTCTTTTATGAAAAAATCGAACGGTTCGGGGAGGAAACAAAAATCCTGGAAGTTAAACCGGATATCTTTCTCAGACCGTCATACAGGATAATAGACGCATGCAAAACGTTAAAAAAATTAATCAGGTAACCTATTCAAAGATTTTCTTTTACTTTTTTATTTGTTTTGCTGTAAGTGTCAGTATTCTGTTCTTCAGTCTTTCTTTCGGTGGTAAGTTTATCAATCCTTTTGAATTTTTTTCATCCGACAGTGCTGTTTTTATGTCACTGCGGTTGCCCAGGGTGTTGGCTGATTTTATGGTGGGCGCAGGATTATCCATTGTAGGGTGCAGTTTTCAGACATTTTTCAGAAATCCTCTTGCTGACCCTTTTATTTTGGGGATAGCCGGAGCAGCCGCAGTGGGAGTGGCTTTTTCACTGTTTCTCGGTGTATCAGGTTTTATCCCAACGCAAATCTTGAGCCTAAGCTTTGCGCTTGTTACTATATTTTTTGTATATTGGGTAGCCGGAGGGCTAAGCTCCGTTACAGCCAATTCTCTGATACTAGTTGGAGTGGGTCTGAATTTCTTTTTTACGTCAATTATCACTTTTTTCAATTCGGTACTTTCGGAAAGTTTTACAAAAGATCTGCTTATGTGGTATTTGGGGAGCACTGTCTTTCTTGATCTTAATATTGTTTTTATCAGTTTGTTAATAGTGGCTGTTTTATCCGTTATTCTTTATATGCAAAGCGGAAAACTGAATGTATACCTGCTTGGGGAATCTTTTGCCGTTAACTCGGGTGTTAGTATAAAGCAATTTTCACTGATCATTTATATTACCGGCTCACTTATTACTTCGGTATCTGTGGCTCTGTGTGGTGCGATAGGTTTTGTGGGAATTATTATTCCGCACATTGTAAAAATTATTGCCGGACTTGATCACAGATTGAATATGATACTCTGTTTCTTTGCGGGCGGGAGTTTTCTTGTTATTATAGATACATTTTTCAAAACGGTTTTTTTCCCCTATGAAGTTCCTATAGGAGCGGTTACAGCTATAATCGGTACACCATTTTTTATATACATACTCAGAAGGCGTATATGAATATTGATCTCAGTAATGTTAAGCTTGGATACAATACAGGCTTCACACTTGATATCGACAAGTTTGTTTTCCATTCAAAATTGATTACCGGTATTTTAGGACCCAATGGAAGCGGTAAAAGTACTCTTTTGAAACTGATATCCGGTATAATTGATTCACCGGCCGGAATAATTATAGCCGGTGGTAGAGATATCAAAACACTCTCTAAAGCTGAACTGGCAAGGTGTATATCCTATGTGCCTCCTCAACTGGATAATTTTCCTATGATCAGGGTGTTTAATCTGCTTGAGGCAGGGAGATATCCATATTCTCTGGGATTTGGAATTCTGGATAAAAAGGATAATGAAAAGATCAATGAAGCCCTTGAAATATGCGATTTGACAGAAAAAAGGGATTTGTTCCTAAATCAGCTTTCTTCCGGAGAACTTCAACGCGCGCTTATAGCCAAAGCTATCGCACAGGACACCGAAATTGTTCTCATGGATGAGCCGTTCTCCAACCTAGATCCTAAATTTACCCTGAAGATTATAGAAATAATAGAATCAATCAAAAAGAATAAAACCATTATTATTGCTGTCCATGATGTTAATATTGCCCATTATTTATGCGACAAATTGGTGGGTTTGAAAAGCGGCAGACTCTATTTTGAATTTGACAACAGGTCAGAATTTGATGTAGAAAAGATTAACAGTCTGTATGAAGTGAATTTCAGACATATGGACGGTAATGTTGTTTTGGATTTTAAATAAATTGCTGCAGCGTTTTACATAAGGGGAAGTCCGGTGAAAGTCCGGCGCTGTCCCGCAACTGTAAGCCTGACGAAACTCCATAGTGCCACTATCCTGCCACTAAACAGGATTAAGATTTCAATGTTTTAGATTGAATTTTATTTTACCTGTTTAGTGGCGGGATGGGAAGGCGGAGTAGTAGGAGGAAGGCAAGCCAGGAGACCCGGATAAAACGATCGCAGCACCTACTTACGAGGATAAGGGGGTGCCGAATGGTATTTTTTAACAGCTCTTGATTAACCTTCCATATTTTAAAAACCGTAATGATTAGTACTAAGCGTTAAGGGCTAAGTTCTCAGTCAAATATTGTTCTTCGTTTCGCAATTTCAGAAGAGCAGAGAGATTACTTAGCCGTATTCACTGTTTCCCCTGTTAAATGTTTTACTGTAGACCGGCTATCACCAGTTGAAACTCGAGTTTATCAGTTATAAGCAAAAATGTAGTAATAAACTGCGTTAGTTTTGTAAAGAATGGCGCCAAATCGGGATTTATTATTTTTCTTGCGGGCTGATCTGTAGTACGTGCACATATTTATTTATTGTTGACTTATATGTTTTTATGGTTTATATATAAGTATGTTTCTAAGAAAAGTAGAATCCAAAAGAAAATCAGGATATACACATACAACCGTGCAGCTGGTGGAATCATACAGAAACGAAGAAGGTAAGACCAGAACAAGAATTCTTTATCATTTCGGCCCTTTGGATAAATTTCTCCAGGCGGATGCTGACAAGCTTGTAGACAGTGTATTGAAGATGAAGGGCGAGGTTTTCCTTGACCATTTGGAAAAATTTGGTTCAGCCAAAGACTTTGGAGATTTGTTTACCATATTCCGTTTATTAAAGGAGCTAAAGTTTTTCCAGGAAATAGAAAAGATAAAGGAGAGCGAAACCCGTATAGGATTTGATCTGGTAGGCCATATTAATGCATTGATCTGCAATAGAGTTAATGACCCTTCGAGTAAATTGAAACTGTTAAGCTGGCTCGAGTCAGTATATATCCCGGAGCTGAAATCAAGTGAGGTCAGTTATAATAATCTATTGAGATCGATGGATTTTTTAATAAAGCATAAGAAACGAATTGAAGAGCATCTTGCAGAGCGTGTGCTGAGTATTTTTGATTTAAGCCTGCATATGTGTTTTTATGACATCACGTCGAGTTATTTTGAGACGAATAACTTAAGTGAATCAGATATACGTTGTTATGGTTATTCAAGGGACAGCCGACCAGACAGAGTACAGGTGACTATAGGTGTAGTGATGACAGAGGAAGGCATTCCTATAGCTCATTATGTATTTCCCGGCAACACAGCAGATGTAAGCACCTTGCAGGAAGTGGTGGAAGATATTAAGGATAGATTTGGAGACTTTCGTGAAGTTTCGATAGTAACGGACAAGGGGATGACAAGTAGCAAGAATATAGATTATTTACTATCCGGGGATCATTTATTTATAGTTGGAGAATCCAAGACTAAGAAAATATCCAGAGAGATATTATTAGAAGCTAATACTGAGCAGGAGGACAAAGAGAGCGGTTTTACATATGAAAAAGTTTTACCGTATGAATATGAAGTTGATGGAATTAAAAAATCTTGCAATTTACGTTATGTTTGCAGTTTTAATCCTGAGACGTATCGCTTGAATGCCGAAAGATTTAAAGTAAAGCTTGCTGACTATGAAGAGAAGCTTTCGGAGATAAATGCTAAAGATATAGATTCAGCAGATAAATATAGTCAACTTAAATCCTGGTTAAAATCACACGGTATGATTAAGTGGTTTGATTTGTGTATACAGGGTGATATTGTTATTTCTAAATCCAATGATTCAGTGCTGTCCTCAGTTCAAGCCGGGTTTGGCTGGTTTTTAATAAAGTCCAACTTATCCTGGGAGTGGAACAAAGAAGAGATTGTGTCAGGCTATAAGACATTATGGAAAGTGGAGCATGGTTTTCGTGAGTTAAAGCATTCTCTTGATATCCGTCCTATGTATCATTGGACAGACAGGCGCATTATGGCACATGTATTTCTTTGTTTTATAAGTATGGTAGCGACGAGTGTAGTAGAGAAAAGGCTTAAAGATTCCGGCATTGATATGAGTTGGGAGAAGTGCTTGTATGAAATGCGGAAAATTAAAGTTATAGATTACAGGACAAAGTCTGGAATTTATGGTCATGCCATTAGTGGAATTAGTAAGCAGCAGGAAAAATTATTCAAGGCTGTGGGGTGTCCAAAACCTAAGTTGGGGCATTTGTAGTAAATAATTTTCAAAGCAAATTAAGCTAAAATCCTTATATGAGGTATCTTTTTATATCATTGCTGATAAACTCGAGTCAAAACTTAGTATTTAACACTTAACACTTAACACTATTTCCCAACTTCACTATCTCACTATTTCACTATAAAATTGGCATAGTTATTAAAAAAATGGGAGGGCGCAATGCCACTTATTCCTTGATTAAGCGGCAGGATGCCTTCTCAGGTTACACGGCTTTTAAGAAAAAATACTTTTACAGAATTTAAAACTGTCAACAGTGCCGCTCCCACATCGGCAAAAACAGCTGCCCAAAGTGTTGCCATACCGAAAAAGGAAGCCAGCATTATTGCAATTTTTATTCCCAGTGCAATGGCAATATTTTCAGAGGAAAGTCTAAGTGATTTTTTTGAAATATCATATAAGTCGTTAATTTTATACAGTCTGCTGCCCAAAATCACAATATCTGACATATCCACCGAGAAATTAGCGGCAGTCTGCCCCATAGCAATTCCCACATCGGCATAACTCAGAAGTGCCGTATCGTTCAAACCGTCACCAACTGCAGCAACCTTATATCCTTTATCTTTTAACTCCTGCAGGATATCGAGCTTTTGAGCCGGTAACAGAGCAAAATAATATTCTTCAATACCAAGCTCCGAAGCTACAGATGAGACCACCTCTCTTGAATCTCCTGAAACAATAACAGGGGTCACTCCTCTTTCTTTAATTTTCTTTACCGTTTCAACTGCGTCGTTTCTCAATGTATCTGACAACATGATTTTGCCCATAATCTTATCATTTTTAACCACATAAAGACAAATATACGAGTTTTCCGAGCAGATATTCTTATCTTCCACAGACAACTCCCTGAGTAATTTCTCATTACCTATATAATAAACATCACCGTTTACCTCACCTTTTATTCCCATACCGGCCAGCTCGCTAATACTGTTAAACTTAAAATTACCGGCATAATCTTTAAAAGCTGAGGCAATTGGGTGAGATGAGTGAAGTTCAAGAGCAGTCGCTGTTTCAAGAACAGTCTTCTCTGAATAACCGTTTAACGATTCCGTTTTTTTAACGGAAAATTCACCCCGCGTCAGAGTTCCTGTTTTATCAAAAAGTATATAGTCGCACTCCTTTACAGTTTCCAAAAAGTTGGCCCCTTTCACAAGAATCCCCTTTTTTGCCGCCATACCGATATTGGCAAAAAAGCTCAACGGCACCGACAGCATTAGAGCGCATGGACAGGATATAACAAGGAAAACCAGGCCTTTATATACATGATCTGCAAAATCTGCCGTAGTACTGTAAAAACCGAAAATCTGCAAAAAATAAGGGATAAACACAATAGCCACAGCGAGATATACCACCACCGGTGTATAATAACGGGAAAATTTTGTAATGAATTTTTCCCTGTCAGATTTATTTTGCGGAGCATCTGCAATCAGTTCCAAAATTTTTGATGTCGTGGATTCGGCAAAATCTTTTGCAGCTCTTACTTTCACACTTCCACTCAAAGGTGTCGAACCTGATACTACAAGCTCTCCATTCTCTATTCCCACAGGAAGGCTCTCACCTGATATCGAAGACTGATCAAACTCTGTATATCCTGAAATCAATTCTCCATCCACAGGCAGAGCTTCTCCGGGTTTCACAAGTATTAAATCACCTTTTACAACCCCCTCGGGTTTTATATCAACAACATCATCACCTTCGATTCGGTGAGAAACACCGGAAACAAATTTGGTCGTATCCAGTATCGTATTCTTTGAATTTTCAACCGCCTTTGCCTGCAACAGTTCGCCGATTCTGTAAAAAAGCATTACACCTGCCGCTTCTTCAAAAGCACTTATGGCTATCGCTCCCAATGTTGCAATACTCATAAGAAAATTTTCGTCATAGATATAACCGCGCTTCATATTAACAGCTGCAGTTTTCAGAACACCTTTACCCGTTATCAGGTAAATGATAATAAAAGCACCTGAATAAATATAATTATACTCACCTAAATCAGCTGTCCTGGAAACAATGAGAGCAACTATATATACAGATAAAATCACCACATCTTTAAAATATCCTGCAGACTCACCCGATTTACTCCTGCTCACCTCAACATCAGCTTCATGGTTTTTTACGATACTTACAGCTTCATCAAAAACATCATTTTCAGATTTTACAATTATCCTTTGGCCTAAAAGATCCACACTGGCATCTTCAACACCGCTGATCTCTTTCAGTTCATTTTCAATTTTTAACGCGCAGGAAGGGCATCTCATATTTTCAAGAAAATATTCTCTGATTTTCATACGTTACAACTCCTCAAAATGTTCCAGAGCCGTTTCTATGATATGTTCTATATGTTCATCATCCAGAGAATAATACGCAAACTTCCCCTGTTTTCTTACTTTCACAAGCTTAAGAATTCTAAGTTTTGAAAGTTGATGGCTCGCTGCACTCTGGCTGAAACCTGTATTCTCACAAATTTCCGTAACAGTCTTCTCCGATTCCAGCAATTCAAACAGAATTTTCAGCCTCGTAGTATCGGAAAAAGCGGTAAAAAAGTCAGCCAGTTCGATAAAATTCTCTTCTGTAAAATTATCTTTCATGAAAAACCTTTTTAGTCTAAATTTTGACATAAATAAGTTCTCATATATTCTCACATTGTCAAGAAATTTTTCATTTACTGTTTGTTGATTTTGTTTATATTTGCTGATTATGAGAAAATTTATAATTGTTTTAATCGTTCTCTTCATATCCGCTGCCTCTTATGCCGAAAATTACATAAAATTATCACCGAAAGATTCCGTTAACTTAAATCAGGATTTATATTACAGAGAAAACTTCGCTTCCCAGTGGTGGTATCTTACCGGCCATCTTGAAACAGAAGA
>Ga0208296_100167_pt1 | contig 21781 bp, 19 predicted proteins | sample Wag42014_10_22_FD_187333 | JGI IMG/M metagenome (GOLD analysis project Ga0208296, IMG submission 187333) | Deep subsurface shale carbon reservoir microbial communities from Ohio, USA - Utica-2 Time Series 2014_10_22 (SPAdes) (version 2) ...
TAGCCATCCCAGGACTACCGTTGTATTCATTTAAATCAACAAATGGAGCTTCTACCCCTTCTGCTATAATAATTAAACTGTGTAATTTACCTCTGTTAAATCCTTGAGTGATTTTGTCACAAACTTCCTGAGGTGTAAAATCAATTTCAGGCAGCAAAATATACTCAGCTCCACCGGCAAGCCCAGTCATAAGGGCTAAGTAACCAGATTCCCGGCCCATACATTCAATAACAAAAGTTCTTTCATGAGATGTCGCAGTATCTCGAATCTTATTAACTGCATCTAAAATTGTATTCATGGCTGTATCTACACCTATTGTATAATCAGTACATGATAGATCATTATCTATTGTCCCTGGTATACCTACAGCTTTGATGTCACTTTCTTCATTAATTTTTTGAACACCCCGTAGAGAACCATCTCCACCAATTACAACAATTCCATCAATGCCTTCTTCTTTCATATTTGCATAAGCTTTTTTTCTTCCAGACTCAGTTTTAAACTCGTCACAGCGGGCTGATAATAAAATTGTCCCTCCACGCTGAACAATATCAGCAACTGAACCACGTTCCATGTCAAAAAAATCTTTTTCAATAAGACCTTTATAACCATGTCTTACTCCAACGACCTCTAAATTTTTATAAATTGCTGTTCTAACTACAGATCTGATAGCCGGATTCATGCCTGGAGCATCTCCTCCGCTTGTAAGCACTGCTATCTTTTTCATATCGATTCCTCCAAATTAAAAATTTTTATGTAAACAGGAATAAGCCTCTTCTGCTTCAATAGCCGGAACCTTAATCTGATATGATCCAGAACCGGCATCATCAATTTGAAGCATGAAACCTTCTTTTTCCATAATTTTTAAAATATTATCAGCTTCTTCTTTAGAAGAGGCTATATATACAACCTGCCACATTTATAAGCTCCTTTCAATTTCCAGTATATCAATGTTACTGGAAAACAAAGCTGTTATTTACCCTTCAGAATTAACTTTGCCGTGTTTACTCATTATTTCTGCTTTACCTCTTATTTTCATAGCAGAAACATTTTCAGTAAATTGAGCAGCTAAGATTTCTCCCTTGTCTAATTTTTCTGTATGATTAAATTTTGTATCTTTTCCTCTTGTTAAGCCAATAATTGTAACTCCATTTTCAAGTGCCTTAATTAAAATATAATCCGCATTAACATCCATGGTTTTCCTCCTTTATCCACTTAATAATATAATAAGCAAAAAAGAATTGTCAAGAAATTTGTCATAATATATCAAAAGATTACATTAATTTTTGAATTTATTTGAACATAAGTCAAAAAATATAATTTTAAGTTCAGATATATTTATATTCAGATTTTTTCAAAGCTCTTGCTAATTCATCTTTAGTAAGCTGATTATTATCTATATTATATTTATTCTCAGTAATTATCAGCTTATTATTTCTTTTCAACAGAACAGAAACATTACCTTCTTTTTTTAATAAGTATTTTTTTAATTTCATAATCCTCTTTTTGGAGAATTCAGAAACATCTATTAAAAGCAGATCACTATTAAGAGAAATGATTTTTTTAGCAATAATCTGTCCCTCAACTTTTTCCCCATAAACTAAAAGAGCTTTATTTGTTGAGAGATCAAAATTTATTTTTCTAAATATATCAGAAAATATAATTATTTCTATTTTTTCCTCTTGATCATTAATAGTTAAAAAAGCCATTTTGTTATTACGTTTAGTTACATGTTCTTTATAATTTGTTAAATAGCCTGCAGTCAACACTTTTCTTCCTTCAGAAATATTCAATACTTTTTTAATTGGATAAGGTTTGATTTTTTCCAACTTATTTTGATACTGATCTAAAGGATGAGCTGAAAGATAAATGCCCAAAAACTCCTTTTCCTGCTCAAGTATAGTCTCAGTCTTTAATTCATCTACTTCAGTATAATTTAAATCTTCTTTCATAAATTTATTTTCATCATTAAATAATTCCGCAAATGACTGCTGTCCCTGAGCTTTATGTTTGGATAAATTATTATATTTATTATAAAGTTCTTCATAGTTTAAAAGCATTGAAGCTCTACTTTCAGCAATCTGATCAAAGGCTCCTGCTTTAATAAAAGCTTCTAAACTTTGAATATTAATTGCAGAAATATCAACTCTTTTCAAAAAATCGATTAAAGAAGAAAACTTTTTAACCTTTCTGGCTTTAATTACTGCTTCAATTGCAGCAGACCCCACATTTTTAATAGCTTTTAAACCATATCTGATTTGTTTATCACTTTCAGCAAAAAAATCATGATGGCTATTATTGATATCAGGAGCTAAAATTTTTAAATTTATTTCGCGTGAAGCTTTAATATAATCAGCGATTTTATCATGGTTTCCCATGACAGAAGAAAATAGAGCAGACATAAATTCAACTGGAAAATGATATTTTAAATAGGCAGTTTGATATGCTAAAAAAGCATAAGCAGTAGAATGCGATTTATTAAATCCATAACCAGCAAAATACTCCATTTGATCGAAAATCTCCTGAGCTGCTGCTTCAGTTAATCCTCGCTCAACCGCACCCTTAACAAATTTTTCTCTTTCAGCAGCAACTAATTTCAACTTTTTCTTTCCCATTCCGCGACGTAAAAGATCAGCTTCTCCCATGCTGTATCCTGCCAGATTACTTGCAATTTCCATAACCTGTTCTTGATATAAAATCATTCCAAAAGTTTCTTCCAAAATAGGTTTTAATTTAGGATGCAAATACTCTGCCTCCTTTTTTCCATGGCGAATAGCAATAAAATCATCAACAATATTACTTCCAAGTGGTCCCGGTCTTCCTAAAGCAAGCATTGCAATTAAATCACTAAAACGATCTGGTTTCATTTTTTTATTTAAAGATTGAAATAAATATGACTCCATCTGAAAAACACCAGCAGTTTTACCTGTGCTTAAGAATTTATAAACCGCACTGTCATCAAGAGGAATATTATTGATATCAATAACTTTATCTTTACGATCTTCTATTAATTGAAGGGTATTTTTGATTACAGTTAAATTTCGCAAGCCTAAAAAATCCATTTTCAAAAGCCCAAGTGCCTCTAAGTCTCCCATGGGTAACTGAGTAATTACACTCTCATCTTGTTTCTGTAAAGGGACTATCTGGGTTAAAGGTTTAGCTCCAATAATAACCCCTGCTGCATGTGTTGAGATATGTCGAGGCAGCCCTTCTACACCTCTCGCATAATCAATTAACTCCTTAATCTCTCCATCATTATGATAAAGCTCCTGCAATTTTTTTTGGTCTTTCAAAGATTGATTAATTCCTTTTCGGGAAGAAATTAGTTTTGCTACTTTATCTACTTTAGCATAAGGAACAGCAAGTACCCGGCCAACATCTCTAACTGCAGCTCGAGCAGCCATAGTCCCAAAAGTACCAATTTGAGCAACTCTTTCAGTTCCATACCTTTCTTTAACATATTCAATAATTTGATCCCTGTTTTCATCAAAATCAATATCTATATCCGGCATTGTTACTCGTTCTGGATTTAAAAAACGTTCAAAAATAAGTCCATATTTCAAAGGATTAACTTTAGTGATATTTAAAAGATAAGCGACCAAACTTCCTGCAGCTGAACCTCTACCAGGGCCAACCATAATTTCATTATCTTCAGCATACTTTACAAAATCATAAACTATCAAAAAGTAAGCAGCATAACCCATCTCAAAAATTATCTTAAGTTCATATTTTAACCGCTCAACAGCCTTTTGATCTGATCCCATTCCTTTGGCCTTTAAACCTTTTAGGCACAGTTTTTTTAATAAATCCTCAGGACTTTTTTCTTGACCTAAATCTGGATATTCTGGCAGGTAAAAATGATTAAAATCTAAATCTACTTCTACCCTATCTGCAATTTTAACAGTATTTTGATAAGCAGAATCTAAATCAGGAAAAAGTTCTAGCATCTCAGCAGGAGATTTATAATAAAATTCTTGACCGGTAAAAGTCATTCTGTTTTCATCAGCTAAAGTAGTTCCGGTTTGTAAAGCTAATAAAATATCCTGTAATTCTGCATCTTCCTTATTTAAATAATGACAGTCATTTGTAACAACTGTTGGAATGTTTTCTTCTCTACTTAATTTTAGTAGTCCTTGAACCGCTTCTTTTTCCTGCTGCAAATTATGATTTTGTAATTCTAGAAAAAAATTATCTTTTCCAAAAATAGCATGATAATCTGAAACTGCTTTTTGAGCAAGATCATAATTACCATTAATTAAAAGCTGAGGAACTTCTCCTTGGATACAAGCTGATAAACAAATTAAGCCTTTACTGTATTCAGCCAAAAGTTCTTTATCGACTCGAGGTTTATAATAAAACCCTTCCAACCAAGCCTTTGAAACTAGCTGAATTAAATTATGATAACCTTCATTATTTTGAGCAAGCAGCACTAGATGATATCTTTTTCTGTTTTTTTTAAAACGACTACCTGGACTCAAATAAACCTCTGCTCCAATAATGGGTTTTATACCTTCTTTTTTAGCTTTTCTGTAGAAATCAATAATCCCATAAAGTACTCCATGATCAGTAATCGCAGCAGCAGGCATATCATATTTTTTTGTTTTTTTAATTAACGAATCTACTCTAATTGCTCCATCTAAAAGACTGAATGCAGTATGATTATGAAGATGGACAAAATCGGACATTTAAATCATCCCTTTAAATTTATGCTTGTAAAATCTTGAGTTTTTTAGTATAATATAATTAAATGTTAATTTAGGAGGTGCAAGTATGAAAGAAGAAGTACAAAAATATATTGATAAAATCAGACCAAGTCTACAAGCTGATGGTGGAGATGTTGAATTAATTGAAGTAACCGAAGACGGTATCGTTAAAGTTAAGCTTCTAGGTGCCTGTAGTGGTTGCCCAATGTCAACCTTAACCATAAAAAATGGTATTGAAAGAACACTAAAACAAAATGTTGATGGTGTTAAAGAAGTTCAACCTGTCTAATCTTTGACTAAATTAAATAATTAAAAATATTTAAATTAAAAGAACAAAATGTCCTTCGGACAATCTGTAATACAGTAAGGTTAAATTTTGTTGATAGCGGAAATTATGAAAACTATAAATATTATCCACAACAAACCATCAGGTATAATTTACTAGCTAATAAAAGATTTTAAAAGCATCCTCTTTCGGGGATGCTTTTTTATTTACAGATCTTATTTTAAAGATAATATTAATCTTCATTAATTAGATTCTTCTGTGTCATCCTGTACTGTGTCATCCTGTAATTCTTGCTCAGGTATACCAACTTCAATATCAGAAAATATTATTTTTTGAATATCATTAATCATTTTACTTAAACTATATTCTGCTTCTAAATATTTCTTCACATTATTATTAATTTCGATAAAATTTTGCAAGTTTTGTAATTTTTCTTTATCTTCTTCACTTAACTCTTCACCTGACATTCTCTTGGTCTGCATCTCCATCATTAAATTTTGATAGTCACGCAGCATTTTTTTAGATCCTTCTTTGGCCATAACTTTTTTTCTTAACTCTAAATAATTTTGATATTCATCAGAATTCTTAAGCTTTCTCTGCAGTCTTCTAGCAGTATCTTGTACTGACATTAAGATTCCTCCTTCAAAATTTTAATTTCAGATTTTATTTCATTACCTATTTCTATTATACCAAATGTAAATTTTTTTTCCAGACGCTTATCTGTTGGTGAACCAGAATTAAAAAATAATTTATCACTTAACCGTTCATTAAAAGGGCGGTGAGTGTGCCCAAAAACAATAATATCACTATCATTAAATGTATAATTTAAACCTTGAAGAATATTTTTGCCTCTAAACTGATGTCCATGAATTACAGAGATTTTTTTGCCTGCTGCTTCAAAAGTTATTTTATCTTTTAATTTTCTTTTCAGCTGCTGGCTATCTCTATTTCCGGCAACTGTTTTAACTTCTGCAATTGATTTTAACTTATTTAAATATCTTGCTTCACAATGATCTCCAGCATGAATAATCAAATCAACCTGCTTTAGTTCATGAATTAAAGCAGCTGGAAAACCAGAACCTGCATTAGGCAGATGTGTATCTGATATTACTCCAATCTTCATATATCTTAAACCTCCATTAGTTTGAAAAAAACAATTTGGCAAGCAGTGGATATTTTATCTCTACTGCATCATAAGGACATAATTCCTGACAGCAAAAACATCTAATGCATTTGTCTAAATTTACTTTCGGAAAATTATCTATCATAGTTATTGCCTCAGGCGGACAATTTTCAGCACAGGTTCTGCAGCCAACACACTTACCTTCTTTAAATACGGGTTTGGGACGCAAAAATTTTTCTAAGATGTCTGACAAAAATTCAGGCATCCTTGAATCGAGAAGATTATTTTCTTTTTCTATTTTAGGAATTTCAACATTATCTGCAGCAATTACTTTATCTCCTCTAATTTCTAGTTTGTCTTTTTTAATAATTTTGTCTTCCAAAGCCGCTTTTATTGACGGAACTTTTTCAGCAGGTTCAATTCCTAAAATTTTTACAGCTGCCAAATCTAAATAATAGGGGGAAGTTGAAGCCAACAAATAATTAAACTCTCTCGGTTTACCATTAGACGGCCCTTCACCTTCCATTCCAACAACTGCATCCATAATTGTTAGCTCTGGTGCTACAAGTGCTGCCAGATCATTTAACATCCTAGAAAAATCATGGACTGACTGCATTCTTAGATGATATTCTGCTTTTAAAACCCCAGGAATACAGCCAAAAAGGTTTTTAACACCACCTGTATACATTGTTAAACCATGTGTTTTTAATTTTGGTAAGTTTATAATGAAATCTGCTTCTTCTAAATAAGAAGCCAGCTGAAAAGATTTATTGATTTTACCTTCTTTATAATCATACTTTTTTGAATCTGTATTATAATTTAATTTTATATTTTCTTCAGCTGCCATCTGATAAAGCCCTGATTTTTGATAAGCTCTTTTTAATAATTTATCGTTAAATAGTCCACCTGGGCTATCTGCAATTGTAACTTCTGCTCCCAAAGCTTTTACTTTTTTAGCAAGAACCCTAATAAATTCAGGGTTGGTGGTGACTGCTGTTTCAGGAGCTTTTCCCATTAAAAGATTAGTTTTAAATAAAACTTTATCTCCTACTTTAATAAATTCTTCTAAACCTCCCAATTCAGATAACAAAAGATCTAACTTTTCTGCTAATTCTGCTGTTTGATAACTATAGCATTTCTTTGCGGCTACAATTGGCATCTTTAACCCTCTTTCTTTAGTGACAGAAAAAATTAAAACCGGCACTAAGGCCGGCTTATTTGTGTAATTTTATGGCTCAAATATAAACTGGTCTGCCGCCAGCCAAAAATAATTTAAGAAACTTTCCCACTCTTTTTTTCATTACTTTTAGTTGAGTTTTTAATAGAACTGTTAGTTGAGCTTTTTTTATCCTGATTCACATAAAAATTAGACCCTTTAAAAATAATTCCCGGTGAACCAATAATCCTCTTAACCTCACCACTGCATTCCGGACATTCCTTTAAAGCATCCTCACTAATATTTTGAAATTCTTCAAATCTACCACATTTTTCACACTCATATAAATATGTCGGCATTTTTATTCCTCCTTCATATCCTATTTTATAATTTAGTTTTTATTCATTGACAATATTTAAATAACCCCAGTAATTATAAAGTTGGATAAAGACAAATAAAGCAGCAATTAACCACTTTGAATGATAAATAAAATATCCAAGCCCTGCTGCCGAAGAAATAATTATAGCGGTTAAGACAAATTTTCTCTTGATTTTTATTTTTAAAATCTGCCAGGGTATTAATCCCAATCCGATAAAAACACCAGAATCAACATTATAAATCAGGCCCGCAATTCCAACTATCACAAAAATAATCAATAGAAATAAATTCATAATTTAACCTCCAATTATGGAGTAACATAATTATCAAATATAAAATCCAACTTTATAATAATATATCATAAGGATACCAGTTTTGGCAAGCTTTTTATCAAAAAATCGTTTCATTTTTATTTGATATATTCCGCAAAAAACACACAATTTTTAAGTTTTATTCAAAAAAGCAACAGATTCTATATGGTAAGTCTGAGGGAAAAGATCTACAGGCTGAATTTCTACTAATTGATATTTTGCTTTTAACCGCTTTAGATCTCTTGCCAGAGTAGCTGGATTACAGGAAATATAGATTATTTTTTCAAGCTTATTTTCCAGTAATAAATCAATTGTTTTTTCATCCAATCCCTTACGAGGAGGGTCAAAAATAATTGTATCAATCTGATCTTTTGTTAATAATTCTGGCAGTTTATCTTCTACCAAACCCTGCTCAAATTCTACATTATTAATCTGATTTAATTGAGCATTGGCTCTGGCATCTTCTACAGCGGATTTTAAAGATTCAACTGCGTAAATCTTTTCTGCCTGATCTGCCAGATAAAGGGCAATACTACCCGTACCGGAGAAAGCATCAATCACCCTTGCACTACCATCATCTCCCAGATATTTTGCTGCTGTATCATATAACTTTTTGGCCTGCATGGTATTAACCTGAAAAAATGATCTGGCAGAAATTGAATAAGCTGTCTTACCAATATATTCAGTAATTTTATTCTTACCGGCTAAAAGTAGATCCTCTTTACCAAAAATAACATTTGTATTTTTAGTATTTATATTTTGAACTACACCTTTTAACTCAGGAATTTTACGCATCAGAGTCCTGGCAATTAAATTTTTATCAATAAAGTCATCACCATTAGTGACCATTACCAGCAAAGCCTGGTTGGTACAGGTTCCAACTCTAATTACCAGGTGCCTCAGCAGTCCCTGCAGAGTATTCTCATTGTAGACACTTAACTGAAATTTATTTAATTCTTCCAGTGTGATTCTTAAAATTCTGTTGATTAATGGATGCTGAATCAGACATTCATGATTTGGCACAATCTCATGACTTCCTCTTTTATAAAAACCGGCAGTTATCTGATTTTCATCATTTAAATCCAGTGGAAATTGAGCTTTATTGCGGTAGCGAAAATCATCATCTGCCGCCAGCACATCCCTTAATTTAAACTCTTCAATTTTTGCTATCCGATTAATTAACTGTTTAAGATTATTCTGTTTAAATTCTAATTCTTTTTGATAATTAATATGCTGAAGCTGACAGCCTCCACACTCATTATAAACCGGACAGGGTGCTTTAATCCTACCACCTCCAGCTTCTATAACCTCTATTAACTCAGCAAAAGCATAATCTTTTTTGAGTTTAGTGATTTTTGCTTTTACAAGATCTCCAGGTAAAGTTAGAGAAACAAAAACAGCCTTCCCATTTTCTGCTCTGGCTACTCCATCTCCACCATGAGCTAAATCTTCTATTTTAAAAGTTTTAATTTCATCTTTTTTCAAAATTGGCACTCCTCTATAATTATTATTGCTGTCCTGTCTGTCCTTATAAAAGTTTATCACATAAAACTCCAGCTTAGCAAACTTTACAGCTAGATACTTCTGTGGTAGAATAATTTGATAGAATATTTATGATTTAGAAACAAATTTAATTAAACTTACTTAATAATAAAATCTACCGATAACTAAAGCTTTTCAGAAGGAGGCAGTACTTTGAATTTTCAGGTAGTCATAACCCAAATTATATCATTATTTCTACTAATTGCTGTCGGTTATTTTCTCAGGCGCAGTAAACATCTAGACAAAAAAGAAACCGGAGCCATCTCTAAACTGCTTTTAGACTTAATCCTACCTGCTATGTTAATTTCTTCCCTACAAATTGAAATCACAGCTAAAATGCTGGGAGACTTTAAAAATTTATTTTTATACTGGATTGCTTTCTATTTAATTCTAATAGCTGCTGCCTCATTAATTTCCAGATTGTTTCCAATTTCCAGGGACAAAAAAATTGTGCTTAAATTTTTTCTGATCTTTGGTAATGTTGGCTATATGGGGCTGCCTGTAATAGATGTGATATTTCCGGAAAGCGGTATTTTCTTCGGCTCAATTGGAGTTGTGGTCTTTAATATCTTTTTATGGACCTATGGAGCCAATCTATTTTTACGGGGAAAGGAAGAGAAAAAGAGTAATTTAAGAGATATTTTTAATAATGGGGTAATTGCAATTATTATTGGCTTAGTTTTAATGTTAACAGGTCTCAAACTTCCAACTGCAGTAATGACAGCTGTTGATATGCTGGCAGAAGCTACTTTTCCGCTTTCCATGCTGGTTATTGGTAGTAGTCTGGCCCAGATTAAAATATCTGGTATTTTTAAGGATTTAAATATCATTGCCTACTCAACTTTAAAATTATTAATAATTCCTGCTGCAGCTCTGCTTATTTTAAATTATTTTAACACTGCTGATCCAATAAGGAGTATTTTAGTTTTACAAATAGCAATGCCGGCTGCTGCCAATGGAGTTATTTTCGCTGAAAGATATGAGGGGAATTATGTTTTTGCAGCTGAAAGTCTATTTTTTTCTACTTTAATGGCCGCACTCAGCATCCCCGTAATTTCGTATTTAACAACATATTTTAAATAATAGATAACTGGAGGCAGTTAAAATGGAAAGTAATTCTCAAAAACTCGGCACAGAACCAATAATTCCACTGCTGATAAGGCTCTCGATACCTTCAATTATTGCGATGGCGATTCAGGCTTTATATAACGTAGTTGACAGTATTTATGTAGGGAGAATCAGTACTGATGCTCTTTCCGCTCTCTCTCTAGCTTTTCCAATTCAAATTATTTTAATCGGTATTGGAGTAGGAACCGGTGTTGGAGCCAGTTCGTTAATTTCCAGACGACTTGGAGAAAACAATAAACATGCTGCTGTAAATGCAGCGGAACACAGTATTATGCTTTCTGTATTCTATGGGATTATAGTTGCTATTTTTGGTTTTTTATTTTCTAATCAGATTCTCCAGCTATTTACAGGTGAAGCTAATTTGATTAGGTTGGGAAGTGAATACATAAAAATTATTTTAATTGGCTCTACAGCTATGTTTTTCCCAATGATTAGCAATAATATACTGCGGGGAGAGGGTAATACATTTACACCTATGATAGCTATGCTGATCGGCTCTATTTTGAATATCATTCTTGACCCATTTTTGATTTATGGGCTCTGGATTTTTCCTGAGATGGGAGTAGCTGGTGCAGCAACTGCAACAGTAACTGCTCGTCTAATTAGCGGCAGCTTTTTAGTTTATATCCTGCTTTTCAGTAAAAAAAATGAGCTTCAGATTTCTTTAAAAGACTTTTCTTTTGACTTTCAAATAATCAGAGATATTTATGTGGTTGGTTTTCCCGCAATGGTAATGCAGTTTCTGGCTAGCTTTATGCTGGGAGGGATGAATAAGATTCTGGCAGGTTTTGGCAGTACTGCAATTGCAGCAGCCGGAATTTATTTTAGGCTGCAGTCCTTTGTTTTTATGCCAGTTTTTGGTCTCAATCAGGGTTATATGCCGATAATGGGTTATAATTACGGCCACAACAACCCTGAGCGGATGAAAAAGACCTTTAAATCTGCTCTTTTAGTTGCTGTAACTTTTACAACTACAGGCTTTATTATATTTCAAACTGTACCCGAATTATTGATTAAGATGTTTAACAGTGATCCGGAACTGCTTAAGATTGGCACAAATGCTCTGAAGAAAATAAGTATTGCTTTTCCTGTAATTGGTCCTGCAATAATTATTTCAACTACTTTTCAGGCCCTGGGTAATGGCTTCCCCAGCTTATTTTTCTCATTTCTGCGGCAGATTATAGTGCTGCTGCCTGTAATGTATCTGCTGGGTCATTTTTTTGGTCTGGAATATCTCTGGTTTGCTTTTCCAATTTCAGAAGCCGCCAATATTTTACCGGCCTCAATCTGGTTAAGATTAAAATTTAGAAGTATTTTTGCCAGAATGGAAAAAGAATGAAGATGAATACTTAATGGTTTTTTCTTGCTAAATATTTAAGATCTTAAAATATATTAATTTAAACAATTATAAAAACCCCGGCCAGAATTTAATTTGATCTCTGGCCGGGGCTTGAATTTAAATATATTTTTATTTAAATAAATAGACTCATATTTGATTCGTCTGCTGAACCTAAGAAAGTTGCTACTCCCCCAACTTCAACACCTGAAATTAATTCTTCTTTTTTAATACCGAGCATATCCATTGTCATCTGACAGGCAACAAGTCTAACTCCATTATCTACAGCATTTTCGATTAATTCTTCCAGAGAATCAATACCTTTTTTCTCCATAATGCCCCTAATCATTTGGGGGCCAATTCCCATCATATTCATATTAGAAAGAGGGAGTTTCTTGCTGCCCTGAGGCATCATTTTAGCAAACATTTTTTCCATCATATTTTTATCAGCTTTAACGGGACCGTCTTTTCTTAAAATATTTAATCCCCAAAAAGTAAAAAACAGAGTTACCTGATTACCCATTGCAGCTGCTCCATTGGCAATTATAAATGAGGCTATTGCTTTATCCAGTTCACCACTAAAGACAATCATAGATTTTCCTTTCTGAACTGGTTGAGAAGCAGTATTTTTAGCCAATTTTTTTCCCTGCTGATCTGTAGTAGACTGACCTTTTAAAAGAGTAACTTCTATTTTATCGGCAAGCTCTTCTATTTTTAAAACTGTATTGCCTGTGTTTTTAGCCCAGGCTTTAATATCCTGCATAAAACCAGGATCAGTTGCTGTCACTTCCAGAATATCTCCATTTTCCATTTTTTCCATTTTCTTATAAACCTGCATAATTGGACCCGGACACTGCAGACCACAGGCATCAAGTTCTACCACTGTACCTCGACTGTGTTTGAGCATATCTTTACTGACCTGTTTAGCTTCTTCTGGACTTTCTGCAGAATTATAGCCAGCTTCAGCAGGATCTTCAATAACCTGTTCCTGATCATCTTGAACAGCCTTATATAATTTATAGCCGCCACTTAAGTTGCGAACTTTAGAAAAACCATTTTGCTGCATTATTCGCGCAGCTATATAACCTCTTAACCCAACGGCACAATAAACTATATATTCTTTTGCTGGATCAAGTCGATCCAAATTATCCCGTAAATCATTTAATGGAATATTAATTGAGTCTTTAATACTACCTAATTGGGTTTCAACTTCTTCTCGCACATCTAAAATAACAGTCTCTTCTGGATTGATATTTTCTAATTCCTGCCAGTAAGCAGTATCTACAACCCCTTTTAAGAGATTACCAGCAGCAAACCCTGCCATATTCACAGGATCCTTTGCTGAACCAAAGGGTGGTGCATAAGCAAGTTCCAGCTCCTGCAGATCAAAAACATCCATTTCCTGCCTGACTGCTGCAGCCAGAACATCTATTCTTTTATCAACCCCATCATAACCGACAATCTGTGCTCCCAGTACTCTACCGTTTTCGGGAGCAAAAATTAATTTAATCATCATGGGAACTGCACCCGGATAATAACCAGCATGATTATTGGAATTGATATGAATAACTTTATAATCCCATTTTAAATCCTGAAGTTTTTTCTCCGAAACCCCTGTTGAAGCAATAGATAAATCAAAAGCCTTAGCAATTGAAGTTCCCTGAGTTCCTTTGTATTTTTCTTTTCTGCCGCAGATATTATCGGCTGCTATTCTCCCCTGTTTATTTGCAGGTCCGGCCAGAGGAATTCGTACAGCTTGCTTTGTAACTAAATCTTTGACTTCAATTGCATCACCAATCGCATAAATACTGGGATCAGATGTCTGCAAATATTCGTTTACTTTGATCCCCTTACTACTTCCAATTTCCAGCCCAGCTTCTTCTGCCAGCTCAGTTCGGGGACTAACTCCGATAGATAAAATAATCATATCAGTTTTAATTGTCCTGCCGCTCTGCAGTTTTACTATTTTTCTTTGATCAGCCTCTTCTACTGCTGCAATGCCATCTCCTAAATGAAGATCAATACCTTTAGTTCTGAGATGATTATGCAGCATTGCAGCCATTTCGTAATCTAAAGAACCCATCAGTTGATCCATCATTTCAACCACTGACACTTCGATTCCTCTTTCGTGAAGATTTTCAGCCATTTCCAGACCAATAAAACCTCCTCCAACTACTACAGCTCTTGTCGGCTTTTGGTTATCTACAAAATTCTTTATTTTATCTGTATCTGGAATATTTCTCAGTGTAAAAACTTCTGGAAAATCCAGACCAGGAAGAGGTGGCTTGATAGGTTCTGCCCCGGGAGATAAAACTAATTTATCATAGCTTTCTTTATATATTTCTCCACTTTTTAAATCTTTTATTTCAACTGATTTTTGCTCACGGTTAATTTTTACAGCCTGATGTTGAATTCTAACATCAATTTTAAATCTTTCCTGCATTGATTGAGGAGTTTGAACTAAAAGTTTTTCTCTTTCCTCAATTACTTCTCCAATATGATATGGCAGTCCACAATTGGCAAAGGAAATATGTTCTCCTTTTTCTAACATAATTATCTCAAGATCTTCATCCATTCTTCGCAGTCGAGCTGCGGTACTTGCTCCTCCAGCAACTCCGCCTACTATTATTACTTTATCTGACATTTTATACCTCCTAAATTTTTAATCTGAAACTCTTTAAAATTTACTTATTTTTCGAAATCACTGAGTACATTTATAATCTCCATAATTGTTTCATTAACAACATAATAATTTCTTTCGAGTCCGTTTCTTTCACTATTTAAAATATTGGCTTCTCTTAATTTCGCTAAATGCTGAGATAATGTTGATTGAGGAATATTTAAACATTCCTGCATTTCTGAAACATTACATCCTTCTTCGGCCATTAAACCCTTGACAATCACCAGCCTCACAGGATGAGCCAGCGCTTTTAATAATTTTGCTTCTTCTTCCAGAACATCTTCATTTTTTTCCAGAACTTCCTTTCCCTTTTCACCTGTAAAAAAAGGCATTTTCATACCTCCAATCTTAAATTATATTGCTTTATTCAAATAATACGATATATTGAATACAATGTCAAGCTATTTTAAGAATTATTTAACAAATTTATTTATAAATAATTTTATCTAGAAAAAAACAAGAAAAACAAGCTAATGTTTTAAGATATCAATAAAAGTTTTAGTTATTTCAGCAGTAATTCCCCAAATTACCCTACCCTGATAACGATAAAAGTATATTTGATAATCTCCCTGGCGCGGATTATATCTTTCTCCCTGGGGTAAAAGATGATAAGGAAAATCCTGATCAAACTCACTTTTTAAAACAGCTGCATATTTTTCAGCCTGGTTATTTAATAAAAACTTTAGGGGCACAGTGAAAATCTCTTCTACTTCATAATTATTAGCTTTAATTTCTTCTATAGAATCTACATTAATTTTACCAACAAAAGCATAGATTATGAAATTAAAAGGAGTAATTAAATAATCTGTTTCTCCAATCAATTCAATTTTCGATTCAGGAATTAATAGTTCTTCACTAGATTCTCTTACTGCTGCCTGAGAAAATTCTTCACCTCTCTCAATTCGTCCACCAGGAAAAGAAATTTGACCAGGCTGTGAATTGAGATTTTGTGATCTTACTTCATAAAGCAGATGTATTTCGCCATCAATTTTAATCAAAGGAATTAAAACTGAAAAATAATGCTGAATCCTGGTTGGACCTGGTATTCTATTTTTTATTTTAGCTTCTATTTCTTTAATATTCAAAAAAATCATCCTTAAAATTATTTATTATTAAGCTAGCCGCTAAAATTATTAGATTTCAGCAGCCAGCCATTTTTTATTACTTTGTAGTATACAAGTCAATATTAATCCATTAATTTATCTCTAAGCATCTGATTGACAAGACCAGGATTAGCTTTACCTCTTGTTTCTTTCATTACCTGACCTACTAAAAATCCAATTGCCCTATCTTTACCATTTTGTACATCTTCGACAGCATCTGGATTATCTGCAATAATTCCATCAACCATATTTTCTAATTCATCTTCATCACTAATCTGTTTTAATCCTTCCTCTTCGACAATAGTTTCCGGATCACTGCCGCTATTGTACATTTTCTCAAAAACTTTTTTAGCAATTTTACCACTGATAATATCCTGATCAATCATTTTTAGCATTTTCGCCAGATTAATTGGACTAACTCCAGATTCGAATGGAGCCTGACCATTTTCATTTAATAACCTCAAAAATTCTCCCATCATCCAGTTGCTCAAATTTTTAGGATCATCATAATCAGAAAGTACTTCTTCAAAGAAAACTGCCAGATCTTTATCTCCGGTTAAAACACCTGCATCATACTCAGGCAGCCCCAGTTCGGAAATAAAGCGTTTGTATTTTTCTCTAGGCAGCTCTGGAATTTCTTTTCTCATTTCTTCTTTCCAGGCTGCATCAATTTCTAAAGGAACTAAGTCAGGCTCAGGGAAGTAGCGGTAATCATGTGCTTCTTCCTTACCGCGCATAGAAATTGTCTTATTTAAAGACTCATCCCAGGTTCTTGTTTCCTGAACTACTTTTTTCCCTTCGTCAAGTAGTTTCTGCTGCCTTTTAACCTCATATTCTAAGCCCTTTTCTACAGCACTAAAGGAGTTCATATTCTTCAACTCTGCTTTGATACCAAACTCTTCCTGACCCACAGGCCGCAGTGAAACATTTGCATCACAGCGCAGTGATCCTTCTTCCATATTACAGTCAGAAATATCAAGATATTCCATAATCATTTTTAACTCTGTTAAATAGGCTTTTGCCTGAGCTGGAGTCCTCATATCCGGTTCACTTACAATCTCGATCAGAGGTACTCCAGTTCTATTGTAATCTACTAAACTACCCTTTGATTTATCAATACTTCCCTCATGAATCAACTTACCTGCATCTTCTTCCAGATGAACTCTGGTAACTCCAATGTTGAAGAGCCCTGCTTCAGTTTCTATTTCAATCTCACCATTCTCGGCAACCGGCAGGTCAAACTGAGAAATCTGATAAGCTTTAGGTAAATCTGGATAGAAATAATTTTTACGATCAAACTTAGAGTATTCTGCAATATCACAATTTAAAGCAAGTCCTGCCATAATTGCATAATCTACTACTTTTTTATTTAAAACCGGTAGAGTTCCTGGTAATCCCAGACAGACCGGACATGTATTTTCATTTGGCTCTTTTCCAAATTCTGTACTGCAGCCGCAGAAAATTTTGGAATCTGTATTTAACTGGACATGGACTTCAAGTCCAATTACTGTTTCGTATTTAGTGGTCATTTTTTCACCTCTCTCAATGATTTATAGTTCTGCTCTCTTTTCGCTAATATTTAATAATTTCTCTAAGGTATAAGCTGCCTGAATTATTTTTCCCTCACCAAAATGAGGTCCGATTAACTGCAGACCAATTGGCATCTCATTGCTGTCAAAACCACAGGGAACAGACATTGCAGGTACACCAGCTATATTTACTGGTACTGTAAAGATATCTGTATGGTACATTTCTAAAGGGTCACTTTTTGATTCCAGTTCAATCGCTGTTGAGGGCGCGGTTGGAGTTAGGATCAGATCAAAATCATTAAAGATACGGTCAAAATCATCTTTAATCAGGGTTCTAACCTTCTGTGCCTTAAGGTAATAAGCATCATAATAACCTGAACTTAAAGCATAGGTTCCGATCATAATTCTTCTTTTTACCTCATCACCAAAACCCTCATGTCTGGTATTGGTAAACATCTCACTTACATCAGCTGCCTGCTCACTACGAAGTCCATAGCGTACTCCATCATAACGGGCCAGATTGGAGCTGGCTTCCGCGGGAGCAATTACATAATAAGCTGCCAGTGCATAAGAGGCATCTGTCATATGTACTGTTTCTACTTCAGCACCCGCTTCTTTTAATTTTTCCACTGCTGCCAGGACACTGGCTTTAACTTCTTCATCAAATTCCAAATTGAAATATTCTTCGGGAATTCCAATTTTCATCCCGCTTACATCTTCTTTTAGATATTTAGTATAATCCTCTTTTTTACCTGCAATAGAAGTCGAATCCTGTGGGTCATGGCCTGCGATTACATTCATTAAAATTGCACTATCTTCAACATCTTTAGTAATTGGTCCAATTTGATCTAAAGAAGAAGCAAAGGCAACTAAACCATAACGTGAAACCATTCCATAGGTAGGTTTTAAACCAACTACACCACAGTAAGATGCAGGCTGTCTGATCGAGCCACCTGTATCAGAACCAAGAGCTGCTGCGCATTCTCCGGCAGCAACAGCGGCAGCTGAACCTCCACTCGATCCACCAGGAGCATGATTTAAGTTCCAGGGGTTATGAGTAACAAAAAAAGCAGAGTTTTCTGTGGAAGAACCCATTGCAAACTCATCCATATTTGTTTTCCCCATTATAACTGCCCCGGCTTCATTTAATTTTTCCACTACTGCTGCATCATATGGTGGTTTATAGTTTTCCAGCATTTTAGAACCACAGCTGGTTTTAATTCCATCAGTTGACATATTATCCTTAACTGCAATTGGAATTCCAGCCAGCAGGCCTTCTTTTTTATTTTCATAGTCTGCAAGCTCATCACCTGCCAGCTCATCAATTATTGTAATATAAGACTTAACTCTATCTTCTACCTCATTAATTCTATCTGAATATGCCTTTTTTATCTCTGCTGGAGTCAATTCTCCGGCAGCAATTTTTTCTTTTAATTCGTGAATCGTTAGATCATAAATATTCATTTTATTATCTTACCTCCTCAGCTGCTTAATCTGACATAATTTTTGGAGCTCTAAAGTGTCCATCTTTTTCGTCTGGCGCATTTGCCAGTGATTTCTCGCGTGGTAGAGATTCTTTTACTTCATCTTTACGCAGAACATTTTTCATGGGAACAGTATAGGCTGTGGGCACAACATCATCTGTATCCAGTTCACTCAGCTTATCAACATAATTTAAAATTTCACCAATCTGCTCTGTATACTTTTCTTTCTCTTCTTCATCAAGCTTAAGTTGAGCCAGTCCTGCTGCATATTCTACATCTTTTTTATCAATCATCTAAATTTCCTCCTCACTTTAGGATAGTCGATGTTAAATTAGTTTTATTATAGCTTTCTAACACTTTAATTTTCTTTTTGCTTAGAAGTCTTTTGGCCTTGCTCAATCATTTCTTTGAATTCAGATTCAGTTAAAATTTTTACTCCCAGTTCCTGAGCTTTATCATATTTAGAACCAGGATTATCTCCGATAACCAGATAATCTGTTTTAGAACTAACCGAAGAAACTGCTCTTCCTCCAGCTTTTTCCACCAGGTCCTTGACTTCAGAACGGGTATAATTGTTAAGTGATCCTGTAAAAACAAATTTTAGACCATCTAAAAACTTCTCATTTTCCTGATCTTTTTCTTTTTCCAGTCTGATGCCTGCCTGTTTTAGTCGGCTTAAAAGATCCCTATTATGTCTTTCCTGAAAAAATCCAACAATACTTTCGGCAATTACAGGTCCTATCTCATCAATTTCTTCCAGACTTTCAGCCGAAGCTGCTTTTATCTCTTCTATTGAATCAAAATTTTCGGCTAAAATTCTGGCAGCCCCAATCCCAACATGTCTGATACCTAAGGCATAAATAACTCTAAAAAATTCTCTATCCTTACTGGCTGCAATTGCTTCTATTACATTTTCTGAAGATTTTTCTCCCATTCGCTCCAGGTCTTTAAGATGTGACTGCTTAAGGAAGTATAAATCAGCATAGTCCTCAATTAAATTGTTTTCCAGCAGCTGCTCAATTAAAGCCGGCCCCACTCCATCAATATTCATTGCATCTCTGGAAACAAAATGGAGTATACTTTCTTTGCGCTGAGCCGGACAGCTAATATTGGTACAGCGGGTTACCGCTTCTCCTTCGGGTCTAATAACTTCACTACCACAGACAGGACACTTATCGGGCATCTCGAATTCTTTTTCACTTCCATCTCGTTCTTCTTTGATTACTTTTACTACCTCAGGAATAACATCTCCTGCTTTCTGCACCAGAACAGTATCACCAATCCGGATATCTTTTCTTTTAATTTCATCTTCGTTATGCAGAGTAGCTCTGCTGACAGTTGAACCAGCAAGTTCTACTGGTTCTAAAATAGCAGTCGGAGTCAGGGCTCCTGTACGGCCCAGAGAAATTTCTATATCCTTAATTCTGGTTGTTTTCTGCTGGGCAGGAAATTTATAGGCAACTGCCCAGCGTGGTGATCTGGCAGTTGTACCCAATTTTTCTCTTAAAGCCAAATTATTAATTTTAATGACCAGACCATCAATTTCAAAATCAAGACTTTCTCTTTCTTCCTGCCAGCGCTCACAGATATCTATCACTGCTTCTATCTCAGCAGCAGACTGATGCCAGTTAACCTTAAAACCCTGTTCTTTTAAATAAGAAAAAACTTCAAGGTGAGTTTCAAATTCTCTTTCCGAATGGGAAATAAGATCATAAATTAAAATCGAAAGGCTGCGCTGAGCTGCAATTTTGCTGTCTAACTGCCTAACTGAGCCAGCAGCTGCATTACGGGGATTAGCAAAAGGAGACTCATCATTTTCCATCCTTATTTCATTTAAACGCTTAAATTCACTTTTAGGTAAATAAATTTCTCCTCTGAGTTCCAGTTCAGCTTCTTCTTCAATTTTTAAGGGAAGAGAACGAATAGTTTTCATGTTTTTGGTGATGTCCTCACCCACTTCGCCGTTACCGCGAGTAGCACCAAGTTCAAAACTGCCGCCACTGTAGCGCATTACTGCTGAAAGCCCATCAATTTTATGTTCAACAACATACTGATAGTCTTCACCATCAAGGTTTTTTTGTATTCTTTTATCAAAATCTCTTAATTCTCCTGCCCCAAAAGCATTATCCAGACTGAGCATTGTAGAAGAATGCTCTACTTTTTTAAACTCATCCAGAACCTCCCCTCCGACTCTCTGAGTAGGGGAATCCTCTGTTACTAACTCTGGAAATTCATTTTCCAATTTAATTAATTTCTGCATTAATTGATCAAACTCAGCATCAGAAATTGAAGGATCATCTAAGACAAAATACTTATATTCATGTTCTCTAATCTTTTCCCTTAATGCTTTTATCTTTTTTTCAGCTTTTTCTTTTGTCAGTTTAGCCATCTTTACACCTACCTATACTTTTTGAATTGGCGCAAATTCCGCCAATAAATTTCTAGTTTTGCCCTGTTCAAAGGCAATCTTTAATTCTGGATTTTTATCGCCTCTTATTGATAATATAGTACCAATTCCCCAGCGAGGATGAACAATTCTCTGTCCAATAGCATATTCAGTTCCAGAGTTGTCAGAATGAATCAACTTTTCTTCCTCTGCCATTTCAGAACGTTTATCAGCTGTCCCAGCTAAAAGTTCTTCAGGAATTTCTTCAATAAATTGAGAAGGAGGATTCATCTTTCTCTCTCCAAAACGGAGCCTGACCTGAGCCCTGCTTAAATATAATCTTTCTTCAGCCCGAGTCATTCCAACATAGCAGAGGCGTCTTTCTTCTTCCATTCCTTTTTGTTCAAACATTGAATTAGAATGAGGAAAAATACCTTCCTCCATTCCAACTAAAAAGACAACTGGAAATTCTAATCCCTTAGCTGAATGAATAGTCATTAAGGTAACTGAACTCTGCTTTTCATCCATTGAATCAATATCTGACATTAGAGTTACTTCTTCCAAAAATCCGGCCAGTGTATTATTATCACTATTTTTCATATATTCGTTGATAACCGAAAATAATTCTTCAATATT
>Ga0208296_100173_pt1 | contig 21296 bp, 19 predicted proteins | sample Wag42014_10_22_FD_187333 | JGI IMG/M metagenome (GOLD analysis project Ga0208296, IMG submission 187333) | Deep subsurface shale carbon reservoir microbial communities from Ohio, USA - Utica-2 Time Series 2014_10_22 (SPAdes) (version 2) ...
ATATAGTTTATCAGGCAGCCGATGAGTTTTTTCGAAGCTCTGGGATTAATCCTGGACGAAGTGGTACTAGTGGAGAACAAGATGCTGCCCAGATAATTTTTGAAACTAGAGAAAAGATTGCTGATTTTTTTTCTATCAGTAATTCTGCTCAATTGGTATTTAATTCAGGTTCTACAGAATCTTTAAATACGGTCATCAAAGGCGTTTTAGAAAAGGGAGATCATGTAATAACTTCTAAACTGGAACATAATTCTGTGCTTAGACCGCTTGAGCGCTTAAAAACTGAGAAAGAGATAACAGTTGATTATATTGAATTTAATCCTAAAACAGCAGAAATCGAATATCAGAGTTTAAAGAATGCTGTTAAAAATAATACAAAATTAATTATTATTTCTCATGCTTCAAATGTTTTAGGAACAGTCAATAATCTGCAGCGGATTGGAGAAATTGCGGCAGCAGAAGATATATTATTTTTGGTTGATGCAGCTCAAACAGCCGGCGTTATTCCAATAGATGTAGATAAAATGAAAATAGATTTTTTGGCAGTTCCTGGACATAAATCTCTTTTTGGACCACCAGGTATTGGTGCTCTGTATGTCAGAGATCATGAGCTGATCAGACCTCTAAAAGAAGGGGGAACCGGCACAAATTCTTTAAGTGTTCAGCAGCCAAAAATAATGCCTGATTATCTAGAAGCCGGTACACTTAATACTCCGGGAATTATTGGGCTGGGAGCAGGGATAGAGTTTATTCAAACTGAGGGCTTAAAATTAATTCACCAGCAAGAAATGAGATTACTAAAAAAGTTAATCAATGGTTTGAAAATACTGCCTGAGATAAAGATTTACGGAAAAAAAGATATTGATAATAGAACTGCTGTAACAGCTTTTAATCTGGCAGCTTTAAGTTCTAATCAGCTTGCTTTTAAATTACAGCATGAGTATAATATTCAGCTTCGGGGTGGACTGCACTGTGCACCATTATTACATAAATTTTTAGGGACAGATAATCAGGGAATGCTGCGCCTCAGCCCCGGTTATTTTAACACTGAAGCTGAAGTAGACGAATTCTTAAATATATTAGAGACAATTATTTGATTGGCCATTTGCTCGATAAGGCAGTTAAAGGTGAAAAAGGAGTTAAAATAGAATGGAAATAAACAATGAAGAAAAAGAAAAATTAATTTTGTTTCAGTCAACTCATCATTCAATTAAAGCAAAAAATATATTTTCCAAGCACAAAATTGAATTCAGAATGCAGGCTGTTCCTCCAGTGATTTCAAGTGATTGTGGCTCAGCAATTATGACTAAAATGGAGCTTGATGCTTTAAAAGCATTATTTGATAAAAACAATATTTTGGTTGAAGCTATTTATAGTTTGAGCAGCCAAAATGAAAAAAAAGAATATAAAAAAATTTATAGTTCAGATTGGGAGGTAGAATAAATGTATGATGTCAGTATTATAGGGGCTGGAGTTGTTGGTTCAGCAATTGCTAGAGAGCTTTCAAAGCATGATCTTAAGGTGGCTTTAGTTGAAAAGGAATCTGATGTTTCCACAGGTGCCTCAAAGGAAATGAGCTTTATCAGGATTTGAACGACAAATTACATTTTGGTTATAAAAAAACTGGTGGAGGTTAAAATAAACTTGACAATAATACTTTATATTGCTATAATATGAATGAGTATTCATTCAAGGAGTTGATTTATAGTGTCCCAAAATAATCGGAATAAAATAAAAAAAGCAGCAGTTGAGGTTATATCGAAAAAAGGTTTTTTTAATACTAGAATGCAGGATATAGCTGATGAAGCAGGTCTTGCTGTTGGCACAATCTATAATTATTTTTCCAGCAAAGATGAAGTATTATCATATATATTTAAAAATGAAATGCAGAGAAGAATGGAATATATGTCAGAACTAAAAAAAGAAAATTTAACAATTAAAGAGTTTTTAAATAAATTTTTAACAAGACATTTTTCTCTTTTAGCAAAAAATCCACATTTAGGTCGAGTTCTTGTCCGCGAAAAAGATTTTTCTAGAGGAGAAGAAAGTGGAAAAATAAAAGAACATATGAATTCTATGATCGATATGTTGGAGATGATTTTTGAGATTGGTGTTAAAAGAAAAGAAATTAAAGTCATAAATACTCATTTAATGGCTGTCTATTTTTTTGGTTCGATGCAGGGAATTATTGAATATGCTTTAACTGAACCGGAAATGGAGCTTTTAGAGTCTGCACCAGATTTTATTTTAGCCAGAATTAATAATATTTTTATGTAATTTACTCAAACTTCCACTTGCAAAAGGGTTATTTATGTGCGAAGTTTGAGTAAATTAAATTTGTGTGAGCTGTATCACGGCAGTAAGCAAAGTAAAGTGCTATACTGCAACTAGTGAATGAGTAATCATTCATATTAGCTATTTATAATATAGTAATTAAAAATATTTATTAAAATGAAAGGAATGATTTTTGTGGAAATTATTAAATTAAGTGAGTTAGAAGGAAATAAGAATAAGAGAGGTGTTATTGCTAAGGCAGTACTAAAACATGATAATGCTCAGGTTATGAACCTTATTTTATCTGAAGGTGATGTTGTTCCAGCTCATCAGGTACCTGTAGATGTATTTTTCTACATTAAAGAAGGGAAAGGAACTTTAAGAATTGGTGACGAATCAAGTGTAGTTGAAGCAGGAACAATTGTAACCTGTCCTCCAAATACTGAAATGGAATTAAAAGCTGACCAGGGAGAAAAATTTGAAGTCTTAAATGTTAAAACTCCATCTCTATAATAAGAATTTTTAATTAGAATCAAGAAAGTAGATAAAGCCGGCTGTGAAAGCAGCTGGTATCTTATTCACATTATATGAATGAATATTCATTCATTGCAGGGGAGAGATTAAAATGTTCAAAAAGATCTTATCCATATTTTTAATACTAACAGCAGCTCTATTAATTACTTTGACTGTTTCAGCTGCTGAGTCAGCTTTGAATCTACAGGAATACTTAGAACAGTCTCTAACTAAAAATGAAGAAGTTAAAGAAGCTGAGATGAATTTAGAGGCTAAAGAAATTGCTTTAGTAAAAGAAAAAGCAGAACAGGAAGTACGTCCTTCACCACTCTTTTTAGAAAAAGCTAAAACAGAGCTTGAAATAGCAGCAAAAAACTTAGAAATTACTAAAGATCATGTAACCACAAATTTAATTAACGATTTTTTTAACTATTATAAAGCAAAAAACTCTATAGTTATTCATCAGAAGTATCAAAAGATTTTAGAAGAAGAATTAGAAAATATCGAAGAAAAATATGAACAGGGTATTTTAATTAAAAGTGATTTAATGCAGGCAGAAGTTGAATTAAAAACTGCAGAAAGCAACCTAAAAGCAGCTGTTAATAATAAAAAGAGGGCTGAATTTAAAGTGAAACAGAACTTAAAGATGGAACTTGAAGATCAGCTGCAGCTAAATTTCAAAGAAGATAAACTAAAAAAATGGCAGTTAGAAGAAAACTTAAAAGAACTTTTTGAAACTGCTTTAAAGAAAAGAATTGAAGTTAAAGAGGCAGAGGCAAATAAAGAACTTCAGAAAATAAACTATCATCTTGCTGCCAAAGATTACAGCTCCGATTTAGATGAAAAAGAAGCGAAAAATAAACTTGAAAATGCTGAAAACCAGCTGGAATTAATTAAAGATAAAATAAAACTTGAGGTTAATGATAAATATCTTGATCATCAGGACAGCATTGCAGAAATTGAGCGTTATCAGAAATTAATAGAAAGTTTTGAAGAAGCTCTAAGAGTTAAAAAGTTATATTTTGAAGAAGATTATATCACTGGGACAGAGCTTTTGGAAACTCAGGTTGATCTTTACCAGAGTGAAATAAATTATGCGCATGCTCAGATAGATTATTATTTAAGCCTGGCTGAATTATACTTGAGCACAGGTGATTTTAAGGAGGCGTTAAATTATGAAAACAAATAAGATTATCATTAGTTTATTATTAGCAGCCAGCCTCCTTTTATCTTTAACTGTTTCGGCAGCAGAAATTGATTTAAATACAGTTTTAGGATCTGTTCTAAAAAATAATAATACCCTCCAGGCGGCCAGAGAAAAATTAAAAGCAGCTGAAATGCAGAAAGAATCTGCTGAGACAATAATGAATTCAAAATTGAAGGGAGAACTTGCCTGGCAGGATGAGGAGTTAACAGATGACGGAGATATTTTCACAACAATTGAGTACAGTAAATTTCTAGCTGAATCTTCGGGTACAGAAGCTCAATTAGGTAAGGCAGAGCTTAAATATTATATTGCAGAATTAGAATTTAATAAAAAAAGAGAAGAAGTTTTAGAAAATGTGATTAAACAGTATTATAATCTTTTGAAAATAGAATCGCTAGTAAGTAACCAGAAGCAGGCAGTAAAAGAAGCAGAGGCTGTCTATCAGGATGCTGAAAAAAGGTTTGCTGATAATTTAATAACCAAGGCAAAACTTTTAAGAATGGAAATAAATTTAGCGAAAAACAAAGAAAAAATGCAGAGTATAGAAAATGATAGAATAAAAGCTAGAGATCAATTTGCCTTACTAACAGGTATAGATATAGCTCAGCAGAGTTTAAAAGATAATAATTTAATTAAGGCTCAGGCTAATCTTCAGTTTAAAAAAGATGAACTTTTAAAATTGGCCTATCAAAATAGAACTGACTATCAGATTCAGCAGCTGAATTCAGATCTAAAAAAGAAAGATATTCAGTACCTTAAAGCTGAAGATGATCCTGTTTTTTCACTGGGGGGAGAATATATTTTTGAGGACGGCAAAATCAAGACTTCTCTTAACAGTAAACACCAATTTAATTTAAGCGGCAGTGCTGATACAAGAGACCAGAATGAGAAATATATTTCCTTAAAAGAACTGCAGCTGCTGGATGAAAGCGAATGGAAAGTTACAGCTGCTTTAAGCTATGAATTTTCCGACGGTGGCCAAACTAAAGCAGAAATCAAGGCTGCAGAAGCGGGAATCAAAGAAAGTGAAATTAACTTAGATAATCTTGAGTCTGAAATAAGAATTGAACTTTCAAGCTTATTAAGAGAACTGGAATTAACTAAACTTAATTTAGAAACAGCAGCTAAGAATTTAAAAAGAGCTAAATTAGAATATCAGAGCACAAAAAATAGATATCAAATGGGGGCAGTAATTGAAAGTAATTTAATTTCGGCTCAGAGATTGTTAAGTGATGCAGAAACAGATTTAACTGCTGCAAAATATGCCGTGCAGTTAAAAAAGACAGAAGTTTTGGCTGCAGTAGAAAATATATATAAGAGCTTTACTGCAGGAGTATTAGGAGGTAATAGTAATGAATAAAAAAACAAAAATGGCCTTAACTATCCTGCTGATAATAGCTATTGGTGCTGGAGCTTTAATCTTTATCAGAGAGCTTAAAAATAGGGAGCCTCAGGTAGCTAAAGAGGAAGATTTGGGAGCAGCGGTGGAAACAGCTGAGGTTCAGAAAGGTGATTTTGAAATAATTTATAATTATAGTGGTACTGCAGAATATGCAGGCAAAAGAAAAATTTCTTCCCAAATCGGGGGAGAGATAATAAATATTTATGTTAGAGAAAGTCAAAAAGTAGAAAAAGGAGATCTTCTGGCTAGAATTGATGATCAAGAGCTAAAAAATAATCTCAGTTCGGCAGAGACTGCTGTTAGAGAAGCAGAAATTGCTTTGAAGAAAGCTGAATTAGCTAAAGATATATCAAGAAATAATTTAGCGGAGAGTAAAGCAGCTATAAAAGAAGCAGAGAGCAATTATTCTCAGTGGCAGAGTGATTATGAGCGAGATAAAAAACTTTATCAAAAAAATGCCATTGCAAAAGCTAAGTTTGAACAGACTAAAACTCAGTTTCAAAAAGCTGCAGCTCAACTTGAAAGAGTACAGGCAACTCTGTCCAGTGCAAAAAAATCAGTAGAAATTGCTGGCTTAGATGTTGAAACTACAGTCGAAAGGTTGAAAAAGTCAAGAAATGAGCTTGAAAATGCCAGACTAAAATTTAAGGATACAGAAATTAGATCTCCAATTAGTGCTGAAATTGTCAACGAATTTGCAGAAGTAGGAGAAGTTACAGCAGCTGGTCAGCCTCTTTTTGAAATAGCAAAAAGCGACAGGGTTGAAATAAAAATACAGGTGGGGATGAGTGATCTCAATCAATTAAAGATTGGCACTAAAGCTTTAATTTCTTCTCCTGCTCTTGAGCAAAAAGAATTTAAGGCAGTGATTTCTAAGATCGGCTCAACTGCCGACTCTAAAAGCAGAACTACTGAAGTAACTTTAAAATTAAAAGAAAATATTAATCTAAAAGATGGGGCCTTTGTTTCTGCGGCTTTAATAGCGGAAGGGCTAACCGATGTCTTGATTGTTCCAGAGAAAGCAATTTTTAACTATCAAGCAGCTTCCCATGTTTATTTAATAAAAGACGGTAGAGCAGTGAGACAAAAAATTGAAACAACAGTTACTAATGGTTATCAGACTGTTGTCACCTCTTTTCTCTCTGAAGGGGATCAGATAGCAGTGACTAATCTCAATGATCTGCAGGATAAGACTAAGGTCTATTTATCTGAGCAGGAAAATGGAGATGATTAATTATGACATTAGTAGATTTTGCAGTTGAAAAAAAATATACAACAATTGCTGCAGTTTTTGCAGTTGTCCTCCTGGGTTTAGCAGCACTTATAACTTTAAATATTCAGCTAAATCCTGATACAGAGCCGGTTGTAGTCAGTATTCAGACTCAATATAGCGGAGTAAGCGCTTCTGATATTGCTGAGCAGATAAATGAGCCCTTAGAAGAAGAACTGGGAAGTATAGAAGGGGTCGAAAGTATCAGTTCTGATGCAATGGAGGGGGTATCTTTAGTTAGTGTTGAGTTCGACTATGATAAAGATATTAATACTGCAGCAGTAGATGTTCAAAATGTAGTTAGTAAAATCAGAAATGAGCTGCCTCAGGATATAGAAGAACCCCAGATCCAAAAATTTTCAAAATCTGATCGACCTATCTTAACTCTGGCAGTTACCGGGCCTCGTAGTGATACAGAACTGAGGACTTTGGCCGATAATCAGCTAAAAAATAGACTGCAGCTGATTAGAGGAGTGGCCAGTGTAGATGTCTATGGTGGGAAGGAAAGAGAAATCCAGATAAATGTTGATCGCAATGCTCTGGCAGCCTATAATATACCAATTTCGCTGATAACTAAAAGATTAGATGAGGAAAACATTAACTTTCCCGGTGGTAGATTAACAACAAATGAACAGGAATATCTGCTGCGGACAGTAGGAGAATATGAAAATTTAGAAGAAATTAAAAATCTGATTATAAGTTCAACTCTTCAGGGTAAAATTTATTTAAAAGATTTAGCAGCTGTTAAAGACAATTTCGCTGAAATAAGAAGTAAATTTAGAGTTGAAGGTCAAGAAACTGTAGCCTTAAACATTTTAAAACAGCAGGACGCAAATACTGTTCAGGTGGTTGATAATGCCAAAGAAACTATATCTGAGCTGGAAAATGAATATCAGGATTTGAATTTCAAGATTACAGAAGATCAGTCAGAATTTGTTAAGCTGGCTATTAATAATATGGCTAGCACACTTTTTATTGGAATTATCTTAACAATTATAGTAATCTTTTTATTCTTAGAAAATTGGCGTAGTACACTGGCAGTTTCAATTTCTATTCCAACAACATTTGTCTTAACTCTGGCTTTAATGAAGGGCTTTGACTTAAGCTTAAATACTGTTACAATGACTGGGCTTATTCTTTCAATTGGAATGTTAGTTGATAATTCAATAGTTGTAATTGAAAATGTAACCCGTCATTTTGAAGAGCTTGGCAAACCAGCTTTTAAGGCAGCAGTTGAAGGAACAAATGAGATGATACTGGCTGTAATAGCCGGAACAACAACTTCAATGATTGTTTTGGTTCCAGTTATGTTTATTGGTGGTTTTGTGCAGCAGATGTTTAGACCACTTTCGATGACTCTATTATTTGCCTGGACTGGTTCAGTTATTAGTTCATTTACAATTGTACCACTTGTTTTATCCCTTGTTTTAAAGGCGGAAGAGGACAAAAGATCTCTGAAAATATTTACAGTTTTTAAAAAGATAGCAGCTCTATTTACTAAATTATTAGATAGTTCTAGAGAATATTATCTTAAGCTGCTGGAAAAATCTTTAAATAACAGAGCAATTGTAATTACAATTGCTGTGGTGATTTTAATAGTGACCTTAAGTTTGATTCCTTTAATTGGATCTGAGATGACACCAGTTATGGATAGCGGTCAGAGTTATATTTCTATAGAAACAGAGGCCGGGTCATCACTTGCTAAAACTGAAGAAGTAGCAAAAAAAGTTGAAAAGATTGCAGCAGATGTACCTGAATTATTAATTTATTCAACTCAGCTTGGTTTTGAGCCGGGAGCGAGTACACAAGCAACAACAGGTGCCAATGGGGTTCAGCAGGCATTTATGTCTCTAACCTACGAGGATCGAAACAGCCGAAAGCGATCAATCTGGGAAATACAGGATGGACTGAGAAGTGAAATAGCTAAAGTTCCAGGTATTAAAGCCTATGTAGTAGAAGAGGCAGGAGCAACATCCGTGTCCACAACTCAGGCTCCCTTAGTAATCAGGTTAAGCGGAAAAGACCCGAAAATCTTATATGACTTTGCTGAAGGTCTGGCAGAACAAATTAAAAAGGTACCAGGAGCTGTAAATATTAACCTGCGTTGGGCACTTGACAGTCCTGAGTACCATCTTAAAATAAATCGTGAAAGAGCAGCTGAGCTGGGTTTAAGCACTAAAGAAATATCTCAGCAGATATCAGCTTCAGTTGATGGTATGGACGCAAAAGAAGAATTTAATCTTGCCGGTCAGGATGATCTGAATATCTTAGTTAAATATAAAGATGAGCAGATGTTTCATAAAAATGATTTAGAAAATTTGATAATTGTTAGTTCTGAAGGGAAAAGTTTGGCTTTAAGAGAGCTGGCCGAGATTAAAGTAATTGAAGGTCCCAATTTAATCAGCCGAGAAAATATGCAGTATACCCTTGATATTTTAGGTTTTAGTAAGGATAGAGCCTTAAGTAAAGTTAACAAGGATATTAAAGCTGTAATTAATCAATATCAACTTCCAACTGGGTATACGGCTCAGGTCACAGGACAGCAGGATGATATGAATGATGCTCTAACAAGACTGGCAGTAGCTTTAGTTTTTTCAGTAGCATTTATTTATCTACTTTTAGTTTCTCAGTTTAAGTCCTTAATTCATCCGATTACAATTATGATTTCACTGCCGCTGGAACTTGTTGGTGTGGTAGCAGCCTTAGTTCTGACCAATACCTATCTTTCGATGCCGGCCATGATGGGACTGATTTTACTTTCCGGTATTGCTGTTAATGATGCTATTCATTTAATTGACTTTGTTATTGAAGCAGAAAAAGGAGGAAAAGAAACCAAAGCAGCAATTTTAGAAGGTGCCAGATTGAGATTTAGACCTATTTTAATGACAACATTCTCTACTCTTGCCGGCATGACACCACTGGCTTTAGAGTTAGCAATAGGTACTGAACAGTATTCACCATTGGCTAAAGTTGTAATGGGTGGTTTATTTTCTTCAACTATGTTACTTTTAATTTTTGTCCCGGTTGTTTATAGTTTATTTGAAGATTTGAAGAGAAAAATTTACAACTAAAATTTATAACTGGAGCTGCTAGAAATTAAAATATCGCTTTTGATTTATCCCCTTTCAACAGTAATCAGATGGAGCAATCAAATTCTGATCTGTGAACAGGGGATTTTCAGTTAGGGAAGCAGTTAAAAGTAATGATTTTGGTATGATAGGGGCGTCAAAAAATTTTATTGAGCGTCATTATTAATGTGAGATTGAGATAGCAAAACCCGGCCCGATTAAAGGCTGGGTTTAATAATTTTAATCAAAATTTGGGTAACCGGGATCAATTAAGCGGTTATTTTGATCCAATAGCTCCATTTCTCGAGCTGCATCAATTGGGAAGTCCCAGTCGAAGATCTCTAAGTTATTTTTAAGATGAGCTTTAGAACTTGCTTTAGGAATAACTGCAATATTTTTCTCAACCAGCCACCTTAAAGCCAGCTGTGCAGGAGATTTATCGTATTTTTCTCCCAGTGATTTTAAGACGCTATTTTCAAATACTTCTCCCTGGGCCAGCGGAGCATAAGCAGTTAGAATAATATCATTTTTGAAAGCAAAGTCTAAAAGTTCTTTTTGATAAAGAGTCGGGTGAAATTCTACCTGATTAACAGTTATTAAATCAGGATAAGCAGCTAAGGCTTTTTTGAGAAGTGGAATAGTAAAATTGCTGACTCCGATATTTTTAGCTTTACCAGCTTCTTTTAATTCTTTCATTGCTTTTAAAGATTCTTCAACCGGAACTTCTGGACTGGGCCAGTGAATTAAAAGCAGGTCAAAATATTTTAGATCAAGTTCATTTAAAAGGCGGTCAGCTGCTTTTTTTAGCTTTTTATATTCTAAATCTTCACTCTGGATTTTAGAAGTAATAAACAAATCTTCACGCCTTACATCAGATTCATTTAATGCTTCAGCAATCGCTCTGTGATTTCCATACATGTCAGCAGTGTCTACCTGTCGGTAGCCCAGCTCGAGAGCTTCTTTTACTACTTGAGTACATTCTTTACCTCGTAAACCTGAGGTCCCTAATCCCAGTGCAGGCATTTTATTTCCATTTTTCAGTTCAAATTCTTTCATTTAAATCACCCTTTCTAATTAATATTTCTCATCAACATTATATAGGATCCAATAAGATGCAGCCATTAATTATTTAACATCAAAAGGTAAATTAATTTTTTTAATCAGTTAAATAGCTTGATTCAAATACTTTAATGCGATAAAATAAGCCAAAGATATCATTTGTTTATAACTTTTATTTTAGTTTAAAAAATTTATTTTAGTTTAAAAAAATAGGAGTTTGAAATAAGACAATTTTGTGAAGTAGAGGAGTGAGCAGATGAAAAAAGTTAGTATAATTGGAGCTACCGGTTATGTTGGGATAGAGCTAATGCGGCTTCTGCATCAGCACTCAGAAGTTAAAATTAAGGATTTGATCTCTAAGAGCAGTGCCGGTCAGAGATTAACTGATTTATACCCACAGTTTAGAGGTTCAGAACTAAATAATTATCAATTAAAGGCGATGGAAGATTTTCAAGCTGAAGCAAGTGATTTAATTTTTACAGCTCTGCCCCATGGAGTTTCGCAGAATATTGTAGGCGAGCTTTCTGGTAAAGGTGCAAAAATAATTGATTTGAGTGGAGATTTTCGCTACCATGATTTAGATATTTATGAAGAATGGTATGGAGTTAAGCATAAACACCCTGAGCTGGCAGCAGAAGCTGCTTATGGGCTGGTGGAATTAAACCGTGAACAGATAAAAAAAGCAGATTTAGTGGCCAATCCTGGCTGTTATGTAACTGCATCACTGCTGGGGATTTTACCAATGCTGAGTTTTTCTAAAGCAGATTTAAGCTCTATAATTATTGATGCTAAATCAGGTGTTAGCGGAGCCGGACGCAGTTTAAAAGAAAATCTGCTGTTTACAGAAACTCATAACAGCATGAAGGCCTACAGCCCTGCTGTTCATAGACATAGCTCGGAGATCGAATATATTGCAAATCAGTTTTTAAAGGGAGAGTATGATTCTGATTTAAAGACTTTTAATCCAGCAGATATTTCAACTGGTGCAGACAGAGCTCAAATTTTATTTACACCTCACTTGGTTCCGATTAAAAGAGGAATTTTAGCAACTATTTATCTTAATTTGAAGGAGTCAAGTTCAGAAGCAGAGATCATAGAACTGTTTCAGCAGGCTTATAATGAAGAAGAATTTGTCCAGGTGCTGGCAGATCAGCTGCCGGAAATTAAAAATGTTGCCGGTTCAAACTTTGCCCAAATTGGTTTTAAATATGATCAGCGTACAGCAAGATTAATTATTGTTTCTGTTATTGATAACATGCTCAAGGGAGCAGCAGGTCAGGCAGTACAGAATATGAATTTGATTTTTGGTTATCCAGAAAACACAGGACTTAAAGCAACAGCTTTATTTCCCTAAATTTAACATTATTTTCTAAGTAGTGAGGAGGAGAGTAAAATAGAGAAATTAATCGAAAAAGCAAATGTTTTAATTGAAGCTTTACCTTATTTTAAAGACTTTTTTGGTAAGACTTTTGTGATCAAATATGGCGGCAGTATTATGGCTGATGCGGAATTGAAAGAAAAATTAATTGAAGATATTACCCTGCTTAAATATGTGGGAATCAATCCTGTGGTTGTCCACGGTGGTGGCCAGGCAATTAATAAAACTCTGGACCGTTTAAATATTGAATCTAATTTTATTGATGGACTCAGAGTTACAGATAAAGATACTATGGAAATTGTCGAAATGGTGCTTTCAGCCCAAATTAATAAAGAAATTGTCGCTTTGATGAATAAAATGCAGGCTAAGGCAGTAGGTATTTCAGGTAAAGATGGCAGTTTAATTAGAGCCAAAAAGAAAGAATTTAGTGACCCGGCAAAAGATTTAGGTTTTGTAGGAGAAGTTGATCAGATCAATCCTGAATTAGTAGAAAAATTGATTGAAGACGGTTATATTCCTGTAATTGCTCCGGTGGGAGTTAATGAAAAAGGGGAAACTTTAAACATTAATGCAGATAGTGTTGCCGGCGAATTAGCAGCAGCTTTAAAAGCAGAAAAGTTAATTTATCTGACAGATGTTGATGGGATCCGTTATGATGCAGCAGATGAGAGCACCAGAGTTTCTCAGCTGACATTCAGTGAAATCAAAGAATGGATTGCAGATGGAAAAATTAAAGGTGGTATGCTGCCCAAGGTTGAAGGTTGTATGCAGGCGGTAGAGAGTGGTGTTATTAGAACTCACATTTTAAATGGACTTGTAGCTCATCCGCTTTTATTAGAGATTTTTACTGATCAGGGAGTAGGAACAATGATTTTAAAAGATTAGTTCAGTTCAGATTGAATTTAGGTTGAAATAATATTTTTAATTAAATAATTTAAGAAAAGAAGGGAGCAGATAAAAGATGGAAATAAATGAAATTGTAGAAATGGATCAAAAACATTTTATGAATGTTTACAGCGGCAGATACCCGCTTTATGTGGAAAAAGCTGAGGGAATAAAAATATACAGTAAAGATGGTAAAGTCTATCGGGATTTTTTAGCTGGGATTGGTGTTAATGCATTAGGTTACAGCAACCAGCGTTTTAAAGATGCTTTAAAAGATCAGATTGATAAAATTATTCACTGTTCAAACCTCTATTACATAGAACCTCAGGCTGAATTGGAGAAAAAGCTCTGTCAAAATTCATGTTTTGACCGTATATTTTTTGCTAACAGCGGTTCAGAGGCAAATGAAGGTGCTTTAAAGCTGGCCCGTAAATATTTTAAGAAAAAAGGGAGCAATAAGTTTGAGACAATAACAGCTGATAATTCTTTTCATGGTAGAACAATGACAACAGTTACCGCAACTGGACAGGATAAGTATAAAGAACCATTTACCCCACTGCCGGAGGGTTTTTATACTGTTCCTTTTAATGATCTGGAAGCATTAAAAGAGGCAGTAACTGACAAAACAGCAGCTATTATGCTGGAGCCAATCCAGGGAGAAGGTGGAATTTACCCAGCAGAACAGAAATATTTAGAAGGAGTGCGCAAGCTCTGTGATCAAAAAGATATTCTTTTAATTTTTGACGAGGTTCAGTGCGGGATGGGCAGAACTGGTGAACTTTTTGCCTATCAAAACTACGGTGTTGAGGCAGATATTATTTCTCTGGCCAAAGCCTTAGGTGGTGGAGTTCCGATTGGTGCTTTTATGGCTAAAGAAGAGGTGGCTTCTGCTTTTGAGCCCGGTGATCATGGTACAACTTTTGGCGGTAATCCGCTGGCCACCAGAGCTGCTTCCGAAGTTATTGATATTATGCTGGAAGCTGGGTTTTTAGAGGCTGTTAGAGAAAAGGGATCCTATCTGAAATCAGGATTAGATAAATTGGTTGCTGAAAATGATAATTTAATCGAGACAAGAGGTAAAGGTTTAATGCTGGCTATAGAGCTCAGTGATGATTTATCAGCAAAGGAAATAACTGATGAGCTTTTCGAAAGAGGTTTTTTAGTTAATGCCGTTAAAGAGCATACCTTACGTTTTTTGCCACCTTTAGTAGTAGAAAAAGAAGATATGGATTTGCTGGTTAAAAATATTAGAGAAATAATTACAGAAAATTAGAGTTAAATTAACTTTAAATAAATTGTTTATTCTGCTATAATTAAAAAGATGAAAATAAATTTAAATAGAAAATGATTGAGCTCCGGAAGCTTTTTAGCTTGATGGAGCTTTATCATTTCATATTTCTAGTTTGATAAAGAAAGGTTGGTTAAAAAGATGAATAAGAGATTGAAAGGTTTAAAAGATATTGTAGCCAAAAGAAGAGATAAAGATACGGTTCGTTCTTACAGTATTGGCAGGAACGAAGCCTGTCCCTGCGGCAGCGGCAAAAAATTTAAAAAATGCTGTGCCCGCAATAATCCGGATAAAAGTATTGAAGAATATTTTGAAGCAGTGCAAGCCGCTGAAGAGGAAAAAGAAGTTTTAAAACTTTTAACAGAGGCGGTGAAAAACTATCCATTAGAACACAGATTTTTACTGCCGCTAATAGTTTATACACTGCAGAACAATAATTATCAGCAGGCGGGAAAATATCTTAAACATGCCTGGCAGCTGATGGGAACAGAACTAGATGAGGCCTTTATTTCTCCTCTAGTCAATATTATGCTGGAACAGGAGGAAATTGATGAAGCTGAGGCACTTGTCCGGAAAGCATTAGAAGCTAAAGGAGAAAACATTCCGCTTTTAATTGCCTTAGCCGAAGTCTATAAAAAGGGGCAGAACTTTCAGCGTGTTAATGATATTATTGATCGGGCAATGCAGATTGATTCTGATAATTTACAGCTGATTATTTTCCGCCTGGAAACATTAATGGATTTAGATGATGTGGTAAGTGCGCTCAGCCTCTTTAAAAAACATTATGAGCAGTTAAAAGAGTATAAGCAGATGCGGGTAATTTCATTCTTAGATGATTTTATAACAAAAAGATTTAATCTAGCTGAAAATAAAGAACTTGAACAAAAAGAAGCTTTAGCTCAGGCAGCAGAAATTTTCAATGTTTTTCAGCAGCTCGATAACCTCAAAATGAGTTCTGCTGAATCTGAGGGGAGAGAGTTATTAAATGAGATTAAAGATCTACCACCTAAAAATTCTCAGATTGCTCTTGATATCCTGGCCCGCTATTTAGCAGCTGAATTATATGATGATTTCAGGGATTTTGCAGAAGAACTGGAAGCTGATCATTTAAGAAATCCAGACTTTTTAAGACTCTTATTTTTAGCAGATTATCAGCAGGGTAATTTAAATGAAGCTGAAGAAAAAATAAAAACTGCCTTCACCATTGAAAAAAATAGAAAAGATGGACATTTTCATAACTGGCAGGTGGCTTCTGATTATCTAAGATTTTTGGTAGAGTATGGGGAGAAGCAGAAGTTAGCTAAATTTGTTAAAGACTTCGCTGATCTGCTGGGAGAAGATGATAATCTCTTAGCAAGTTTAATGATGTTAGTTGAAAGCGAAGAGGCCAGAAATCACCAAAAGAATCTTTTAGAAAGTCTGCTGGAACTAATCGAGACTGATTTAATAGATCAGATTCAGACAAAAGATATTTACAATAATCGTCTCTTTATTAGTTTATCTGCCCTTGATGGAGAAGAAACAATTTATGATAAGGGAAGAGATATTACAACTCAGGAATTAAGGGATGTTATCGCTGAAGTAGAAGCAGAAGATATTGATAGTCCGGTTTTAAGTTATGCAAAGTTAAGACTTTTGAAATATCAGTCCAATCTTGAAGCTGATCAAAAAGAAAAATTACTGCAGGAAGTTAAAGAAGCAGCTGTAGAAAGTTATTTTGATACTGTTGCTTATTACGAAACAATACTGAGATTTGACGATCCAGCACCTATTTTAACAGAAATTCCTTATGGTAAGTTTTTAGATGATGAGTATTTAGATTTTTATAGGCTGGTAGCAGCTTTAAAATTAAATTATTACGAAATGGGAACTGAGCTTTTTCACCGTCAGCTTTTAAAAGAAAGCAAGCGTAACAAGGTTATGAGTTATCTTGTTAGGCTGCTGCGTTACTTTAAGCAGAACAGTTTAATTGAACACTTCAGAGCAATGGAAGTAGATGAAGTAATAATTAACTATTTAAAGAAGCTTTCTGAAAGAAGATAATTATGATTTTGGAGATTTAGAAAATAATTTAAGAAAATTTTCCTAAAATCCTTGTTATTTAAGTTGATAATTATTATAATATAGCTATAACAGTTGGGACAGAAACTTTTTTAGAGATCTGTACCCGTTATTAAAACTGTTAAATACAATAAGTTTAGTCCACCTGGATCAATGGACTGGGATGGGAGGAAAAGAAAATAAAACTCAAAACAAGACAGATCGTAATTGCTGGTATGCTGGGGGCTATTTCTATCATTTTAGGTGCTACAGGATTAGGATTAATACCCTGGCCGAGTGCAGCTGGACATGCAACAATAATGCATCTGCCGGCTATTTTAGGGGGAATTATCGAAGGACCTATAGTTGGTTTGTTAATTGGATTAATATTTGGAGTCTTTAGTTTTCTCAGAGCAACAAATCCAATTTTTGCTGATCCAATTATAGCCATCCTGCCGAGACTCTTTATTGGGATAGCTGCTTATTATGCTTACCGCTCAACTAAAAATATTAGTCAGAGCACTTCTCTGATTTTAGCAGGAGCAGTAGGAACTATAGTCAATACTGCAGGAGTTCTAACTTTAGCTGTTGTAAGAGGGTATCTACCCTTAAGTGCAGCTTTGGCAGTAGCAGCAACAAATGGTATTCCAGAAATAATTGTAGCTGCTGTATTTTCTTTAATTATCGGTAAGGCGTTAATTAATTTTCAACAAAATAATTAGAATAAAAAACACTGAGGTTAAATAAATTTAGCTTCAGTGGTTTTTAGATTTTTGGCCAGTTATAGGCAGGATTTATAACTAAATTAAAGGATTCTCATAGACTTTTGACTTAGACTCTCTTTTTAATGTATAATATAATATATAGATAAGATTAATATACTCCATTTGGGCTTGAGAGGAGGAGTTAAAAATGAAAGATAAGCAGAGAATTAAAGAAGTACTGGAAAACACAGAGATTTTGCTTGAACCAGATGATTTAATTTCTACTGATCATGATACAACTCTCCACTATTATGTGCTCAGCAAGCCATATTATTTAGATGAATTTCCGGATGAGGGTCCAGAAACTAAGGTTAGAGAAGGAAAAATAACCTGGGAGAAGCCCAAGCTTTTAACTCCGGATTATATGATAAATATGAGCGGCTTTAGTGGTGAAGCAAAGGACGCAATGCAGATGATTGCACGTGATAATCCTGATCTGGCTGGACTGCTTTATAAAATGAATTATCGCAAAGAATCAATCAGCACTTTTACTATCAGCAGAGAATTCGAAAAGGCTGAAGCTGAAATAAGAGACAAAATTGATCAAAATGATGATAAAGATAATAATTTAACTGTAATTATTAAGGGAGTAGATGAACTTTGGGATGTTTCATTAATGAAGTTTATTCAGAACCTGGTGCTGAAAAGTGCTTATAAATCACAGCTTCCTGATTATGAGGAAAAAGGATTTTTAAGTACTGATGATCAGGGATATTCCGTAGTTACCAGAAATCTCGAAGGACTGCCAATTGCAGCCAGTGAAGAGATCGAAAAAATGTTTGAGATGGTTAAAAATGGTGATGAAGCTCCTTCAAGATTAAAAAAGGAGCTTGATCGCTGGGGAGTTTTTAATGCATATCAAGATAGATTTTTTGATCTGTTTAAGGAGGACTGATAATTATGAAAAGCGCTTATGAAAAAGCTATGGAAAGAGCAGATGAAGTTTATGGAGCTAAGGCTGATGATGTTAATTCTTTAGAGATTAGAGAAAATTTAAAGGAAATTATGGCACCATTTTTTAAAGAAGAGATGGATGCTGAGGCTTTGTGGCATGAATTAAAAGATAAAGATGAAGCTTATTTAAAAGAAGCTCAGCTGATGTTAATTGAATCAATTGGACTTCGCAATTCTTCGGAACAAATTAAAAGACGAAAAGAAGCAGTTGTTGCTGTTGAATCACTTAAAGAAAGTGGAAACAGTACCTTTTTTGAAAAACAGTTTACCCAGGCTCAGAGTCTGCAGCAGCAGTATCAAACTCAGAAGAAACAGCTTGATGAACAGGTAAAACAGCATTTAGAACAAGCACAGTCTCAGGGCCAGGGTCAGAACCCTTTAGCTGCTGCTCAAAATAGAAATGCTGATAGCCAAAATGGAATGAATGCTCAAATGAGACAGCAGCTGGCCCAGAAAGTATCAGAGTTTCAGGAAGGCTATAATAAGCGATTCAATCAACTAATTGAAAAAATGAAAGCGGAAATTGAATAAGAAAAAATATTAAATATTATATTTAACAGTTGATGCAGTTGATGCAGTAAACTGAACTTAATATTGTTATACTTGATATCTAAATCCGACCACTTTGTGTCGGATTTTTTGCTTTAAAAGTCAAAATAAAAAGGGAAAATTTGATTAAGCGAGAATAGTATATATAAGTAATAGGAGCAGAGGAGTGTGGAATTTTGATTAAAAATATTATTTTTGATCTGGGAAATGTGCTTTTAGATTTTGATCCTGAGCAATATTTAATAGATTTGAATTATCAGGGAAAAATAAAAGAAAAATTAAAATCAGAAATTTTTCAAACTGAAGAATGGTTAATGTTAGATCGGGGAACTATTAATCAAAAAGAAGCAGTTAAAATCTGGCAGCAGAGAAATCCTGATTTAAAAGCTGAAATTGCAGATGTAATGGCTGAATGGGAAAAAATATTGACAGTAAAAAAAGACAGCCTTAAAATTTTAAAATCGCTTGCTGCTAAAAATTATAATTTATATATTTTATCAAATTTTCATAAAAAAGCCTTTGATTATGTAAGTAATAAATATGATTTTTTTAATTATTTTGATGGTCGAGTGATTTCGGCTGCTGTGAAAATGATCAAACCCGAAGCTGAAATATATGATTATTTACTTAAAAAATTTGATTTAGAGGCTGAAGAAACAGTATTTATTGATGATTCCAGGAAAAACATTGAGGCAGCTTCAGCAAAGGGAATAAGAGTTATTCATTTTAAAGATGCTTCCTCTTTAGCGGAGGAGTTAAAACTATATTTAAAGGAGTGACAGTGATGCCCCACATATTATTTGGTCGTTCAAAAGAATTGGAAATAGAGATTAAGGAGTATCTAGATCTTGTTAACCAGGGGTCTTTAACTTTTAAACGAGATTTAAGCAGATATATTAAAAAGAATTTTGAACTTTTTGAAGAGTCTTTGACAGATATTAAAGAAATAGAGAACAATGCTGATGAACACCAAAAAGATATAAAATATAAGCTTTATAAATATATGCTGATACCTGAATCTAGAGCTGATGTTCTGGGTATTATCGAAGAAATTGACACCATTACTGATTTAGCTAAAGAAGTAATATATGAAATTTCTATCGAAAAGCCATTTATTCCAGAAGAATTAGAAAATGAGTTTTTAGAATTAGTAGAAAACAGCACAGAAGCTGTGGATATGCTGGTCAAAGCCGTCAGGGCATTTTTCGAAGAGATTTCGCAGGTCAATGATTATGTAAATAAAGTTCATTTTTTTGAACATCAGGCAGATAAAAATGAAGAGAGGCTCAAAAGAAAGATATTTTCTGAGCAGTTTGAAAAAATTGATATAGCTCATAAATTACAGCTGAGATATTTTATCGAAGAGATTGCAGCTTTATCTGATCAGGCAGAAAGTGTTAGTGAAGATGTTTCGGTAGCAGCAATTAAAAGAAGAATTTAAAAATAAGATTGGATGGTGTGTGAGAAATGATTGAAATAATGATTTATCTCTCCAGCGGTTTATTTTTGGGTTGGTCATTGGGAGCAAATGATGCAGCTAATATCTTTGGTACTGCTGTTGGAAGTAGGATGGTTAAGTTTTCTACGGCAGCTTTGATTATGACGATTTTTGTGATTTTAGGAGCTGTAGTCAGTGGAGCTGGAGCCTCACATACACTGGGAGCTTTAGGGCAGGTAGGAACTCTACCAGCAGCCTTTGTTGTTGCTTTTTCAGCAGCAGTTGCTGTTTCCTGGATGACTAAATTAAGTCTTCCTGTTTCCACATCACATTCAATTGTTGGGGGAATTATTGGTTGGAATCTTTATTCCGGTTTTGCGACAGATTTAGATGTTTTAAGAGAAATTGTTGGTGCCTGGATATTTTCACCTATTTTGTCAGGCTTTTTTGCAGTAATCTTATATTTTATTTTTAAGAAACGCCTAAATAAAGCTAAAATACACTTGCTGCATCTTGATTTTTATACACGCTGGGGGCTTTTAATTGTTGGTGCTTTTGGTGCTTACTCACTGGGGGCGAATAATATTGCAAATGTAATGGGAGTTTTTACCGGGATCATGGAGATTCCAAATTATGATTTAGGCTTCCTAACCTTTACAGGAGCACAGCAGTTATTTCTTTTAGGAGGAATTGCTATTTCAGTGGGAGTTGTTACTTACTCAAAAAGAGTTATGCTTACAGTTGGATCCAACATCATGGACATTTCACCAATTGGAGCTTTTATTGTTGTTTTAGCAAGCTCTACAACACTTTTTGTCTTTGCTTCTTCAAATTTGAAAGATTTTTTAATAATGTTAAATCTGCCTTCTTTACCGCTGGTACCAGTTTCCAGTTCACAAGCAGTAGTGGGAGCAGTTTTAGGTTTGGGTCTTGCCAAAGGTGGGCGGAATATTAATTTTAAATTACTGGGTAAAATTGGAGTTGGCTGGATATTAACACCAATCACAGCAGCTTTGATTTCATTTATACTGCTTTTTTTCATGCAGAATGTTTTTATTCGTTCAGTTATTTAAAAACTAAAGAGTCACAGCTGGTGTTAAAAATATTAAAAAGCAAATAATTAAGATATGATATGAGATAATAGTGAGGTGCTATAATGCTTGAAGATATAAAAATAGAAGAATATGGACAGCTTATTATAGATAAG
>Ga0208296_100185_pt1 | contig 20677 bp, 17 predicted proteins | sample Wag42014_10_22_FD_187333 | JGI IMG/M metagenome (GOLD analysis project Ga0208296, IMG submission 187333) | Deep subsurface shale carbon reservoir microbial communities from Ohio, USA - Utica-2 Time Series 2014_10_22 (SPAdes) (version 2) ...
ATTTATAAGCTGCTGGGAAACACTCTCAAAGGCCATTTTAGATATAAAATTAATGACTTAAATGACTATCTTTATCAGTACCATGATCTGCAGGCTGTTGAACATCTATACCGGGTGGCAGCCGGGCTTGATTCTCTGATCAAAGGAGAAGATCAGATTTTAGCACAGCTTAAAAAACAGTTTAGAGAATATAAAGAAGACAATCTAACTGGCTCTTATTTAAATCAGCTCTGTTTGGAAGCGATTAAAGTTGGAAAAATGGTAAGAACTAAAACTAAAATTAATGAGCGGGCGGTTTCGATAAGTTATGCGGCAGTAGAGCTGGCCCGGGATATTTTTGGCAGCCTTAGGGGAGAAAAAGTGATGATTCTCGGCGCTGGTGAGACAGCAGAGTTAACTCTTAAAAACTTACTTAATTATGGTGTAGAAGGAATTATGGTGGCAAACCGTACTTATGCTAATGGACAGAAACTGGCAGCTGAATATGGGGGAGAAGCTATTCACTGGGAAAAATTTAAAGCTAGAGTTGAAGAAGTTGATATTATAATTGCTTCTACAGCAGCTCCTCATACAGTACTTCATAAAAATGATCTTTTAGATACAGTAAAGGAAAAACATGGGCCAATGTTTTTAATTGATATTGCTCTACCAAGAGATATTGATCAAAATGTTGAAGAGCTTCCTGGAGTTCATTTATATAATATAGATGATTTAAAGAGGGTAATTGATAAAAATTTAAACTTAAGGGAAAATGAAGTTACTAAAGCAGAAGCAATAATTGAAGAAGAAAAATATAATTTTCAGCGCTGGCTGCGAGAACGACGCTGTGTCCCTTTGATTAAGGAAATGAGAGAGGATGCACAGAATATTAAAGAAAAAGAAGTGAAAAGAGCTTTGCATCAGCTTAGAAATTCAGAGCTTGAATCGGAAGAAATTATTGAACAGCTGGCCCACCGCCTCTTAAATAAATTATTACACCAGCCAACTGTTGGACTTAAAGAGCTGGCGGTAGAAAGTAAAAAACCAAAAGAAGCTCAATTAGAAGCTGTAAAAACAATTTTTGCAGTAGGCGAAAAAGAATAATTGTATTTTTAAAGGAGAACAGCTGTGAAATTTTACCCGATAAATTTAAATTTAAAAGATAAAAATGTATTAATTGTAGGCGCGGGTAAAGTAGCACTGCGTAAATTTAAGCGTTTACTGCAGACCAGAGCGCAGATAAAAATAATTTCTCCAGAATTTAATTGGGAATTCTTACCCTATTTAAATCAGGAATCAGAAAAATATATTTTTTTAAAAAGAAAATTTAAAGATGAAGATTTAATTGGACAATTTTTAGTTTTTGCTGCCACTGATAATTCAGAATTAAATCAACGAATTGCTTTTCTGGCCAGAGGAAAAAATATTCTGGTTAATATAATAGATAATGCTGAACTTTCAGATTTTACTGTTCCAGCAGTGGTAAATAGAGGTGAATTGCTTTTGACTGCTGCTTCTGGTTCAAATCTGCCTGCTCTTTCAAAAAATATTAGAAAAAAATTGGAATCTGATTTTGGGATTGAATACCGGCTTCTGCTTGATATAATGTCAGAAAAAAGGAAGGCAATTATAGAGGATATTGATAGTATTGAACTTAGAAAATTAATTTTCAGGGAAATAGCTTCTGCTGACTTTTTAACTAAAATAAGAAAAATTATAGTTGATTACAATCCCCAAATTTTATCTAACAGTAATTATCAGCCTAATGACTCGGAATATCAATTAATTAAAAAAGAGATAGAAAAAGCTATTTCACAGCTGATAGAAAGAAAGAAGTTTCATAATGAAGAACTTTAAGGTGGAGATCTGATGTTAACCAGATTATATTTATTAAGATATGGAGAAGCTGACTGGAATCAGAAGTTTTTTTTCGAGAAGATTATTGAGAGACATCAGGGCAATAAAATACTGGTGGTTACTCATGGAGGGGTTATCAAATTATAACTGATAGCTGTTCTGTCAATTAAGCTCGAAAATTTTTGGCAGTTTCAGATAGATAATTGTTCTCTAACTGAGCTGAAAATTTATGATCAGGAGATAATTTTAAGTAAATTAAATTTTACAAATGACTTTGGGAACAGGTATTAGGTAGATAATTATTTAATTTAGCTGTTTGTTTAAAGTTATTAGATTTTTGATTTAAGTAACTTTAATTATGATTATATACTTTTAATCTCAATCTGATGGTTGGGATCTTTTTTTATCTACTTTTTAAGGCATCCTATATAAAGTTAAAAATTTCCATGGAAGAAAATGGGGTTGGTTTTTAGGCTAAGAATCCTCCAAGACTAGATATTAGCTTTTTTAAAGTCTGCTGGAAATTTAAATTAACCAGCTTTATCAAGCGCTTCAGCATCAATTTAATCAGATTTAGCACTGTGATGATTTTTTTTGGTTAGAGCAGGGGTGACTTCTTTAACAGTATAGCCCCTGATCTAAGAGCCATGAGCAAGAGAATGACCAAGCTCATGGGTATCTTCCAGTCCAAAGATGATTTTCTTATCAGGTTGAGATTCAACTGCAGGGACTTGGAGAATATAAGGGTGTTCAGCAGTGTTATTCAAATAAAATCACTGAATCAATTAAAAGTTAAAAGATAGCTAAATTTAATTTACACAATTTATTATACAATACTGAGTAAAAAAACAATTTATATTTAAATAGTGATATATTTCAATATCACTAAGTATATATATTATAAGAGGAGGGTGACTATGCATATTTCGGAAGGTGTTTTGTCTGCACCAATTTTAATCAGTGGAGCTGTGCTTACAGCAGCTGGAGTGACAGTTGGATTAAAAAAAATGAAGGACCAGGATATACCTAGAACTGCCTTAATATCGGCAGCTTTATTTGTAGCTTCCTTAATTCATTTGCCGCTGGGGCCGACAAGTGTCCATTTAATCTTAAATGGTACAGCCGGTATAATACTCGGTTGGCAGATTTTTCCAGCAATTTTAATTTCTTTATTTTTACAGAGTATTTTATTTCAATTTGGAGGAATTACCACTCTGGGTATTAATACATTTAATATAGCTTTTCCTGGAATTGCAGCCTATTATCTATTCGCTTTTGCCAGGATAAATAGTAATCTTCGGCTAGGTATTCTTTCTTTTATCAGTGGAGGTTTTTCAGTTTTCTTAACTTCTATTCTGGTTGCTTTTTCTCTGGTTTTTACAGAACAATCATTTTTAGAAATTGCAAAACTGTCGGTTGTCTCATATTTACCAGTTATAATTATTGAAGGAATAATAACTGTATTTGTAGTTTTTTCAATCAAAAAAATAAATATAAATATTTTAGGGGGAATCAAAGAAGATGTTTAATAAATTAAATCAATCAATTTTGTTACTTTTGTTGTTAGCTGTTTTGTTATTTTTAACCTCTGCAGTTCTGGCTCACGGAGTTCATTTAGATGCCTATGTAGAGGGAAACAAAATTATTGCTGAAGCTTCTTTTTCAGATGGAGCAGCTATAAAAAATTCTGAGATTAATATTTATGATGAGCACGGTTATCTTTTAAACACCTATCAGACTGATGAAAATGGAATAGTAGAGTTTAAAATACCTGTACTGGAAGATCTGAAATTAGTTTTAAACGATAATCTGGGTCATCAGGCTCAATATATTGTAAAAAGATCTAAACTTCCAGCTGAGTTTCAAAGTTCAAATCCTGGATCAAAAATGGAAGCAGCAAATGCTGTCACCGAAGAACAATTAAGAAAAATAGTAAGTGAAGAACTGGATAAAAAACTGGCCCCTATTAATCATGATTTAGATCAGTTGTCTAATAGTGGTCCAGGAATGACGGAGATAATTGGTGGAATAGGTTATATATTTGGATTAATGGGGCTTTATTTTTATTTTAAAAAGAGAGAAAATTAATAATGCTGGAAGAAAAATTAGCGGCTGGCTCCAGCTGGATTCATGGACTTGATCCCCGGGCCAAATTAGTGGTTGGATTATTTTTTTCTTTTTTAATTGCTTTATCAAACGAATTAAAGACTTTAAGCCTGTTTTTTGCTTTAGCAGTGATTTTAATAATTTCAATTAAAATTGATTTTAAATATCTCTTAAAAAGACTCCTGCTGTTTAATTTATTTATTTGTTTAATCTGGATTTTTATTCCGTTTACTTTTCCCGGCAAAGAAATTTTGACTGTCTGGCAGTTTTCGGTTTCCAAAGAAGGGCTTTTCTATGCTTTGAAAATTACTTTAAGATCAAACAGTATTATCTTATTAGTGATTTCATTGTTATCTACTTCTCCAGTTCTGGATTTAATCCATGCAATGAGCAGGCTCCGGATTCCGCCAAAACTAATTTATTTATTATTTTTTGTTTATAGATATTTATATGTAATAAAAAAGGAATTTAATACAATACATCAGGCTATGCTGCTTAGAGCATTTAAGGCAAAAACTAATCTGCACACCTATAGATCATATGCTTATTTGATTGCAATGTTATTGATAAAAAGCTACGAAAGATCCCAAAAAGTTTATCAGGCAATGATCTGCCGGGGTTTTAAAGGAGATTTTGTAATGATAGATCATTTTAAATTAAAACAAAAGGACTATCTGTTTATAATAGTTTCATCTCTGTTTTTAATATTCTTATTAGCTATTGAAAAGGGATTGATTTAATAATGATAAAATTAGAAAATATTTATTTTGAATATGAAGATGGAAATAAAGTTTTAGAGGCTTTTGATTTTGAAATTAAAGCTGGAGAAAGAATTGCGCTAAAAGGTTCAAATGGTGCCGGAAAAACTACTGTTTTTAAGCTGATAATGGGTTTAATTAAAGCTCAAAAAGGTAAACTACATATTTTTGGAAAGGAAAGAAAAAAAGAAAAAGATTTTTTAGAAGTAAGGGAAAGAGTTGGGTATTTATTTCAGGATTCAGATAATCAATTATTTTGTCCAACAGTAGAAGAAGATATTGCCTTTGGTCCGATTAATCTTGGTAAGAGCCGCAGTCAGGCAAAAAAAATTGTTGAAGAAAAATTGAAGCTGGTTGAAATGGAAGGTTTCGAAAAAAAAGCAAGTTATAATCTTTCTCAGGGGCAGAAGAAAATAATTGCCTTTGCTTCAGTGCTGGCAATGGAACCAGAACTGCTTTTGTTAGATGAGCCTTTTGCCAGTCTTGATAAAGAATCAGCAGCAAGAATGGTTTATATTTTAAAGAAAATCTCTCAGCCCTTTGTTTTAGTTTCTCATAATGATAAACTTTCGCAAAAAGTAATAGATAAATCATATTCAATTTGAAGGGAGCTGTTATAATTGTCAGCAGCAAAAAAATTATATATAATTGAGAGCAGAGTCAGCAGGAGCGGAAATTAAATATTTTAAATTAAGAAGCTAGGCTATTTTAATTCGGAATTGTGGCAGTTATCAGGGACTGCTGCTGGCGTGATTATTATCCTGGGTGAATACTTTTTGTCATTTATTTTTGCCGGTAGAGATCAAGCTAAAACTATAAAGATTATGCATGATTCTAATTCTGGAATTTTTGCACTGGGAACTTTAATTTTGCAATTAAGCACCTTTCTGTTATAAAATTAAGAAAATAGAAGTAAATTAAGGAACAGGGATGATTAAATTGAAGAAAAATTATATTATAGGAACTCGCAGCAGTAATCTGGCCTTAAAACAGTGTCAGCTAGTAAAAGAAAAGCTGCAGAACAAATTTCCGGAAGTAGAATTTGAGATTAAAGAAATTTCGACAGCCGGTGATCGCGAAAGAGATAAAAAGTTTTCTGAAATAAATGGAGAAGGTATTTTTGTGAGAGAAATAGAGCTAGCACTGCTGGCTGGAGAAATTGATCTGGCAGTCCACAGTTTTAAGGATTTACCGACAGAGCTGCCCGAAGATTTAGAGGTGGCAGCTGTTATTGATCGGGCCAACCGACATGATGTTCTTGCCGGGGCAGAAAAGAAGCTGGCGGAACTACCCGAAGGAGCAAGACTGGGAACAGGTAGTCTGCGCCGCAAATCACAGCTTTTAGCTTACCGTTCTGATTTAGAGATTGTTCCGATCAGAGGAAATATAGAAACAAGATTAAAAAAGATTAAAACTCAAAATTTGGATGGTGTTATTTTAGCTGCGGCCGGACTGGAGCGGTTGGGACTTCAAGATCAGATTACAGAATATTTATCAACTGAGATCTGTCTTCCCTCTGCCAGACAGGGAGCAGTAGCAGTAGAGATCAGAAAAGAAAGTACTGAGCTTAAAAAGATTCTAAAAGAAACTGAAGCACAAACTACAGCTCTGGAAGTCTGGGCCGAACATGCTTTTTTAAAAGAAATGAAAGCTGGCTGTCATGCACCTCTGGCAGCAGAGGCTGTAATTGAAGACCAAAAATTAACTTTAACAGCTGCCGCTGGAGAACTTGACGGCAGCAGAATAATTAGAAGAAAAGTCAGTACAAATGATTTAAACTTAAATTCTGTTCAAAAGCTGGGACGAAAGCTGGCCCGGGAAATTAAAGCAGCCGGGGGAGCAGAAATCTTAGCCAGTCTGCAAAATAATTAATTTTAAACTGAAAGAGAAGAATATTGTGGAATATCAATTAAAAGAATTATAAGGATAGATAAAAGGGGCATAAAAAATGGAAGCAAAGGTGTATTTAACTGGAGCAGGTCCTGGTGATCCGGATCTTTTAACATTAAAAGCTAAAAAAGCAATCGAAAAAGCAGATGTTGTGTTATATGACAGACTGGCAAATGATCGTTTTTTGGAATATGCCGGTAGTGAGGCTGAAAAAATTTATGTTGGCAAAAAAGCAGAGGACCATCATTATACCCAGAGTGAAATTGAAACTCTGATGGTCGAAAAAGTTGAAGCAGGAAAAACGGTTTGCCGTCTGAAAGGAGGCGATCCCTTTATTTATGGGCGCGGAGGTGAAGAAGCTTTAAAATTAAAAGAGGCCGGGATTGATTTTGAAATAATCCCCGGGATCAGTTCTTCTCTGGCAGTTCCGCTTTATGCAGGAATTCCGCTGACTCAGAGACATCTGGCTTCTTCTTTTGCTGTGATTACCGGACATGAGGCGGCTGATAAAGAAGAGAGTACAATTAAAATTGAAAAAATTGCAGCAGCTGTGGATACTCTGGTAGTCTTGATGGGAGTCGGTAAACTGCCTCAGATTGTAGAAAGAGTTTTAGAGGCAGGTAAAAATCCAGACACACCCGCTGCTCTCGTTCGCTGGGGAACTCGCTCCCATCAGGAGACTTTAACCGGGACTCTGGCTAATATTGTAGAGAAAGTTGAGGCTGCAGATTTTAAGCCGCCGGCAGTGATTGTAATAGGTAAGGTTGTTAATTTAAGAGAAAAGTTAGGCTGGTTTGAAAATAAAAAACTGCTCGGGAAAAATATTCTAGTCACCCGTCCCCGGAAACAGGCATCTTCTTTTGTAAATCTGATAGAGGCCGAAGCCGGTAATGCGGTTTTAGCACCTACAATCAGGATCAAGGAAGCTCAAAATATTAAACCTCTGCAAAAAGCCGTTAAAAATTTAGCTGAATATACTCATATAATATTTACTTCAGTTAATGGGGTTAAATATTTTATGGAGGCTCTGGAAAGTCAGCAGCTCGATTTAAGAGCTCTGGCCGGAATCAAAGTTATAACAATTGGTTCTAAAACGGCAGCTGAATTAAAGCAGAATGGCATTAGAGCAGATTTTATACCAGCTGATTATTCAACAGCTGGAATTTTGGAATATTTAAAGAAGCTTGAAAGCGAGAATAAAATTAATCTCAGTCAGGCCTCATTTTTACTGCCGCGGGCTGATATTGCACCACAGCTGCTGGAAAAAGAACTTAAAAAGCTGGGGGCGAAAGTCAATAATGTTGAGGCCTACAGAACAGAGCCAGTAAAATTGGAAGCAGAAATGTTGGAGCTGCTTCTAAATGATGAACTTGATTTATTAACTTTTACCAGTTCTTCGACTGTTGAAAATTTTATCAGCGGGGTAGAGAAATTAATTGAGAATCAAAATCAAATTTTAGAGTTTGAAACAGCAGAAAAGATTAGTGATCAGCAGCTCTGGCGGCAGCTAAAAGAAATTCCGATCGCCTGTATTGGACCGGTGACAGCTGATAAAGCCGGTGATTATGGTCTTAATGTTAAAATATCGGCTGCAGAATATACGCTCGAAGGCTTATTTACTGCTATTTTAAAATATTATTCTTAAAATAAATAAAGTTAATTTAAGGGGGAAGTTTTAAATGAATTTAATAAATAGACCACGGAGACTGCGCAGTTCTCAAAGTATTAGAGATTTAGTTCGAGAGACAAATTTATCTGCTGCAGATTTTGTTAAGCCCTTATTTGTAGTTAAGGGGGAGAATATTAGAGAAGAAATTTCTTCAATGCCTGATAATTATCATTTATCCCTAGATCAGCTGCTAAAAGAAGTTGAGGAACTGATAGATCTGGGGATCAGAGCTGTTATACTTTTTGGACTGCCTGAATACAAAGATGCAGAAGGTTCCAGTGCCTGGCAGCAGGATGGAATAGTACAGCAGGCTGTACGCAGTCTAAAAAACAACTTTCCAGAACTTCTGGTAATCACTGACCTCTGTTTATGCCAGTATACGGATCACGGCCACTGCGGTATTTTAGAAGGAGGTAAGGTCAAAAATGATGCTACTTTAAGCAGGCTGGCAAAAATCGCAATATCTCATGCAGAAGCAGGAGCAGATATGATTGCTCCTTCGGATATGATGGATGGTCGAGTAGCTAAAATAAGGCAGGCTTTAGATCAGAATGGATTTACAGAAGTAGGAATCATGGCTTATTCTGCCAAATATCATTCCGCTTTTTATGGACCTTTTCGTGATGCAGCACATTCGGCTCCAGCTGAGGGTGACCGCAGCAGCTACCAGATGGATCCTGCTAATTCCGACGAAGCCTTAAAAGAAATGAAACTGGATATTGAAGAGGGTGCAGATATTATTATGGTTAAACCTGCACTATCTTATTTAGATATTATTCAGAAAGCTAGCCTTAACTTTAACCTGCCAATTGCAGCCTATAATGTAAGTGGAGAATATGCAGTGGTTAAAGCAGCAGCAGAAAAGGGCTGGATTGATGAAAAAAGTGTTGCTTTAGAAATTTTAATATCAATTAAGAGAGCAGGTGCAGATATTATCATTACATACTGGGCTGATAGTGCTGCTCGCTGGTTAAATGATTAACTTAAAATTGTAAAATAATAAGATGGGATAATTTTAAAATTCCACTGCCTTTTAATGAAATAAATATCAGAGTCAATGATTTTTTTGAGGTAAAAAAGAGGACAGGAAAGAAGACTTTAAAAGCGGAAAGAACAAAATGTCCTTCGGACAATCTATAATATAGTAAGGTTAAATTTTGTTGATAGCGGAAATTATGAAACTATAAATATTATTCACAACAAACCATCAGGTATAATTTCCTAGCTAATAAAAAAAGTGATGCAGAGATAGTTAAAATTTAAGTAAAGTCTAAGCAAAAATAGAGTTGGAAATTAGTAAGCTAAATTTTTATATTTTCAAGAAAGTAATCAGCTAAGGAGTGATTTTTATGGGAGATCAGAGAAAAAAATCAGCAAAAGCTTTTAAGAAAGCTGAAAAGGTAATTCCGGGTGGAGTTAACAGTCCAGCCAGGGCTTTTTCGGCTGTGGAAATGGATCCAATTTTTATCGAAAAAGGTGAGGGTGCTTATCTTTATGATATCGACGGTAATCAGTACTTAGATTATGTTAATTCCTGGGGGCCAATGATTTTAGGTTACAATCCTCCTCAGGTAATTAAAAAGTTAAAAGAGCAGCTTAAAAAGGGAACCAGTTTTGGTGCACCAACTGAAATTGAAACGGAAATTGCGGAACTAATAGTGGATTTTTATCCGGCAGTCGACAAAGTACGGATGGTCAATTCGGGAACTGAAGCTACCATGAGTGCGATCAGGCTGGCCCGGGGTTATACAGGCAGAGATAAGATTATCAAACTCGAAGGCTGTTATCACGGACATGGAGATAGTCTGCTGGTTGATGCAGGGTCTGGTGCTGCTACTCTGGGTATCAAAGGCAGCCCGGGGGTGACTGAAAATACTGCTAAAGAAACTATAGTAGTTCCTTATAACAATCAGCAGGCTGTAGAAAAGGTTTTTACGGAATATGGTTCTGAGATTGCAGGTGTTATTTTAGAACCGGTAACTGGAAATATGGGAGTTATTGCTCCTGAGCCAGGTTATTTAGATTTTTTAAGAAAAATAACCCGTAAAAATGGTGCCCTTTTAATTTTTGATGAGGTAATGACAGGTTTTCGTCTGGCCCGGGGTGGTGCTCAGGAACTTTATAAGATTGAGCCTGATTTAAGTACTTTTGGTAAAATTATTGGGGGAGGAATGCCAGTTGGTGCCTATGCTGGTCGAAGAGAAATTATGGATTATGTTGCCCCAGTTGGCCCCGTTTATCAGGCAGGAACTTTATCGGGTAATCCAATGGCCATGCAGGCAGGGCTGGCTACTTTAAAAGAATTAAAGAATAAAAAGATTTATACTCAGCTGGAAGCAAAGGCAGAAAAACTGGAAAAAGGATTTAAAAAGAATATTGAAGAGCTTGAATTTCCAGCCTATTTTAATCGAGTTGGATCAATGTTTACTCTATTTTTTACTGCCAAAAAAGTAAAAAATTATCAGGATGTCAAAAGCTGTGATCAAAAACTTTTTGCAGCTTATTTTAGAAATATGATAGAGGCCGGAATTTATTTACCGCCTTCTCAGTTTGAAGCTAACTTTATTTCTCTGGCTTTGAGTGAAGAAAATTTGGATCAAACAATTGCTGCCAATTATCAGGTCTTAAAAAAATTAAAGGCGGAATTATAATGGACAGCCAAAAAGTATTAGTTGTAGTCAGTCATGGAAGTAAGTGCCAGGAAAGCAAGCAGGAGTTTAAAAATTTTATTCAGAAGTTAAATGAAATTAATTCTGAAAATAAAAAGAGAAAAGAGTTTGAATCGTTATCAGGAATGACGGATCAGGTTGGAAAATCTGATTCAAGTGGGAGCTATGTATTAATTAGAGGGGCCTGTCTGGAATTTGCTTCTCCGCAGCTGGAAACAGTAATTGAGGATTTAGTTAAGAAGGGATATGAGCAGTTTAATATTTTTCCTCTTTTTATTTTTGCAGGCTACCATGTGCGAGAGGATATACCCCAGCGGCTGGAAAAGTTGAAAGCTGAGTTTGAGCAGCTGCAGTATAATGTTTTACCACATCCGGCTGCTGCTGATGATTTTGCACCTTATATCTTAAACAATGTTTTAAATAATAAAGCAAAAATAAATCCGCTCAATTATTTTGATCGGATTTAAAGGCTTTAGGAATTCTTTCTTATTTTCTATCATAAATGGACAGCATTAGCATTTTGCGGTGTCAATAACGTTACCTTTGCTATACATGAATCACAGAGTATAACAGTGGGATACTGAGATAATTAATCTCATTCTCTCCGGTAGAAACGGGTATAGAAATGGCCAGTGCCATAAAACTATTATCCTTAAGATAACTGCTGTTGTTGCGTCTGACATGATCAAATAAACTCTAAAAAATTTTTTAGTAAAGACAGCACGGTATTTATTTAAAATTTTTTTATTTAGTTTTCTTATAAAGTGGTGTTTAAATCATCCAAGGGGGTAAATTAATGTTTAAAGCATTTAGGAATTTGAATTTAGGTGTGAAAATTGGTGGAGGATTTGCATTACTTTTAATTATCATGGGATTTATGGCTTTTATGGGATACAGTGGTCTAATTAATGTGGAAGATAAAGCAATTATTGCAATGGATGCAGTTGGTTTTGCAGAAACTGCTTTAGAAATGAGGCAGAACGAAAAAGATTTCATGCTTAGAAAAGAAAAAATTTACATTGATAATATTAATTCTTTATTTGAAAATATGAATAAGCAAGTAGAAGAAACTAGAGCCATGATGACTGACCAGGTGGATAAGGAAAGACTTACTCAGATGTATACATTTGCAGGTGAATATAGTAATGCTGCAAATAATTATGCAGATTCACTTTTTCAGCAGAATGAGTTAAGAAGCAAATTTATAAATACTGAAGAAGATCTGAACACTCATATTAATACCATACTTACAAATCAGGAGGAAGAATATGAACAGGCTCTTGAAGAATTAACGAAAATTGAGGAAGAAATAGTATCTGAATTTGCAGAAAATTATTTACCTACTTTTAATTACTTATTAAATGCTGATCGGGATTTCCAGCAGTCCAAAGTTGCCCTAATGAAAGCTGTTAATGAAAATAACAGGGGAGAGATAGAACAGTTAAAAGGTGTTTTTGATGAAAATATTGCTCAAACAGCAGAACGCTTTGAAAAATATGAGAATACAGATACAATTTTTGCAGAAGAAATAGAGATTAGAGAAAACTTTTATACAGGATTTCAAACATATAAAATTAAGACCTCCCAAATTTGGGATAATATAACTGATGGTAATTATAACAATCTTGATTCTCTTTTAGAACAGGAAAACCAGATATTTGGAGAAGTCAGAGAAAAGCTGGATAAGATACAACAAAAATATATGGATGCTTCAAATTCATTACAGCAAGAAACAGATACTAATATAGAAAAAACTTTAAATAAGGTTAACCAAAAATATTTAACTAGAAAGCTGGCTAATGATTTAAAAGCAAATATTAATGAAATTGGGATTCAGGAAAGAAACTATATAATTAATCTCGCAAATGCTGAAATGCAGAGTCAATATGCAGATAGCACTTTAGCAGCTTTTGAAACAGCCAAAAGCACAGCTGCTGAATTAAGAGATTCCTTTAACGAAGCACAGGACATTGAAGCAGCAGAAAACATTATAGCTCAATTAGAAAATACAGAGCAGGTATTTAGGGAAATACATAATGTTGAGCTTGTCAAAGATGAAAACAAAGCATTGCTGGAAGAAAAGGCAGAAGAATTTATTGTTCAGGCTAACTCCTTAAAGGATCTTCATGTAGAAGAGATGCATGAAGCCCAGTCAACAGCCATTAGAAATCTGATTATCGCTTTAGTTATTGCTGTATTAATTGGTATAATTTTAGCCTTCTTCATTACAAGAAGCATAACTAAACCTGTTAACTTAGGTGTTGCTTTTGCCAAAGAAATAGCAGATGGTAATCTTGCTGCAGAAAAAATTGATGTTGATAGTAATGATGAAATAGGAACTTTAGCAAAGGCTCTAAATACAATGCAGGACCAGTTAAGAAATGTGATTACAAATGTATCTAATATAGCTGAAAATTTATCTGCCTCAAGTGAAGAACTTTCTGCTTCGGGAGAAGAAGTTGCTGTAGCTGCCCAGCAGGTGGGAGAATCTATTCAGCAGGTAGCATCTGGAGCAGAAGAACAGTCAGCTCAGGTTGAAGAAACAAACAGTAAGATTAATGAACTGATTGAGCAGATAAATGATGTAGAGAAAATGTCAACGGAGATGGATGAACAGGCTGATAATGTTATGAATAACATAAATGAAGGGAATCAATCAGTAGATAATTCAGTCGAACAAATCGAAAATGTAAAAGGAAATACTAAGGATGTTGCAAATACTATCAACAACTTAGGAGATTTATCAAATAAGATTGGAGAAATAGTAGGGTTGATTAATGATATAGCAGCTCAGACTAATCTTTTAGCCTTAAACGCGGCAATAGAAGCAGCCAGAGCAGGAGAAGCTGGCAGAGGATTTTCTGTGGTAGCAGATGAAATTAGGCAGTTAGCCGAAGAGTCAGAAGAAGCAACAACCCAAATTGGTGGACTAGTAAAAGAAATCCAGGGTGGAGTTGGAGATGCTGTTAATAAAATGAATAATACAGAGGAAGTAGTTGACGGCAGTGTAAGTGCTATAAAAAATACAGGTAATACCTTTGAAAAGATAAATAATGCTGCTTTGAGACTGAGCGAGTTGATAGAAAATATTAGCCAGCAGTCTGAGAGAGTAAATGTGAACAGTAGAGAAGTTGAAGCAACTGTACAGGAGATTGCAAGGGTAAGTGAAGAGGCTGCCAGTAACTCAGAAGAGGTAGCTGCAGCCAGTGAAGAACAATCTGCATCAACTGAAGAAATTGTTTCTGCTGCTGAAAACTTGGCAGATATGGCCAATAATCTAACAGAAGCGGTAAATAAATTCAAACTATAATAATTACAAATTATTATTAAAGAAGGGGTTAATACAGAAATAATTTGTATTGGCCTCTCTTTTTCCAATAAGTTAAACCTGCGAGTTGTATGGAGGTAATTAAATGAATAAAAAAAATAATTTAGATTTAGAAAATCTTGATGAGATCATGGATCTGGTTGGTGAACTATTAATCAGCAAATCAAGGCTTGAAACCTTAGAAGCTTTTAAAGATCAGGATAGAGATATTTTATCTCAGCTGGATAGAATAACTGGAGAATTACATGATAAAGTAATGAAAGTAAGGATGATACCGCTAGCAAATATATTTCAGGAATTTAATCAGATAATTAAAGCCAGTAAAACTGATATAGAACTTGATATTGAAGGGAAAGATATTGAAGTTGATAGAGCAGTGATCAATAAATTGGCTGATCCTCTATCTCAATTTCTAAAAAGTTTAGTTAGTAATATTGAAGAGCAAAAGATCCAGGAAAATACGAAAGAAGAAATAACGGAAGAAATCTCTATTAATGCCTATAAAACAGGCAATGAAGTCATAATAGAATTTGAAGATGATGGCAAAATGATTTATTCAGACCAACTTAAAGAAATAATGCTAGAAAATAATATTCTCTCTAAAGAAGAATTAGAAAAAATGAGTAAAGAAGAAATATATAACTTAATTTTAAAGGACAACATTTCTGCTGAGAAAGCAGCTGAAGATGCAGGCCAAAAAATTGCAGCAGTAAAAAGCATCAAAAAAGATATTGAAGCAATTAACGGGGACCTATATTTAGAGTTAAGTGAAGATAATAATTTAAAAACAGTGATTATAATACCACTTAAATTTGCTATTACAGAAGCTTTAATGGTTAAAGTCGATGGCGATTTATTTGCAATCCCCCTGGAGATGGTAAGTGAAACAAAAAGAATACCAAATTCTAAAATTAAAAAAGTAAAAAACGAAGATGTTATTAACTATAGAGAAAATACTATTCCATTAATTGATAGTTACGATTTTCTTAATTTCAATAAAGAAGTTGAAAGCGATAGTTCAGCCTCCGAAATAGAAGTTGTTATTGTGAATACAGGTAAAAAGAATGCTGCCCTTAGAGTAGATGAATTATTAAACCAGCAGGATATAGTAGTTAAATCCTTAGGAGAACTTTTAAGTAATACTAAAAATATAGCTGGAGCCACAATAATTGGTGATGGAGAAATTGCTTTAATAATAGATGTTAGGGAGATAGCATAAGTAAGGAGGAAAATAAATTGTCTAAAGATAATAATGATCTTTCAAGAAAACAGTATATTACTTTTAGTTTAGGTCAGGAAAGATATGGAATTGAATTAAATGAAGGGAAAGAGATATTGCTGCCTCCTGAAATAACCAGAGTTCCAAACACCCCAGATTATGTAAATGGAGTAATTAATCTTCGGGGAGGAGTAATCACTATCCTTGATTTCAAAGATATTTTAGGGATTGAAAAAAATAAAAATGATGGCTATAAAAAAGAAGAAAAGAGAATAATAATTACTACTATTGGAAATATAACTTCAGGATTTATGGTAGATCAAATGCAGGGTATATTAACTCTGGCAGGTGAAGATATAGAAAAAGAAAACAAGAATGAAATGAAATCTGAATTTATAAAAGGTATTTATACAGAGGCCAATAATGTAATACCAATTATAGATTTAAAAAGATTAATTTCATCGAGAAAAGAGGCGATTTAAATTATAACTTCTAAAGAAAAAATCAATGAATATTTAATATTTAAAATTAAAGACCAGAAATTTGCAATTGATTTGGACAAAAGCAGAGAAATTCTGGAGATAGATAATGTAACTTTAGTACCAGATTCTCCAGACTATATAGAAGGTATAATAAAACTTAGAGAAGAGATAATACCCATAGTTGATCTTGGTAAAAAAATAAATTTTAAAAGTAAAAAAGATAAAAACAAGGTGATAATAGTTTCTATTCAGGGTGTTATAGTTGGCTTATTAGTAGATCAAATTTCAGAAATAGTTAAAGTTGATAAAATTGATAAAGCAAATTCTTTAAAAGCTTCGCAAAAGTTGGACAAAGAATTTATAAAAGGGATTTTAACACTTAACGAGAAATTAGTAATAGTAATCAATACGGGAAAATTATTTAATGGTCTAAATTTGGAAACAGATCAGGATTGAATCATAGAAGGAGGATTTTAAATGATTAAAAAAGATTATAACAAAAAAATCCCAATAGAAATGCAGGATAAATGGCAGAACATTGTAAATATACTTGTTAAAACAGCAGGCAGTTCAGATGCTTTGATAACACGGTTTGATCCTCCTTTTCTTGATGTTTTTAAGGCAAGTGATAATCTTGAGAATATCTTTGAAGAAGGAATGAGATCTAGATTATCAGGTCATTATTGTGAGGCTGTTATTAAAAATGGGAAGAAAGTAATGATTGTCAATGCTCTAGAAAACAGCAAATGGAAAGATTCAATTGATGCTCAGGCTGGACTAAATGCATATTTAGGCTACCCTTTAAAATGGCCTGATGGTAAAATCTTTGGTACACTCTGTATTCACGACAAAAAAATACATCATTTTTCTAAAAACACTCAGGAAATTATGCTGCAGTTTAAAGAACTAATAGAATCTCACCTTGAAATAATTAATAAAAATATTGAAATAAAAAGAGATAATGAAATAATAAAAAGGAAAAGCGATAAATATGATAATTTAGTTAATAAAGCACCAATAGGTATTTTTGAAACAACTTCTAACGGGAAAATAATTTCTATTAATGAAAGCATGGCAGAGATTCTGGGATTTTCCAGTATAGATGAGACTTTAAAACATTATAATGACTTAAAAAAAGATCTTTATTTAAATCAAAAACGAAGAGAAGAATTTATCATGGAATTAAATGAAAATGATGAAGTCAAAAACTTTGAATATCAGGCGATAGGAAAAAATGAAGTTCATAAATGGATTAGTATGAATGCTATAAAAAGCAGAACAAAAGAAGATAGTACTTATGTAATTGAAGGTTTTGCTTTTGATGTTACAGAAAGAAAAGATAAAGAAGAAAAGATTAGAGAACAAAAAGAAGAATTAGCTGCTGCTTTTGAACAGCTAACAGCCTATAATGAAGAAGTTATGGCTATGAATGAGGAATTAGAACAGTCCTTTGAAGAAATAAATTCACTCAACCAGAGATTTGTTAAAATGATTGAACTTGTATCTAATATGACAGATGAGGGCTTATTAACTGAAAAAGATTTTTTGGGAGAACTTTTGAATAATGCTATAAAAATTATACCTGAAGCTGATTATGGTAGTGTTTATATATACGAAAAAGGAAAGGTTAATTTTATAAATACTATTGGTTATGAACTCTCCAGTTTTAAAGATATCAATATACCAGAAGAAGCATTTTTCAATAAAAATGATAATATTGAGATTATAAATTTTAGTGAAGTAAAAAGAAGAAATAAAAAATTTATGGACCAAAAGAATTATAATAAATTGAAAAAATTAAGCTATAAAATGAAAGAAATATTATATATGGATTTAGAAATTTCAGGTCAGAAAAAAGCAGGCTTAAGTCTGGATATTAGCGAAAAGAGCAGCAAAAATTTTACTAATAATTCTCTTAGTGTTTTTAAAGCGTTTCATAATATTGCTTTAAGTTTTTACACAATAAAAGAATATACCAATCTACAAAATTCATTTACCAGGGAACTTATAACTTCGATTATTAAGATAATGGAAATGTATGATCTCTACACCAAAGGTCATTCCGAAAATGTAGCAAAAATAGCTGCAGCTATAGCTAAAGAAATGAACTTGCCTGAAACAACAATTAGAAACACCTACTGGGCAGGATTAGTTCATGATATAGGCAAATTGCTTATCCCGCTCGATATTATAAATAAAAAAGGAAAATTAACTGATAAAGAGTATGAACTGATCAAAAAACATCCTGTCTGGGGAAGTAAAGCCTTGAGTAGTTCTGAAACATTAAAACCGATTGCAAAATATTTACTGTATCATCATGAAAGATGGGACGGTAGAGGCTATCCTGAAGGGCTAAAAGAAGAAGAAATTCCTGTTATTTCTCAAATATTAGGAGTGGCAGATGCGTGGGATGCTATGTTATCTAAAAGGGCATATCGTAATTCTTTAAGTTTTGAAAAAGCAGTGGCAGAAATTAAAAGTAATAAAGGAAGCCAGTTTTCACCTCAGGTGGCAGATACCTTTATCAGGATTATCGAAGATGATAAAATTGACCAGCTTAAATTAGATATTTTAGATGATGAAATTAGCGATTCTAAAATAGAAAATCAAATTTTAAAAAGAAATGAAGATTATAAAGAATTATTCCAAAAAACAGAAGAGGGTATAGTAATTGTGGATGAAGACTTTCATATTATTAAAGTTAATGATTATTTCATTGAAATGTTTGGCTATGATGAGCAAAAAATAATAGGGAAAAATATCAAAAAAATAGTTCCAATAGATAGAACTAGAGAAACTGATAATTATATTTATAAATTATCTCAGGGAGAAAATGTAAATTCAAGGACAATTAGAGAGAAAGCAAATGGTGAACTAATTGATGTTTCAATTCAGGCTTTTCCTGTTTCTTTAGAAGAAGAAAATATGGGTTATTATATTATCTACAGAGATATTACTGAACTTAAGGAAACAAAAAGCAAATATAAAAATATTAAAGATAGATATAAAGCACTCTTTGAAAATGATTACACAGTTATGTTAATTATTGACCCTGATAATGGTAAGATAGTTGATGCTAATCCTGCAGCCGTAAATTTTTATGGCTGGAGTAAAGAAGAATTGACATCAATGAAAATATCAGATATAAATGTCTTAAATAAAGAAGAGATAAAAAAAGAAATGGAAGAGGCAAGGGCGAAAAGCAAAAACTATTTTAATTTTAAGCATCGAACAGTTAATGAAGAAGCTAAGGATGTAGAGGTTTATAGTCAGCCAATACCCTTTGCAGAAAAAGAATATTTATATTCGATTATACATGAAAAAAAATAAAAATATTTGGGGGTGGGTGATCATATGTTAAATATAGGAGCTGAAATTACTTCAAACCTGGAGAAAATAACCCTTAAAGCTGCAGAAGAATATAATAAAAAAATGAATACGCTTATTAAAGAGGTTAATGAAAATTTATCTCAAAGAGATGATTTAATGCAGCTTATTGGAAATAATTCTATAAAAAAGATGAAAGATAATCATGAAAATCATGCTGGATTTATGTATAATAGTTTTAAAGTGAAATCTGAAAAACTTTTTATTAATACTATTATTTGGGTATATAGGACATATAAAAATCATGGCTTTTCCTATCAGTATTTTCCAGTTGAACTAAAAGCCTGGAAATCTGCAGTAAATAATAACCTGAGCAGCGAAAATTCAGAGTTAATTATCAATATTTATAACTTGATGCTTGATAATCACAAACTATTTGTCAAAGAATCTGAATCCAGAGAAGATAATGAATTTGAAGTTTCAAATAATCAATTTAATTCCCCTGATGAATTTTTAAAAGCACTTCTGGAAGGAAATCATGATCAATGTTTAAGTGAAGCAGAAAATATAAAATCAAAAGATGAGATGCTTTTATATTTTGAGAATATGATTAAACCCACAATGTATAAAGTTGGTTCATTGTGGGAAAAAGGGGTTATTTCTACAGCTCAAGAGCATCTTGCTTCTTCCATTGTTGCAAGAGTCAATTCTTCTATTTATGCTAATAATATTTCTTTAAAGAAAAATAAAGGAAAGGCCGTTATTTCTGCTGCCGTAAATGAATTTCACGAAATTGGAGCAAGAATAATAGCTGATACACTGGAAAGTAGCGGCTGGGAAGTTGATTATTTAGGAGCTGATACCCCTCCTGATGATCTTATTGAACTACTGAAGATAAAAAAACCTTTTATGGTAGGCCTTTCAGCTGCCATGCCATTTAATATAGTTCCTTTAAAAGAGACTATAAGCAAAATAAGGGATGAAGAGGAGTTAAAGAATATTAAAATTTTAGTGGGAGGAAAAATATTTAATGAGAATCTTAAACTCTGGGAAAAAGTAGGTGCAGACGCCTGTGCTTTTGATAGTAAAGAAGCTCTTAGACAGGCTAATAAATGGTGGGAAGAAGTGGATGGTAAAAATGTTTGAGGATCTTTATTCTGATTTACCCTATCCAATAAATTGTTTTTTAAATCAAGTCAGTGATTATATAATAATTAATTTAGATAAAAAGCTAAATATTATAGGTTTCAATAAAAACTTTTTGGATATAACCCAACTTGAGAAAGAAGAAATTATAAAGTTAAAATTAAATGAAGTTTTCACTGGAGAAACTATAGGATATTCTGAATTAAAAAAAATAAAAAACTATAAAAGATTTGAGCTATCATTAACC
>Ga0208296_100202_pt1 | contig 19263 bp, 17 predicted proteins | sample Wag42014_10_22_FD_187333 | JGI IMG/M metagenome (GOLD analysis project Ga0208296, IMG submission 187333) | Deep subsurface shale carbon reservoir microbial communities from Ohio, USA - Utica-2 Time Series 2014_10_22 (SPAdes) (version 2) ...
TCTGATTTAACAGGCTCTTTTTCGTTAGCACATTCAGTTATCACTTTTTCCTGTTCATCAATTTTAAAACTGGCATAGCTCATTTTATCTTCTGCCGGTTTTCTACCGGTTAATTCACCAGGGATTAATATTATCCCCAGACTTAGAGCTTTTTTAGCAAGGTCAAAAGAATAATAAGCGCCGTCTATAAATATTTGAATTAAAGCTGTATTTTCTTCCTGAGTAGAAGAATTTACCTGCTCAATCTTATCATGGTTTTCCAGGGTATTGTCGATTTTCTCTTCACTATCATTTGTGGTCGCATCATCATAAATATCACTCAGTATTTCAATTATATCTGAACTAAAGTGTTTATCACTGTAAATGTTGGGCTTAAGATCGTAGTTTGTAATGATACTGCCATTTTCATCAAAAATTTCAACTACATTTGCAGCATAACCAATATTACTGCCATATTTAAAACGGTAGGTAGCATCAGGGTCGCTGGGATTCTGCAGACTATCAGATTCTATATTTTTGCTCTCTTTAGGTTCAACTATATTAAAGTTGTCATCATCTTTAGTTTGTTCGCCCAGCATTCTTTTTAAAGTTTTAAATTCTTCAGTTTCAGTAACTTTTTTACCGGCTTCCAGACCGCTATTATATAGTTCTCCGGCCTGTTTTAATAAAAATTCTAGTTTAGTTTCACTTTCACTGTCTTTAGTTCTATAGATAGTTTCATTTTTATGACCTTTTTCAAGATAAGATTTACATTTTTCAGGTATAAGGTCAGTAGAAAGTTGAGCAAGCATTTTAATAAATTGGTAGTTAACAGTATAAACAAGTTCAATACGAGAAAGATTTTTGCAGGAAGAAGAGACCATAAATGAATCCATTCTAACTTTTTGTCCATCAATATTTAAATGCTCGGCAATTAATCTGGATAATGATTCTACTTCCTGCTGAATCAAATCAATGTCGGTAAGATTATAGTAAGCGTAAACCCGATTTCTAAAATTAGTAAATGTGTTAAAAGAAACAGGTGGTCTTTCTTCACTTGTTAGTCTTAGAGCGTATTGAAATCTATCGTCAAAAAAGATGGATCCTAATAATTGTTCATCAGTAAGCTGGAAAATTTCTTTTAAGCAAAGAGCTCCAATGATAACATTCACAGGAGAATTAGGCCTGGATGGTTTATCACTGTAAAGTACTTCAAATCTATTTTCATTTATTTCAGGGAAAATAATCTCCTGAAAGATATGAGCCCAGCTATTATATAGCATATTCTGCAGATATTTAGGCATATTATGAACTTTATCAAAAAAACTTATCTGTTGAAATGAATTTGATAGAAACATTAAAAGTCACCCTTTCCTTATATTCTTACTATTATTATACCATATAAACGCTGTCATAGCAAGGCTTATGGGTAATTTAATATTATAAAATAACACTGATTTTAATAAAAATAATTTACACATTATGGTTTCATTGCTATATTTTTTAAGCTTTTTGTGGTAGAATCATTAAATTAGTTTTTTATATTTAAATCTCGAAAGAGGTTTTGATGTAAAAAACTATTTTTTTATTTATAGAGAAACAATTATATAAAATAGTTTGTTATGTTTAGATTTTTTACTTAAAGATTTTTAGGAGGTTTAATTAAGTGGATTTAAAAAATAAAAAGATTTTAGTAACAGGTGCCTCAGGTTTTATAGGTTCACATCTTACTGAAAAATTAGTAGAAATGGGATGTGAAGTAAAAGCTTTTGTTAAATATAATTTCCAAAATGACTGGGGATGGCTTGAACACTCTAAAATAAAAGATGAGATCGAAATTTATACAGGAGACATTAGAGATTATGATGCAGTTTATGATGCTGCAAGTGATGTAGATGTAATATTTCATTTAGCTGCACTTATTGGTATTCCGTATTCTTATGTTTCTCCTTTAGCTTACATAAAAACAAATGTTGAAGGAACATATAATGTACTTCAATCAGCCAGACAGCATAATTTAGATAGAGTTATAGTTACTTCAACAAGTGAAACTTATGGTTCAGCTCAATATGTACCTATCGATGAAAAGCATCCGATGGTAGGACAATCTCCTTATTCAGCTTCCAAGATAAGTGCTGATCAGTTAGCTATAAGCTATCATAGAAGCTTTGAGATGCCGGTAACAATAGCTAGACCATTTAATACATATGGTCCAAGACAATCTGCTCGTGCAATTATCCCAACAATAATTACTCAAATTTTAAATGGACAAAAAGAAATTAAATTGGGTAATCTTTCTCCAACTAGAGATTTTAATTATGTAAAAGATACTGCAGCTGGTTTTATAGCACTGGCTAAGTCTGATAATACAATTGGAGAAATAACAAATATTGGTTCTAATTTTGAAATCAGCATGAGAGATACTGTTGATTTAATTGTTAAATTAACGGGAGAAAATGTTAAAATTGTGACAGATGAACAGCGAGTGAGACCAGATAAAAGTGAAGTTGATAGATTATATTGTGATAACAGTAAAATTAAAAAATTAACTGCATGGAAACCAGAATATACATTAGAAGCTGGTTTAAAAGAAACTATTGATTGGTTTGCTGATAACATGAAATTCTATAAGCCTGAAATATATAACGTTTAATAATATAATCATTAGTAGGTGATAAATATGGATAATATACCTTTATCGATACCGTTTTTAAATGGTAACGAATGGGAATATATAAAGGAGTGCCTTGATACTAATTGGGTATCTTCGGTTGGTAAATATGTGGAAAAATTTGAAGATGATATGGCGGCTTATCTTGGAACCGATTATGCTGTTGCAACTGTCAATGGTACAGCTGCTTTGCATATGGCCTTAAAAGTTTTAGGAGTTGAAGCTGGAGATAAAGTTTTAGTTCCTACATTAACTTTTATAGCTTCAGTTAATCCAATAAGATATTGTAATGCTGATCCTGTTTTTGTAGATTCTGAAAGAGAAACTTATAATATGGATCCAGAAAAATTGGAAGAAAAAATTAAAGCTTTAATTGCAGAGGACAACAAACCTAAAGCGGCTGTTGTTGTTCATTTATATGGACATCCAGCTAAGATGGATCCTATTATAGATATTTGCAGAAAATATGATATTAAAGTTATAGAAGATGCAACTGAATCTCTTGGTTCTGAGTATAAAGGAAAGAAAACAGGATCTATTGGGGACATTGGTTGCTTTTCTTTTAATGGAAATAAGTTAATCACCACTGGTGGAGGAGGTATGCTTGTTACGGATAATCAAGAATGGGCTGAAAAAGTTAAGTATCTAACTACCCAGGCTAAAGATGATCCGGAACAGTTTATTCATCATGAAGTTGGTTATAATTATCGTCTTACAAATATTCAGGCTGCAATGGGTGTCGCTCAATTAGAGCAAATAGATTCATTTATTGATAATAAAATAAAAATAGCAAATAAATATAATGAATTACTATCAAATGTTGATGGAATCACTGTAACTCCAGATAAAGATTGGGCTTTTACTAATTTTTGGCTATATTCCATTTTAATTGATGAAAATAAATTTGGTATGAGTTCGAAAGAAGTATATAAAAAATTAAATGATGAAGGAATAATGTCTAGACCATTTTTTAAACCAATTCATACTATGTCAATGTATGAAAAATATAATAGTACAAATACAAATATTGCAGATGAACTATGGTGGGAAGGTATTAATTTACCCTGTAGTGTGAATTTAGGTCTTGATAAAGTTGAATATATAGCTAATAAAATTATAGGATTAAAAAATAATTAAACTCTTAATTAGCTTTGTTGGGAGGATATAATGATTGAAACTAAAAACATTAAAATTGGTAAAGGTAATCCTGTTTTTATTATAGCAGAAGCAGGTGTAAATCATAATGGCGATATTTCAAAAGCAAAAAATTTAATTGATGCAGCAGTTGAAGCCGGAGTTGATGCAGTGAAATTTCAGACTTTTAATACTGATAAACTTACTACTAAAAAGGCTCCTAAAGCTGATTATCAGAATGAAACAACTGATAAAAATGAAAGCCAATATGAGATGTTAAAAAGATTAGAGCTTTCAAAAGAAGAACATATAATTCTAAAAGAATATTGTGAAAAGAAAAATATAAATTTTATGTCTACTCCGTTTTCTTTTGATACGGTTGACTTGTTAGAAGAAATTGGGGTTGATGTATATAAAATAGGTTCAAGTGATACTAATAATTTACCCCTTTTAAAGTATATTGCTCAAAAAAATAAACCTATTATATTATCTACAGGGATGTCAACTTTAACTGAAGTGAGTGAAGCCGTCGACACTATTTTAAATGCAGGAAATGATAAATTAGTATTACTTCACTGTGTAAGTAATTATCCTGCAGAATATGAAAATGTAAATTTAAAAGCTATGGATACAATGAAAAACGCTTTTGATATTGAAACAGGATATTCAGATCATACTCTTGGAATTGAAGTGCCAATTGCAGCTGCAGCAAGAGGGGCAGCAGTCATTGAAAAACATTTCACTTTAGATAAAAATATGGAGGGTCCAGATCATAAAGCATCTTTAAATCCTAAAGAATTAAAAAATATGGTTCAGTCTATCCGGAATATCGAAAGTTCTTTGGGTAATGGCAAAAAAGAGCCAACGAAAAATGAAAAGAAAAATTTAAAAACAGTTAGAAAAAGTTTAGTAAGTAATAAAACTTTAGAAAAAGGTAGTAAAATTCAGATTGAGGATATAGATATAAAAAGACCAGGAATAGGTATTGAGCCTAAGTTTATGGATGTTATTAAGGATATGAAATTAATTAAAGATGTAAAAATAGATCAAATATTGACCTGGGAGGATTTTAAAATTGGATAAACGTAAAATTTGTGTAGTAACTGGTACAAGAGCTGATTATGGGCTGTTATACTGGCTTTTAAAAGAAATAGATAATGATGAGAATTTAGAACTTCAGTTAGTTGCCACTGCTATGCATTTATCTCCTGAATTTGGTCTTACATATAAAACTATTGAAGAAGATGGTTTTGAAATTACTGATAATGTTGAGTTGTTGCTTTCATCTGATAGCGAAATTGCTGTTAGTAAAGCGATTGGTCTAGGATGTATAAGTTTTGCAGAAACATTTCAGAAATTAAATCCTGATATGGTGTTAGTCCTTGGTGATAGGTTTGAAATATTCTCTGCAGCTTCTGCTGCTATGATCATGAAGATACCTCTAGTTCATCTTCATGGCGGAGAAACTACTCAGGGAGCAATTGATGAGGCTTTACGTCATTCAATAACTAAAATGGCTACTTATCATTTTCCAGCGACAGAAAAATATAAAAAAAGAATTATCCAGATGGGAGAACAATCCGAAAGAGTATTTAATTTTGGAATGGCAGGATTAGATAACATTTATAAGCTTGATTTATTGTCCAAAAAAGAACTTGAATCTTCTTTAGATTTTAAACTTGATCATAAAACTGCTCTGGTAACATATCATCCAGTCACTTTAGATGATAATTCCATAGAAGAAGATATTAATAATTTATTATTAGCGCTAGATCAATTTGAGTTAAATATTATTTTTACAAAATCAAATGCAGATACTGGTGGCAGAATTATTAATCAAAAGATTGCTGAATATGTAGAAATGAATTCTGATAAAAGTATTTTTGTTGATAGTTTAGGACAATTAAGATACTTATCTGCATTAAAACATTTTGATTTAATGATTGGAAATTCTTCAAGTGGTATAACAGAAGCACCTAGTTTTAAATTACCAGTGGTTAATATTGGGGATCGTCAAAAAGGTAGGGTTAAAGCCAAAAATATAATAGACACAAATAATAGCTTTTCTGAGATAACAAAATCTATAAAAGAAGCTCTTTCAACAGAGTTTAAACAGCAACTATCCAATTTGATTAACCCATATGATAAGTATCAGGATGGTAAAACTAGTGAAAAAATAAAAAATAAATTAAAAGCAATACCACTAAATAATAATATATTAAAAAAAGAATTTAAAGATATTGATTTTTAGATATCATTGGAAGGTGATATTATAAATGAAAAAGATAGTATTATTAGGAGCGGGAGGTCATGCTTCTGTTGTTTTAAATATTTTAAAACAGCATGATGATATTGATATTGTAGGTTTTACAGATATTAATTACCCAGCTCTCAAAAATTATAAAGGTCATAGGATTTTAGGGACAGATGAAAAGTTGAGTGATATTTATAAAAGCAAACAAGCAACTCATGCTTTTATATCTCTGGGTAGTACTGGTGATAATCAGCTTAGAAAAAAATTATTTGATATAATTATTGATTTGGGCTATAAAAGTATAAATATAACCCATCAAAATTCAGTGATTGCTGAAGATGTTAAATTGGGTACTGCTAACTTAATTTCTTCAGGAGTCAATATAAATCCAGATGTAATTATAGGTAATAATAATATAATTAATACTGGGACTATCATTGAACATGAAACTGAAATAGGTGATCATGTACATTTAGCACCCGGAAGTATATTAGCCGGAAATGTTAAAATTGGTAATTTATCACATGTTGGATTAGGAGCAAGAGTGATAGAAGGAATTAATATTGGGGAAAATTGTTTGATTGGTGCAGGAGCGGTTATTATTGAAGATGTTCCTGATAATTCAGTTGTTGTAGGAGTACCTGGAGAAATAATTAAAAAAAGGTGATATAATGAAGGAAGATATAAAAAAGATTTTGGTTAGTCCAGCATCCTCAATCAAAAAAACTCTTGAAATTATTGATAAGGGTGTAAAACAAATTGCTCTTGTTGTTGATGATAATAATAAACTGTTAGGAACTGTTACAGATGGTGATATTAGAAGAGCAATTTTAGATGGAAAAGATTTAGAGAGTTCAGTTGATACAGTTATGAATAAAAATTATACAGCATTATCTATTGACTCAAAAAAAGAAAAAATTAAAAACACTTTTAAAAACAAAGGAATCAATCAGATTCCTCTTGTAGATAAAAATAACATTGTTCGAGATATTGTATTAATAAATGATATTCTAAAAAATAAAAGCAAAAATAATTATGTGGTTTTGATGGCAGGTGGCTTAGGGACACGTTTAAGGCCTTTAACAGAAGATATACCTAAACCATTACTACCTGTCGGAGATAAGCCAATATTAGAAACTATTATTGAGCAGTTTATATCTTTTGGTTTTAATAATTTTATTATTACGGTAAATTATAAAGCTGATAAAATTAGAGATCACTTTGGTAATGGTGAAAAATATAATGCTAATATTACTTATATTGAAGAAGAAAAAAGGTTAGGAACAGCTGGGGCACTAAGTTTAATTGAGAAAAAAATTAATGAGCCGTTTTTTTTAATGAATGCAGATTTACTAACAAAGTTAAATTTTGACAGTATGCTAAGATATCATTTAAATAAAGATAATACTCTAACAATTGCTTCAAGAGAATATAAATATGAGGTTCCTTATGGAGTTTTAGAAGTTGAAAATGAAAAAGTAACTTCTCTTGAGGAAAAACCTGATCATAAATTTTTTGTTAGTGCAGGTGCTTATATTTTAAATCCAGATTTATTATCTCGGATTCCTAAAGATGAATATTATGATATAACTGAATTAATTGATCTTTTATTAAGCAAAAATGAAGACGTAGGAACTTTTCCAATTCATGAATACTGGCTTGATATTGGACAACACGAAGACTATAAGCAGGCCAAGGATGAGTATTGGAGTGAATTTAATAAATAATGAGGTTGATATATAGTGGATGATAAAATTTTAGCAATAATTCCAGCACGAAGTGGTTCTAAAAGATTAAAAGACAAAAATATTAAAAACCTTAATGGTAAACCTATGATAAGTTATACTATTGAAGCTGCTTTAAAAAGTGAAATATTTTCTAATGTTATTGTTTCAACCGATTCACACAAATATGCTGAAATTGCTGAAAAGGTCGGTGTTGAAGTTCCATTTATTAGACCAGAAAAATTAGCAGCTGATGAATCCACAACTAATGATGTTATTCTACATGCTATAAGTGAAATGGAAAAACGGAATGATGGATATGATTATTTTATGTTATTACAGCCGACTTCTCCTCTTCGAACTGCAGAGAACATAAAACGATCTTATTTTTTAGCAAAAGAAAAAAATGCTAATGCAGTAGTAAGTGTTTGCGAAACAGATCATAATCCTTTATGGAGTAACACTTTAGATAAATCATTATCTTTAGATAACTTTATTGATAAAAAAAAGGACCAAAGAAGACAGGAACTACCTACTTATTATAGATTGAATGGAGCTATTTATTTGGCTAAGGTGAGTTATTATAAAAAAAATAATGATTTTTATAATGATAAATCTTATGCATATATTATGAATAAAAGAGAGTCGATTGATGTGGATGATATAATAGACTTTAAATTAGCAGAAGTTTTAATGGAAGAAAATATAGAGTAATGGAGTATTAATTCTTAATGAACATTATAAAAACTACAAAAAATTATGTAAAAAAAATTATAGGTAAAGAAAGTTTTGAATTCATAAATCATGCGAAAAATTATATGACTGCGACTTTTTTTACTAAAGCTATTGGGTTTATATCTGTTCCAATCTTCACTAGATTAATGACACCAGAAGAATATGGGGTATTAGCTATTTTTACTTCCTTAATAGCCATATCAACTATTTTAATGGGATTAAATTTCCATGGTTCTGTAATGCGGTATTATCATGAAGAAGAAAAGAATTTTGGAGAATTTATAAGTAGTAATATTTTGTTCTTATTTTTATTTAACATATTTTCTATTTATTTTATTAATTTATTTAAATATAAAATTGCTAGTTTTATTGGCGTAGAATTAAGAGTTTTAATAATTGCTGTAGCTGTTTCTGTTTTTAATATACCGATAAAAATTTTATTAGCATATTTGCAGTCTAGTAAGCAAAGTATGAAATATTCTGTTATATCAGTGAGTAAAAGTATAATAATGATTATTATATCAGTTATATGGGTTTATTTATTAAATGATAGACGTTATTTAGGTAGAATGTATGGTCAATTAACTATATATGCTATTTTATTTTTCTTAACAATTATTTACTTTGTGAAATTAGGAAAACCTAAATTTAAAAAAAAATATGTTAAATACTCTTTAATTTATAGTATTCCTTTAATGCCTCATGCATTATCTGGTTTTATATTATCTTATTTTGATCGTATTGCTATAAATCAATTAACAGGTTCTTTAAATACTGGTTTATATTCTTTTGCCTATAATGTTGGTATGATTATGAATGTAGTAGTAATGGCAATGAATAAAGCTTGGGTTCCAATATTTTATGAAAAATTAAAAAATAGTGATTATATAATAATAAATAAAATGGCTTCAAATTATGCAAAATATATCTTTTTGGCTGCCGCTTCTCTTATATTATTTTCTAAAGAATTAGTCATGATTTTAGCTGATAAGGAATATTATAGTGCTTTAGAATTGCTACCAATAATTATATTAAGTTATGTTTTTGTGTTTTTATATACTATTTTTGCTAATTATTCTTTTTATAAGAAAAAAACTGGATTAATTTCTTTAGCTACATTATTAGCAGGAATTATTAATATTGGTTTAAACTATTGGTTAATACCAGAGTTTGGGTATATTGCAGCTGCATATACAACTTTGTTTTCCTATGTATTATTATTTATTTTTCATTATATTAATGCTAAATTTATTATGAAAAAAAATATAATTAATTTTAAAAACATATTCTTGGATTTATTAATGGTTTTAGTTTTATTGTTTGTATATTTAATTTTATTTAGTGTTTTATCTAATTTTTTAATATTATTTTTTGTCAAGATTGTTATAATGAGTTTTATCTTCTTTTTTCTTTTTAAATTCTAGTAAGAATTAGTTGACTAAAAAATATTATCAGGAATAAGAAGGAGAAAACATATGTTTGACTTAAAAAAATTTTTGAAATATAGTATACTAAGAAGATTTTTCACTTGGAGAGTTACGAAAAAAGCAGCTAAGGTTGGAAAGAGTTTGAAAGTGAATAAAAAGTCTAGTGTATCTAAAAATACTTTTTTAGGGAATAATGTTAATTTTAATGGATTATCTATTTCTGGTAATGGTAAAGTGATTATTGGTGATAATTTTCATTCAGGAAAAAACTGTTTATTTATAACTCAACTTCATAATTATGATAATGGAAAAACTATACCTTATGATGATACATATATTACAAAAGATATTGAAATAGAGGATAATGTTTGGTTGGGAAGTAGAGTTATTATTCTCGGGGGAGTAGAAATTGGTGAGGGAGCGATTATTCAAGCTGGTAGTGTAGTAGTAAATGATATTCCTAAATATTCAATTGCTGGAGGTCATCCAGCAAAAGTATTTAAACATAGAGATATAGAACATTATAAAAAATTGAAGGCTGAAAATAAATTTTATTAATAATTTATCGAGGTGGAAAAAATTAATTTATTTACTGTGTTAAAAAAATATATTCAATTAATTAATGGGAATAAAAACAAATTATTTTCATTAACTGTAGAAGAACAGAAAGAAATTTTAAATAAATTCCCAGAACCTAAAGATGACATTGAAAGAAGTTATTTTCAATATCTTTGTCAGATGGAATATAATGGGAAAATAAAAGTGTTTTTATTGAATTTTTCATCCATATTTATGATTGGGTTTTATTTAATATATTTGTCTATTTTTAGAAATATCGTAAAAACAGAAAATGATGAAGCTGTTTTTTTTGTTAATGAACTTCCAAAAAATATACTTCCCAGTTCTTTAAAAGAAAAATACTTTTCGATAAAATACAGTAATTATGGGAATAAATACCATATAAATTTTAAAGATATTAAATTCATTTATAATATTTTTAAAAGATATCCCTTATCATGGTTCTTTATTTTTAAGATTATATATAAAATTTCTATTTATAGTAGTGAAATTAATAATAATAATAATAATAATATATCTGCCGTGATCACATATGCAGAATTCTCTTATACTTCTTCAATTTTAACAAAATATTGTGAAATGTATAAAGTGAAGCATATTAATATTATGCATGGAGAGAAATTGTTTTTTATAAGAGATTCATTTTTCAGATTTCATGAATTTTATATTTGGAATAATTATTATGAAAAATTATTTAAAGAGTTAAAAGCATTTCCAGATCAATTTATAGTGGAAGTTCCACCATCTTTAAAAATAGAAGAAAATTATAAAATTGATCAAAAGATTGATTATACTTATTATCTTGGAGCAGAAAATAAAGAAGAACTATTAGTTGTTTATAAATATTTAAAAAAATTAAAAAATCAAGGATATATTGTTTCTTTAAGACCACATCCTAGATATAGTAATATTAGTATTATTAAGTCTATATTCAAAAATGTTATAGTAGAGGATCCTAAGTTAATAGAGATAGAAAAATCTATTATGAGGACTAAAAATGCTATATCATTATATTCTTCAGTTTTGAATCAGGCTTATTATAATAATATAAATATAATAATAGATGATTTAACAAATATTAAGAAATACAAGGCATTAAAAAGCCTTAAATATATTATGTTAGAAAAAGATCACACTCTATTATCGGAAATATCATAATTTTTTAAAAATGGAGTTATTTATATGAAAATAAATCTTAAATTTAAAAATAATTTTTTAAAAATTACTAAAACAACAATTAGTGATATAATTTTCGCAAATTTTGTGTTAGTTGATCTATTAAGATTTTTTACAATTATACCTTTGACTTTAGGAAACCTTTTATATCTTATTTTAGGAGTTATATCCATCGTGTATACAATTATTATAAAGGGTTTTAAACAGATGAATGTGGAATATTTATTTTTATTAATATATTCTTTTTTCGGAGTTTTAGGTTTTATTTATAATAGAAATATGGATTTTATAGAAATTTTATGGCCATTTGCTTTTTTAGGTTTGGCAATTTTATTTTTGAACTTTAATATTTCAAAAAAACTTACGAAATATACTTATTATTTTGTAAGTTTTCTATTTATAATTAAAATTATATTATCAAAAAATGTAAATGATTTGAATATTGTTGCTAGTAGAAATTCTATTAATTTGGTTTTATTAATATACTTCTCTTTATATGTTATTTCAAGAAATAATAAAAATAAAGAAGGATATTTGTTCCCAATATTATTAGGTTTTATTGTTTCGGTATTATCAATTGGTAGAAGTGGTGTTCTTACATTTGGGTTATTATTATTTATGTACATTATTTACTCTAATAATAATATATCTTCATTAAGAAAATTATTTTTTATTATTATTAAATTAGTTTTAGTTAGTATATTTTTATTTATAACTTATGAAATATTTGAAATATATATTTTAAAAGCAGTAAATAATTTTTTGCAAAGAGGATTTGATTCTATTCGTACAATTATATGGTATGAATATATAATGATTTCAATATCTAATATTAAAAATTTTCTTTTTGGGTCTCCAATTAGAGGAACAAGTTTGCTAAATCAGTTTAGCCATAATTTACATAATTCTTTTTTAATGTTGCATGCGAAATATGGAATATTTATTTTATTTTTAATTTTGTTAATGATATTAAATACTTATAGATTTCTCTTTCGAAAAAGGAATTATATGCTTATTATTTTATTTATTGTAATACTTTTCCGAATGCAATTTGATTATACAAATTTTAATGCACAATTAGATATAGTATTTTATTATTATCTTTTTATACCTTTTAAAAAAAATTGTGTCAATTCTTTATATTAAATTATGGAAGGTTGGGATTATGAGAATTAACATATTATTACTAAATCATCACGCCAGTGCACCTGATGTTGGTGGTGGAGGAAGACATTTTGAGCTGGCAGAGAAACTTTCAGAAGAAGGCCATCATATTAGTGTAATGGCTTCATCATACGATACAAGAAATAAGGATTATTACTTTCAAGATAAAGTAAATAAAAAGAAATTTAATGATAAATTTGAATTTATAAGATTTAAAACAAAACCTGCCTATAAAGGTACACTGGGGAGATTTTTAAATTATCAGGATTATAAAAGAAAAACTGCTAACTATAGAGAATTTAAGGGAGAACCTGATGTAGTAATTGCTTCTTCAGTTCATCCCTTTGCCTGGATGAGTGGTTATAAATTAAGCAAAAAATATAATGCTAAATTTATTGTTGAAGTTAGAGATCTTTGGCCTTTGAGTATGTATGAAGACTTCAGTGGATTATTACGGAAAATAATATTTACATATTTTGAGTCAATAGAAAAAAAGTATTATTCTCTTGCTGATGCAATTATAACTACTGCACCTTTTGCTGATGAGTATATGGAAGAAAAATATAATACTAATCGGGATAAGGTGTTCCATATTCCTCATGGGTTAGATTTAGAAAGATTTGATAAAAACAAAGAAATGAGTGATGAAATACTATCTGATCGTTTAAATAATATATTGAATAATTATTTTTGTGTTACATATACAGGCTCACTTTCTAAAAGTGAAGGTTTACCTACCTTTGTTAAAGCTGCTAAATATTTAAGAGACATAGATAACTTTAAGTTTGTGATAGTTGGCGGTGGGGGAGAAAAAGAAAAGTTAGAAAATATTATTGAAGTTGAAGAACTTGATAATGTAGTTATGATTGATAAACAACCTCGTGATTATATTCCTTTAATTTTGAAAAAATCAGATATTTTATTTTGTGGCCTAATGGACCGCAAAGCCTTTGAATATGGTATTAGTAAAAATAAATTTTATGATTATATGGCAGCTGAAAAGCCTATTGTTTTTGCATCTAATGTGAGAGGAAGCTTAATTACTAAAGCTAAAGCTGGTATTACTCTTGAACCACATAAGCCTAAGAAACTTGCTGAGACTATTAGAAAATTGTATCAGAATATTGATACAGAGGGTCGACAATATGCTGAAAATGGCAGAGAGTATGTAGAAAAATATCATACAACAGAGAAAATTGCTGCTGACTTTTTGGAAGCAATCAATTATACATTATCTAAATAATTGGAGTGGATAAAATGACAAAAGAAAAAATATGCTGTGTTGGACTTGGATATATAGGTCTACCAACTGCAACTATGTTTGCTGTAAATGGTCATCAGGTAGTCGGAGTAGATGTGCAGGACCATGTAATAGATACGATAAATGATGGCGATATTCATATAGAAGAACCAGGTTTAAAAGAAATGGTTAAAGGAGCAGTAATGGAAGGTAATTTAAGTGCTTCTTTAGAACCGGTAGAAGCAGATGTATTTATAATAGCTGTACCTACACCTTTAACTGAAAATAAAACTGCCAATCTAGAATATGTAAAAGATGCAACTGAATGTATCTTACCATATCTTAAAAAAGATAATCTGGTAATAATCGAATCTACAATAGCTCCTAGAACCACTGAAGATGTGGTTTTACCTATCTTAGAAAAATCTAATTTAGAATTAGGAGAAGAACTTTTTGTAGCTCACTGTCCGGAAAGAGTATTACCCGGTCAAATTATTCAGGAACTGGTAAATAACAATCGGATTATCGGTGGAATTAATGAGAAATCAGCTTTAAAAGCAAGAAGAATATATAAAAGCTTTGTTCAGGCTAATATGTACATAACAGATGCAACAACAGCTGAAATGGTTAAATTAATGGAAAATACATATCGTGATGTTAATATTGCTCTGTCTAATGAGCTAGCTAAAATATCTGAAGAAAATAAAATTGATATCTGGGAAGCAATAGCTCTGGCAAATAAACACCCAAGAGTAAATGTTCATTTACCAGGACCGGGTGTTGGTGGTCACTGTCTGGCAGTTGATCCCTGGTTTATTGTAGAAAGTGCACCAGAGAAAGCAAAAATGATAGAATTATCCCGTAATATAAATGACAGCATGCCTGAGTTTGTAGTTAGAAATGTTAAAGAAATATTATTTGGTATCGGTGATCCTAAAATATCTATCTTTGGCATAACCTATAAGGGTAATGTAGATGACTTAAGAGAAAGTCCTGTACTTGAAATAATAGAAATACTTGAATCAGAAAACATTGACTTAGGTATTTATGATCCTCATATTTCAGAACCTCAAAAAAGCGAATATGGTTTAAATGAATTAGAAGAATCAGTTTCAGGTTCAGATATCATTATCATCGGCGCTGATCACAATGAATTTGAAGATATAGATCCAGCAAAACTTGCTCCTGAAATGAGAAATACTAAAGTTTATGATACTAAAAATATCTTAGATAAGGAAAAATGGGAAAAAGCGGGTTTTGATGTTATCAAAATAGGAGATTATTCTGACTATGCCTGGCATAAAGAATATGGAGTAGATGAACTCGATAAATAAATATTCGCTATTGTAATGGAGGTTAATAATGATTAAAGTAATGACTGTTTTTGGTACCAGACCAGAAGCAATAAAAATGGCACCAGTAGTTAAAGCCTTAGAAAAAGAAGAAAATATAGAAACAATTGTAACAGTAACTGCACAGCATAGAGAAATGCTGGATCAGGTGTTAGAATTATTTGAGATTACACCTGATTATGATTTAGATATTATGCAGGATAAACAGACTTTAAGTGGAGTAACTGCCAGAGTATTAATGGGAATTAAAGAAGTATATGAAAAAGAAAATCCAGATCTAGTATTAGTTCATGGAGATACCTCTACTACCTTTGTTTCCTCTCTGGGAGCCTTATATCAGCAGATAAAGGTAGGTCATGTTGAAGCTGGCCTTAGAACCCACAACAAATATTCTCCCTTTCCTGAGGAAATGAACAGGCATCTCACCGGAGTTATTGCAGATCTGCACTTTGCTCCAACTGAATTAGCAAAAGAAAATCTTTTAAAAGAGAATGTTGATTTAGAAAAAATAACTGTGACAGGTAATACAGTTATTGATGCTTTATTAGATGTTGTAGATGATAATTATCAGTTTGAAGATGAATTATTAAAAAGCATTGATTTTACAAACAAAAAGATTATCTTATTAACAGCTCACCGCAGAGAAAATCTGGGCAAGCCTATGGAAAATATATTTGATGCAATTAATGATGTCGTAAATGAAAATGATGAAGCAGAAGTTGTTTTTCCAATTCATTTAAATCCGGTAATTAGGGAACTGGCTGCTGAAAAATTTGAAGATGCAGCGCGAGTACATTTAATTGAACCACTTGATTACGAGCCTTTCATTAATTTGATGAATAAATCATATTTAATTTTAACAGATTCAGGTGGAATCCAGGAAGAAGCGCCTTCATTGGGTAAACCTGTATTAGTTCTAAGAGACACTACCGAAAGACCAGAAGCTGTTAATGCTGGAACTGTGAAAAAGGTGGGTACAGATAAGGAAGCTATTTATAATACAGCAAATGAACTTTTAAATGATGATCAGGCTTATATTAAAATGTCACAGGCTTCTAATCCTTATGGTGATGGTAAGGCAAGTGAGAGAATAGTTAAACGAATTCTTACTAACTAACAACCAAATAACAAACCACACTTCCTCTTTCTAAACTAAGATGATATCATTAAATCAAACATTAGTTCAGAAAGGGGTTATTTTATATGGAACAGTTATTTACCTTAATCAGCTCTTATGGTTTTCCAATGGTTCTCTCAATTTATCTACTGCTGCGCTTTGAATCACTGCTTAGAGGTCTTAAAGAATCAATAGATACTCTAATTTTACTCAGCAACATCGAATCAGCAGATTTGAGAAAACTAAAAAAAGAAAAGAAACTTTAGCTATAAGGAGCAGCCCCTTAAAAAAGAGGCTGCAGGAGTGATTAAAAAACTATTGTATCAAATAGCTCAAAATAAGGTTTTAATTCTTCTTCCGTATACTTTGACTTACAGGTTAAAGGATTTAATTTGCAATTTTCCTGATCCCTGGGACAGTCGAGACAGTAGCAGCCATTCATCTTATTTAATAGACTGAATTCTTGAACCAAATCTTTTAGCTTATCTGACTTTCTAAAATTACCAAAGCATTCTTTAAACACTTCGTAATTAGGCAGCCTGGGGTCATTATTAATATCTCTTACACCTGGAACCTTTTCTATTTCTTTTGCTTTCTCAAGGAGCAGTTGATACAATTCCTCTTCTGTAAATTTTTTGTCAGACATTTACTGCACCTCTTTTTCTTCTGAAATTAAAAGTAGTTTTTCTTTAAAAGGACGGGGCAGGTAGGCACTATCCTTTCTTTTAGAATTAACTTCCTGATAGATTTTAAGAAAACGATTTTTTACATATTCATTATCCTTACTGTGGCATAAGGAAGCAAAACCACCAAAGTTGCGGACAGCCTCTCTAACACTCTCCGGAAGAGATGCCATTCCTTCGTTAGAATTATAGTAACCGTACTTACGAACAGCTTTTAAAGCGAGATACCAGGCCTCTCCAGCTGTTATTTTAGCCTCATCAGGTAGTTTTAGCATTTCTACTTCCTTAACGATTTCTCCAGGAGTAGGAGGCCACTGGGGCCGATTGATAATCAATTTTTTAACTGCAGCCACCACCAGCTGATACTTATAATATTTTAAAAGATCATGCCAGACTTCGACCATCAATTTAGTGCCGTCTTCATCATTTGGCTTCGGAAACTTAAAGCGGTTGCTGTAACAGTTATTTAAAAAGCTTAGGATTTTAATGATTTCACTTTTTTTCATTCTGCTCTTCCTCCTTTGTCTCTAAATACAGTTTTTTTAATTGAGTTGTTCTTTGAGAGACGGTATTAGATTTAGAACTTTTTAGTTTGTTTTCCAGCTTAATTACCTGTTTTCTCAGCTTTTTAGCACTTAAAATATTGCTCTTCCAGAACTGATCCTGCTGGGAAAAATCAATAATTGCTTTAATTTCTGCAAAGCTGTAGCCTTTATTTTCACTTTTTTTAGCTCCTACCGGACCCAGGCGGTGAAGTTTATCAATTTCTTTAACCCATCTTTGGAAACGGGAATCTGCCGGCTCTTTTTTGGGGACAGAGGCCCTCGAGTTATTCTTTAAGATCAGCTCGATTAAGTAGCCTGTTAGTTCTGCTGCTTTATTTAAATTATCGTTGTCGAATCTTTTGTTCAGAAAAATTATTTCTGCATCTTTGCCAGCATCTGTTTTTACTTGAGCCTGAGTTTGAGCAGGAGCTGGAGTAAGAGCCTGAGTTAGAGCTTGAGAATTAAAACAATCTGTTTTAAGAGGCTTTTTACCATTTGTTTGGAGCCCCTTATTTTTCTCGGCAGTTTTTTCATTAATCTGACTGAAAGGCTTTTTAAGAAAGCTCTTTTCCTTACTTTCTTTTTTGAGAAAATCATAGAACTTGGGGTTATAGCGCTCTGTCAGCTTGATTAATTCTCTCAGCAGAGGAGAGACCGGTAATGCTGCCAGTTTGTTTACTGCTGCCTTAATGTGATTGATATTCTGTAATGGTTGATACTTTAAAGCATTGATGATCAAAATCATAGAATTATCTCTGTCATATTTAATAAATTGATCTCTGCTTAAGATCTCAATTGCTTTTTTAATTTCTTTTTCTTTTAACTGCAGGTCTTCAGCTATGTAGCTTAAAGGTAGGCGGTAAAGCCCTTCGGAAATCCGATGCTGATTTGTAAGCAGATAGAGAGCGATCATCCTTGTTTTAAAATCCCAGCTTCTTACTTTGTTATCGATCCAGAAATTAGCCTGTACTTTTTGATAAGTCATTTTATCATCCTTTCTTTATTTAAGAATATTTTCACAATTTAGATTAAAAAAATTAGTTTGCCTCCTTTCCTTTGATTTGACAGCGGTGCCTGTGCCTTAATAAAATTTATATTAGATATTATAGCATCTTCTGGAAAAAATTTTAAGGGGGCTTTGTAGGTTTTTCTAAATAATACCTATAGTTTATAAAGCGAGGATTAGAAAGAGAAAATGACAATCTATTAGATAATAAATCTTGCAATTTACATATAATTACAGTATAATATTGGTAATGAGATAATCGGATTTCAAATAAAATGAATTTCAGGTAATGGAGGTTAAAAAATGCCCTTCAATGGAGTTTTCGTTAGAATAGAAGAATTTTCAGAAGCTGTGAATGTCAAATAAGATTTTACACTTTTCGTTAAATAAGATTTTACACCTAAGATTTTCCAAAAATGGTTTCTCTGTGGGTCAATCTGTAGCTGTCGCCATCTAAATTGATGATTTCGCACTTAT